>Ga0272443_10006517_pt1 | contig 11514 bp, 10 predicted proteins | sample SSMAcet12_FD_193581 | JGI IMG/M metagenome (GOLD analysis project Ga0272443, IMG submission 193581) | Marine sediment archaeal communities from Little Sippewissett salt marsh, Falmouth, MA, United States - SSM-Acet-12 | ecosystem: Environmental > Aquatic > Marine > Wetlands > Sediment ... | reverse complement strand
CCTGATTTAGGAAGGTATAATTGTTTGTAGAATTATTTGAAATAAATTACATTGCCAGACATAATTTTTTGGAAATGTACTCTATAAAAAACGTACGAGGATGAGTAAGACGATAAGTTTCAAGACATATTCGGCAAAGCCAGGTGAAGTGGAACGAAAATGGTATGTCGTTGACGCAGAAGGCAAGATGCTGGGCCGTCTTGCCAGTGAGATCGCGACGATTCTGCGCGGAAAACACAAACCGCAGTTCACACCCCATGTCGATACGGGTGATTTCGTTATTGTGACAAACGCCGGTAAAATCGGTTTGAGCGGCAAGAAGCTGGATCAGAAAACCTATTTCTCCCATTCAAATTATCCCGGCGGCGTGAAAATAGACAACCTCAAGGACATGCTCCGGAAAAAACCTGAAAAGGTTATCGAGAAAGCTGTATGGGGTATGTTGCCGCACAATAATCTCGGAAGAGCGCTTTTCAAGAAACTCAAGGTCTACGCAGGTCCGGAGCATCCGCATGTGTCTCAGAGTCCTGTTGAAATGAAGGTTAACCAATAAAATATATAATGGCGATGAAAGAGACTGTCAATGCGGTTGGCCGCAGAAAAACCTCGGTTGCAAGGGCTTTTCTTGTGCCGGGCAAGGGTTCGGTTACGGTCAACAAGCTGCCGGTAGAGGATTATTTTAAAGATGAGTTCAGAAGGAATGAAGCGCTCAAGCCCCTGATTCTTTCAGGAAAACAGGATGAGTTCACCGTCAAACTCAATGTTCGCGGTGGCGGCATCAGCGGTCAGGCGGGCGCGGTAAGTCTTGCTATTGCGAGAGCCCTCGTTGAGATTGACGAGGAAAACCGTCTGCTTTTCCGTAAGGATAGATTATTGACAAGGGATCCCCGTATGGTTGAGAGGAAGAAATGCGGTCAGAAAAAAGCCCGTAAGAGATTCCAGTTCTCAAAACGTTAAGTTTCTTTACTTCTTGTATTATTAAACAACGCATATCCTGTTACGCCGTATACGCGGGGGAAGTTGTTCGGTGGTGTCCGGTGCCTTGTGCCGGATTCCGTGCAATAGAGGCAGGATAGAGGAAAAACTGATAGAGTTATGCAGACACAGACAACTACGCGATTCCAGCTCGAGGACATGCTTCGTGCCGGTGTTCATTTCGGACATCTGGCAAGGCGGTGGTGTCCTAAAATGAAGCCGTACATCTTCATGGAGAAGAACGGCGTACACATTATCGATCTCAAGAAAACTCTGGTAATGGCCGAGGATGCGATGAAAGCTATCGAGGCAATTGCCATGACAGGCAGAGAGATCATGTTTGTCGGTACAAAAAAACAGGCGAAAGCCATTATCTCCGCTGAGGCGGAACAGGCAGGGATGCCCTATGTTTCCGAGCGCTGGCTTGGTGGCATGCTTACCAACTTTTCGACAATCCGTCAGAGTATCCGCAGGATGAATTCGATCGATCGAATGGAAACCGACGGTACGTTTGACATGATCACCAAGAAAGAGCGGTTGATGCTGGTACGTGAAAAAGAGAAGCTGATGAGGATTCTCGGAGGCATAGCCACTATGACCAGGCTTCCCGCAGCTCTTTTTGTCGTCGATATCAAAAAAGAGCATATCGCAATAAGAGAAGCCAGATCACTTGGTATACCGATTTTTGCACTTGTCGATACAAACTGTGATCCCGATGAGGTTGATTATGTGATCCCTGCCAATGATGACGCTATCCGTTCTATCCAGCTGATGGTAAAAGGCGTGGCTGAATCCATTGCCAACGCACGTCAGCAGCAGGCTGAGGAAGCGGCGATGGCAGAGATGGAAGAAGCGGCTGAAGACGATCAGGCTGCAGGAGACGAAGCAGCGGCAAAGGAGTAATTAGTTAAGCGTATAAACTTATTGTATAAAAAGTAATGAGCCAGACATCCGCAAAAGCAGTTAAAGAGTTACGGGATAAAACCGGCGTTGGTATGATGGACTGTAAAAAAGCCCTTGATGAAAGCGGGGGTGATATGCAGAAAGCCGTTGAATACCTGCGCAAGAAAGGCGCCGCACTTGCAGCCAAACGTGCAGAGCGTGAAGCCAGTGAGGGCGTGATAATCGTCAAAATCAACGATGCCGCTGATACGGGAATTATTCTGGAACTGAACTGTGAAACCGACTTCGTGGCACGAGGTGACGATTTTACCGGGTTTGCCGATACCATCGCTCAAACCGCGCTTGACGGCAGTGTCGATTCGGCAGAGAAGATGATGGGTATTTCTCTTGGTGAGACTTATGATGGCGAAAAGGTCGAGGACGCTATCAAGACCATGACGGGAAAGCTTGGAGAAAAGATACAGCTCAAAAGATTGGCTTATGTCAGGTCGGAAGGTGGTCTTGTCGCTGGTTATGTGCATCCGGGTTCAAAGCTTGGCTCCATTGTTGAACTATCCGGAGGCAACTCGGCAGAGGCAGTTGTTCTTGCAAAGGACATTGCCATGCAAGTCGCTGCCGCGACACCAATTGTCGTAGACCGCTCCAGTGTTCCTGCCGAGTATATTGAAAAAGAAAAAGAGATCTATCGGCAGCAGGCACTTGCTCAGGGAAAGCCTGAAAAGTTTGTCGACAAGATCATTACCGGCCGTCTGGAAAAATACTTCCAGGAGGAGGTGTTGCTTGAACAGGCATTTATCAAGGATAGTAACACCAAAGTATCAGATGTGCTGCATGAGTTCTCGAAGCAGTATGATATGCCGATAACGGTTAACAGTTTTATGAGATATCAGTTAGGAGCGTAAACAAAAAAGCCTCGTTGTTCGAGGCTTTTTTTTTGTCCCGTAACCTGTTTCAGGAGATGCAGTCATGTTACAGTATAAGCGTGTTCTTCTCAAATTAAGCGGTGAGTCACTCGCAGGCAGCGAAGGTTATGGTATTGATGCCGACATTATTGATCGTTATGCGGATGAAGTCAAGAAGGCACTGTCACTTGGGGCTGAAGTGGCACTTGTTATAGGCGGCGGCAACATATTTCGTGGCTTGTCATCTGCCGCAGCGGATATGGACAGGGTTCAGGCTGACCATATGGGCATGCTCGCAACAGTGATCAACTCTCTTGCTTTTCAGGATGCGCTTGAGAGAAAAGGCGTCTTCACCCGCCTGATGAGCGCGATCAAGATGGAGCAGGTTGCAGAGCCCTTTATCCGCAGGCGTGCGATACGCCATCTTGAAAAAGGAAGAGTGGTGATTTTCGGCGCCGGTACCGGTAATCCGTACTTTACTACCGATACGGCCGCCTCCCTCCGTGCAGTGGAAATCGAAGCGGATCTCATTGTAAAAGCGACACGTGTTGACGGTGTGTACAGTTCGGATCCCGAGAAAGATCCGGCAGCTGAAATGTACCGGACAATCTCCTATATCGACGTTCTCAAAAAGAACCTGAGGGTAATGGACCTGACAGCCATAACGTTGTGCAGAGAAAACCTGCTCCCGCTTGTGGTGATGAACATGAATCAGGACGGCAATATCGTCCGGCTGCTACAAGGTGAACAGATAGGAACGCTTGTCAATCAGGGGGACGAGTAAGGAAGTCAGAAGTGAGAAGTGGGAAATGACTATTGAGCAATGAGCAATGAGCAAATAGTGAATAGGGGAAGATAAGCCACGAGAGACAAGAGCCAAGAACAAAGAGACGAGGGTAAGGCAAAATGGCTGGATGGCGAGATAGCTGGTTCGCTGGATAGCTGAATGGCTACTCAGCTAACCGGCTATTGAGCCATCCCACACTCATCGCTCATTGCTCATTGCTCAGAACTGAAAACTCTCCCCGTCTTCCATTATTCACTAGTCAATCGACAATAGTCATTCCACCTTCCGGCTTCCTCCAGGCACTCCCTCATTATTCAATAGTAAATAGTCATTTTCCCCATTCCCCGTCTTCCATTATTCAACAGTAAATAGTCATTAGTCATTTTTCAGCCAGCCATCCAGCTATGTTTGATTCCTGAGATGGCGGGTTGGATAGGAACGTCAGGATCTGAAAATCTGGTCGAGAGTCTCACGGATCGAGTGGCTGTCGAAACCTCTGTTTGAAAGAAAAGCATACATTTTCTTTCTTTTGTAGTGATCGTCTCCCTTGAGAAAAGGGAATTTCTTCATGGCGGCGTCAAGGCAGTGAGCAGTGCTGTCATAGTCGCCGAGAACCTCGTCGATAATGGTTTCAGATATCCCTTTCTGAAGCAGTTCATAGCGTAGTTTATATCTTCCGGAAGGTTTTTTTCTTGACCTGCTGCCGACAAAGAGTTCAGCAAAAGAGCGGTCATCAATCAGGCCGAGCTGGTCGAGCCTTTCGAGAGTTTTGTCGATTGCCGCCTCACTGAACTTGCGGCGCTCAAGTTTGGTGATGATTTCCCTTCGTGAATGCTCACGATCCCCGAGTAAACGTATGGCAAGATCGAAAGCCTTCTTGTCGTCGGTATCAGCCATAGTAACGAGTGATTGGTGACGAGTGACGAGTGACCGGAAGTCAGAAGTCAGAAGTCAGAAGTCAGAAGTCAGAAGTCAGTACTAAGATGAAGATAGTCATACCGCACCATCTCTGAAAGTCATGCCGCACTTGATGCGGCATCCAGCTGCACCCGATTTTTCAAAGAGTGGATTCCCGTGTCAAGCACGGGAATGACAAGGAAAAGACGCACGCGAGTGACTGGAAGAGAGCGCCATGCGGCATCCATCAAACAGTGAAAATGGCTGGATAGCGAGATAGCTTGTTGGCTGAATGGCTTAGTGGCTCAATAGCTGGATAGCTTAATAGCTAAATGGCAACTCAGCCCCCTAACACATAGCACCAGTAAGCAGTGACCAGTCTTCAGTCTTCAATAGTACATAGTCATTAGTCATTTGCCCCCTGCTCATTGCTCAGCACTCAGTACTCAGAACTCCCCACTACCTCCATGCTATCCCTCATTATCCATTATCCACTATCCATTTCCCTCATCCCCCCGTCTTCCAATATTCAATAGTCAATCGACAATAGTCATTCCACCTTCCGGCTTCCTCCATGCTATCCCTCATTATCCACTCTCCATTATCCATTATCCATTTCCCATCCCACACTCATCGCTCATCGCTCATTGCTCAGCACTCAGTACTCAGCACTCCCACTCCCTACTACCTCCAGGCAATCCCTCATTATCCATTATCCACTATCCATTTCCCTCACCCCCCCTCTTCTCGTCTCTTGTTACTTGTCTCTCTTTCTCCCCATTCCTGTATTAATTAATGTACGATAACAATAGGAAAATAATGGAACTGTGGTATCGCGGGGTTTTCCGGGTTGCAGGTTTTTGCTATATTCAAAGCCTTACATCTTGATATTTTTTATCTTCTTACGCTTTATCAGTCATTAGACGTTTATGTGTATGCAAAACCTCTGGGAAGACACCGCTTGTCATGCAGTAGCGGCAGAGCTGGAAACTGTCACACAGCTGCCCCGGGAACTTGCCGAACTGGTATATTCCTCCCGCTTGCTTGGCAGGGAAAACAGGCTTGTTATGCACGGGGGTGGTAATACGTCTGTAAAGTGCCAGCTTTCCGATGTTATCGGCAACAAGGTAAATGTGCTTTTTATCAAGGGTAGCGGAGTGGACCTTGCCGATGTTACGGCGTATGATTTTACGCCTGTCAGGATAGAGCCTCTCCAGAGACTGCTGCAGATGATACTTTCGGGAGGAAATCTTACCGATGAAGATCTCAAGAGGTTCTCCAATCAGGAACTGAAAAACTTTCTGTTTCTGAATCTTTTCAGCCTTACCGATCATATGGTGAAAAACGGGCTGACGCCTTCCATAGAAACCCTTTTACACGCTTTTCTGCCGCACAAATACATCTTGCATACGCATGCACAGGCACTGCTGACGCTTACCAATCAGCCTGATGGTGAGAAGCTCGGCAAAGATGTGCTTGGTGACAGGTTCGGTATTGTTCCCTACATGAGGCCCGGACTGGAACTGGCGCGATCAGCTGAAAAGGTCTATGCTGCTGACAGGGGCGTAACAGGACTGGTGCTTCTGAAACACGGGCTGGTAACCTTCGGGGAAACTTCGAAGGAGGCGTATGATCTGATGATCGGGGCTGTTTCAGATCTGGAGGAAAGAATTGGGCAACCCGGGCGGAAATCCTTTCCGTCGATTGCATTGCCGGGGGTGCTTCTTCCGCTCGAAAAAGTCGCTCCGGTTATACGGGGTGCGTGTGTGACGGAAAAAACGCCGGACAGCAAGGATTATGAGAGCTTTATTCTTGATTTCAGGTCATCTCCTGAGATTATGGAATATGTCAACAGCGCCGATCTGGCGCTTCTGGCACGTAAGGGAAGCATGACTCCTGATTTCATTATTCGGACAAAGAATATTCCTCTTGTTCTGCCTGTTCCCGATGCTTCTGACCCCGAAGGGTTCAGAAAGAGCGTGCATGAGGCTGTGAAAAACTATACAAAAGAGTATACGGCATATTTTGAACGTCAGCAGTCCGCATCAGGTATTGAGGTGCAGATGCTTGATCCGTTACCGCGGGTTGTCCTTGTTCCAGGTCTCGGTCTGTTCGGCCTCGGTAAAACGCTCAGGGATGCGCGGGTCAATGCGGATATTGCTACATCTACCGCTGAAGCTGTGCTTCAGGCTGAATCGATCGGTTGTTTCGAAACGATCCCGGAAAACGAGGTGTTTGGTATCGAATACTGGGATATGGAACAGGCCAAGGTAAAGAAAGTGCGTCATGATGTTTTTGCAGGCAAGGTTGCCATGATTACCGGCGCTGCAGGGGCTATAGGTCTTGCTACAGCCAGGGCGTTCAGAGAGAGAGGAGCGGAAATAGCCATTCTTGATCTTGACGGTGAAAGCCTTGAAAAAGCTATAGACAAACTCGGTCCGGATACGCTTGGTATCATGTGTGACGTAACCGATCGAACATCGGTTTCGGAGGCTTTCCGGAAGATCTGTGAACGATTCGGAGGAATTGATATTGTGGTGTCCAATGTCGGTGCTGCTCTTCAGGGCAGGATCGGCGAGGTTTCCGACGACGTGCTCCGAAAGAGCTTTGAACTTAACTTTTTCTCTCATCAGTCGATTTCTCAGGAAGCGGTTGCTGTTATGAAGCTGCAGGGGATCGGCGGAAATTTGTTGTACAACGTTTCCAAACAGGCGGTAAATCCCGGCCCTGATTTCGGGCCATACGGTCTTCCCAAAGCGGCGACGCTCTTTCTCGTTCGGCAGTATGCGCTTGATCATGGCCGTGACGGTATCCGGGCTAACGGTATCAATGCAGACAGGATCCGGAGCGGTTTGCTTGACGAGGAGATGATAGCGGCCCGTTCAACAGCAAGGGGGCTCAGTGCCAGCGAATATATGGCAGGCAACCTTCTCAAGCTTGAAGTAACCGCTGAAGATGTGGCCGATGCATTTATACATCTCGCGCTGGAAAAAAAGACAACAGGTTCGATTACAACGGTAGATGGCGGTAACATCGCGGCCGCACTCAGGTGAAAAAGAACTCTTTACTCTACTATTATATAACGTTATAAGGAGAGCATGACTATGCCGGAAGCAGATCTGGGAAAACAGGAAAAGAATTATTATACCGATGTCCCGGTTGATACTCACGGTTTCTTTCTCAAAGGCGCAAGCGCTCTGGACTGGGGAATGAAAAACCGTTTATCCAGGATTTTCAGACCCGACACGGGAAAAACCGTAATGTTTGCCATCGATCACGGCTATTTTCAGGGTCCTACGACCGGTCTCGAACGCATCGATCTCAATATTGTGCCGCTTATGCAGTACTCGGACGCTATCATGCTGACGAGAGGGATCCTGCGGACAACGGTGCCGCCGACGCTGAACAAGGCTGTTGTCATGCGCAGCAGCGGAGGCCCGAGTATTCTCAAAGAACTTTCCGATGAGCAGATTGCGGTCGATATCGAGGACGCCATCCGGATGAATGTTGCCGCGATTACTCTTCAGGTCTTTATCGGCGGGGAATATGAGACCCGTTCGATCCAGAACATGACAAAGCTTATCGATTGGGGTTACCGATACGGCATCCCGGTTATGGCTGTTACCGCTGTTGGAAAAGATATGGTACGTGATGCAAAGTACTTCCGTCTCGCCTGCAGGATGTGTGCGGAACTTGGCGCGCAGATCGTGAAAACCTATTATGTTCCTGAAGATTTTGACACCATTGTTTCTTCCTGTCCTGTCCCGATTGTTATGGCCGGCGGAAAGAAGCTTCCCGAGTATGATGCGCTGACCATGTCATACAGGGCGATTCAGGAAGGAGCTTCCGGCGTCGATATGGGAAGGAACATCTTTCAGAGCGACGCTCCGGTCGCGATGATGAAAGCTGTCAATCGTATCGTTCATGAAAACATGACACCCGATGAGGCATATGCATACTTCAACAGCATAAAGGCTGAAGGGTAAACTGGATGACGACGCCCGGGCTGCTCGAGCTGTTTTTAATAATACCTGCACTGAACGAAGTACTATGAACGCGGAAGAGATAAAAGGATTTTTTGCAGACAGGGGTCAGCTGAATATGGCTGACTACCTGGAACTTGAGTATTACCTGGAGTGTGTGGGTGATATCAGGACAGCGTTAGCTCATTTTTGCAGTGAGCAGTCAACAGCCCAGTGGAACAGGGTCGGTATTGACGAAGATTTCAGGACGCTCTACGCGGCCAAGGTTCTTGGCTGGCAGGTTCTCGAGGAACTCAAAGAACTCAGCTATCCGGTTGAGCATGACGCCGTTGGTAAAATTCATGCCTGTCGGGTCACGATTGCCCATCCTCACAGGAATTTCGGGGCCAAGCTGCCCAACCTCCTCACAGCGGTGTGCGGAGAAGGGACCTACTTCACTCCCGGGATTCCTCTTGTCAAGTTGCTGGATATCTCTTTTCCGGACACCTACCTTGCGGAATTCGAAGGCCCGAAATTCGGCATCGAAGGCATTCGTGAGATGCTCGGAGCCTACAATCGGCCGATTTTTTTCGGAGTGGTCAAGCCCAACATCGGACTTTCTCCTGAATACTTTTCCGACATAGCCTTTCAGAGCTGGCTGGGAGGGCTCGATATAGCAAAAGACGATGAGATGCTTGCCGATGTTGCATGGTCAACCACAAGTCGTCGTACAGAGCTTCTCGGCAAAGCGCGGGTTCTTGCTGAAAAAGAGACAGGCGATAAAAAAATCTACCTGGCGAACATAACTGATGAGGTTGACAAAATGATCGAGCAGCATGATGTCGCCGTGGCAAACGGAGCAAACGCGCTGCTGGTGAACGCATTTCCTGTAGGGCTGAGCGCGGTGAGAATGCTTCGCAAACACACAAAAGTACCGCTTATAGGACATTTTCCCTTTATAGCAGCGTTTTCCCGACTTGAAAAGTATGGTATACACTCAAAAGTTATTGCGAAACTGCAGCGTCTTGCCGGTCTTGACGCTATTATCATGCCCGGATTCGGGAGTCGCATGATGACTCCCGAGCAGGAAGTTCGTGAAAATATCGAGGAGTGTCTGAATGAGATGGGCTCGATCAAGCGCTCTCTGCCTGTTCCCGGCGGCAGCGATTCGGCGTTGACACTGGAGAACGTCTACCGTAAGGTCGGTAGCGTTGACTTCGGATTTGTTCCCGGAAGAGGGATTTTCGGTCATCCGATGGGCCCGAAAGCGGGCGCAACAAGCATACGCCAGGCCTGGGAGGCCATAGAAGAGGGTATCGATCTTGAAGCTTATGCAGAAACCCGCCCTGAGCTCAAGGCAATGCTGAGTAAGTAATAAGTCAAAAATCAAAAGTCAAAAACACAACACGATCATTCCAGGTGATGTGTGCTTTCGTTTTTGCCCTTTACCTTTTGCCTTTTGCCTTTTTTTACCTTTGACTTCATACTCGTGGGAAAGCTCAACAACAAAGTTGCAATCATCACCGGTTCTACCAGAGGAATCGGTAAAGCTATCGCAGCTGCATTTGTCCGGGAAGGCGCTCGGGTTGTCATAACTTCTGCTCGCAGGTCCAGTGTTGACAAGGCGTTGCAGGAATTTCCCGGAGAGAACGTCTACGGTCACGTATGTGATGTATCTGACTATGACGAGGTAGAAAAACTGGTGCTGTCAACCGTTGACAAGTTTGGCGGACTTGACATCTTTATCAACAACGCGGGAATATCCGATACGTTTTATAACATTACCGACAGTGAGCCTCTGGAGTGGGGGCGGATTATTGATACTAACCTGAAGGGGACATACTACGGATGCCGTGCGGCGCTCAAATATTTTCTGAAGACAGGCAGGCCCGGCAAGATTATCAATATGGCCGGTTCAGGTACCGATAAGAAATCAAATACACCCTTTATCAGCGCGTACGGTTCATCGAAAGCAGCGATCGCGCGATTCACCTTTGCCGTCGCAGAGGAATACCGGCAATCTCCTGTTTCAATAATGCTCCTGCATCCAGGTCTTGTCCGGACAGAAATGATACAATCCATATCCCTGACGCCGGAAATGGAACGTCAGCAGAAAACCTTTCAGAAAATAAAAGATATCTTTTCTCAACCTCCATCTGTCGCCGCATCACTGGCCGTGAAAATGTGCAGTGACCAGGGTAAATGTAAAAGCGGAGATTACGTGTCGGCACTTGACGGTAAACGAAAAAAATGGCTTCTGTTTTCCTATCCGTTTCGTAAACTGTTGAAGAAAATAGATTATTCAAGCTACTAACCTGAATCATTCACCAAAGGAAGAAATAAAGGGAGTACAAGGACGGGAAACTTTCCCTTTTCTGTCATTCCCGTGCTTGACACGGGAATCCATCGTTAGTGCCAGGGTGTGCATGGATGCCGGATCACCCCGTGTAATAGTATTACACAGGGCGGCATGACTCCTCTCCACTCCCTGTCATTCCCGTGCCTGACACGGGAATCCATGGTGTTTTGACTGTCTGTAGTTTTGAGCTTTTTTTACCGGTTTTCATGAAGGGATCCGGGTACATGATCGGCTCAATGTATATTTTATTTCTATAATTCGGGTTTTCGAACTCTCATGAATTATTTAAGCTACTAAACGTGTTAGAAACAGCTATTGCCATGGTTCGTTTTTCTCTGTCCGGAAGCATGTTGGTAATTCTTGTGCTCATATTGCAGGGATGCTACAGTTTTTCAGGAGGTTCACTTCCACCCCACATCAAAACGGTAGCTGTTCCTTCATTTGAAGAACGTTCCGGTGCCGGTGTCGCTCAGCTCGGTACTGAATGTACTGAAAAGCTCATCGACGTTATCGAGGCTCAAAGTTCTCTCGTTATCGAGTCTGAAAAAAGCCGGGCAGACGCAGTGGTTAACGCGGCTATAGTGTCGTTCAGTGATGAGCCAAGTCAGCTCGGTACCGATTCCGAGAGAGCGGTAACCAATCGGATTACGATTGTCGTACGGGCCTCATTTATCGATCAGGCAGAAAAAAAGCCGTTTTTTGACCGTACGTTATTCAGCGGTTTTGACG
>Ga0272443_10006515_pt1 | contig 11526 bp, 8 predicted proteins | sample SSMAcet12_FD_193581 | JGI IMG/M metagenome (GOLD analysis project Ga0272443, IMG submission 193581) | Marine sediment archaeal communities from Little Sippewissett salt marsh, Falmouth, MA, United States - SSM-Acet-12 | ecosystem: Environmental > Aquatic > Marine > Wetlands > Sediment ... | reverse complement strand
AAGCATGAGGTGGGTGTCAATAGGGTCGCTTGATGAGGCCATTTCGTATTGACAGGATTTCATTTTATATTATCATTATATACCGGTGGGTGGGGGTTTCAATCAGGTGCCGTTAATGATTAAGCTGACAAACATATGCCTTGTTATTTTTGGATGGACCTTCCTTTTATTGACACTAACGTTACCGGTTAAGAGCGATAAAACGCATGGGATTATTCAATTCACACAGGCAGAGGTTCAGGCGGATTCCTCTTTATCTTTATCGGGTGAGGGAGCGAAACAGGAGGGGGACATGACAGATAAAGACCAATTAACAAAGGAGGAGGGCAGATATCTCCTCGAGGTGGCGCGGAGGACCATAGAGAAAAGGCTTTTTGACCGAAAAATACAAGAAGAAACATATACCGATTTGCCGGACATATTTCATAAACGGCGTGGAACCTTTGTTACCCTTACCATCCAGGGGGGCCTCAGGGGATGTATAGGACACATAATCCCTCAAGAATCCTTGCTAGAAGGGATCAAGGCCAATGCGATCAATGCAGCGTTTAGGGACCCCCGGTTTAGGCCGATCAGCACTGATGAGTGGAAACATGTCAAAATAGAAATCAGTATCTTAACCGATCCGAAACCGCTTTCCTATGGAGATGCCAATGATCTTTTGAAGAAGCTGCGTCCTGACATTGACGGCGTCATCCTCAAAAAGGGATATCACCAATCCACATTTCTTCCGCAAGTATGGGAACAGTTACCAGGGAAAGAAGAATTTTTAACCCACTTATGTCTAAAGGCAGGTCTGGAAGGGGACGCCTGGAATAGGGGAGATCTTGAAGTCCACACCTATAAGGTGCAGGCCTTTGAGGAATAAAGACACACCGTGTTTTTATGTATAGGGTTTCAGATAATGATGTTGGCAAGGCCAGATAGAGATTTTCGAGTGAGGCGTATTATTTAGTACGTCGTCACGGAAATCGACCGATAACGACGTCCAAAATCTTTATCTGGAAGTCTCTAGTGAACGGTTTTTGGCCGGGGCATATACATGTGAACATAAAACGGCTCATTGTCTGGTCGATTATCGGTACAGGCATATCCTCTGTTACCACCCAACTGCTTACCATCAGAGAGCTGTTGTCTCAGTTTCATGGTAATGAAATTACTATTTCTCTGGTGATTTTTTCCTGGTTGCTGCTGACAGGGATCGGCAGTCTCTCTGCAAAAACCGTCAAACGGTCATCTTTAAGGATTTTTGCCCTCCTCACGTTGATAATCGCTGTCTGGCCCCTTTTACAGATAATCGGAATCCGGGTGTTTCGGGAGACCGTTTTTATCCATGGCATGACGCCGGGGTTTTACCCAATTTTTTTCTATATCCTGATAACCGTGGCACCCTATTGTCTGCTTTCAGGCTTTATCCTCCCCTATGCACAGAAGGTCCTGAATGACCGTCATTATCCGTTCCGGAGTGGCGATCTTTATCTAACCGACAGTGTAGGCGATATTACAGGGGGTGTCCTGTTCAGTTTTGCCCTTGTCTATTGGCTAAAGCCGTTTCCCACCATCGCGGTCACATCCGCCCTCTTGATATTCGTGGTTCTGCTTCTGTTGTTTTCATCTCGAATGTATGTGCTTTTTGTATCGGGTCTCCTCCTTACTTCTGCTTTTTATTTCTATTCTACAAACACCTTTTTTGAAAAACGTACCCTGGCCCACCAGTATGGGGATATTTTGAGATACATTGAATCCCCTTATGGCAGGATTGTCATCTCCAGAGAAGGGGGGCAACATACCTTCTGGGAATCCGGGGCACCGCTCTTTTCCCATTCAAATGTTATCGGAAGCGAGGAAAAGATTCATTACCCGCTCTCCCAGTTAGACCGGGTTGAAGCATTACTCCTGGTGTCGGGTGGATTCGGTGAAACCTTAGACGAGGTGTCTAAATACGGTTTGGTGGATATTGACTATGTGGAGCTGGATCCATTTCTAACAAATGCAGGGCTGAAAGAAGGGGCCATCAAAAGGATCCCTCTCCTTGCGATAAAAAATACCGATGGCAGACGGTATATAAAAACCACCCCAAAAAAGTATGACGCCATTATTATTGATCTCCCTGATCCGGATACCTTCCAGATAAATCGATTTTTTACAAGTGAGTTCTTTTCTCTGGCAAAGAAAGTCATGAAAAAGGAAGGCATCCTTTCAATGAGTGTTGAATATGCGCCAAACTACATCAGCGACATCCGGAAAAAGAAGCTGTCCACGATTTACAACACGGCACGACTGCATTTTCAAAATGTCATCATCCTCCCGGGTGAGGAAGCCTATTTCCTTTGCCGGGATGGAGACCTATGGAGAGACATCCCCGCCAGGTTAAGGATGAAATCTATCAAGACCCGTTATGTCGAAGGGTTTTACTATGGTAATGTGACAGATGAAAGAATAAGGCAGCTTGAAAAGAGCATTGACAGGGATGAAGCCATCAACACAGACCTAAAGCCAAGACTTATGAATATTGTCTTTCAAGAATGGTTTATGAGACACGGCACTTCCCCCCGGTGTTTTTTTCTGGCTCTGTTTGTGTTTACCGTGATCTATCTCGTATTCATGAAAAAAGAAGAATACATCCTGTTTTCTACCGGATTGGCCACCATGGGTGTTGAAATGCTCATTATATTTGCGTTTCAGGTGATTTACGGTTATATTTATCGGGAAATTGGCGCAATCATCACGGCATCGTTGTTAGGGTTACTACCCGGGGCCATAATCGGTAATTTTTTGGGGAAAAAGAGGGAGATTCGAAACAAACTCCTATTTTCAGAGATACTTATTTTGGCTTTATTGGGTCTCTTTCTGATATGGGTTTCGTTTTTAAAAAGTGAGCCCCATCCCCTTATTTTTTTGTTGTATTGCTTTTTCTTTTCACTGCTCTGTGGTTTTCAGTTCCCCCTAACAACAGCCATGATCGGTGAGAAGAGCAGTCCTGTTGCAGGTTGCTTTGCCGCTGATTTGTGCGGTGCCTCGGTGGGCACCCTTGCCACGGGCACAATCCTGATTCCTTTGTGGGGCATCCGGGCTGCCGTTATTTTCTTAATTGTTGTAAAGGGATCAAGCAGCGTGATTATCTATTTAGCCGGAAAAAAAGGATAAATAAGATCCTATGGATAAGGTGATTACCCGCAAAGAATTTTTGAAATCCATGGGCTTGGGTGCATCAGCCCTTGTTTGTGCAGGTGTGGGATATGGATTTCTGGGTAAAAAGAATAAGCGGTCTAAAAGCGTAAAGGGGCATATCTTTAAAAATGATGCCCCCAAAAAACCATGGAAATGGTCTGTTGAGGGGTTTCACTACGCGACAGATGGGACCACAGTGCAATGCCAAATCTGTCCGAACCGCTGCGTGCTTGAGCCGGGGGATCGGGGCATATGCCGGTCAAAGGTGAACATCGGCGGAAAGCTATACTCCCTGACCTATGGGAACCCCTGCTCAATTCACGTTGATCCCATTGAAAAAAAACCGCTTAATCATTTTTACCCCCGTTCTATGATTCTCTCCATCGCCACTACCGGCTGCAATTTCAGATGCCTCAACTGCCAGAACTGGGAGATCTCCCAGATGAAGCCCGAAGAGGTACGTCACTATGAGCTTTTTCCTGAAGATGTTGTGCGTGAAGCAAATCAGAGAAAAACACCCGCTATCGCCTATACCTATTCTGAACCCATTACCTATTATGAATACATGGTCGATACGGCAAAACTGGCCAGGGAGGCGGGGCTGATGAATGTGCTGGTCTCAAACGGCTACATTAACCGGAACCCCCTCATCAGGCTCTGCAAATACCTGGATGGTGCCAATGTTAATTTGAAATCCTTTGATGACGGGATGTATCGCTCCCTTAACGGTGGAAGACTCCAGCCTGTACTAAATACGTTTAAGACCCTGCACAGAGAGGGCGTATGGTTTGAGATGACTACCCTTGTGGTCCCGACTTATGTCGATGATGCTGATATGATAAAACGCATGTGTGGATGGATATTAAAGGAGCTTGGCCCGAATTATCCCCTGCATTTCCTGCGATTTTTCCCATATTATAAACTGACACGGCTCCCGGCCACACCCATCGGAAAACTGGAGGCGTTTCGAAAGGTGGCGCTGACGGAAGGGATTCGATATGTGTATTTGGGGAATGTGCCGGGTCATGAAGGCACCCACACCTATTGCCACAACTGCCATAGGATTTTGATAGAGCGGAAGGGGTACTTTATACCGCAATATAACCTGGAAAACGGTCGCTGTAAATTCTGCGGGACATCTATCCCTGGCAGGTGGGGTTGAAGAAACGATTGACCTTATCATCAGGGGGATCGCCCCCGGTATCGGTGCTTATCCCAAACCTGTTACATTTGACAAATATTCGGATATAGCCTCGGTTAATGTATGCCCTTCATTGGTGCCCCCGGCATGACTCGAACATGCGGCACCCAGATTAGGAATCTGGTGCTCTATCCACCTGAGCTACGGGGGCATGACCGTATTTTTATCATAGGGATTTCTATTGTCAAATGATTTTGATCGTTCAAGGAGTAGACGCAAAAATCAAAAAGAACAGACAAGATTTGAAAGTAGACATGATCAGGAAAAAGCCTTTGATTTAGTGATCAGAATGTATATAATATAAAATGCCTATTGTGGAATGTTGTAATCGTCTTGAATGGATCTCAATCAAATACAAGCCATAAAGTGGGGGTGTAGCTCAGTTGGGAGAGCGGTACGTTCGCAACGTACAGGTCAGGGGTTCGAATCCCCTCATCTCCACCAGATAACCTTCCCATAAAGCCAATTATACGGTCTGCTGCCAAATTTCAAATTTTTGCCCACATTTCCCAAATCCCTTAAATGTAAATTAAAGATGTCAATAGGAGGAATAATACCATGTCCCGACTTAAAGACCTTATTCAAACCGACCCGGTGCACGAACGGCATCTTGAGTTTCGCACGTATCCGTTAGAGGACGAGCGCATGATCATAGAAGGCTGGCTTAGAGATGAACGACTCGTCCCAGGATACCATTGGAATGGCAAGTCCCGCCCGACTGGCGTGGTGCACTGGATGTGCGTCCGACTGCTCGTTGGCGGCTGGCCCGTTACCATTCTGGATGCTGAAGCCGAAATGCCCGATATCCCCCATGAACTTTGTCCAACCACCCTGGAATCGGTAAAGCGAATCGTGGGTCTATCCATTGTTTCCGGTTACAGTGAGGAGGTGCATCGGCGCCTGGGAGGTGTTCAGGGCTGTGCCCATCTGACACATCTTATTGTGACTATGGGACCTGCCGCCTTACACGGATATTGGACTCAGATATCTAGACAGCGTCGTCCCATTCCCCGGTCACTGGATGAATTTTTAGGGTTGCCCCAACTGATCAACAGTTGCAAGCTATGGAGAGAAGATGGTCCATTTATGCAAATGATACAGGAGGCCATGGAGACTCAGAGATAAAAAAAATCAAGAGTAATGTAAATCTTTACAAGGCTTCGGTGGCCTTCAAATTTAAATTGGGGGGGACAGGAAAACGATCTTTTAATCGTGAAATTGCAGGCTTGAATCAAAGCATTATGTCAATATTGATATAAGCATTTGGATTTTTAGCATTTTTTTCTTGATATTGGGTTTTTTTTATGCAATACAGACGCTTTTAACGGTTTTGTGAAAAGTTTTAGCGCGTCCCTTCGAGGTGCGAAGCGACGAAACGACCTATTGATTTCAACCAGTTGCAGTCAGAGGGATTGTTTCATTTATCTCACGATGGCATCGGACAAGACTTTTTGCGAGACTATCAATTTTCATACTTCGCTGCCTTTTGCTGCGGTGACTATTTGGGAGTTATTTGGCTGTCATAAATTTTAAGAAACAAGATTAAGGAGGAGATTTTATGGATGTAGAGTATATGAATTCACGCGCAAAGAGATACCAGTTTCTTTCCACCCTTTTTCGGGACGAAATACCATTAGAACTCATAAAGGCCATGCAAAAAGATGAGTTTCTGGACGGATTCAATGAATCCGTAACCGGTTGCGGGTTTCTCGATTTGATAAATGGTGCAGAAGTTATGACGCGGTGCCTGAAGAGCAATGATGCTGAAAAGCTTCAGAAAGAACTCAGGTATGATTACGCTGACGTCTTCCTGAATGCCGGGGCCAACCCTGCATTTCCGTATGAGTCCTGTCATGTCACAGGGGATCCGGTGGTCATGCAGGAACCCGTTTTTAAGCTTAGAGAATATTTCCGAAAGGCCGGTGTGCATAAGAACCCCGATTACAAAGATCTGGAGGAACACATTGCGGTACAGATGGAGCTGCTCCGTTATCTCCTCGAAAATGGGAATGAAGACCTCTACAGAGATTTTTTTAAGAATAAATACACAAAGTGGGTGTCGTCTTTTTGTGATCAACTGGTAGGATCCACAAAGACCGATTTTTATCAGGGTCTGGCCCATTTTACCCGGGGAGCCATGATGTGTGAGAACATGAGGCTTGAGGGGTTTACGAGGGGCGAAGAGGTCACAAGGAAGATGGTCCCGGCCTGTGAAGCGCTCAACCTTGATCCTGCATATTTTACATTGGTCGAGGGCACGGTAGATCCGGAGCCTGAGAAAAAGATTCCCAGCCACTGTTACACCTGCGGCGCGCTGTGTGGGATGACGGCCAAGGTTAAGGACGGTATCCTTATGGGAACCACTGGTTTACAGGGTGATCCCAAGAGTGGTGGAAGACTTTGCCCAAAAGGTGCGGCAGCGGCCAAACATGTCTATTCTGCGTACAGGTTGAAAACGCCTCTCATCAAGGAAGATGGCCGTTTCCGCAAGGCCACATGGGATGAGGCTTTAGACCGGGTTGTTGAAGGAATAAAGAGTATCGAACAGGGTAAGCTTGGTTATATGAGAGGTAATGATTATGCTAATTCAATCCATGAGGCCCTTTTTGATCACTTGGGCTGTCCTAAGACTACCCACCGGCCCATGTGCGATAATGCCAACCGTATGGCCAATGAGAAAAATCTGAATGATAAAAGACCATGGATAAACTATCAGGAATCTGATTATATCCTCCATTTCGGTATGAATGAGCTGGCCAGTTCTTACAGCCAACGCAAAACGGCCCAACTCCGTGCGGCCTTAAAACGGGGGGCAAAATTGGTGGTCTTTGACCCACGCCTCTCAGATACTGCAAAGGCGGGTACCGAATGGATTCCGCTCAAACCCGCGACAGATGCTGCTGTTGCCTTGGGTATGGCCTATGTTATCATTAAAGAAGAGCTTTATGACAAGGAATTCGTTGAAAACTGGACGCACGGGTTTGAGGAATTTAAGAAAAGGGTTATGGGAGACGAGGACGGCGTTGCCCGTACGCCAGAGTGGGCAGGCCAAATAAGCGGGGTGCCACCCGAGACCATTGAGCGCATTGCCAGGGAATTTGCCATGGCCAAGAATAAAGGGTGTATCTCGTGGACCGGTCTGGCGCAGGTCCCAAACGGGATGTATGGGACTGCGGCCATCCAGGCACTCAACGGTCTTTGTGGGACCTTCGACGCTCCCGGCGGGCCGGCACTGCCTTTCAAACGTAAATTGAAACCGGTCTGGGGTGACGGGCAGGAAAAGCCTTCTGCAACCGATGCTCCGAAACTGAACAAGTTTGGTATCTGGGCCGGTTGGGCCCCGGCGTATCTGCTTGAGGACGTTGAGGCCGGAAAGCTTAAGGGGATGATCAATTATTTCGGTGATCCGGTGCTGTCCTGGGGAAATCAGGCGGCCATAACCAAGGCCATTGAAATGATGGAATTCAAGGCGTCTATCGAGGCCTATATGTGCAACACGGCCGTGCTTTGTGATGTCATACTGCCCGATGCCACCTGGCTGGAGCAGAGCCAGGTAAAGGCTGATTGGCTCTATGAGGCCTTCATTGCCTATTATGCCGAGGTGGTAAAACCCATGTATGATTCAAAACCCATGTGGTTGATTACAAAGGAACTGGCCAATAAGCTCGGTCTTGGCAAGCACTTCCCCTGGGAGGACATTGCGGAGGCAGAACGTAATCAACTGGCGGGCACTCCCTGGTCTTATGACGAGCTCAAGGAAAAAGGATTCCTTATCACCGACGAATCTGAGTACTACAAGTATAAAAAGTGGGGCTCTTTTAATACCCCGGATGGGTACGGCTCTTCAGGCAAGACCACTACTGAAAAGTACAATTTTTTGAATACCGTTGCCGATGAAAAAGGGATAGATCCCCTTCCTGACTACAAAGAACCTGATGGTGATTTGGCACCGGATGACGAGTACCCGTTTGTCTTTGGAAATTTCAGGTTTTTCGAGCATGAGCATTCATCAACTTTCAATAACATCCAGCTGATGAAGATAAATAGCAGCAATCCCCTGTGGATCAATACGCTGGATGCCCAGAAACTGGGGATAGAAGAGGGGGATAAGGTGCGAGTTACGTCCCCTTGGGGAGAAGTGGAGATAAAAGCCCGACCCACCTGGGGTATCATGCGAGGCGTCCTTGCCTCGGGCGGCGGTTTTGGACACATTCGCGGTCTGGAAGGCGATCCCAAATTTCCACAGTTCGGCGGGGTAAATACGCCGGGGATCATGAAACCCAATTGCACCGAGAAAGTTGGCGGAACACCACTGCTCAAGTATATAAAGACAAGGGTTGAAAAGATTTAGCACATCCTTTTGATAAAACCTCCCTGCCCAATGGGCAGGGAGGTTTTTTTATGGTCCTTTAATTTCAGTCCAGCTATCCAGCCTATAATCAGGACCCCACTTCTCTCTCTTCAAGCGTCGAAAATAGAATTACAGGGACGTTTTTTGTTGTTCTTGTTGAACCCCTCTTTTTATGTTAGGATTTAAAAGAAACAAAGGAAATAAGAGATCAGCTGACCCATAAGCGGGAACCCATGAAAATTGGAATAGTGGGTGCAGGGTTGATATCTTCTATGGGATAGCACAAGAGGGTCATTGCCCTCATTGACCAGACCGCGGCAGACATGATCCGGTTACTTGAAAAATGGGAAACGGGTCGTGAGTTTGGACTTTGGTGCAGGTTCACTTTGCAACAACCCGCAAAAAGGAGGGTAAAACATGGATGAAAAGCCGGACAGAAGGTTTTATCTAAAACAATTTAAGGCAATTAGTCACGCGATTTCAACTTATGAGGAACTCAATACGCTGATTAATCATCTGGCTGAAGGGACGAGCCGAGCATTTAAGGCCAAGGGGTGCAGTATCATGCTTCTGGATGAGAGGGAAAATCAATTATTTCATGTGGGGAGTTATGGCCTTAGCGAGCAATATATTCGCAAAGGGCCGGTCATGGTGAAAGACAATTACTGTGCCGCATGTACGGGCGAACCCGTTTTCATTGAGGACATGCAGAATAACCCACTTGTTCAATATCCCAAGGCCGCAACCAGGGAAGGTATCGTGTCAATGTTGTCCATTCCCATTAAATGTCGGGGCGCAATAATTGGTATTCTGAGAACTTATCATGACAAAGTCATAGTTTATCATGATGAGGATATTGATTCATTGTGTGTTTTGACGGGACTTCTAGGGATTGTCATCGAAAATAACGGGCTGAGGAATTTCCTTGATCAGGTCAAAATCGCACTGGGAAGTCTTCCACTCCGAATGTTAGAGGGGATATAGTCTTTGAAAGGACGTCTCGTCACAGATACGACTGAAATTTTTTCCATAGATTACGGCGATGTCATACAAATCGGCGAGAAAAGCTATACCGTGACAGGACACGAACGCGAGCGTCGGTTTGGTATGGAGGACCCTAAGTTCTGGGTAAAGCGGGCTATTGATTCAGACACAGGGGAGAAAAAGATTCTGAAGCTCTCATTTCTTGAGTCGTTTGAAACCATTTTTGGCAACGTCAGTGTGAGATGTTTTCGAGATCCCAAAAAAGAAGCAGATATTCTGGAACTTGTGAAAGATCATCCCTATTTTATGCACGGAAAGACCCTGAAAGATGAAAAGGGAAATATTATTCGGGTATTAGATATCGTACCGGGCCCAAATTTTTTTCTTTATATTGATTCGCTGAGCATGGCCTATGAGACCTATTTTACGAAAGCACTGCCGGATATCTTAAAAAGGTTAATAAAGGCCTTTGAAGCCATTCGATTTCTTCATATTCATGGATTCAGGCACGGAGACATCAGAAATGATCATATTATCGTGGATCGCAATACAGGAGACTATGTTTGGATAGACTTCGATTATGACTATGAAGCAACTGAAAATCCATTCGGGCTTGATGTCTTTGGGTTAGGAAACATTTTGATTAATGCCATTGGAAAGGGGTTTCACAATGTTCATATGATATTGAATGATCCGATGACCTATGGAGACCTTAAAGATCGTCTTGAGCCAGGAGATTTCTCCATATTGCATAAGAGGAGATTCATTAATCTATGCAAACTCTACCCGAACATCCCCAAACCACTGAATGATATTTTAATGCACTTCTCAAGGGGTGCAGATATATACTACGAATTGGCAGAAGAAATCATCGAGGATCTAAACAGATGTCTATATTCTATTTTTGAATAAAAGGAGGAAAACTTTGAAAAATTCGATCCTTGTATCAATGAACGATTCTGTAACCTCCAGGGCAGCGTTGGACTTTCTCGCCCGTATGGCCTTCTGTCCTGAGGATTGCCACATTACGCTGCTTCATCTGTTCAGAAAGCCATCGGCCAGTGAGGAACTCATGGGTAAGAAATTCACTGAAGAACAGCCCGTAAGATTTATGACTGTTTTACAAAAAGCAAAGGACAAACTCATCGAATTCGGATTCAGTCCAGGCAATATTGAAATAGAGATGGTGACCCAACCTTATGCAACCATAACTGACGGAATCATTGACCAGTTCAAAAAAAAGCATTTCGACATGGTGGTGATCGGACGTAAGCGGATGTCCAAGGCCGAGGAATTTGTAATGGGCGATGTGAGCGTTAAGCTTGTCAGGGCCCTTGAAGGGGCGGCTGTTTTGGTTGTTACATCTGATTAGATCTTGTTTGATTTAATAGGTATAAAAAATTTTCAATTCCAGGAGGCTACACCCATGTGGATGAAAAATCAAAAAGTTGTAAGGGACTTGCTAAGTGTTTTATTTATCGTTTTGATGGCGGGCTGCGCTTCCATCCCTGAGTTAAAAGTCCTGTATAAGCTTCCACCGTCGTCGAACGATTTGAAGGGCAGGAAAGTCTTTCTGGGGGTTGATGATGTTAGAAAGACAAAGACACTTTTTGGTGAGGGAGCGAAACGAGAATTTGGAAATTACGCTGGAAATATCTCCTTAAGTGTAGCCCGGTATAAGGAAACGGGGTTTAAGATCGGCCCTTTCCAACTTCCGGAAATGACGAAGGAAGGGTTTAGAAAAAGGCTGGAGAACGCAGGAATAGAAGTCCTTTCAGAACGATCCCATGGGGAACCCCAGCTTTTAATTGTCATAAAC
>Ga0272443_10006513_pt1 | contig 11529 bp, 9 predicted proteins | sample SSMAcet12_FD_193581 | JGI IMG/M metagenome (GOLD analysis project Ga0272443, IMG submission 193581) | Marine sediment archaeal communities from Little Sippewissett salt marsh, Falmouth, MA, United States - SSM-Acet-12 | ecosystem: Environmental > Aquatic > Marine > Wetlands > Sediment ... | reverse complement strand
TCTTACACATTTTGTTATCAAATGTGTATCCCCAACGAATATTAACTATTTAATAATTAATTTTTTGTGCTTATATATTAACAAATATTTAAGGTGTCCCGTTAATATATTTGTTATGGATAACAAAAAACCCGACGGTAAATATAATAATTCATATTTACCGCCTTCAAGTATTCCCGACGAACCCCAAAACTTCCAGTTCTCAATAATAGGGACTATTCAGAAACAGATATATGAAAGACTTCTTGGTTATAGATTCATAGTCAAACAGTTTACGGACCCAGTAAGTAAAAAGGTTATTGATAGAATGGTCAAAGAAAAGGTTTTTGAACCGTTAGTAAGTGAATGGGGGGCTAACAGAATTATAACTTTTATTTATCAATTTGTTAATGAGCAAACACCATTCGCCCATATAACAGGCAACACGGTTATTAAATTAACTAATATCTTTTGTAAAAGGGTAAACGGGGACATGTATATAAATTTTGAAAAGTATTTTCCCGAAGAACAAAGGAACGTAGCCTTATGGCAAACGGTAGTATTTACTTCGGGTTCTATATGTCTATTAGTATTATCACGTGCCATTGAAGGACGCGAAAGCCAAATGTTCTACGGGACAAGAAAGATTGGATTAAGTGGGGCTATACCAACGCAAGGGGGTTTACAATAATGTTAGGATTGGCTACCGACACTTTACTTATTATAGTTAATGTTGTTGTTATCTTAGTTGGCGGAACAACGGCTTTTATAATTCAAAGAAAGAAGAAGAAGAAATTATTAAAACAACAAGCAATTAAAGACGGGATTGAAACAATACCGAAACATAAGAAACAAACTGTTATTGGGACGGTCCCAGTTAAGATAATAAAGAAACGTGGGGATACGTTATTAATACAAAATACAAAAGGAACTATCAAGAAGGCGGACCCGCAAGGCGAACTTAAGATTTTATTTATATCTAAGGACCAACAATTAGACAAATTTGATTTTACCAAGATAAATAGGGAAGGGGAAGTTATCCTTATGGAAGGGTCCGACGGGCAATTATCCTATGCGGACATTGATAAAGATAAATTAAATTCAAGCGGGGAAGGTATGCTTCGGGACGGCTACTATCTCAATCAAAGATTTGTTGACGAAGCTTTTCCAATCAATAAGGATTCTTGGGCTAAGTGGGTCCCGCTCATAGTTGTATTCTTTGCTATAATAGGAATCGGCATTTCTTCTTATCTTACTTATAACTATTATAAGGAACTTAATAAGGGTTATTCCGACATGTCGGAAGCAAACAACGAAGCAATAACCCAAGCTACCCAATCAATGGAACGTATAGCAAGAAGTCTTGAAATAGCAACCGAAAACCAAAAAGGTATAGAACAAGCTTACAAGGAACTGATAACAGAAATAAATAAAAAGGTTGGTTGATAATGTCCCAATTCTTTGAACAACTTAAGGCAAGGGATAAATACAAGAATCTTATAGTCGAAACTATACAAGACGGCAAAAACAAATTTACGAACTTGGAATATTCCAAGTTCAAAAATTCTGTTATTATGTTAGAGTGTCTTATGGATTCATATAAAGAAGACCCTAACTTTTTGAAAAAAATAAATTTAATACAAAATGAATTTAGCTTGAAATCGGGAAATAATTTAACTGAATCTATACAAGGTATAAAATCAAGTTCAAAAGAAGACGTGATTGATTATTTTAGAAATTGGTTTAAGGCATTGGTCAACCTTGCAACAAGAACCGTATTTTCTTCAAGAATGACTTCGGTTGATATTAACTTAGGGGAAGTTATGAATATATGGCGGGAAATGGCGGGTTTTGAAGACAAGAAAAATATGGAAAGTGATTTAATAGCCAAGTCGTTTATAGACTTTGAAGAAGAAATTGGTTCGGATAGTGGTTAAATGGAAGATAATTTCTTATTTGATAAAAATATATTTACTAAGCTATTTTCAGCTATGGTTAAACATTCGCCTTATTCCGCCCCTTATATGTTCTACTTGCAGAAAAGGGCGGTATTCAAATATAATTTCCAAGCAATAATCGGGGAACAAGGTAGCGGAAAATCCTATTGGGCTATAATTGAAGCTATGGCATTGGACCCGACCTTTGACATAAGTAGAATAATATTTTCTTCCATGAACTTCTTGGACGTATTGGACCAACTGGAAGATAGAACTATGAAAGGTAGAAATATATTATGGGACGACGCGGGAGTTGGATTGCCAAGCGACGAATGGTATTCTATAAGCAATAGGGTTATAAGATTAGTCCAACAAACAGTTAGGACATTACACCCGACTATAAAGTTTACCATGCCCGACATCAAATATATAGACGCTACCCAACGAAGAACCGTTACTTGTATATTGGATTGTAGAAGGGATACACTTAACAAGACCAAGATTAGGATATATACCCAAAAAAGAGTTAGGATAATGGATAAAAGCTACCATAGAAAGTTTGTTTTTAGGATTGGAAATATGGACATGTCTTTGGGGGAAATGCGGATTCAACACTTACCCGAAGATTTATTCCCGCCTTTGCTTAAACAATACGAAGACCTTCAAAGAAAATTCAAATTTGAAACAAGAAAGAAACTTAAGAAACTTCTTGAAGGCATGAGAGAAGAAGGTTTAACAACTACGGCTATTGACGATTATAATACTGTTTCTTTATCGGACATGGAAAAGAAGTTAGTATATGAAATTTATGAATCTGTTTTCAAGAACACGGACCATTACTTGAACCAAAAAAGAAAGATAGACATGGATAAAATAATGTTAGAACATAAAGTTTCTAAGCAAGTAGCCCGTTCGGTTGAAAGATACTATTCTAAAAAAATGATACCGCAACTTGTAAAACAAGACTTGATGATTAAATAGATAACTAATTAATATCAAAACACTATTATTTATATTAGTTTCCATGACATCTAAAACTTACTTGGAAGGGGAAGTTAAAAGATTAGAAAAGATTTTAGAACGTAAAAACTTAACAGAAACCCAAAAGAAAGCAACAGAACAAGAATTAAAGTTTACAAAAATAGCTTCGGGTTCAAGCCCTTCTTCGCAAGGTGTATCTGTTACACCCGCTTCAAATAGTAGTTCGGGGGGCGGGGCAAATATAATTATTGATTCTTCGGGACGTGAACATATTGTTCTTGATACTGGGGAAATTGGGCATGAACTCAATGTTGGAAAAGGAAATTTTATTACTATTCGGGGTCAATCGGGTTTTCAAGAAGATTTTAAACCCGAAATGTTTAAGGGAATAAAACAAGAAATAACACCAACGGGTATAAAAACCACTTATCTTTCTACGGCGGGGGTTATTTCTTCAACAACAACTAAGGCTACCGAAGGTAAAATATATAATGTTGAAGAAATAAGGCAACAAGCCCAAAAACAAGGTCTAACTGTTTATGAAAGCAATGGTAAACTAATAGTAGAATCTATGCCGAAATATACGGTCGAAGGAAAAAATGTTTCGCCAACCGAAGCGGGGAAGACCTTAATGGAACGGGATAGAATATTAAAACAACAAGCAAGAAAGAAAGCAATGGTCCAATCATTTAGGGAAGGGATAGTAGAAAAGTTGGGCGGGGAACTTAGAGAAGAACCCGAACCCGATTTAGAAACACGTAACCTTTTGATAGAAGAATATAAAATGGAAGTTATGAGTGGTATAGAACAAGGGGGATTTGCCCCCCAAATAATAGGGGGATTTGCTACAAGGATAACACCAAAGGACCCATTCGGTCTTAGAAGTTTATATACGGTTGGAAGCGGTATTATCAAAGGTGAAAGTGCGGACATCATTAAGACAAAGCTTGATGTTATTACTATGGAAGGGGTTGAATGGCTTGGCGGTCAAACTTTGGACCAAGCGGGAAAAATTAAAGAACCGATTCCTTATTTTGTTGATACTATACCCAAAACTTCAACTGGTCAACTTGCCATTTCTATCGGGGCGGGGGCGGTCTTAGGGGCGGGAATGGAAGCATTAAGCCCGACATTGGGTAAAATTCCGTTGCTTACAGAAACGGGAAAATTACTTACAAAACACCCTTTGGTATTGGAAGGTATAAAATACGGTGTCCCTATTGGTATTGAAAGTTTTAAGGTTGGAAGCATGATTAAAAAAGGATACCAACCCGACGAAATATTTGGAAGTGTTGGTTCGGATATTCTTTACATGGGGGGATTTAGTGCGGGATTCCAAGAAGGAAAAAAAATATATGACACAATTAGAACGGCGGGAACTGTAAATATTCCGACGGAACAATTTATTGAAAAAGAAATTATAACTGGGGAACAAACTTTTCCTTCAAGCGGAAAACATCTTTCAGTAGTTGACCGTGCAAATGTTCATGCGGAACAATTTCTTAAAGAAAGTCCTATGAGATTGCCCGAAGGGAATGTTATAGGTATTCATGGAACTAACGTGGATTTGTTCAAAGGACAAGACTTTTTTACAGTTGGGGAAGGGGCAAGTGAATTAAAAGGTCTTTATGTCGCCCCGTCGGGGTCGGTTCATTTTACTGGAATAGCAAAAAATCCTTCTATAAAGGTCTTTGGGTCTAATATAGACGACATGTTTGGCGGTCGCCCGACATTCTACGCAATAGAACCAATAGGGGATAAAGTAAATATAAATCTTGCTCAAAAAATTTCAAAAGGTAAATGGGAACTTACGGGACCAACTACCGAAGGGGTTATTCAAGTTTCGGGTATGAAAACAGAAACCGAAGGTATATTTATTCCTAAAACAATTATAGGAAATCCCGAAATGAAATATAATATTGATATTTGGGGTCGTAAGATTCCAATAGTAACCGCCCAAGCTACGGGGGGGATTGGTTCAATACCCGATATAAATATTAATCCATTGAAGGCGGGAACTGTTTCTTTATCCGAAGAATTAGGATTATCAAAAAGTGTTTCGCTTCTAAGCCCCGAAAGTGGTATTGCAGTAAGTCTATCAAATATTGAAGGTCGCCCAACTTCTTCAAGTAAGGGGGTTGATTCATTAAGAATTAGTAGCCCAACTATTTCTTCGCCCAAAACCCCAAGTATAGGCTTATCACTTTCGGGGCTACCTTCTTCTTTTGAAAGTAGCGGTCCAAGTTCGCCTTCCCCAATAATAGATATAAAGTCCCCAACAAGAACCGTTTCGTCCCCTTCGGTATCAATACCAAGCTTGTCTTTATCACAATCGGTAGTATTGCCTTCAATGTCGTATTCCCCGATTTCAACATTCAGTTTTGAATCCCCTATATCCGAACCTTCTACCCCGCCAAGTATTGAATATTTTGGAAGAAGAAAAGGGAAAAGAAGCGAAGGAATTAGAAGTTGGAACTTCAATATAAATTTAGGTTATGGTCCCGATTTGGGAAGCTTATTAGTTGGTAGAAAAGGGTCGCCAAGTCCCGATAAGATATTTAGCGGGGTAGAAATGCGACCTATACCTATTCCAAAGTTCAAGGGGGTATCACTATGATAAGAGATTATATAGCCTTCTTTTCAATCTCATTTATATTTTTGGTATCAAGCCTTGTATCAAGCTTTGTCTTTCATGTATTCATAAATGAATTAATAGATAATATTGGGTCGGTCGATTTGGGTGTTGACTATACCGATTTGATAGATATATATAATTCCAAGTTCGCCTTGCTTACAAATACAATCCAAATAGTCGGGATTGTTTCTATCTTCGGTATAATGATAACTTCCGCTTTGCTTGTTACACGTGTTAAAATGACGCCGTTGGCTTTGCCTTTTGCTATTATAATTTATTTTATCGGTATTTTTATATCAATGGCTTTTTCAAATAGCTATGCTTATATGTTAACTGAATTACAAACTTTTGACCCAACCTTTTCAATCAATAGTTATTTCGATTGGATTGGATTACACTTGCCATATATCACGGGAATAATTGGCGGTGTATTAATGATTCTTGGTTATGCAAAAGCCCCCAACGGCGGGGGTTCAAGTATGGGGGGTTTTGAAGTTGGATAGAAATATGTATATTATATATATACTTTTATTAGTCATAATTCTATCTTCCAATTCTGTTTTATCAAGCGAAATTTCTGTTTACAAGGGCGAAAAAGTTCAAACATTGGTAACTTCCATTGAAATATTGGATAATACCGATAACTGTTTAATAGATTGTTATGCCGAAATAAAAGTATGCAACAAGAACCCGCTTCTTGATTCCAAGATAAACGAAGGGGATTTTGATATATGGTTTAACGATAAAAATGAACAAAAAATAACTGGATTAAATGAAAAGACGGTTTATAATAAGGAAAAATTAAAAGACTTCAAAATTCTTATAGAAAAACCAGTTATGAAACAAGTTGTTGTAAATGATTATGGACCTTGCAAAGATTACGACCCAGTTTTTGACAAAGAAAAGGGAATAAATGTTTGGAAAGAATTTGATTACGATAATTGTATAATAGGTTCTCATTATGAATTTGTTGAAGTTAATGAATATGTCCCATTCAGCGAAATAACAGATTCAACCCTTAAGAAGAATACTTGTTACAAGATTAGGATAGAAGGAACTAAGGACCCCGAAGAATCTATTGATTGGAAAATAAAATTATTTTCATTAGAACCTAACTGGGCATGGTGGGACGCGGGTTATCCTTATAGATACCAAATTTATAACAACCACACAACAACCGAATATACCTTGTCCGTTAATGATACGGGATTAGTTGGCGGAAATCAAATTATTTGGTCTTCTTTAATAAATGATTCCTATATTTATTGTGAAGAATCGGGTTGCAGTAGTGGATTAATAGCAATAGCAAACGAAACAAATGAAAAGAACTGGGAAAACGAAAGTAGTAAAACTGGAAATAATCCAACTGAAATATGGAAAGATTATGTTGCGGTCTATCATTTAACGGAAGCTAATTCAATAGATTCAACTTTAAGAAGCAATGGAACGGCGGGGGGGGACCCGACGGTTGTTACTGGGTTGTTCGGAAATGGGTTGGAAATGGACGGTGTCGGGGATTATGTTGATATTGATAATATAGTTAATTATTTTGGTTCTCATGGAAGTTTTACAGTTGAATTTTGGGTTAAGCCAACCCGTGAATGGAACGCTACAACTGGAACTATGGGATTGGGAAGCCATGCGGGGGGAAGGGCGGATATATGGTATAATAGTCATAACGGGGCTATTAGTATGTTATCTTGGGACGGTTCGGCAGAACACACAATATATTATACTATGGATTTCTTAAAGGATACTTGGTATTATGTCGTCTTTACTTTTGATAGCGGGACAAAAGACGCAAAAATATATATCAATGGGGAATGGAAGGTAACGGAAGCTAATTATGATTGGGAAAATCACGCTACCCCAAGAGGTTGTATAGGCGGGGATTATGACGGTTCGCCTTCTTCTTATGGTGTATATGACGAATATAAATTCTCTAATACAACAAGGGATTTGGCTTATATTCAAGTTAATTATTATAACGGATTGGGAAACATGACAACAATAGGTTCGGAAGAAGAAGACGAAGAAGCCCCCGAAGAAGATACAACACCGCCACAATGGGAAAATATATTAGAACAAAGACCCGACCCAAGTAGTTACGACTTTGATTTGACCTATGGATTTAGTGTTATTTGCGACGACGAAACTGGAATGACGAACGCATTTTTTGAGCATAATATAAGCGGTGTGTTGACCAATATAACTATGTCTAATACTGGAAATGTTTACTATGCCAACATAACAAGTTTTCCCGCTTCTACAATCAATTATTCATTTATATGTAATGATACTTCGGGAAATGTTAACAGAACCGATTATAATACTTATACTGTAAGTAAAAATGCCGACGCTGGGGGATTATATGTAATAACTGGAAGTATTCCCGACGGGGAATTTGAAAAAACCTACGAACAAGTTTCTTCTATATGGGTCGCAACTACTAATTATAAGGGCGGTAGTGATACAACATTAAGATTATATAGAAATGAAACTTTACCCGCTTCGCATGAGTGCGGGGGAAGTTGGATTTGCGACTTAGATACTATACTACCAGTTGGGGCTTATGAATATATGGCTAACAACACCGAAGGGGAAAACTATACGGTTGATTCCGTTACCCAAATAGTAACAGTTGACCAAAGGACCCCAACAATCACAATATATAACATAACTAACGGGACTTATCCCTTGAATTTGACTATTTACTACGGTATGGACGATATAAACAGTTTATCGGGAAGTATTTATTATAACGGAACACCATTTACCAACAACACCAACCCATATTTAGGGGTTGGTATTTGGAACATAACCGCTTATACTTCGGGAAATGAAAACTATACTTCCAACTCAAATACTACAATTATAAATTCAAGCTATGCGGTCGGCGACGATTTGTTTAATGTAACAAGCATAACATATAATACCTTTGCGAATGAAACGGGAACTACTTATTTTGAAACTACTGTTTATTATAATAAGTGGTATATTGATAACATAACTTCAATACTTGATTGGAACGGAACAAGCAACACCGCAACACTAAAATCTTCCAATTCTACCCATTACATATTCAATAAAAGTATCAATGTCCCGCTATTGCAAACGAACAACACCGAAATTGAATTTAACTTCAACAATACATTTCATTTCTTGCTTAACGATACAAACATTCAAGTAAACGATACAAAATACAAGCAAAACATCACTTACGCCTATTTCATTGATTCATTAGATACCGATTCGGCTAATTATATAGAAGGGGAAGACGTTGATGTTGAACTATATGTTGTTAAGCTATTGAATACCGCAAACCTTACGGTTAACTTTACTTTCTATTATAATGGTAGCTACTTGGATACCGAAAACATAACAACATATACGAACGCGGGGGCTTTAAAACTTTATGAATCAACATTCAATTCCTTACAGAATACAAACAATACCGAAACGAAGAACATTATAGCCAACCTTACAATAAGATATAACGGAATCGAAAGAATAATGGGGGAAGAAGAAACTGTTGACGTTTATAAAATGGTTATAAATGAGTGCGGGGGAATAACAAACACTACAACCTTAACCGTTTCTTATTGGGACGAACTTGATTTTACCGCAAGGAACGGGACTTTGGGATTGATTATATTTACAGTAACAAGCGGGGACGTAACAAGGGAATATGCCTTTGAAAATGTTTCTTCCGCCTATAATCATTCATTTTGTATTTATCCGACATGGGGAACCCTTGATAGTTCTATCTATTTGGAATACGAAGCTTCGGATACGCCAAGAAGACCTTACTATGTGGTTAATACTGAATTAACCGACGACGGGGAAGAAATAAAAGCCTATTTGCTTAACGATACCTATGCCTATTATACCAACGTTTATTTGTATGACGAAAACGGGGCTACCTTGCAACAACATTATGTAAGGATACTTAAATACAATCCCGATATAATCGCAAGTGAAACCTTATTCATTGGAAAAACCGACGATTCGGGAATATTTGCAACATTCTTGCAACCTTTGGAACAACCTTACTCATTTATTATAACAGATTCCGACGGGGATATATTATATCAAACAGAAAAAGAAGTTATAACTTGCATAAGCGGAACTTGTCCGCCTTATGAGAAACATATTTATATTGACCCTTCCGAACTTGATAGTTTGAATTTGGGAACTATGGAAGCTATTTATAGTTGGAACGAATCGACTTCAACGGTTGATATAACCGTTTCAGATTCCGACGGCTTGGCTACTGGTGTTTGGTTAATGATAGACGAAGTCCAAGACTTCGGGAAGAAAGTAAGTTATATCAATGAAACCTATGACACTTCAACGTTAGCCTTTTCGGGTGTATTGCCTAATACAACGTCGGAATACGAAGTTAGGGTTATGGTTGAAGAATTTGGCAAGTGGTATCCATTGATAACAAGGTCTATTACTATGGAAAACATTATTGCCTTTGGTATATTGGGAATACTTATAGCCTTTATATTGACCTTAAGCTTGGAAGTCGGCGGGTTGGTCTTAGGCGGACCCGTTCTTGGATTAATAGGTGTCGGCGGGGGATTAGCCATTTCAAAACTGTTAAACTTAATACCGTTGCCATTCGTTGGTTTGTATTCGGTATTGTTTGTTGTTGGAATGGTCATATATTTACTGGTAAAGGGGGATTAAATGGAAATTAAAAGTATGATGTTCGGGATTGTCTTTATATCAATATTATTCATAGCCTTGAATCTTGCCTTCAATATACCGACGAAGTCTTATATATCTGACGAAGACCTTGAATCATTGGAATCGTTGGGAAAACAATACGTCGGGGAAGCCAAGCCGTCATTCTTCGGGCAAATATACTTCTTTGTTAATTCATTTTGGACCATAACAAAGACTACATTCAACTTTTTGACATTCGGATTAAGCCAAATGATTTATGACGTGGCGGGAATTATAGGAATCCCGAATATAATAACGTCCTTATTTGTTGGTGTTATAATATATATATTGGCTATGGTAGTATTGGATAAATTACGGGGGGGATAAAATGGCAAACATGACAAATTCAAGTTTAAATCAACCTTATCCAATATTCAATATTTCGGAAGATATAAGCAACGGTCATTTTGAAACATTTTTTACAATGACGAACTCTTTTATGAATTATCTTCCATTTAGGATAGTTATGTTAGCTTTATTGGTCGTGTTTTATCAAATTGGGGTATGGGTCCAACCGCAAACATCACGCTTTAAACTATTCTCTTTTGCGGGAATATCCGTTACAATATTGATTGGTATATTATCCTTCGGGGGATTCTTGCCAATAGTTGACGCGATACCTTACGCAATATTATCTTCTATTGCTTGGTTCATGGGAAAAGGTGATTGACTTGGATAGGATAGAAGAAATCCTAACGAGAAAACTTAACAAGATAAGAAAAGAATTAGATTGCAACATTTCTAATCTTAATAGGAACGAAAAACAGTTATTGGCGAAAGAAGTATCCCATAAACTAAGAATAAGCAAGAAAGAAGCCTATATTTTCATAGACGACTTATAACCTTAAGGTATATCCATAGCTAATCCTAATTAATAATTGATAAGTATGGCGAGAGGAAAAGGCGGACAATCCGTTAGTAAGTCCATGAGAGATTTATTTACTGGATTAGCTATGGTTGGTGTAGTCCTTGCTATGGTATTGTTTGTAACATTTACCTTAGAAGAACAGGCAGTTAGTCAATACATGAGTGTTAACGACTACGGAACAAACGAAACCCTTTGTGATTTAGGGGACGGAAGCCCATGTGAAAGTATTAGGGACGGTTTTGATACCGCCGAAGACTTGATTAGTATGGGATTAGGTCTATTAGGTTTGATTGCAATAATCCTTGTATTTATAGGATACGTGCTACCAGTAATTCAAAGAATCATGTAGAATAGCTAATTAGTGAATTAAAGGTTTTTTATTTTCTTTTTTATTT
>Ga0272443_10006512_pt1 | contig 11529 bp, 11 predicted proteins | sample SSMAcet12_FD_193581 | JGI IMG/M metagenome (GOLD analysis project Ga0272443, IMG submission 193581) | Marine sediment archaeal communities from Little Sippewissett salt marsh, Falmouth, MA, United States - SSM-Acet-12 | ecosystem: Environmental > Aquatic > Marine > Wetlands > Sediment ... | reverse complement strand
ATGAGGTTTACTACGGATTGCCTCTTCCGTACGCTGAGGCTGCCTGATGCCTTTTTACTTCTATAAGTTCTTCTGGCTTTTAGCTTATCCCTTTATCAGGCTGTCCAAACTTTGGGGTCCACCGCCGCCGACTGGAGTCGGCTGGTGTTACTCCACGGAAAAGTCATCATCGTGGGTTCGCTCCATATCACCCTGTTTTTCGATATATTGAGCGACATATCATCTGTGACATTTCCTGATGTTGCGGCAAAATATCCGCGAGCCCACAGATGACGACCCCAAAATTGTCTTGCTATGGTACGAATTTCACTTAGTAGCTTCCGCGATGTTTTCCCTATTTCGTAATCCATACCAAATGGTACTTGATGTCATATACGGCATGCGACGTTTTACGCTAATGTTCCATAATACCGAAAGCCTACTAAAGTCTTCGCCTTTAGGCGAGGAATTCTCTCCCATTTCCCGAGTGGGACATTAAACCGCCACTGCTGAGTCCCCTCGTAGCGTCAAGAGTTTATAGAGGCAATTAGCCATTTTCCTACAGGCCGTATTGGTCCAGGAAGCTTACCATCTCTTTGGCCCAGTCTTTAGGCCTTTCCCACATCGGAGTGTGCCCTGAATGGGATATCACAAAAATCTTACTCCCTTTTATCGCGTCATTGATCGGCACGGCTTGAGCCATATCCGCGAATTTGTCATGAGCACCGATGATGATAAGGGTTGGCATTGTGATCTTTTCATATTGCGCAAGTGGGATCGGGGGGGCTACATATATTTGTTTCAGCATCTCTTTCAATGCGATGTTGCTTGCTTTAAGACCAATCTCAACAAATTTTTCAAGGTCACCAGGTGCCAAATTCTCTGCATCGAAATACACAGGCATTACCTGGGTAAAAACGGCTCGATTCTCTTCCTTGGTACCGTATCCATCCATTCTTTTCTGGACCCATTCACTCATCCCCTTTGGCGGTATGCATCGTGCAAAGGTATTGGAGAAAATTAGGCCCAATACACGCTCTGGGTACTTAACCGCGAAGTGTTGGAGAATCATTCCACCCATCGAGTGACCAACAAAGATGGCCTTCTTTATTTGCAATCGATCAAGGAACAGTTCGATATCTTTAGCCATGTCACTATTCGTATATCCGCTTTTGGGTGCGGCGGAGTCACCAAAACCTCTAAGGTCTATAGAGTAGAATCGATATCGAGCTGGAAGTAGTTTGGGTATTTTGTCCCACGTTGACAACGAAAGGCTGTAGCCATGAATAAATACGATTGGAATATATCCAATGCCTGCGCTTTTGTAGTTCATCTCAAGTCCATTGGCCAGTGTTACCGTCTCGGAATGGGAAACGGTCGGTGTCACCAGCAATATAAGCAGCATAGCAAAACATACTGTAAACGTAGTTCCTCTTGTTTTTTTCATACCCGAATTCTCCTTTCCCATTAGGTTTTGTAGAGTGCTTTTTTCCCTTTCCTGCGGCTCAGCCGTCCATGCGCCCGTTGCGCTCCAGGGCCTGGTGCACCAGATGGAGATGGTAGCCCGGGGTCTCGGGCGCCAGCTCGCAGCCCACGCTGAACATGAACCCGCGCGGGGCGCGCTTTCCCTTCTCAATGTTTTCCCGGCACCGCTCGCTGATCTCTTCCGGCTTGCCGGTGAGTAGCAGGCTCGGATCGAGGTTGCCGATGACCACCGCCTTGTCGCCCACCACCTCGATGGCCCGGTCGATGTCGATTTCCTCGCCGAAACTGCACAGCCCCGGATTACCCATGGGCACCTCGGCCCACATCGGCATGTTGGCGTTCTGATCGCCACAGATGTGGTGCAGTACGTGGCGCACGCCCATCCGTTCGATCCGCTCGCCAGTTTCCACCAGATAGGGCAGTACGAAGGTCTTGAACTGACGCGGCGAAATGATCAGGTTGGCCGCCATCGGTTCCCAGAACTGGGGAATGAGTTGCTCGGCCCCGAAGGTCTCGGCCCAGTGGCCTACCGTTTCGACGATATGCTCCGTTGCCAGTCGCAGCAGCCGGTGGGCCAGATCCGGCTTCTTGATCATCCACCGGCAGAGCTTGCCCACCGAGCAGAGGTTACCGGCCAGGGTGAAGTTGCCGGCCATGATTACCGAGATCGGCACCCTGTTTTTTTCCTGCAGCCGCGAGAACTCCATGGCGATGGGCAGACTGCCTGCGGTGCGCACGTTCGGCAGGGTCAGCCCTTCGAAATCGGCCTCCTTGTCTACCGGAAAACGCTTGTGCGAAGGGGCCTGCTGGTAGGTGCCGGTGGGCATCTCGATCTCGCCGCCGAACTCCCAGGTGCCGTAGGAGGCATAGCCGTACAGCGGCCCCCAGTCGACCCCGTACTGTGCGAAGGTCCGGCTCTGGGCGGCGTAGCTGCGCGCGGCGTCGCTGTAGATCTCCTTGATGGGATAGCCCACGTTGCGAGCGCTGAAGCCGAGGATAAAGGGAAAATGGGGCACCCGATCCACCGGCTTTCCGGCCAGGATGGCCGCATTGCGTTCCTTGCTGGTCATGATTTCCATGATCGGTTTTCCTCTGTGCCGAAGCCAGCCGAAGCACCGTGTTCGGGATTCCGGCCGGCGGTCTCGGGGTGTTTAATTGGCCTTGCTGTACAGGCGTTCGGCGGTGACCACCGCCTGGATCGCATCCGTGGCATACCCGTCGGCGCCATACTGGCGCGCGATCTCCTCGTTGAGCGGCGCCCCGCCGACGAGCACGATCACCTTGGGGTTTACCTCCCGAAGCATCTCGATCACCTTGGGCATCGCCATCATGCTGGTGGTCATCAGCGCCGACAACGCCACCACGTCGGCGCCGGTGTTCTTGAGCTCCTCGGCGAAACGTTCGAGCTTGACGTCCTTGCCCAGGTCGAAAATCTCCCAGCCGGCCGCCTCGAACATGGTCTTGACCAGGGTCTTGCCGATATCGTGGATGTCGCCCTCGACCACGCCCATGATGATTTTGCCTGCCGTGGCATGCTCGTCGACCTTCACGTGCGGTTTGAGCACCTCCAGCCCGGCGTACATCGCATCCGAGCAGAGCAGCAGCTCGGGCACGAAATACTCGTTCTGCTCGTAGAGCTTTCCCACCTTGTCCATCCCCGCCGCCAGGCCCTCCATGATGGCGGTATAGGCGTCGATGCCGGCCTCCAGGGCCTCGCGGCAAAGTTCCGGCGTTTTCTCTTCGTCCATGTCCACGACCGCGTCGTGAATCTGTTTTAACCATTCTTCCTGGCTACCGGGGCTTCCCATACCGAGACTCCTTTTCGTTTGCCTGCGCCGATTCGAATTGTCAGGCGCCGCGCGGTGTGCGAGGCGCCTGCGGATCACCCTGCGTCCAAACATATCAGAGGCGAAATTCCTTTGCCGCCTGAATCATCGCCTTCATGTTCTCAGGAGGCACATTGGAGCTCAGCCCGCAGCCTCCGCTCAACAGCAGATTCCCGCGCGTGCCTCCCTTTTTAATCACTTCCCGGGTCGCTTCGCCTACCGCTTCCGGTTGTCCCACCGCCATCAGCGAAGTGTTGACATTGCCCATCAGACAGTAGTCGGGACCCAAGATATTTCTGGCATGCCCGAAATCAACCGCCTCATCGAGGCTCAGACAATCCACGCCCGTCTCGGCCATTGTCTCCAATCGATCGCTGGTATCGCCGCAGATGTGCAGAACGGTTTTGACTCCGCTTCGCTTGATCAATGCCACCAGCCTTTTCAAATAGGGGAGCCCCCACTCTTCGAACTGCTTCTTCGATATGGCGCTTCCCGAGGAGGTGGGATCGGACATGAAAACGATATCCGCCCCGGCGCTGATCACCGCCACCGAGTAGACGACCAGACTCTCTATCGCCAGCTCCAGAAGCGCACGGAGTTGATCCTTTTTCCGATACATATCCTTCATGATATTCTCCGGCCCCCGCATCATGGCCGCATGCCGGAAAGGGGCCTGAACATATCCGATGACCGGCACTTGCCCTTGAAACATGTTCTTGAGCCCCCGGATCTGTGCCAGGTAGGTGGAAAGACGCTTGTTGCAATACGGGTCGAACAGTTTCAGCCCGGGCATATCCGTCTCGTAATCTTTGACGGCATACTCGGCCACGTACGGCTTGGCGCCCTTGGTGATGTTCAGGACCGACCCCATGGCTTCCGATTCCGAATGACGCGAACCGATGTCCCAAACTACGTCATAGCCGAATTCCCGGACACAGAAGCTTTGAGAGTAGACGTGCTTTTCGACATTGTCCATTTCGTCAACAAAGTCGATGCCCGCCTGAACACTGCACCAGTCGCTGACGATGGGGACAACGGGTGTTACGTCCGGCTGTTTTTTATCGAAGACAGCGAATACCCGCTCATACGAATTCATCCGCATACTCCTTTCCATGATCCGGCAGGACGAAAAAGCATCATTGGATTTGCATCATCCGCCGCGACAACTGGTTTTCTTCATTTCCGCGTCTGAACCCTGCCATCAACACCACGGAATTCAGACGGCATGCTCCTCGAGTTTTCCCGGCAGGCCACGGCCGGAAAGCTTTTGAAAAAGAAAAACACTGACACCGATCGCGATCCCGGAAAGGGAGTAGACATAAGAATACTTGAAACATAAGACGGCACCGACGACCAGCATAATGCGGACCGGTATCCCCAGCTTTCCGAAAAAATATCCCATGGTTCCGCCAGATATCATGACGGCGCCCATTGACGCGGTGACCAGAGACCAGGCGATCTGCCACTTGGTACCCAACGCCAGAAGACTCACATTGGTCAGAAAAATGAACGGCAACACATATTTAATCAACCCCAACCGCATGGCGACCCAGGCGGTTTTGAGCCAATCCCCTCCGGCAATACCCGCCGCGACATATACCCCCGCACAAACTGGAGGGGTCAGTGCGGACAGAATCGCAAAATAGAAGATGAACATATGACTCGCGATGTTGTTGAAGCCCAGGCTGATCAGGGACGGCGCCAATACCGAAGCCCCCAGCAGGTAGGCCGCCGGCGTCGGGATTCCCATCCCCAGCATCATGGTCACCAGTGCGGCCAGCAGAAGCGCCATAATCACACTCTGGCCGCTGATACTCATGATACATTCGGAGGCATTCACGCCGATACCGGTCAAACTGATCAAAGACACGATGACATTCGCGCAAACAAGCAGAGGAACGACCTTCGCCAGGGACAGCCCGATTTTCGAAAGCCCGCGATACAAGGTAAGGAACTTCGTTTTGATCTCATCCAGTCTGAAGGTGGAGAAGAGAAACAGAATCGTGAATATCAGAATCGCCCAAAATGCCGAAGTCTCCGCCGTTCTGCCGGAAAGCATCAAGCTCAACAAGACGATGATCGGTATAAAAAGGGGCAGCGATTTCGAGGGCTTGATGATCTCCCAAAACGATTTGATATCCTCTTCCGGGACCCGACCCAGATTACGTTTCAGGCTCTCGAAATGAATGGCGGAAAGAATGGACAGATAATAGAGAAAGGCCGGTATCACCGCACAAGTGGCCACCTTTAGATACGGCATCTCCAGCAGCTCTGCCATGAGAAATGCACCGGCACCCATGATGGGCGGGGTGATCTGCCCCCCGGCCGATGCAGTGGCTTCGACCCCCCCGGCAAATTCGTTTCCATACTCCAGTCTCTTCATCAAGGGGATGGTAAAATTTCCGGTTGTGGCCACATTGGCCACCGCGGACCCCGACATCATTCCAAAAAAGCCGCTCGCCAAGACCGCGACTTTCGCACCGCCACCGTAAAAACGGCCGGTGGTCCAGACCGCCATATCGATAAAATGCTCTCCGGCCCCGGTGGCCACCAGAAAGCCGCCGAAGATAATGAAGATAGCGACCAGAGTGGATGAAATTCCTGTCACGAAGCCCCATAACCCTTGATCGCTCAAATACATGACCTGAAGGACGTGCGTCAGACTGAACCCCCGATGTCCCCAGTACTCGAGATATTGTCCGAAAATCGGGATGTCCGGCAGGTATTGGCCCATCAGTGCATACAGAATAAACACGCTCGTGAGTGCAGGAAAAAGAATGCCGACGGTCCTTCGGCCCGCTTCCAGAGCCAGAAGGACACCGATGCTACCCAGGAAGAGGCTCGAGGGCGTGGATTCGGCCGTATGCTCCATGATCCAGTTGTATTTGACCAGCACAAAGCCGCAGACGGCCAGGGTCAACACCACAAACACTGCGTCGGTGACAACCGAAATCCGGTCGGCGACGCTCTTTTTTCGAAGCGCAACGGGTTTCAGAAATGTAAAGATCAGGATGAAAGCAAACCCGACATGCACGGCCCGCTGCTGCAAGTTCGGCAGCGGGCCGGCATATGCCGTGTAGATATGAAACAGAACAAAGGATAGGGAGACAACGGCCAGAAGGGTTTTGATGACGCCCGCAGGCTGTCGGTCCTGACTCGCTTTATCGATCGATGCAGCCACTTCGGATGCCATTACTCCTCTCCTTTTCCTTTCCTTGAATGAATAAGCAGCGCCCGGTACTCGCGCCTCTTGCCGCCGGCGGGGCGACGCCGGCGGCAAGCCGCTTCTCGATCCTATTCCGCCTCGGGCGGGATGACTTCCGCAGGAATCACCTCCGCACCCAGCTCGCGGTATGCTTTGATCGCGCCGGCGTGCAGCGGCACCTTGGTCAACACCGGCGTCTCTTGGACCACATCGATATCCTTGTGCCGCGGGTAGGCGTCCACCTGAAATTTCTTACCCTTTACGATCGCCTTCACGAACTTGTAGGCCTGATCCTCGGGCATGCTCTTGAGGCATTCCACCACAGTGGTCATTCCCCAGTTCGTGTAGGCCGGATTATCGGGCAGCGCGGTGATCCCCCCGGCGGGAACGGTCACGATGGAAACATAGGGAAGGGCCTTCTTTACTTTGGCGACATGTTCTTCCGTCATCGAGATCAGGCGGACCTTCGTGAGGGTCATGACGTCCATCGTGGACGCGTCCAGCTGGGTTCCGACCCCGGTCTTTACATAGCCCATGATCCGACCGTCCTTGATGGCCTTTACCGCATCCGACGCGCCACCGATGTAGTACTCGGGCTCGACCCCCAGGATTTTGAAGATTTGTTTGGTGGTGTTCTCGGTCGCCGAGCCCCTGATGCCCGGGCTGAATTTTTTCCCGGTCAGGTCTTCGAGCTTGGTGATCCCGCTGTCGGCTCGCACCACGATATAGTCGATGGTTTTGGCATAGGCCCACAAGATCCGCAGATCGGGGTAAGGGGATTCCGCCCACACGCCCAGGCCTTTGTAGGCCTCGTACATGACCTTCATGCCGCCGATGCCCATGTCAAGCTGGCCGCCACGAATCCGCTTCAAGTTGTCCACGCTCGCGCCGGTTTCGACAACGCTCACCTTCACATTATCGACATATTGGTTGATCGCCTTTGCGGCCCCTACGGCATACGAATAGTGACTGGAAGCCGCCGAACTGGCGCCAAAGGAAATGTAGGTTGTCCGGGCTTCCGATGTGTTTACCATCGCGAAAGCAAAAAACAGGGACACTATAATTGACAAATTCATTCTGGTTTTCATGTCACCTTCCTTTCCGGTTCGGAGAAATCGTTGTTGCAGCCTTTTTAAATTTTCCACGATATCAACCTATTTTCACCCGGCCACTGAGCCGGGATTATTATTTCACAGGACCATCAACTCTCTTGGATATCGATCCAATATTTCATAGCCGCTTTCGGTGGCCAGAAACATGTTGCCGATCGCAGCGGTCGCATGATCGGGGATAAAAAGGCTGGGATGAATCTCGAAAAGCATTCCGGGCATTATCCGGCCGAACGCCTTTTCGTGTTTCACCGGCAAGTGAACTTCCTGCTTTGACTTGAATGGGTTCGGGAAGAAATCCGACAAGATCGGATCCGAGTAATCGAGGCCCAGACTGTGTCCGGTTTTCAGCCAGTACCAGTCTTTCTGCCTTGCCTTGGGGTAGTATTTGTTCAGTATTCTTTCGCCGGCTTTCCACAATTCGACGACTTCGTTTCCCGGAAAAATCGCTTCCTTGATCGCCTCTTGCATCTCGAAAACGATTTGATAGGTTTCCTGCAACTTCGGGTTCACCTGCCCGATCGATCCGGTCCGGATGGCATGCCCCCAATGCCCATCCTTCAGCACAAAAAGGGACAACAGCACGTGATCGCCCTCCTGGGGAATTCGGTCGCACTCCTCTTTGGCATAGCGGGCACGGTTCACGACCGTATCGATGCTCATGAAGGTCGATGCATGCTCGCAGCCTTCCATTTTGGCGGTATGTTCCAAGTCCGCCTGAAGCTGGTACACCTTCTTGCCGGACCTCACCTCCCGCGAGAACGTCTCAAACATGGCATCACAAACCGATGCGGACCGGCGATGAAGATCGATGGAGACCTCGTCTTTAACGACTCTTCTTTCGTTGATGATGTCGTCCGCGTCGACCCACTTTACCCCCCCTAAACGTTCCCGAAGGGTGTCGTAAAGGTTCACCGGGGTTTCGGCCTTCCCGATATAGCCGATTCGATCGCCGTCTTTTACATTCGCCTGCAATATCTGGACGATCTCTTTCCCATACCCGTCCGGGGCGATCGAGCGGATATCCGAAAACCACATGATCTCGCCGGCAAAAAGCTTCGCTGCACGGCCGTTGACCAACAGTACGGGGTCTTTTTCCCTGTCGGGGAAGAGAACCATGACCGCCGCCTGATTTCTGGCATCCCAATTACAAAGGTATCGCATGTACCCATGGGTTCGGCTTGCGAATCCCAAACTGCTTCCGGTGGCGTACACGATGACCGCTTTGATGCCCATTTTCCCTGCAATTTCCTCAACCTGCGACACCCTTTGGACAAATACGGATCTTGGAATTTTCATCGCTAATCTATGTTCCCGTCTATTGTGGGAGGGCACACCGCAGTCCCGGAAAATGCCCGCAGTTCTTCAACCCGCTCCATTTGCGTCCTGCAGACTCTTTGTGATGTGGGCCTTAAGCAGCGCTTTTGCTTCCGCATACCCTCCCTGTTGAAGGGCGTTGAAGATGCCCTTGTGCTCTTCATTATCGACTTCGATCCGACCCGGGCGAAGCAGTTTCTTCAACTGATATCGCGCAATATTGAGCCGGATCGCCTCATAGAAATGAACGAGGCGCGAATTCCCCGTCGCTTCGATCAGCTCCACATGGAATGTCACGAAGGCTCTGTGAAATTCGAGATAGTCTTCCAGGTTACCATTCGAAGGAACGGACAGGTGGGACGATTTCTCAATCGCGGCGGCGAGTTGGGGAAACTCGGCAACAGCTTTCTGCTCCAGCAGATCGACGGCATAGCATTCAATCATTTCCCTGGCCTGGTAGACCTCTATGCGGTCCTCCCGGGAGAGCTCCATCACGAAGGCGCCCTTGTTGGGCACACTGTATACCAGCTTTTCACTCTGTAATACGCGAAACGCCTCGCGGATCGGATGCCTGCTGACTTCAAGTGTCGAGGACAATTCATTTTCGTTCAGCCGCTGGCCCGGGGCCAGCTCACCGGTAATAATCTTGTTCCTCAAATAATCCAACACCAGCTCGTTCAAGCTTTGTGCCCGCATGATGCCACCTCTCGATTGTGCCCGATTTCTGTGCACTGTGCACTGTGCACAATTTATTTGTCAAGCAAAAAATTAAACGACGGGCAAAAACGGCCCAGCTCGACGCCCCAGTTGAACGCGGGTTAAGTCATAGGAAGCCTAACCGGAAAATGACTCTTCACCTCCAGCGTGGAATGAATCAGATGTTCTTCGCCAGTGTGGGATCGACTGGCCCCGTTCAATGATAGGCGGAAAGCGCGTGTGCCAAATGTTACTATAAAACCGCTACAAACTGCAGTACCAGAATGACATTAGCATTCAGCGCCACAGGTTCAGTACCCGCCATATTGACAAATTCCAAGGCAACCTCATTCCGCCGGCCCGCCATTCACCCGCTTTCTCAACTTGCCCGAAACCTTGAACGTGACCACCCGGCGCGGTCGCAAAATCAAATCCCCGCCTGTTGCTTGATTTCGCCCCTGGCGTTGGCCTTTTTCTTTGACCTGGAATTTACCGAATCCGCTGATCAGGACGTCTTCACCGGTGGCAAGGGTCCTTTGATGATTTCGATAATGGAGCCTACGGTTTCCATCGCTTTGTTTTTGGTCATACCGGTCTGGTTCTGGATGGTTTCTGCGAGGGATTGTTTGGTCAGTGCCATGATCGATGCCCTCTGCGAGTGAGTGGGAATTCAGGCAGGAACAATTCTTGTCTGGCAGACATGGCGCTTTATGTTAAAATATTAGCGGTTTAGGAGTGGTTATCGATTGGGAATGAAGGGGAAAGCGACACCTCTTTCGGTCCATTTTTCGGTTGGATTGGCACAAATTTAAGTCATTGCCCAAATTTTTTAAACAGACGGCTTTTTAGACGGCTTTTGGTGGTCGAAAACGGCGTTTAACGGCTTTAAAAGTGGGTGGAATACGCTGATTTCATTGATAATTCGCACTATCACGCCGGAAATCGGAGTTTTATGCGCCCGCCGGAGGCGGGTAAACCCATGGCGCATCGAGTCTCCGTGGGACCACCAATTCAAAAATAAAAGCGGGCCTGGAAACCACCCAGGCCCGCTTTTGTTTTTGAATGAAAAACAACCAGTGTGAAGATCCAAACCTTCCACTGCCCAGGAGCTGTCAGGCGCTCTGCCGGGACATCTCCTGGTATGAAAATTCCCAGAGCTCGGAATTGGCCTTGGCGTGTTCGATGGTCATGCTCACGAGGTTTCCCGCCGGGTCCAGGTCGATGTAGATATTTTCACTGATTTCCCGGGTCTCATCCACATCTTTATCGGTGAATTCAATGTGGGCGGTGTCGGTAACTGAAAAATATTTCACTTTCATCGACATTTCGGATCCAATCCGAAGGCTTCGGCGATATCCGGTGGAAGTTCGTCGAAGTCGTCGGCGATTTGGATTTTTCCCTTCAAGGCCCCGGGTTTGCGGGCCTTTGCCGGTTCATTGTAACGAATGAGTTTGGCGACAGGTTTGCCGGCCTTGCCGATAATGACCTCTTCTCCGGCCAGTACCTTTTCGATGAGGGACGACAGTTGGGCCTTGGCTTCCGAGATGTTGGTGATCTGCATCGTCTTGCCTCCTGTATTTCCACATAGTCTGACCAGACCAGGTCAGATTGCCAAGGGGCCAATAGGGAGGTTCTTAATATACAAAAGGCTCCGAAGGAGTTTCAAGACCTACACTCGGTATTTCCGGATGAATCCAGATTGCCATTTTCCTGAAAAGATCGATTTGCCTGAGCAGGAAGATCGGATTCGTGTCAAAAACGCAGGTCGCAGCTTCCGATCGCCACGTCAGCTCCAAGATCCTGACCGAGATGCCCCAGGTGCTGGAAAAGGCGTCCATGGCGCTGGGTCAGCAAAAAAAGCAGCTTCAGCTATCCGTGAACAGTCCGGTGGACAATTCTGTTGCGACGCTGG
>Ga0272443_10006510_pt1 | contig 11531 bp, 5 predicted proteins | sample SSMAcet12_FD_193581 | JGI IMG/M metagenome (GOLD analysis project Ga0272443, IMG submission 193581) | Marine sediment archaeal communities from Little Sippewissett salt marsh, Falmouth, MA, United States - SSM-Acet-12 | ecosystem: Environmental > Aquatic > Marine > Wetlands > Sediment ... | reverse complement strand
GTAGTAGTCCAGGGCCGAGAGTTGCTCAGGTGTAAACGGCTGAATCCGCGTGAAGAACACGGCCAGACGGGGTCCACACTGCCTCTGCAGACTCGGATTGGTCCCCTCCCACTTGAACGGGGCCGTATCGAGGATGCCGCGCAGCGTGCGGTTGTCGACCGGGCTGATGCCGATGCCGTCGGGTTCGATGTCGTACGTCAGACCGTCCACGTGCCCATCGGGGTGGCACGAATGACAGGAAAACTGCCGGTGGAAGGTAATGTTGGCGCTGTGGAAGACCTGCTCGCCGAAACGGGCCTTGGTGATTTCCTTCGGTCCGCCGAGATCGATACGACCGACCGCTTCCCACCGCTCCAGGTCGAGCGTCGTCAGCGAATCGTCCAGTGCGTTGGCAACGAACGCGGTCTTGCCATCAGGCATAATCACCACGCCGCGCGGGCTGTATTCGACCGGGATGTGCCGGACGACGAACTCGGTGGGCTTGCCCAAGTGGTTCGGGAACACGTGCGCGCGGTCATGCGGCGAAGCCGCTTCCAACATGCCGATCATCTTGCGGACATCGACCACCGCCACGCGATTCGATCCGGAACTGGTAACCAGCGCCCAGCGTCCGTCCGGCGTGATCGCCACGTCCGCCGGATCGGGGAACGACGTGCCCGGTTCGTCGAGCAAGACCTGATCGACGCGGCCGTCTTTCCAGATAATGCCCAGGCCGTTCGTGATCGTCCAGCCCTGGAGCAGACGCGTCATGGGCACGAGGTTCTTCGTGCGGTTCAGCGTGATCAGCGCGAATTCGCCGCTCGGGTGCCAGTCGATGCCCTGCATAAGGTTGGCCGCATCGACGACGCGCCGATCGGATACGACATTGCGTTCCGTATCGATCACGGTCACTTCAGATACCGAAGGCGTGCGGAACGGGACGAAGCGCGACAGGTTGTTCGTGACGTAGATCTCCGCATGCTCGGGCGACATCGACAGCGACCACGGGCTGCGGCTGGCGGTCAGACGCTTGATCTCCTTCTGCGTGGCGATGTCGACGATCGAGATGCTGTCGGACGAGGTGTTGAGCACATAGAGGATCTTGCCCGCCCGGTCGGTCAGCACGCCGTGAGGCTCGTCCCCGACGGGGATCGTGTCGGTTTCTGTACGTGAAATCACATCGACGACGGAGACGGTATCGTCGAACCGGTTACTGACGAACGCCCGCTGACCGTCCGGGGTAAACGTCACGTCGGTCGGATGATGTCCCACGGGGATCTCGGCCACCTTCTGCCGCGTCGCAACATCGACCACAATGACGGTGTGCCCCGCCTCACAGGCCACGTACAGCTCTTTGCCGTTGGGCGTCAAAGCCAGGTTCAGAGGCGTCTTGTAGCGCACTTTCTCGGCCGCGTGTTCGATCTCCGTCGGATGGGCGATCTGGGTTAGCGCCGCCTCATAATCGAAAGGTTTGTTATGCGCGTTCTCATGGCAGGCCAGGCATGTCTGCTTGTTGATTTCTTTGAGCCCGGCTGTATGCGCCGCCCGCGCATCGACCATGCGTGCTTCTTCGGCATAGTCACTGCCGGCCCCGTGACAGGCCTCGCAACCGACACCCTCGTAGATCGAATAGGATTCCTCCTGGCCACCGGCCGGATCGTGATAGGCTGTCGCGTGACACTTCAAACAGGCCTCGTTCTGCTGGGGCGCTCCTTCGATCCCCTGCTCCCTGGCTATCTCGTAGGCCTTTTCCGTCGCCAGCACCGCAAACGCTCGACCATGTGCCGTCATGCGCCACTTGCTGAACTGGTACCCCATCTCCGGACCCTTGTGGCAGGTGGCGCAGGCGAAGACCCCGATGTAACGGGGCGGATTCCCGTCGGCCACGCCGTCCGGGAGCATCAGAGGCTGGGCGTATTTCCATTCGTCCGGCGTCGGATGCTCGATCTGGCGCATCCCGTCCAGATAGTTCATTCTGGACCGGTCGTGCACGGCCACGTGCGAGCCCTTGGTCAGATGACAGACCATGCAATCCCGCTTGGTCGGCATGTTCAATCCGGCGGCCATAGCCGCTTCGCGATTCGTCATGATCGCTTCGGTCGCGTACTCGCTACCGGGACCGTGACAGTGCTCGCATTGCACGCCATCCTCGACCGAGAAGGTCTCGTCCTTCTCCCAATCCTCGGCGTGGGCACCGGTCGCATGACAGCCCAGACACAGCGGACTCTCCTGCGGCTCCTGGGGAATCCCGCTCAACTCGGCAATCGCCTTCGACTCGGGCAGTGCCAGCACGGCGTAGGCCCGCGCGTGTTTCGTCTGCACCCAGATGCTGCACTGATCGCCCATCCCGGCGCCGTCGTGGCAAGTCGCACAGACCCGCACGCCGATGTAGACGGGCTGCCGCTGCGCCGATCCGTAACCGCCCAGGGCAGAATTGGCAAACAGACACACCGCAAGTAGGATAAGACCATAGCGATACATCGTCGTCAGAGCTCCTTCGACTCGGAGGGCTGAATTACTTTGAGCACTTGATTGACCGGAACGTCTTTCAGAACCGTCTTCGTGCGGTCGGGCCAGCGAATCTCCACTGTATCGGCTTTCCCGGCCTGCCCCAGACCGAAGTGACAGCGCGGATCGGCCTGCGACAGATAGCCCCGCACGGGTACGGCGTCCTGGATCTGCACGAGCTGGCCTGATGTGACTGTCACGCGCGCCCCAACCGCCTGGCTTTTGCCGCCGGGCCGACGTACGTCAACCATGAGCCAGTGATTCTTGTTGCCGCCATCGTTGCGCAGTAGACGCGGAATGTCGTTGAGGTTGACGACCAGCAGATCGAGATCGCCATCGTTGTCGTAATCACCATAGGTCGCGCCGCGTCCGACATACTTCTCGCGGAAATAGGGCCCGGACCGGGTCGCCACGTCGACAAACTTGCCCGTCCCGTCATTGCGCATCAGCACATCTTCTTCGGTGTACTCGTGATGAGCGTTGCCGTTACCGACGAAGACGTCGATATGCCCGTCGCCGTCGTAGTCGAAGAGGACGCCGCCCCAGCCGGTGTACTGTCCGCACACCACGGCCAGATTCGTCGGGGCCGTGCGATCCTCAAAGTACTCCTTGCGATTCATCAGCAGACAGCCGTATCCCATATCGGGCACGTAGATGTCGATCCACCCGTCGCGGTCCACGTCGCCGACCGCCGGGCCCATGGACGAGACGCCCTGGCCTCCCTCGCCAAACGCCAGGCCCATCTCCAGCCCTTCGTTGGCGAACTTCCCGTTGCCCAGGTTGCGGAAGAAGTAGTTCTCCATCCCATCGTTGGGCACGTAGATATCCAGCCAGCCATCGTTGTTCAAATCGGTCACAGTGGCGCTCATCGCCCGCCCGTTGGCCTGGAAGATACCCGCTTCCTTCGTCACGTCGGTGAACGTGCCGTCCCCGTTGTTGCGATACAGGGCGTCGGGCTGGCCACTGTAGCTCAATGGCCCCGGATAGCCGGCCGCCGCGTAGAACGACCGGAATCTGCCACTGTCGTATTCCAGGTAATTGGCCACGTAGACGTCGAGATCTCCATCGCCGTCATAATCGAACCAGGGTGCCGAGAGGCTCCACCTCGCATCGGCCAGGCCCGAAGCCTTCGAGATATCCGTGAACGTCCCATCCCCATTGTTGCGATAGAAGACATTGGGCCCGTAGTTGCACACGTAGAGATCGAGGTCGCCATCGTCATCGAAATCGGCGGCCGAACAGCCGTAGCCAAAGCCCTTGTCTCCGACCTTGGCGCGATCGGTCACGTCGGCGAAGGTTCCGTCGCCGTTGTTACGATACAGGGTATTCTTCAACTGGCCCCGCAGGCGCCGGCCCCGGTTATCGCTGACGTCGCCGTGCCAACAGCCGTTGGGCAGATAGATATCCAGCCAGCCGTCATTGTCGTAATCGAAGAAGGCGGCACCGGAGCCGGTCCCTTCGACGATGTTGCTCAAGTCGAAGTCGCCGTAACTGTGCTTGGCCCGAATGCCGGCCTCTTCTGTGACGTCGGTAAACGCCGGCAACTCCTGCGCCACCACCATCGCGGCTTGAAGCAAAGTCAAAACAAGCGTCGTCATCGACCGCGTCCTAGTCACCGCTCTTGTCCTCCATCCGTATCCTCAGGTGACGCTTCAACAGGTGGAATCCCATCCCAGAGCGCCCCCATATCGATCCATTCCACAAACGTTTGTTTCTCGTCGGCCGTCAGCGCCGGCGCGCCGGCCGGTGGCATGGGGCCGGGCGACTCCGTGCCGTGCGTCGCGTCCCAGGGCCGTGACGTGTTGCGCCCGTAGAGCCGCCAGATCAACGAGCTCGTCCGTGCCTGCCCCGGTCGCACATACTTGCCGGGCGGCGTCAGCAGGTTCTCGTAGGTCTGATTGAACTCCGTCCCGTTGGCCGACGCCTGATCGGCCAACCGCACCGGCGCCGAGGCCGCGGCGTGGCACCGCGTGCACTTACCCTCGACGATTGGCATCACGTCGCGTCGAAAGTCCACCGTGCGCCGCTTGGCGGGCGCGAGCGTCAGTCTGGTGGAGGGACGTTTGACCGCATCGACCACCACATTCTCCGGCGTCAGTTCCGGATCCTCGTGGCAGCCGATGCACCCCTGCCGGGCGTAGTCTTTGGCCCAGATCCAGCCGCAACTGCGCAGCGCCATGCCGTCGGCATCAAGCGTCTGCAACTCGATGGGCGTGTTAGCCGGAATCTCGATATTGAACGAGCCATCCTTCTCGAGGGGGATGTCGCCCAGAATCCGCCGTTGGACGAGAGGCGGAATGCCTGCCGCTTCACCCTGCGAATCGGTGAGCCGCCCCACCCCCTCCAGAACACGTAGCCGCTTGATCGAACCCGGAGGCAACCAACCGGGCTTCAGGTCGGATGTATAGACATTCAGACAATAGAATTTGCCATTCCGCGCCGAGGCGCCGGGCTCTTCCGGTACGGCGGTCGACCGTCCATCGGGCTCGGGCCGCGCGTAGACGGCCTGGGCCTGGATGTCATGCCATTGCGGATCGTCGAAGACCGCATCCATCTGCCCATCGTCCGGATCGAAGGCATAAACGCCGTAGGTATCGTCGCCACCGGTGGATCGTCGTGAGGCCAGGATGCGTCCGTCGGGCAACGCCGAGGGCGAATGGAACAGTCCCTGGTCCGCATCCGTCAGCGCGCGATAGGAATGTAAGGGCCGCCTCAGCGTCACCGCCCCCAGACTGCCGCCTCCATCCCAACCGACCGTTTCAGCCTCAACGAATACGACCAGGCCTTCCGGAGTGACACAAGGCATCTGCTGAATCCGCTTGCCCTGCCCCGTCGTGAAACCGGCGTAGTCGGAGCCGTCGACGTTGATACCGAACAACCCCACAAAGCCGGCCGGGCCGTGATCGAGCCGCGCCCGCTGCCAACTCGCATAGACCAGCCGTCCATCGGGCAGAATGCACGGGTCCAGATCGCTGGAGAGATTGAAGGTCAATTGCCGTACGCCCGTCCCGTCGAAGTTGCACAGGTACAGGCTGGTCGCCGGTGCGGCGCCGTACTCGTTCTTCGTCCCGATGCCGGCCACGAATGTGAGATGGTATTCCGGCTCGGAAGGCACGCCCACCGGCTTGATCGTATAGAGCGTGGACTGATAGCTCGGACTGTGGCAGTCTCCCAGGCCGCGCGTGACCTGGCGCACATCCGAACCGTTCACTGTCATCTCGAAGATGTTCCAGTCGTCGGCCCCGTCCTTCTTGCCCGCAAACAACAGGCGGCTGCCGTCGAAAGAAAGAGACGGATCGCACGCGCTGTGAAAACCCTCTGATAGCAATTGCGTTGTTCCGTCCGGTGCAACGCGAACGAGCCGTGCCCCGTCCCCATAGTCGGCCCGTAGCATACCATCGGCCCGGGCCTCCAGGCTCGCCGTCGCCTGGCCGGCCGGCAGTTGGGTCAGCACCATCGGCCACTCGGCCGCCTCGGCGCGAACGCACACGCGGACGAGGAGGACACAGACGAGAAACCGTAGGATGGGCAACTCGTTGCCCATGCGGATCGAAACAGGTTGCAGACGGACCGCTCGGGTAGGGAAGCCGTCCATCCTGTCGCTGGAGGTTGCACCGCGAACGCTTGCCGCCATATCCACCGCTTTCCGTTACGCCAAAGACCCGCGCCTTTCGCTGTCGAAGATCGCAGAAGGCCGGATCGAGTGCAGCGATTGTAAGGACCGATGACGACGGCAGCCGCAAGGAACGAGTATCACGTGAATCAAAGTGCCCAAGTCATCAGTCACACACGAGGTTAGGACGACGTCAGCCGCGCTCCTGGCTCAAAGTCGCCGTAACCACAACGTCTCTGCCACTAACGCTCCGACGAGAGATAATCACTCGCCGGTGACGGGCCGGACATCCGGGTGGGTTTCACTGCGGGAGCAGTCCACCGATATCTCGGCCGTCGGGAACCAGTGTTCAACCACAATGCTCTTGGATCGAATCTCGGCGGGGGTTGTCGCGCTAATGACCGGCCGAGACCCATTGTCGGACACGTGTTGCCCAGGGTGTCCTTCACGATTCGCCGTGGCTTGGCCACGAACGCTTCATTGTAGTATTTACGTCCGTTTGATGCAACGACTTGACTGAAAGTAGGGGCGAATCATCATTCGCCCCTACGGGCGGGTAAATCGTCGTCTTTCACCGGGTGGCATCCTCAATCCCGGCGCGCCGGGATTGGGGATGGTTCGGGGCACCAGTGTCTGGTCCCCCACAAGCCCAGCCTGACCTGCCATCCCCAGGCTAGCGCTTGAGGCTGCCACACGTCTTCTGCAGTATCTTCAACGCCGGAATGTCCCGCGGCCCCATAGGTTATAGGACACGTCCCGTCCGCCTACCCCGCCGAAGCGCCGGGATTGGGCCGTTTTGAGAAAACACGGTTGGGAGGCCCCGTGCCACCAGCCGACACCAGGGAGGGCACCTTGCATCAGGCTGGGCATCCTGATATTGTAGAGAAACAGACGATATTGAATGCGGCTTTCGTGACGAGGGGTTTCGGGCGGACGGTATTTGTGATGAAGACGCACCACAACGTCAGTCAACCGAAGTCGGGGCGACATCAAGCCGCTGAAGGTCTCGGGACCCAACCGCACGGGGGGGTATTCCGAATCGCTCTCATAGTGGCGGCCCTCTGTGCCGGCGTCGCGGCGGAAGATTCAGCCAAGCCTGACGGCGTCTCAGCCGAAGCCGAAGCGTTGAAGACCGAAGAACTGGGAGTCGTCCAGACCCTGGCCCGTGACTTCTCCGGCCGTGTCGAACCGATCATCTTGATGGGCAACGTCCAACACCGACTCGGGCGTACCGACGAGGCGATGGCCCTCTGGCAAAAAGCCCTTCAGCAGGATCCGAAACGCCCGGAGGTCTACGACAAGATGGGCTGGTTCGCGATCGAGAAGGGCCAGTACGAGGAAGCCCTCGCCCATTGGCGAAAGACGCTGCAATGGAACCCGCAGGCCGTCGGCGTCCACAGTGGTATGGCCCGCGCGCTGATGGGATTGAATCGCCACGAGGACGCTATCGCCCACCTGGAAAAGGAAATCGCGATCTCCCCCCAGTCCAGCTTCGACTATTTCCTGCTGGGCCAGGAGCATTTGCAGGTCGAGCAATACACGGAGGCCAAGGCCAGCTACGAGAAGGCCATCGCCATCGATCCAAACCTGACAAACGCCTACTACGGGCTGTTCACCGTCTGCAACCGCCTCAAACAGCGGGCCGAGGCCAAGGGGCATATGGCCACCTTCAAGCGACTCAAGGCCCGTGACATGGAAACGCTCAAGGACCGCAACGAGGCGTTCGACGACCTCGTCGACATGCGGCGGGATGCGGCCGAGACGATGATGCTGGCCGGACAGGCCTATCAAGCCAACGGCAAGTTCGAACGGTCCGCCCAATTGCAGGCCCGCGCCGTCGAACTCGATCCGGAGAACCCGAACTATCATCTGCATCGCGCCGCGCTGGCCATGCAGATGCGACAGGCCGGACTGGCCCAACAGGAATTCCGCCAGGTCATTGCGTTGGCTCCGAACAGTTCCCGCGGCTACAGCGGGCTGGCTCATCTGTACCTCCAGGTCAATCAGAACCTGCCTCAGGCTCGCCAACTGGCCGAGAAGGCCGTGGCGCTGGAACCGATGGCCTTCAGCTACTACGTCCTGGCCTGGGCCCGCGACCGCAATGGCGACCGCCCCGGTGCCCTGGTCGCCATCAGGAAGGCGATCGAACTGGACCCAACCAACGCCCGTTTCCGCCAGATCGCCGCACGCATGGAGAAAGCCAACTGAGATGACCTTCCCCGTCCTGAACCATTCCCGTTATCGATCCCGCTGTGGGTGCCTCGGCTGGCTGTCCGGACTGCTGTGTCTCTGTCTTCTCGTTCCGGCACAGGCGCATATCAAGCTGACCAATGTCACCGCTGACACGGGAATTACATTCGTCCACACCGATGGCAGTTCGGGCCAACGCTATATCATGGAGACCGTCAGTGCGGGCCTGGCCCTGTTCGACTACGATAATGACGGCGATATCGATATCTATTTCCTCAACGGCGCACCGCTGAAGGGCACGACATCCGAAACCCCGCCCAAGAACGCCCTCTATCGCAACGAAGGCAATTGGAAATTCACCGATGTCACCGAGAAGGCGGGCGTGGGCGACACAGGCTATGGACTCGGCGTCGCGGCGGGCGATTACGACAACGACGGCGATGTGGATCTGTATCTGAACAACTATGGGCCCAACGTCCTCTACCGCAACAACGGTGACGCCACCTTCACGGATGCCACTAAGTCCGCGGGCGTCGGCAACGGTTCCCAAGTCGGCGCGGGCACCTGCTTCCTCGACATGGATGGCGATGGCGACCTGGACCTCTACGCCTCCAATTACCTCGACTTCGCCTACGACAAGCACGTCCTGACCGCCAGCAAGGGCTTTCCCGTCTACGCGAACCCGCGCTTCTACAAACCGCTGCCCGACACGGTCTATCGCAACAATGGCGACGGGACCTTCACTGACGTCAGCGCAGCCTCGGGGGTCGGCGCCCACGCCGGCTGGGGCATGGGCATCGTCTGCGGCGACTACGATAACGATCGCGACACCGACGTCTTCATCGGCAACGATGTGGGTGAGAACTTCCTTTTCGAAAACGACGGCACGGGCCACTTCGAGGAAATTGGCCTGATGACGGGCACCGCCTACGACCTGCACGGCGACGAGCAGGGCAGCATGGGCGTCGATTGCGGCGACTACGATAATGATGGCTTCCTGGATTTCTTCGTCACCTCCTATCAGGAACAGCTCGCCACGCTCTACCGCAACCTCGGTGACGGGGGCTTCGAGGACGTTACCCTCAAAACCGGCGCCGGTGTCGGCACACTACCCTTCGTCACCTGGGGCAACAGCATCGTCGATCTCGACTGCGACGGATACCGTGACATCTTCATCGCCTGCGGCCACCTCCAGGACAACGTCGAGCAGTACGACGGGACCACCACCTATTTCGAGCGTAACATCCTCCTGGCCAACACGGGCGACGGGAAATTCGTCGACGTGACGGAGCAAGGCGGTGACGGCATGCGCGTCGTGCTGAGCAGTCGCGGCGCCGGCTTCGATGACCTGGACAACGATGGCGACGTCGATGTTGTCATTCTGAACTCGCGACGGGAACCGACGCTGCTGCGCAACGATTCGCCCGACCGAGGCCACTGGCTCCAGGTTCGGCTGCGCGGAACCAAAACCAATCGTGACGGTGTCGGCGCCCACGTCATTGTCAAGGCGGGCGATCTGACTCTGCTCGATGAAGTCCACAGTGGGCGCGGCTATCAAAGCCACTACGGCTCACGGCTCTACTTTGGCCTGGGCAACCGCGACAAGATCGATCGCGTCGAGGTCCGTTGGATCGGGGGCGGCATCGACATCTTCGAGAACATCAAAGTCGATCAGCTCGTCACACTCACCGAAGGCACGAGCAAGGCCAATTGATCGAATCTCACGCCCGCAGCCATTCATCGCGGTGGGCGGCAACGAATTCATCGTCGGTCAAATGCGGATAAGCAGCAATGATCTCATCGATCCGCTCCGCTTGGCCTTCAGACAAGCGTTCGTGCGGATCCAAACTCGCGACGTTGTCCAGCAGGCCCTGTCGTTTCAAAACATAGGAAATACCGGGGATGCAGCCGGCAAACTGGTTGTCCGCATCGAAGATCGCCTTGTTCGCCAGCGTCAACTGACTGCCCAACGTCAGGATGTCGCCCGGTACAGGCTTACCCGCCTCTCGAATCGACCGAATCGTCTCCAGATGCTCGACCGCCCGCTTCGTCCAACAGGCCCACTGGCCCAATAACCCGCCCACAATCTGAACCGAGACTTCGCGCGAACCGAAACGAAAGATGTGTCGCGTCAGAAGATCGACCAGAATGTTGTCGTCGTTGCCGGTGTACAGCGCGATCTCATCGGCCCGACCCGACGCGGCCACCGCTTCGAGCACGTCCAGCGTCTGATAGCGATGGAACGGCGCAATCTTGATCGCTACCACGTTCGGAATCTCCGCAAACGCACTCCAAAACGTGCGCGACAGCACCATGCCACTGAGCGTCGATTGGAGATAGAATCCCATGACGGGGATGACCTCAGCCACGCGCCGGCAGTGCGCGATCAACTCGGGGACAGACGCATCCCTTAGCGCCTTCAGTGAGAGCAGGCCGATGTCATAACCCAGTTCGACCGCCAGTTCCGCCTCACGCACGGCCTGATCGGTCTGGCCCAGAATGCCGGCGATCATGATTGGCGGGGGCGACGCATGTGCCGCCCGTACGTTGTCAGCCGTCTCTTTCGCCAATTCCAGCACGGGTCTGTAGAGCCCGACCTCTGCGTCGTGAATGGCGAACTGCGTCGTGTGGACACCCACCGCCAGGCCCCCGGCGCCCGCGGCCAGGTAGTACCGTGTCAACGCCCGCTGGCGACGCTCATCGAGCCGGTTCTGTTCGTCGAGGGCCAGGGGATGAGCCGGAATGACACAGCCCCGTCGCAGCCGCGCGCGTTTCGTATCGTCGAGCATGAGAGAGCTTCCTAGAATTTGCCATCGCGCACGCCGAACTTCGTCGGCTTGTTCAGCACTGTCTTGCCCGCCACCACCCAAGGGACGATCTGCTCGATCATCTCCTCGAGACTCGTCGCGGGCGGACCGAATTCATCGAACGAGCGCGACGCATTCGACAGTAACGCCGTCTCGGCCTCTAGCGAAACGAACGTCGGCTCCTTATCCAATAGCTTGCCGATCCGCTTTGCCAGATCGCGTACCCGAATCGTCTCCGGCCCGGTCACATTGAGAATCGCCGGCGGACTGGCCGCCAGCTTCAACGCCGAGACGATATAGTTGTTCGCGTCACCCTGCCAGATCAGATTGACCGCCCCCATCGTCACATCGATCGGTTGGCCCGCCAGGATCTTCTGGGTCAGATCGACGATAATGCCGTAACGTGGCTCGTTGGCGTAGTTGAGCCGGATCAG
>Ga0272443_10006508_pt1 | contig 11534 bp, 14 predicted proteins | sample SSMAcet12_FD_193581 | JGI IMG/M metagenome (GOLD analysis project Ga0272443, IMG submission 193581) | Marine sediment archaeal communities from Little Sippewissett salt marsh, Falmouth, MA, United States - SSM-Acet-12 | ecosystem: Environmental > Aquatic > Marine > Wetlands > Sediment ... | reverse complement strand
GGCGCGGTATGGGTCCACGCCGCTCTCCAAGACCTCCTTGCAGATCTGTTGGATCCCAACGTTGTCGCCCTTGACGACGGCTGCATTGAGCTTTGCGAAAAGCTCTTTTTCAGACATTTAATACCTCCCAAAAACAATGTAAGAATTTAGCTAAAAGTCATATATTTTAAAAATTAATATACTATGTCCCGTACATGTAAGGCGGATGGATTATCCATCTATTTCCATATTTTTCAAAATGAATTCTCAATTAATAACAAAAAGAGAAAAATGAAAAAAATGGGATATTATATTTTCCCATATTTCTCGGCGACTTTTACCATTCCATAAGTATTTGATGGCGGAGATGGCGGAGGAAGTTCACAACCCATCCCTAAAGAATATCCTTTCTTGGCATCCTTTCCTTCCTCAATGTTCTTTAGACAAATGTCCTGCCACTCATCATACTCTGCAGTCATTATCAATGGTGGATTAATGTTGCCCACAAGCCTGAACTTATAACTGAGCTTATCTACCTGTTTCTCCATTGTTGTCTCCGGTCCAAAATTGATGAATCCTTCAGGTCCTACAGGTATTGCCTCAACATGGCCTGCATCTATATTTTGGTTGTGGTCGGCACACCAATGCAACCAAATAGAAACGCCTTTGTCTAATATTTTATTGTTCATATCAATTACATGCTTCATTGGGTATTCCTTGAACATGTTCGAATCTAACAACGTATTCGAATCTGTAGGGTTCGGTTCAAAAATATAAAATGAATCTGAACCAAATTCATCCACTAATGCCTCAACCAGATTATGACCAAATTCTGCAGTTTTACTAAGAGCGAGATGTACAAGGTCTGGCTGCTCGATCATCCATATCATAAAATCTTCTAAAGGCGCTAACATGGGGGCCGTATGGGTTATCCAACCGCCAAAAATGCACACATATGGCATTTGGTTATTTTCTATTGCGATTCTAATCATTTCCCAATACTCTGGCATCCACTTTGCCGTCTTTGGATTAGGTATCTCCTTATTCTCAAGGTCTTCAGGTGTTAATGCACCAGGTTGTACAGGCATGGGCGAACCCATTTTTGGATTGTATGGCAGTATTGACTTTCCACCCCAGATATCAGTAAAGTATCCTGGATCTATCAATATGGGGGGTTGATCCCATCCATACATTTCTCTAGAAATTATCTGTGACTTTATACAGAAATCTGGTTTAGAGTAGAAATCTCCAAGATTTGGTGCTCCCATAACTTTTGCGCAATGTCCCATGGCAGTTGGGAATACTGGTAATCTATCGACCTCCTCGTCCCTGAGGAAGTTTAGCCATCTTTGTGACACTTCCATCTCTTACGCCTCCTTCATGAGCTGCTCTGCAAGTTTGATGGCACCTGGGCCGTTTGTCGCAAATCCATCCGCGCCTATCTTGTTCTTGTACTGCTCCGTGATGGGCGCCCCGCCCACCATGACCTTAACCTGGTCGCGTATGCCCGCGTTCTTTAGCATCTCGATGACCTCGGGCATCCCGAGCATTGATGTGGACATCAGTGCCGACATGCCGATGATGTCAGCTTTTTTCTCCTTGGCGGTGTCCACAAAGCTCTGCAGCGGGACGCTTCTGCCAAGGTCAATGACGTCGAATCCTGCGATCTCCAGAAGTAGCTTCACAATGTTCTTCCCTATGTCGTGGATGTCTCCCTCGACGGTACCAAGGACGATCTTGCCGGTCTCGGCAGTCTCGTCAGTCTTTATGTGGGGCTTGAGCACGTCCATCGCGGCGTACATGGCCCTTGATGAGAGCAGGATCTGTGGCACGAACATCTCTTTCTTGTCGTACTTGTCCGACACTATTCTCATCCCTTCGGCACATCCTTCTATCAGGGCGCGGTAGGGATCAACACCTGTCTCCAGGACTTTCTTGCAGATCTCCTGGATCCCAACGTTGTCACCTTTCACTACGGCTTCGTTTAGTTTATCAAAAAGCTCTTTTTCAGACATTATAAACCCCCTAAAACTCATAAGTTTATAGTTGCTGAAAACAATTGTTCTTTAAAATTAATATACACTATCCCGTACATGTAAGGCGGATGGATAAGTCATCCATATATTTTCATGAAAATATCTAGAATTTAGAATTGAATTAATAATATAAATAAAAATAATTAAAGAAAAAATAAAAGAGAATTATGACCTAATAAAGGCCTTGACTTCAACCAAAGAGTGCACCAAGTCCTTCGAGTGCCTCTTCCTCTGAAGCTTCTTCCTCTTCTTCCTCTTCTTCCTCAGCTGGAGCCTCTTCGGCAGCTGGAGCTGCACCGGCGGCTGCTGGAGCTGCACCTGCGACAGGCATTGCAGCTGTCTTTATGGCATCCTCAATGTCAATGTTCTCAAGGGATGCAACAAGTGCCTTTACCCTTGCCTCATCAACATCTACACCAGCTGCTTCGAGGATCTTCTTTACGTTCTCCTCGTTGATCTCCTTAGCTGAAGCGTGCAAAATCATTGCGGCGTATATATACTCCATTTTTATACCTCCTATTAACATCATCTACCCAAACAGGGCGTCAAGTCCTCCCATGGATTCCTCCTCAGAGGCCTCTTCCTCCTCTTCGGCTTCCTCCGCGGTATCTTCCTCGGTCTTTTCCTCTTCTGCCACTGGTGCGGCTACTGAAGCCGCCGCTGCCGAGCCCACCTTGTCCTTGAGCTCGTCATCAAGGGCATCCTCATCCAATGCGCTCGCTAATGATAGCATCTCGGAATATCCCTTGGATATGATCAGTGGCAATGTCTCATCATTGACTATGTTGGCATTGAGAGCAAGATTTCTTGCATTGCCAAAGGCCAACGATATGAGTAGACCTACTGTCTCCTTGGTGGGTATGGCTGCGTTCATGGCCAGATTGAGTGATTGTGAATAAGCCAAGGCAAACTGGCTCTTGATAGCCTCTTCGTCTATTGCCAGGTCCCTTGCATTGAAGATGTATCCATCCTCATAGACTGCGTATAGGATAAGGCCGACCTCAAGAGGTTCGATATCCAATTTTCCTAAAATGGCCGCCACTTCAGGGCTTATCTCATCCCCTTCATGCAGCAGCACATGTTTCTTTTTCACAACTATCTTTCCGCCCTCTATGGCAGCGGGAATACCTATCCTTTGCATCTCCCCTACCATGGGTCCAGGTGGGAATCCAGTGTCCCCTTTTTCAATCGTAATGTCCCTTGGACATATCTCTCCTCCTTTTGCAGGAGCACTTGTCTTGCCCTTATCGAAAAGCTTATAGAGCTTGTAAGGATTCATGTCCGTCAAAACGAGCGATGAACCTCCGTTCACGTGTTCGGAAAGTCCCCTTAGATTCTCGTTCTCGACTTCTTCAAGTGCTATCTTCAGAAGGGTGTTCCTTGCTGTCCTTATCTTGACACTTTCGTGGAATCCGCCTCTCATTGACTGCAGCTGCTTTGCAGCGATGCCGCTAATGTCAACGATTCCGACGACAGGATGTGAATTAATAGCCTCTTTGAGGTCATCGACCTCCTTGATCTTCCAAGCTGCTACGTGTGCCATCTTTTCACACCCCCACCTTGATGGACTCTCCCATGGTAGTCTTGATATAGACCGATTTCACATGTGCTAGTCCACGTTCATACTTTCTTTCTATGACGCCTAGTATGGCCATTGCGTTCTCTGCGATCTGATCGTCGGTCAGTGATTCAGACCCTATAAGGACCTGTACCACCGGTGCCTTCTTCATGTCGATCTTCACTGTCTTCTCTAGATTGTTCAGCATACCTTCCAACGGTGCCGTTGGCGGCATGGGCTTAGGCATCTTTCCTCTTGGGGCAAGGATTGGTCCAAGCATCTTGCCAATGGTTGGCATCAGATCGGCTTGGGCTATAAAGAAATCGTGATTGTTTGCGAACTTGCGTGCCTCACGCTTATTCCCTGCGAACGTTTCCAAATCCTCGATCACATCAAGTCCCAGTTCTTTGGCCTTTAGCGCCATGTCCCTCTCGGCTATAATAGCTACCTTTACAGGTTTGCCTCTGCCGTTAGGGAGGGTCACTTCTTGCCTGATCTTGAACTCAGGTTTCTTGATGTCGACCTCTTTCAGATTCGTGATAAGTTCAAAGGATTGCGTGAAGTTTCGCGGCTTCGAATTCTCTCTAGCCTCCTTCACCCCTCGTGTTATTGCCTCTATCAAGGTATAACACCTCCTTGTGTTTGTTTTGCTCCAAATGGTATCTAAAAGTACTCGTCGTACTTGCCCTCGTTGATTTCCTTTTGAACTTGTTTTATGGGTTTATCATCAACTGTAAGGTTCATTGGAACGCCAGCTCCTAAAACTTCCTTTGCGGCGTTCTTCATGTCATAGGACAAAAGGCTGTCCCTTTTCATCCTCGCGACCTTGACTATTGATTCGAATGGAAGATTGCCTCCACTCTCTGCGCCTGGGTTTTGAGGTCCTTTCCCTACTCCCAGTTCGCTTTTCAATAGTGCGGTCGTAGGTGGAGTTCCTACTTCTATCTCGAAGTTCCTCTTGTCATCCACAGTGATGGTCACTGGAACCTTCATTCCATTGAAGTCCTTGGTCTTCTCATTAATTGCCTGTACGACCTTTGGTACAGGCACTCCAAGGGGTCCCAGCGCTGGTCCCAGAGGGGGCCCAGCTGATGCTTTACCACCGTCTACCAGCGTCTTTACAGATTGTGCCATCTATTTCTCACCTACTCTTCCTTAGTTTTCTTCTCGATGATCCTGACGTAACTACCGTTTACAGTTACAGGAATTGGAATTGTGACCTCTAAAAGCTCGACGGTAAGCTCTTCCTTTCCTTCGTCGATGCGTACTACCTTTGCCTTCTCTCCCTTGAAGGGTCCAGCAACGAGCTCTATGATATCACCTGGCTTGATGCCCTCGACAGCGGGCTTGTCCTCAAAGAAGTTTTCTACCTCATTTAAGGGGACATGTCCAGGAAGAATTCCCCGCACATTTTTTAGCCCTTCTATCGCTTCCTGTACCGCACCTTCGTCGATGGCTTCAATGAAAATGTACCCTTTTAAACTTTCCGGTGCGAGGATTGCGGAGACCTTAATGCCCTTGTTCTTGATCTTCTCTTCAAGTATCGTTGCTACGTTCCTTTCCTGATTCATTGTCGTCTTCAGGATAAAGATCGAGTATTCCTGCTGTTCCATTTAATCCACTGTCTAGAATGTTGTTCCTTGGATCAATGATGACGCAAGCTTTATAACAAAACCTACTATCGCCACCACTGCTATGCCCAACGCGCATATCTTTGCCGTTTGCATAAATTCCTTTCTGTCTGGTTTTCTTGTTAATTTAAGTACTTTTCTGTACCCTCTTAAAGACTCAGAAAGTCCTTTTCTTTCCATACAATCACCAACTTTTACCTATCAGATAAAGTCAATTCCTAGGTTGATGCTGCTCTTTTCTGCCTCATCACCTAAAAGCATTTCTGTCTCCCTAGGTCCTAGGATGTATGGCGAGTTGACTCCTGACAGAACAAGTAGCACTCTCACGGAGCCCTTTAGGGACTCGTCGATCTGTGCTCCCCAGATCACCTGTGCCTCTGGATCGAGTTCGTTGGAAACAGCTTCAACTATGCGTTCGGACTCCTCCAGCTTCAGGTCATTGGAACCTGTAATGTTAATAAGGGCGCCTCTGGCACCTGTAGCGTCTACATCAATGAGTGGTGAATGCAAAGCTTCGTCAACGGCCTCCATGGCCCTGTTCTCGGTGTCGGACTCTCCCATACCTATCATCGCCACTCCGCCATCGCTCATGACGGACCTGACGTCGGCGAAGTCCAGGTTGATCAATCCGGGCTTTGTAATCAGTTCTGTGATCCCTCTGACAGATTGGATCAAAATATCATCTGAGACCTTGAATGCGGCTCCTATCGGGAGTCCTGGTGCCAACTCCAATAGCTTGTCGTTAGGTATTACAATGACAGTATCCGATGACTTTCTAAGATTCTCAAGACCTTTCTCGGCATTCCTCTGCCTTCTTATTCCTTCAACGGTGAATGGAAGAGTTACTATGCCTACAGTAAGTGCTCCGCTTTTCTTTGCAATGTCAGCTATTATTGGTGCGGCTCCTGTCCCGGTACCTCCACCTAGCCCGCATGTGACAAATACCATGTCCGCCTTGTCAATGGCCTCCCTTATGACCCTTTCATCTTCCCTGGCGGCCTGCTCCCCTATCGAGGGGTCGTTACCTGCGCCTAGTCCTTTGCTTATCTCTGTACCAATGAGGATCTTTTTATTGGCCCTGCACTTTCTGAGGTCCTGAGCGTCGGTGTTTATGGCAATATCCTCGCTGCCTTCCACACCCACCTCAATAAGTCTTGTAATGGCGTTACACCCTGCACCCCCAACACCTATCACTTTTATTCTTGCTTGACAATCCTTGATTATCTCCTCTAGCTCTTCATCCTCTGCCGTAGATTTATCAAATGATAGGGCAGCTTCACATTGGGATGCACGTGCAACTGCATCTTCTATAAGCGTTTTCAAGTCATATACCTCCAAATCACACTATGGAAATGATATTTATTTGTTTATAAATTTGATTTATACTATTTAAAGGTTTTTATTCAGCAAATAGGTCATAATTGACCTTTTTATCATCATTTCCCTATTCTTCCCATATTTATTGCAGTGAAAAGGTCAAATCCTTAGTTTTCAAGGTTTTGTAACCCAATGACAAGAACAATTCGGAATAGGTGGAACGCTGGGGAGTTCCCTTCCAATCGAATATGGCCGTGTCCCCTCCGTTCTTTTCAAATGTCGCCTTGATAAGTCCATCATCTATCGGAAATGCATATTTTGGAATGATATGGCCTATCGCCCATTGGGTCTTGTCCACGACCTTTGAGAGCTTCTCGGGGTAATGCCCCCCACCGACACCTACGGCTATGGGACATTCGGTCTCCTTGTAGCTCAATGCTTCCATTGTGGCATTTGCCACTATCTCCCCTGCCTTGACGTCCTTCCACTGCTCCAAAGTGCTGCCAACCTCAAAGAATGTGGTGGGCACAGATGTAAGGGGCCCATGATGGGTGGCCTCCAACGAAACCTCGTATTCTATTTCGGTCTCATCCCTTTGTTTAATCATGCTCTGGAGTGCTAACTTCTGGGCAACGGGGTTGGAAGGGCATAGCTTCCCCTCTGCACCACCGTGCATCGCATCATGGAAATTACCTGGGGAATGTGTCGAGAGGGTGCTTATCGCCTTAACTGAGCTATGTCTTGTTACAAAAAAGAGTGCCTCAACTTCTTCATATCTTCTCTCTATGAAGTCAGAGAATATGGTCCTCTCCTCTATTATGACCATTGTGGCTTCCTTTTTTGAGTACTCATACGTCCTATCGCCGATCTGTTCAAAATCGTGGTGTTCAAGAATGTTGTTGGCAATGTTAATTCCTGCTGGGTCCTGTTCTGAGGCGATTATGAGTATCATGCCCGAGTCTCTCTAACGGTAACTTTTAAATGTTAGCATGTGAAAATCACACCCTGGTGTTTGTATGGACAAGGTATATCTTGACAATAGTGCCACCACAAAGGTCGATGAAAGGGTGTTGGAGGCCATGCTCCCTTATTTCACTGAGGGCTACGGCAATGCATCCAGCCTTCACAGCTTCGGCCGTGAAGCCTCAAAGGCAATGGAAGCGTCGAGATCTAAGGTCGCAGAGCTGATCAACGCCAATGCTGATGAGATGATATTTACCGCGGGGGGCACTGAATCCGATAACATAGCTATTAGGGGAGTGGCCGCAGCCCTTAAAGAAAAAGGCAACCACATCATCACCACTTCGATAGAGCATCCTGCCGTTCTCGATACGTGTGAATATCTTGAGGGCATGGGATACGATGTAACGTATCTTCCTGTCGATGACAAGGGGATGATATCGCTTAAGGACCTTGAAGCGGCCATAAGCGAAAGGACGATTTTGATCACTGTGATGCATGCCAACAATGAGATAGGCACTGTACAACCTATAAGGGAAATAGGCAGGATAGCTCATGAGAATGGCGTGATATTTCATACTGACGCTGTTCAAACGATAGGAAAATTACATGTAGATGTTGATAAGGACAACATAGATCTTTTGTCGATCTCAGGGCACAAGCTGCATGGACCCAAGGGGATCGGAGCCCTTTATATCAGAAAGGGAACACCCATAGTACCGATCATATATGGAGGGGGCCATGAGAAAGGCCTAAGGTCATCCACGGAGAACATTCCGGGCATTGTCGGGCTGGGAAAGGCGTGTGAGCTTGCGATTGACGAGATGGAGAGCGACATTCCGTACATATCGGGTCTCAGGGACACATTGATCAAGGGCGTCTTTGAAAGGGTATCCAAGGTAAGGCTCAATGGGCATCCTGACATTCGCTTGTGCAACAATGTAAATATGTCCTTCGAGGCTGTCGAAGGCGAAGCATTGGTCTTGGCGCTCGATAGGGCAGGAATAGCCGCTTCGACCGGTTCCGCTTGTTCTTCGAAGAAGAGCAAGGCCTCCCATGTGCTGCTCTCTATCGGCCTGACAGAGGTCACTGCTTACGGGTCTTTGAGATTATCCCTTAGCAAGATGAACACGATGGAAGAGATCGAATATGTCCTCGACAGCGTTGAGGGAATCGTAAAAAGATTGAGGGACATGTCCCCATTATGGACGGAGGAATAGAAATGGCATATGAGTTCAATGAGAAGGTTATAGATCATTTTGAGAATCCCAGGAACGTGGGAATGATGAAAGATGCGGATATAGTAGAGACCGTTGGCAGCCCTGTGTGCGGGGACATGCTCACGCTATATCTCAAGATCAAGGACGACAAGGTGGTGGATGTCAAGTTCAAGACATTCGGCTGCGGGGCAGCAATAGCCACATCTTCGCTCTTCACGGAGCTCATCAAGGGAAAGACGATTGACGAGGCGCTAGCTATTACCAGCGATGTAGTTGTAAATGAGATCGGCGGTCTTCCAGAGAAGAAGGTGCACTGCTCAGTTTTGGCCCCAGACGCTTTCGAGAAGGCCATAAAGAAGTATCGGGAAGAGCATGAATAGCAAGGACGTATTGGAAGAGGTCTATAGACGTTATAACAAAGATCCCCTGGGTTGGTTCATCACCCTAGGTTCCGACAGGCGCAATCGCTCTGTCATCCTTATACAAAAGGAAAGGCGATTGTGGCAGATCAAGACGCACCACATCTCTCCTTACAACAATCTGAGCGTGGGCGGCAAGACAAAGTCAGATAAGATATCGGCCCCCAACACAATCTCATTCGGATGGAGGGACCTCTCAAAGGAACTGCTCCAAAAGATCAATGATGACATAAGAGGGGGCGGCGAGGTGTCATTGGAGGTCATAGAGTCCATCTCAAAGGTCGACCCAAAACCTTTGGAGGACGAGTTTACCAACATGATGACAGGCCCGTTCAACATTATAGCCAATCCCATCTCCTCCATTTCCAAGAATCAAGGAAAGCTGGACAAAAAGCTAAGCTTGGAGCTTGACAAGCTTTTGTTTAAAAGAGAGGGCGGCGGGATGTACGGCTGATCAGATGTTGTTCTTGAGAACGTTTCCCAATCTCTTTATGCCTTCCACGATCCTCTCGTTCGTCTCATAGGCAAACGATAGCCTCATATGATTGTATCCGCCTTCAATATAGAAAGCCCCTCCATGCACATATGCGACATTTTCCTTGAGCGCCTCGGGGAATATTTTCTTGGTATTCACGTTCTCCGGAAATGTCACCCACATGAACATTCCGCCTTCTGGCGTGACCCATGTTGCCTCATCGGGAAAGTACTCTTCCATCGATTCGATCATTATGTCCCTCTTTTCCTTGTAGATCGCAGCAGTCCAGGGTATATGCCTGTCTATCAAACCCCTTAGCAGCAATTGATATGTTATGTACTGCACGTAGGAGTTTGAGCAGAGGTCTGTCGCCTGTTTGACGATTATCAGCTTGTCTACTATCTCTTTGGGGGCGCATATCCATGCAACCCGGAATCCAGGAGATAGTATTTTGGAAAACGTCGAGGTGTAGATCGTATTCTCCGGTGCATATGCCTTCAATGATTTTATCCCATCGCCCGAGAATCTCAGCTTTTCATACGGGTTGTCCTCCAACAAGAGAAGGTCGTACTCATATGCTATCTCTGCAAGCTCCTTTCTCTTTTCCTTTGAGTACGTGATGCCTGATGGATTCTGGAATGTAGGGACTGTGTAGAACAATTTGGGCTTTTCATCGGATCTCTCCATGATCTTTCTCAGCTTGTCGAGGTCTGCTCCGTCCTCTTCCAAGGGTACTGTCTCGAACTTTGACTGGTAGAGCTTGAATGCCGAGAGCCCGCCAAGGTAGCTGGGACTCTCCACTATGACCTTGTCGCCAGGATTGATGAAGGTCTTTGCGACCATCTCGAGGGCTTGCTGGCTCCCGGATGTCACGAGTATGTTCTCTTCTGTGGCCAGGACACTTACGCTCCTCTCCCTAGAGGCCAGGAACTTTCTCAGTTCAATGTAACCTTCTGTAGTAGTATACTGAAGTGCATCTTCCCCCGAGTTCAAGAGCACGCTTTGAGATATCCTGAATATGTCCTCCATAGGGAATGACTTTGGGCTTGGCAGTCCTCCAGCCAGCGATATTACTTCGTGTTTAGACGTCAGCTTTAGAAGTTCCCTCACTTCCGAGGCTTTGAGGTCCTTGACCCTTTCAGAGAAAAGATTGTCCCAATCCATCATAGTTATAACCCCATCCTTAGGGAATCGGTACTTGAGATGAACTATAGATTTCTATTAATATATACGTTATGTATGTATTTACAATTAACGCCATAATAAGCGCCCTTGAAGGGGAGTTGGACATGATTTACTAGCGGCCCGTTGGAGGATAGAAATCCTTAACTACATGGATTCAGAGCCATTAACATGCAAATGTCCAAGGGTAGGCGGTGCGCTATCTGCAAAGGGACAAAGATGCTTTGCGGTAGGCCTAAATGCCCCATACTTGAGAAGGTAAGGATCAAGTCCAAGATACTTCCCAAGCTCTCAAAGGACATCTTCGGCTCATCCCCTTCATCTATATTCGTTGGGAGTTGGAACTATCCCAAGGTCTATCTGGGCCCGATGGTGCCTCCGATCATAGGGGACACCTCTGAGATGGACAGGCCAGAGGTGTGGCATGGCAGACCACTCGAGGAGATCATTGGTTTCAGGTCCTCCCTGGTGCGATCTAAGGACCAACTTGACGTCAAGATCGCCAGGGACCCAAATAGAAGAGTAATGCTGATGCAGGATATAGTCATGTCTGACAGGCCTGTGGACACAGAGCTCTTCTTGGAAAAGAAGCCGAGGTTTGAGATCAGGCTCTCCGAGTTCTCCCCGCCCCACGGACCTTCGGAGACCCTTAAGAAACTTGATCTGGCCCAGAACCCCCATATTCCAAGGACCATTGACAAGGTCCACAATGACGACCTCCTTGCAACGAACGGCATAAGCCTGCTTTATAACAAGG
>Ga0272443_10006506_pt1 | contig 11536 bp, 10 predicted proteins | sample SSMAcet12_FD_193581 | JGI IMG/M metagenome (GOLD analysis project Ga0272443, IMG submission 193581) | Marine sediment archaeal communities from Little Sippewissett salt marsh, Falmouth, MA, United States - SSM-Acet-12 | ecosystem: Environmental > Aquatic > Marine > Wetlands > Sediment ... | reverse complement strand
TTTCGGTATATTCGTTTAAAATATCTTCAATAGCGGATCGAAACACGCTGTAACACTCAGGACAACCTGCCCGTTCACTGCCCTGCAAATCTGATAGAGTTGTTCCGCAGTTCGGACATTCCTCCACAGGCTGCATCTGTTCGTCCTGTGAAAAAGATTCCACCAAACCGCTCAGCAGTTTTGAAAGTGAGAACTCACCATTTCCATCCTTGTCCAGCGCGACCCCTTTTTTCCTCGCGCATTGAGCGCACATATGGATCTCCAGAATATCCCCGCCCATAATTTGCTGCACGTGAATGATAGCTTCATTTTCTCCGCAAATATCACAAACCATCAAATCCTCCATAATACTCCTCAATGGTATCATCAAAACTATGATCGTACCATACCCATGAATAAGATAATACTTTCTCTAAATATTGTGTAGATTATGACTAATGTTTTCTCAGGATCGCAAGAGGTTTCAGCGATCCAGCCCTCCTGGCAGGAAGGTATGCCGCCGCGCTCACTATGAGGAGTGTCCCCATGGCGGTACCGCACACATCCGCAAGGCTCAGCCTGATAGGAATTGTCTCAAGATAGTAAGACCTGTCAAATATCTGTACCGCTCCTGATACTTCCGCTCCCAGAGGTTTGAGCGCGGCACTGTATATTTTGATCAGGGAAGAGAATATAGCTTCTATTCCTCCAATCAATTCATTGATGTTAACAGCGGTCATCAAGCCCAGGGTCAGGCCGAATATCACGGCAGTAATCCCGATAAAGAAACCGGTGCATACAAAAGCGGAAGTTATCCTTTCGGATGGGACGCCCATACTCTTCAGCATGGCTATCTCCGGTTCTTTTTCTATCACCAGCATTATCATTGAAGAAGATATATTTACCGCGGCTACAACTACTATAAGAACCATGATGAAAATTAAAAGATTTCGTGTTGTATTGAAACTTTCCAGCATAGGTCTCTCAAGGTTGTACCAGGTATACACGAACCAGCCGTCAGGCAGCTCACCCGCCAGCTTGTCCGCGAAGGCTTCTATTCCCCGGTAGGGGTCCTTCACCTTTACTCCTACTACAGCCGTACCCGGTTCGTCAAACAGCACTTCACCGGTATCCAGCGGAATATACATACTCAGTGAATCCAGCTCGTAATATCCGGTGGAAAAAATCCCTCTTACGGTAAACACTGTCGGCCGCAGTATGGGCGCTCTGCCCGGCATCGCTTTTGCCGTGAGTAGCCTTATCCTGTCGCCTGTCTTCACTTTCAAAGCATCAGCTACTTCACGGCTGAGCATGGCATCATCCGGCCCTCGTAATAAAAACTCTCCGGATTCCACCGTCAAATATTCCCTCAATGTATCGTCTCCGGAGTAATAGTCTTCCGGCAATGATCTCACGGAGACCCCTGTTTTCTCAGATGAAGAATAAACCAGGCCCTCGCCGAATATCACAGGGAAGGAACGAATTACCTGCGGAAACCCGGCGGCTGTGTCAAGTACACTTTCAATCTCCTCCCGTGTGCCGGGAGAATAACTTTTAATCTGCAGGTGATATGATCCTATCTCGATAAAGCGTCTTGTAATCCCTTCGATCATGCCGCCTGATACTTCCAGAACCGTTATCAGAGGAACAATGGAAAACCCTATCCCAAGAACCGCTCCGATGAGGTGCTTGGTAGTCTTCCTAGATGAATGAGACCGGAAAAGCATGCGGAAACCGAGAAATACCGAAGACCGATGTATCATCAAGTTTCAAGAGCTCCTTTTCTCAAACTGTACTGCAGATCGGCCCGGGAGCTCAGAATATGATCGTGAGTAACCAGAATCAGGGTGGTCCTGAATGTATCGGCCAGATCAAATAAAATATCAGCCACCAGCGCGGAATGACGTTCATCGAGGTTCCCCGTGGGTTCGTCAGCGAGAATAACTTCAGGAGCATTGATCAGCGCCCGTGCCACCGCGACCCTCTGTCTTTCACCACCGGATAATTGTGCCGGAAAAAAATTTTTTCTTTCAGCCAGATTCACCTGTTCAAGAAGCTTTTCCGCCTTCTCCATGGCGGCCTTTTTCTTCATCCCTCCCATGTAGGCGGGTATCATAACGTTTTCACATGCCGTCAAATCCTTGAGCAGATAGTGAAACTGGAAAATGAACCCTATCTTGCGGTTTCTGAAATATGTCAGTTTATCTTCAGGTGTTCCGTCCACTCGGAAACCCGCCACGGTGATCGAGCCTCTTGACGGAAAATCCAGTCCGCCTATCAGATTGAGCAGGGTACTCTTTCCGCTTCCGCTCTCTCCTGTAATGGCGATTTTACGGCCCTGATCCACGTCCAGATCGACGCCTCTGAGTATATGCAGTTCCTCGGGCCCGTTTCTATAGATTTTGCCCACGTCTCTCACATGTACCAATGGTTCATTATTCATTTCTCAATATCTCCGCTGGTCTGAACTCTGATATTCGTTTTGATGCCATGTAGGCTGCGAGAATGGAGCTGAAAACAGCAAACAACACGATAATCGCCACATCGCCATAAAGAATTCTCACAGGCACCTCCTGCATGTAGAAGGTATTGGGGGAGAAGATTTCAATTCCGGCCCCTTCACGTAATGGAGCGAATAAAAGCCCTGTTATCCGCAAAGCTGTGTTCAACAGAATCTCGCTTATTCGAAAAACCTGGTTTATGTTTATACTGATCATCAAGCCCGCCAGAGTTCCCATAAAGGCGCCGAGACATCCAATCATAGCGCCTTCCACAAGAAAGATTGTCCGTACGGATACGGGAGCGGCGCCGATTGCCCTCAAGATGCCGATCTCTTCCTTCTTTTCGATCACCGACCTCTCCAGGGAGTTTTTTATATTCACCGCTACAACAAGAAAAATCAATCCAAGGAGCATCATCATTGTAAGCTTTTCAACCCTCAGAGCCCGGAAAAAAGATTTATTGTACTCACGCCATGTATCAACTGAGGCGTCAATATTCATGCCGGAAACGAGTCGTAGGATTTCATCGGCCGCCAGGTTGTCAAAAAAACGGTTTTCCAGCTTCACCCCGATAAAACCTCCGGATGAGGCATTGTCTACCTGTTCCAACTCATCGATATCAATAAAACAGAGGGACGAATCATACTGGTAGTATCCGCTGTGAAAAATACCTTCAACCGTAAAAGCTGTATATTTCGGTCGAAGTGAGGCAAAGGCAGATCCGCTCATGGACACCAGCCGCACGGAATCACCTGTTTTCACACCCAGTCTGAAAGCCAGCTGATCGCCTATTACAGCTCCCGGCCCGTCACCTGAATCAAAAACAAAACTTCCGGAAACCATATCCAGATGATCCATCAAACCCCGGTCTTGTACGGCGTCCATTGCTTCAATCACTCTGATCAAGGCGGAATGGTACTCGGAATATTCTCCCTGTATCAGGGTCTGGGTATCCGAAATATACGCTGAGGAACTTATAGTCTTCCAGGTATTCAGCTCTTCCATCAGCCTGCGCCCGTTTTCTTCATCAACAGATATTCTAAGATGATAAGAGCTGATTTCCAGTATGTCTTCTATAAATCCAAGCTGAAGACCATTCATGACGCTGATGACCGAAATGAGAGTCATCACCCCCACACTGATCCCTCCAATGGAAAGTACAGACGGTGTGACGCCGCGTCCATTACGTTTTGAATGAATATATCTTCCGCCAATCCACAGGACCCATCCGTACAGGTTTCTTATCATTCCTCTTTGCCTATGAGCGATTTCCGCTGTATAAGTTCTTCATCCTGATACAACAGTTCAACGACCGGCAGGCCTTTTCGGTATAAGACTACTTCCCGCTGACCGTCGGGCAGGTAGCTTATCTTTTTCGACTGTACAGCATTTTCATACACAGTCTCGTATAAAAGATCCTGTCCATTCCCGGTATCCCCGCTGTACATATATTCGGTTACCTGTGTTAATTCCGCAGTTTCAAGCCTTTTTTCTATCAGCACACCTTCCCGGTATGTATACTTTTCCTGCTCAGTCCCGGAATCACTCCGAATTATTTTATCCTGAATTTTTCCATCTTCGCTGAATACGGATCTTGAGAAATAGTTCTCAACGGGGTGTGTTTCCGTCACGACCTTCATGCCGCCTTCTCTGTACTCCTTCCACTGGAATACGAGAACCCCGCGGCAGTATTTTTCCTTTGTCCGCATGGTATCATCCTGATACAGGAAGTGTGTACAACCTGTCTCATCCACATGCCACTGGCTTACACTTTCCCGTTCGGTCCCATATTGAAAACTCGAAACCACTTCAGCCGCCGTTCCGTTTCCGGACAGGTCTATCTCTTCCCTCAGTATCTGAACCAGCTGACCGGCATCGCTGCGCACGTACCTTCTTCTTTCCGCCTTCATATCCGGCTGAATGATATCCAGATACATCAGATTTCCATCCTTCCAGAAATACCTCTGTCTTATCATTCCCTCGGGTACATGAAAAATCTCTTCCTGAAGCCTGTTGTCTTCCTCTATGTCCTCGCGTATGAGCTTTCCATCCCGATAGAACCTGGCATAAACTGTATCACCCTTAAACTCGTAACGCGCCTGCTGGACCAGTTTTTTATCACGGTATAACTCTTCTACCAATCCCTCATCGTTCATGATACGTATCAGCTTATATTCGTAGTCGTCAGTCTGATACGCCGTAATCTTTTCCAGGGGCATACCGAGACTGTTTGACCGGAAATAACTGATTGAGTCCGCGTACGCCTGTCCGGGAGAAAGGCATATCAACAGCACGGCAAAGAGTAATTGTTTATAACCGTAATATCGATGATTATCCATCTGAAAGCAGTATATCCAAAAAATGTTCCTTGTCGAACGGTTCAATATCGGAATACTTCTCGCCTGTTCCCATAAAAACAAAGGGTATACCCAATTCTTTACATATGGAGATAACAACCCCTCCCTTGGAGGCCGAATCATATTTCGCGAGTACAATCCCGTCAAGTTCTACCGCTTCATGAAACATCTCGGCCTGGCGCAGTCCATTCTGACCAGTAGTCGCATCGATGACAAGCAGTTTTTTATAGTTTCCGTTTTCAATTCGTCCGCGTATAACCTTATCGATCTTCTGCAGTTCTCTTACCAGGTTTGACTTTGTGTGCATTCTGCCCGCCGTATCCACCAGTACGAGGGGTATGCCGTTGTTTTTCGCGCTTTCAATACCATCGTAAACAACCGCACCGGGGTCCGCTCCCGGATTCTGTCTGATGACCCGGACATTCAGTTTCTTTCCATGCTCTTCGAGCTGGTCTATCGCCGCTGCTCTGAATGTATCCGCGGCAACCAGGAGGCTTTCCATGTTCCGGGTTTCCGTGTAATACCGGCTGAGCTTCGCCAGGCTCGTAGTTTTACCGACTCCATTGACCCCAAGCAGCATAAACAGATTTATTGTGTCCGAAGATACGGAAAGTTCTTCCGTCAATATATCCCGGGAAAGCATTTCCCGGATAAGAGGAATAACGGTATCTCTTTCATTGGCATTCCCGGCTTTCTTTTCTATCTGCTCTACAATATTCATTGCCGCACGGACATTGATATCACCTTCAATCAGCATATCTTCCAGATCTTCCAGAATTTCTTCGGTTATTTTACTGCCTGAAAAAAGATTTCGGATGGCAGCACCCAATCCAATTGTTTTCACAATGCATAATCCTCCAGATTAAATCTTACCCAGCATTCAGTATTCCTGAGAACTTTTTATATACTGCGTCATTCCAATTATTGTGTCGGTAAATAAGATACTATTAATGAAAAGGCTTCCCAGATACGCAGTGTACCATAGAGAAGATTGTGCTTTCAATCTGTCCAGTTCATCTATCGATCCCGTTCCTGTTGTCACTGCCGAATTATAGGCGTATGCAAACTGCTCACTTCTCCCGTACGTTACCACCGTCACTGGAAGACTCAGCAGAAAGGCGGCAAGCCCATGGTAAAACCTGTTTCGAGAACTCTCAATAATTCTTTCCATATCTACGCTTGCCGGATGCAGGTGAAAATCAAAGATTGAAATTTCGTCATCAGCAACACATATCTTTTCCTTATACTCTTCTTTCCTGACAACTATTGTCGCAGGAGGCACAAGATCATTCTTGTAGAGGGGTGTGGAACCGCTCATGACCGAATCGATAAACACATCCGCTCCCGATGGAAAACTGCGTATCAGCAGGCTGATGGGATTCATTTTCTCCAATGATGTTTTCAGATATTTTACCTGACGGTCCTGCAGCGATACCTGTATTGTCTCTTCCCTGTAACCGTCCGCGGATACGGTTATGCTATGGGTCCCGGGCACAAGATATCTGAATCTCCGGCTTGCATCGGGTACCGCTGTGATTCCATCTATCCGGAACACCGCGTTCCTCGGCTCTGCGTCCACCTCTATATCACTCCACTCGCGTCCATATATATATGACCGAACAGCGCCCCTGGATTCCAGCAGCACGGTATCTCTTTCATTTCCGAAAAATGTACCCCGATAGAGGATTTCCACTCCCCCGGCAGCCGTCGAATACGACTGTATTTCCACATATAACATATCACCGACAATCTCTACAATTCCGCCGATAATACAATCAACGTTGTTGCGGTAAGCCCATATTTTTTCAGAACCCGCCGGATATTCAAGCAACTCTCCTGCCGCGTTTTTGGTATCCAGAAGAATTTCCGCTTTGACATGATCCTCTCCGGCGGTGTATTCACTGCGAATTGTTGTTTCAATTTTCCGCCGAATATCACCAATCTCCGATTCCTTCTCCGAGAGCTTATCCCTTGTGCCTCTCTTTAAAAAAAGGAGATCCCGTTCCTGAATTGTCCGTGTCAGCTCAATCCTGAGCTTTCTCAACTCTCTGGCCTTATCTTCCTCCCAGGCTTTCTTCTGTTCCTCCGATGAGAGATAATGGAACGGGGTTCTTTCGATCTCACGAATCAGCGACAGAGGAAAACCGGTGAGATGATGCAGGTGCTCCGTGGAAAGACCGGAGCCCTGAAACTTTGTGACGGCAATGTTCCACCCGGCGTTGACAGCCTCCGGTTGTACTGTTTGGACCAGACATGAGAAGATAAAAAGAAAGCATATTGTTTTTACCAGACTGTGATTATCCATCTCTTCCGGCGGCTTTCATAACCGAGGAGACTATTCTCTGCGGCCTGAAGGGTTTTACAATAAAGTCGTGCGCGCCGAGCTGTATTGCCCGGAGAACATATTTCTGGCCGCTCATGGCCGAGCACATAATTACTTTCGCCTTGTTGTCGATGGCCTTCAGCCGGCTCAGAGCTTCAAGACCGTCCATTACCGGCATCGTGATATCGAGAAGAACTACATCCGGTTTCAGCGAGCCATATAACTGCAGTGCATCCTTTCCATTCGGCGCCTCTCCCGCGATGCGTATGCCGTTGTCCTCGAGCACTTCTCTGATAACCTGACGCATCATCTCAAGATCATCCACTACCAATACCGAACACGACATCAGTTACTCTCCGTTATTCTCCACTTCAGATATTCTTCTATAAAATCAGCAATCTGTCCGTCCATGACAGCCTGCACATTACCGACCTGATGGTTTGTACGGTGATCTTTTACCATGTTATAGGGATGAAATACATAGGACCTTATCTGATGGCCCCAGGCGATGTCTTTCTTCTCCACAGCATGCTTTTCGTTTTCCTGCTCCTGCTGTTCCTGGTAATGTTCATAGAGACGTGATTTCAAGACCTTCATCGCGGTAGCCTTGTTTTTATGCTGGCTGCGTTCATTCTGACACTGTACGACTATCCCCGTTTCGAGGTGCGTTATTCTGACCGCCGAATCCGTTTTATTAACATGCTGTCCTCCGGCACCCGACGCACGGTACGTATCCAGCCTGATATCTTCCGGTTTCACTTCCACGTCGATATCATCTTCGATGACCGGAGAAGAGTATACCGAAGCAAAAGATGTATGTCTGCGTTTACTCGAATCAAAGGGACTGATTCTTACGAGACGATGAATACCTGTTTCACCTTTCAAATAACCATACGCATAACTGCCGGTAATCTGGATCGTCACGGATTTCAGGCCGCCTTCGGCTTCAAGCAAATCCAGTATTTCATATGAAAACTTATTATTTTCACAGTATCGCGTGTACATCCTGTACAGCATGCTAACCCAGTCGCATGCCTCGGTTCCGCCCGCGCCTGAATGTATAGTAACAAACGCATCGTTCTGATCAAACTTTTCAGAAAACATCTCCAGGTTCTGATAATAGTTCACCTGTTTAATAAGGTCCTGCACACTCGTTTCTATTTCGCCTTCAAAACTCTTGTCGTTTTCCTCACTTGCGAGATCGAACAGTTCTCTGGTTTCAATACACTTATCCCTTATCTTCTGCCACGGATCTATTTTTTCACGTTTTTTCTTTATCTTTTGAAGAATCTTTTCCGCGTTTTCCCTGTCATTCCAGAACAGGGGATCACCCGTCAGTGCTTCGAGCTCATCTATCTCCGTTCTTAATGTGTCCGGGTCAAAGACGCCTCCATGATTCTTCTATTCTTTTTTCCAGCTCATTCATTGATTGTTCCAAATCGGTTAACATATATATTTCCTCCTCATGGTTTTACCAGGATCCTCTTCCAGCGTTTTTGTATAAGGGATGTTATTGCCAGATCATTGTCCAATGGATACTGGTACATTCTGACCTTATCATAGGAATCGGTTTTTCTGTCAATATCCCTCTTTAAACGGGAGAGGTATTTTTCCATTATACTGGTTGATTCCCACAGACCCTTTTGTATCTCCTTGAAACCATACTGCTCAAGAAGCGCATCAATTTCCTCCAATCTGCCGTCACTTCCCGGTTCTACTACTACCGATACAAACACGCTCCGCCCCTTCCGTAAGATTATTTCATCTTTCCTTCATTATAATGTATTGATATCAAAAAAAGGAGAGCAAATTCAGACTTGCTCCTATTGCATCACATATGCCGTGCCGATTAATATAGCATATATGCGTAAAGGTGTCCTGTCTTTCATTGTATTATTTTGTGCCGCCTCAATCTCTCAGCTGTTATGTGAGGAAATCTTTGCTCCTTTTGTTTCCAGTCTTTCCGCTTCCGTTGAAGAGAACAAGGTCACTCTCACCTGGAAAAAAGCCCCCTCGCCTCTCGCGAAATACGTAATCTACAGTTCCCGCTCAGCTATCAGCGCCGAAACTTTTTCCAAGGCCAGGCTGATCGGCACCATTGGTGCCGACCATACGAGTTTTACATATCCTCCTCCGGACACATCCGAGTACTTTTACGCCGTCCTCGGCGGTGACCGCAGCGGTAATATCTATTCTCTTTTTATTCCATATCGCAACATACTCATGCAGCCTGTTTCCGTGGATACAACATTAAGGCCTGAACAGATGAGCACCCGCATTACCAACTTGAGGGCCTCTTCAGCAGACAATAAAATCGAACTCACTTTTATATCTTCCCGTCCGAATCGTTCCGTTATTTTGTACCGCAGCACGCACCCCATCACCGAATCCGCAGATTTGATACCTGCGACAGCTCTCAGTACTATCGGTTCAGGGCAGAACAGTTTCACCGATTTTCCCATTCCGGGAGTCCCCTATTATTATGCTGCTTTCGACGCGGCTGCCACAAAATCGGGAAATTACTCATTTATACCCGGGGAGAACACTCTTATCAATGCAGTTGAAATCGCTCTTTCCTCACCGGCTTCTCTTCTCCCGAGAAAAAAGCTGAGCCAGAGAATCACGCCGCTTCCCTTTCTTTTATTAAACAGCGGGATTCTTTCGGGTAATCAAATCGACGGGGAGTTGAATTTCACACGTTCGGCGAAAAAGCTTACCGAAGACACAGCGTCTGCATGGGTATCCATAGAGAGACGTTTAGGCGGCTCACAGAAAACAAAAAAAACGTTAAACCCCATCCTTCTTCCTGCTGACAGTTCTCCGGAAATAAGCAGCGAAGAATATCAACTCTCTCTCATTGTAAAAACCGTTTTTTCATCATCTTCGCCCGACAGCGTCGATTGGGCCCTTGTTGAAAAACAGCTTGCGTCTTTTTTGAGCGTCAGGCACTCTGAACTTCTGAAAGACAGGGCGCATTTTTATCTCGGCCAGGTATACTATTTCCAGGAAAAATACTCTCAATCCTTCTTTGAATTTCTGCTGGCCCGTGATACATACTTCAGCGAAGTCGAGCCGTGGATTGATGATTTGTTTTATTTAATTTCACTATAGTGTGCCGGACTGCCTTCCGGGTCAGCTGATTTTATCTTTTTTCAATACGCATGCTAACGGTACTCTTAAATGCATTTTTCATCTCTGTACGGCACAACCAGCTGAATACGCAGCTTGTGTGCTGATACATCCACACCTTTTTACCGTATTTTTCCGTGATTGAATATACCGGAAACAGCCAGAGTGTAGCCGGAATATCTATACTTAGCGTTATCAGTGTTTTATTCAGCCGATCATGAAATGATATCTCATTTACATTATGCAGCTCTATTTTCCCGCTCTCCAGCTCAATTTCACCTTCGATATGTTTTATATGTATACCTATCAGTGATCGTCCGTCTTCCGGGAAAGACAGGTTCAGCTCCGTGGCAAATCGTCCTTCGACGGGCTCTGTCGAATCAGTATTCATTCTGTATTTTACGTTTATCGAGTTCTTTGAAAAATCATACTCTTTGAGCAGATCTATGCTTGTTTCCCTGCCATTATTGATGAAAGTCCGTCTATTTCCGAAATGAACTTCTTTCCGTTCTTTTTCAACTTTCCGCGCCCTGTAGAGCGAATTCAGATAGTCAATTTTTTCAGGGATATTCCCCCGTGCAAAATCATCAATACTGACATTCTTTTCCATGAAATGGTCCATGAAAGAATTTTTTGTATACTGGTCGTAACCATTCAATTCGTCATCCGCGTTATGGTAACTTTCCCTGTGGCGGGCCATGGTATCCAGATAGTTCCACGCTGTCACAACATAGTCCAACTCAAAAAGACTCGCACCCCTTCTATGAACATAGGCGTTTATAAACTGCCCCTGATATAGATATTCAGGTATGCCATCCAGGTCGATATCCGTGACGTTCAGAGAGGTTGAAAATATTCCCTTTTCACGGGTGGTCCTTTCCGCGTTTATGAGGTTTCTGTATACTGCTTTTCTGATCCTGTTCCGGTATATACCGCCATCCGGCCCCTGCCAGAAAGCCGCGTGCGTTTGTCCCTGCCAGCTTTCTTCCTTGGCCGTTTTTTTCCTTGAACGGTCACCCCTGACCTGGCCTACGATGAGGTGAACATACATCATCTTTGAATAAATCCGGTGGATTTCCGGATATTTTGAAATATATTGACGAAAATAATCCTGACTTCCGCTTCCGGAAGAGAACGTAGAGATCTGATACAATCCGTTCTGTTTGTTCTTTCCCTCCGCTTTCTGGTTTTGATCAGCTCTCTGTATATGGTGAGAAGGCAGGTACACCCTCTTCATCGGCCCCTGC
>Ga0272443_10006505_pt1 | contig 11536 bp, 10 predicted proteins | sample SSMAcet12_FD_193581 | JGI IMG/M metagenome (GOLD analysis project Ga0272443, IMG submission 193581) | Marine sediment archaeal communities from Little Sippewissett salt marsh, Falmouth, MA, United States - SSM-Acet-12 | ecosystem: Environmental > Aquatic > Marine > Wetlands > Sediment ... | reverse complement strand
TGTTATCTATGGCTTAAGCGGTGGAATTGACTCTGCGCTAATTGCTGTTCTTTGTGAAAAAGCTTTCCCGGATAGCAATATAGCTTTAATTTTACCTTGTGAAAGCTTGTCCTCCGATATTGAAGATGCCATGAAAATAATTAATAAATATAACATAGACTACAAAAATATTAACCTTACTCCTATTTTTAATCAATTATTAACCACAATGAAAAATGATGATAATAAATTAGCAAAAGCAAATATCAAACCAAGATTAAGAATGATTGTATTATATTATTTTGCTAATATGTTTAACTATCTTGTTGTCGGAACAGGTAATAAAAGTGAAATATCAATAGGCTATTTTACCAAATATGGTGATGGTGGTGTTGATATATTGCCATTAGGAAATACCTATAAGACTGAGGTAAAAATGATTGCAAGATATCTAAATATACCCGAAGCCCTAATAAACAAACCACCGTCGGCAGGTTTATGGAAAAATCAGACCGATGAAAAAGAAATGGGTTTTACCTATGAAATTTTAGATAAATTTTTAGAGACTGGGGATATAGAGGACAAAAGAATAGAAAAAAATATCTTAAAAATGAATCAGCTTAGTGAACATAAGAGAAAATTGCCACCTATTCCCAATTATTAATACCATAAATAAAAACAGATATTTGCATATTTTCAATAAATTATGGATAAATTGCAACGATTTTTTTTATATGCTAAAATAAAAAAAATTATAAAGAGGAAGATGTTATGTCAGGACATTCAAAATGGAGTACAATAAAAAGAAAAAAGGGAAAAGCTGATGCCCAAAGAGGAAAATTGTTTGGGAAAATAAATCGTGTTATTTCTGTTGCTGCCCGTAATGGTGGTGACCCGGAGATGAATGTTGATCTTCGTAATGCCATACAGTATGCAAAAGAAAATAATATGCCTAACGAAACTATTGAAAGGGCAATAAAAAAAGGCACTGGAGAAATTGAAGGTGTAACATATGAAGATGTCACCTATGAAGGTTACGGTCCCGGTGGTGTGGCGGTTCTAATAAAAGTGTTAACAGATAATCGCAATAGGACTGTTTCTGAAATACGAAGGATATTTTCCAAGCATGGAGGGAACCTTGGTTCCAGTGGTTGTGTGGCATGGATATTTACCCGCAGGGCATACTTTTCTTTTGATAAAGAGAAAGTAGATCAAGATACACTTCTTGATATGGCGCTAAATGTTGGGGCAGAAGATATTGAGACAGATGATAAAAATATAGAAGTAACATTGAATCCTACTGATTTTGATAAATTTAAAAAATTATTATCTGATAATCAGATAGAATATTCTGTTGCTGAAATTACCATGATACCTCAGACGACAGTTGATTTAGAAGGAAAGAAGGCGGAACAGATGCTAAGCCTTATGGAGCAGCTGGAGGATCATGATGATGTGCAGAATGTTTATGGTAATTTTAATATTGATGATAAAGTAATGGAAGGACTTGCAACTGAATAGGGTAAAAACTTGATTATTATAGGAATTGATCCAGGTCTTAATCATACCGGGTATGGATTAGTAGAAATAGAAAAGGATAGAATAATAGCCATTGACTATGGCTCTATCACAAACAAAACAAGTGACAATTTATCGGATAAAATAAAAAATATTTATAGTGTGATAGATAATCTTATTAAAACATATTCTCCTCATGAGCTAGTTCTTGAGGAGATATTTTTTAGTAAAAATACCAGAAGTGCAATCAATGTGGGGAAAATATGTGGTGCCGTTGCTTTAACTGCTACATTAGCAGGAATTAATGTAGTTACTTATACACCACTACAGATAAAGCAGTCAGTTGTTGGTTACGGCCGAGCTACTAAAAATCAGGTACAAGTAATGGTCAAAGTATTATTAAATTTATCAACCATTCCCCGTCCTGACCATGCAGCTGATGCGTTGGCAGTTGCTATTTGTCATATTCATTCCAGGTATTCATACTAATAAGGTTATCATCTTATTCAATCCAAGTTGCTATATATAGTTTCTGAATTAAAAATATCAGATCATACTTGAGTAAGTTTCTTGATAAAAAAATAATTAATAATAATATTGATATTAACGATATATTTTAAGGAAATTGTTCTAGAATATGATATCATTTTTAAATGGAACGATTGAATCAAAGGAAACCGGTTCAATTGTTATAAATGTAAATGGAGTTGGATATTTAGTCCACGTTCCATCAGTTGATAAGTTTGTGTTAAACAAAAACAAACAAACAATATTTACCCACTTATACATTAGAGAGGATAGAATTGTTTTATATGGTTTTTTAAATAATGATGAACGTGATTTTTTTAAGATATTGATTGATACCCCGGGCATAGGTCCCAAAGTTGCCTTAAACGTTCTTGCAGATATGGGACCGGATGAGTTCCAGCAAGCAATCTTAGAAGAAGATCTGAATTTAATAAGTAGCATTTCAGGTATCGGGAATAAGCTAGCTAGAAAAATAGTATTAGAATTGAAAGAAAAATTAAAAGAATTCAAGCTAAGCTACAGTGTAACCGAAAAAGCTCAAGAAAGACAGGATTTTGTCTATGATGCTATTGAAGCGCTGAAGGCATTGGGTTACCCTGAAAAGGAAGCAAAACAACGTATTGCTAATGCACTTAAAAAATCAAATAATCATCAATCTATTACAGTTGAAGAATTGATAAGAAGTGCCTTAAATAAAGATATAAAAAAATAGGCTTAGCAGACAGAAGAATATTATAAGAATAAAAATTATATTTTTTAACTGTTATTAACTATTAAAAAGATAGCAGGATTGGTTTATGAATAAAAAAGAAGATTTAATTGATCAGGATTTAAAACAAGAAGGCGTGGAGTCTGAGGCAAATTTAAGACCACAGAAATTAATACATTTCATTGGTCAAAAAAATGTAAAAGATAATTTGTCTGTCTACATACAGGCTGCCCTGAAAAGAAATGAGCCAATTGATCACATTCTATTATATGGACCTCCCGGGTTGGGTAAAACCACATTGGCTAATATTATTGCTCGAGAGATGGGTGTAAATATCAAAATGACTTCAGGCCCTGTTATAGAAAGAGCCGGAGATTTGGCTGCTATTTTAACAAATCTTAAAGAAAAAGATATTTTATTTATTGACGAGATACACAGGCTAAATCGATCAGTAGAAGAAATATTGTACCCTGCCTTGGAGGATTTTGCCCTTGATATTTTAATTGGAAAAGGTCCTAGTGCTAGATCAATCAGAATTGATTTGCCCAAATTTACCCTAATAGGTGCTACCACCCGGACTGGTTTGATTACATCTCCTTTGAGAAGCCGTTTTGGGGTAATTTCAAGAGTTGGATATTATAAAGATGAAGAATTACAGAAAATAATTATTCGTTCTGCTGATATTTTAAAAATCAAGATCGAAGAAAATGCTTCAAAAGAAATTGCCATGCGTTCCAGGGGGACACCCAGAATTGCTAATCGTTTACTTAAAAGGATTCGTGATTATGCTCAAATTGAGGGAAAAGGTGTGATAAGTAAAGATATTGCTATTTTTGCTTTGAAAAATATGGGTATCGACAACCAGGGTTTATGCGAGATTGACAAGAGATTGCTATTAACAATATTAGATAAGTTTAAAGGCGGTCCTGTTGGCTTAGGAACTTTAGCAGCTTCTATAAATGAAGATAAAGAAACCATATGTGATGTACATGAACCTTATCTTTTACAGAAAGGATTTTTGTCCAGGACCTCACAGGGAAGAAAAACGACAGAGATGGCTTATCATTATTTTAATCAGAGTCAATATCAACAACGTAACGGTAAAAATTCATCTTTGTTTTAATTAAAAGGAATCAATCATGTTTAGCACAAATGTTATAGCGAGGATATTGATTACAATTGGGATTGTGATTGTTGCTGCTGGTTTGGTATTTCTGTTAATAGATAAAATTCCCTCTTTTTCATTTCGGTTACCGGGTGATATTCTGATAAAGAGAAAGAATCTTGTATTCTATTTTCCATTGGGATTATGTATTCTGATAAGCATTATCTTAACAATTATATTTCGTATTTTTAGATAATTATAATTTATTTAAGCATAAAAAACACTTTCTTAGAAAAAAGTGGTAATGGTTAAATAAATTAGTTTTAGCATAAAAAGAGTATACTTTTAGAAGGTTCTTAAAGCCACCCGCTATGCGGGTACGATATTATTGATTAATGATAATTTAGGGGTAACAACGATAGAGGTATTTTATATGAAACAGGATTTAAGATGTACTTATTATAAAGTGAAAAAAGATAATCATTTTCTGTCGATATTAGTTATTTTTATCATTTTTATTTCAGTAGTTAGAATGGATGTGTTGGCAGAAAGTCCCATGTTAAGGGTTGGTATTTTTTTGGATCATAGAGAGGTTGAGCTAAGGAGCGAAAAGGGATTACATATTTATGAAATTCCCTCCATGAAATCATTGTATGTTCACAAAAACAGTAATCCTCTTAAGATAACAGCTAACTATAATGGAATAGAAATAAATAATCAACTATATAATCCGGTCAAGGAAATTAAGATTATTCCCAATAACGGTGGATTAATCCAGGTTAATAATCATAAGTACAGGGGAGAGATAGAAATTGTTTCAGAAAAGAAATTATTAAATGTCATTAATATCATTGAAATGGAAAAATATCTCTATGGGGTTTTGAAAAAAGAAATTTCACCCGAATGGCCGGAAGAAGTTTTGAGAGCTCAGGCTGTTGCTGCCAGAACATTTGCTTTATCAAATATGAATAAATTTATTGATAAAGGCTATAATATTTGTGCTACTACTAATAGCCAGGCTTATGGTGGTGTTTATCATGAACATCCGGCTACAAATAAAGCGGTGAATGATACAAATGGCATTATTTTAACTTTTCAAGGTGAACCAATTAATGCTGTTTATCATTCGGATAGTGGTGGATGTACTGAAAATAGTGAAGATGTATGGGGTGGTTTTATTCCTTATCTTAGAAGTGTTCCCTCGGATTATGAAGAAATTGTTTCCCCGCCCAATCATCAATGGAGTTGTTCTTTCACAGAACAAGAAGTATTAGAAAAACTAGCTCAACAGGGATATCATTTTAGCGTTATTGATAGTATAGTTTTTGGAGATAAGACAGAAGCTGGCAGAGTGAAGTCTGTAGATATTATTGGCGATAATCATAAAATAATTAACATGAAAACTAATGATTTTCGACTTTTAATGGGTCCTACTATAATTAGAAGTTCATTATTTACGATTGACATAATAGGGAACAGGACAGAGGAAATTAGTAAGGTAAGTGAAACTCTGAATATACCTGAACAGAAGACACAATTAGAACAGAAAAAAGTAGGTGATATTATAAGGGAAGAAAGAGATTTTAGTATTTCTGAATTAATTGAGTTATTGAAAAGACCGAAGGGGGAAACGATAGTAAAGAAAGTGAACTTTTCGGATGTTGAGGAGGATAGTCACACTGACGAACTTTTATTTACTTTTAAAGGCCTGGGAAGTGGCCATGGAGTTGGACTGTCTCAATGGGGAGCCTATGGTATGGCTTCCGAAGGTTATTCCTATGAAGATATATTAAAATATTATTACCAGGGAATCCAGTTAAAGAAATTATACTGAGTAAAATTTACTATCAGACTTGAGGTTTTGGATGGATATCACACTTTATGACTATGATTTGCCTCCAGGTTATATAGCCCAGGAGCCACTTAAAGAAAGAGATCACAGTAAATTGATGATTCTTAATAAGGAAACTGGAGCCATAGAGAATAGAAAATTCTTTCATATTGTAGATTTTTTGCAACCAGGTGATCTAATAGTGTTAAATAATAGTAAAGTGCTGCCTGTACGACTATATGGTTCCAAAAAAAATACCGGAGGTAAAATTGAAACCCTTCTAATTAAACCCATCTCAGATTACCAGTGGGAAGTACTATTAAAGCCGGGGAAAAGAATTCACTGTGGCACAAAAATATTTTTTTCTACCCAGTTAGAAGCAGAAGTAATCAGTAAGAATGATAAAGATGGAACATATCTGATTAACATGCAGGCAAATGGAGATTTTCATAAGATATTATATGAAATTGGGAAAATGCCTACACCTCCCTATATCAAAAAAGAATTAGTTAAAACATCTTTTTACCAGACTGTCTATGCATCTCGTGAAGGTTCTATTGCAGCACCTACTGCTGGGTTCCACTTTACCGAAAAGTTATTGAAAGAGATCGAGGATAAAGATGTAAAAATAATATTTTTAACATTGCATATTGGCAGAGGTACTTTTGAAAAAATGAGAGTAGAACAAGTAGAAAAACATAAGATGAAATCCGAGCTATTTACAATATCCACTGAAAATGCCAGGGTAATCAATAAAGCAATGCAAGATGGTCGTAGAATTATAGGAGTAGGAACATCGGTAACTCGAGCATTAGAATCTTCCTTTCAGCAAGGTAGAATTGTAGAGGGAATGGAATGGACTGATTTGTTTATCTATCCGGGGTTCCGATTTCAGGTAATAAAGGCACTCATCACCAATTTTCACCTTCCCAGATCAACTCCTCTAATGCTGGCATCAGCATTTGCCGGGAGGGAGAATTTATTAAGTGCCTATCATGAAGCTATTCAAAAAGAATATCGATTCTATAGCTTCGGAGATGCCATGTTTATCATTTAATTTTATAATATTCAGAATATTCAGGCTATGGTAATGATAGACTTTTAAAAAATAGATTTTAGGGAGATATGACTATTAAATTTACTGTTAAGAAATCAACGGAAGAGACTGATAATAGTGCTAGATTAGGACTGCTTAAAACAGAACATAGCACGATTGAAACACCAGTGTTTATGCCAGTTGGCACTCAGGGTACCGTAAAAGGCATGTTTCCCAAAGAGATAAATCATTTGGGATTTACGATTATTCTATCCAATGCATATCATCTATTTTTACGTCCTGGTCATAAACTGATTGCTAAGGCCGGCGGATTACACCGTTTTATGGGATGGAATAAATCCATATTGACTGACAGTGGAGGTTTTCAGGTTTTTAGTCTGGGAAAAATAAATAAAATAACGGATGAAGGAGTTACTTTTCAATCCTATGTTGATGGTTCAAAACATTTCATCGGCCCGGAAAAATCTATGGAGATACAGATGGCTTTAGGTTCGGATATTGCCATGGTTTTTGACCAGTGCGCTCCATATCCTTCTACCAGATACGAAACGAGCTTTGCAGCTGAACGAACTTTTCAATGGGCAAAACAGTGTCAGTCATTTCACTCTTCGAAAAATCAAACATTATTTGGTATCATTCAAGGCGGTCTTTTCCCGGAAATTCGAAAGGAGAATGCCCTAAAAATGGTAGATTTAGATTTTTCGGGATATGCCCTGGGAGGGTTGAGCGTAGGAGAGCCAAAACCGATGATGTACCAGATGCTTGATGTTACTGTACCTTTATTGCCCAAGGAAAAACCCAGATACTTAATGGGTGTCGGAGAACCCCACTCAATTCTAGAAGGAGTAGCGAGGGGAATAGATATGTTTGATTGTGTGTTACCGACTAGGAATGGTCGAAATGGCTGCCTTTTTACCCACCATGGAAAAATGTCAATTACAAATTCCAGATATAAAGATGATTTATCTCCAATAGATCGAGATTGTCAATGTTATACCTGTCAAAACTTTTCCCGGGCTTACTTAAGACATCTTTATATAGCCAATGAGATGCTCGCCCCAATTCTGGGTACCCTACACAATCTTTACTTTATGAATCATTTGATGAAAGAAATTCGGAATGCAATTTATGAAAATCGCTTTAATTTATTCAAGAAAAATTTTTTTGATAACTTTTCCTAATATTTCATTTCAATATTGATGTTAAAAAATTTAATAAATGGGTTGTACATGAAAAGATGAAGATAAACTAGATAACAATTTTTCACCTGAAGTCCAAAGTTGGAAGGCTATTGCTTAAGAAAGTTGATAGCTAAAGGTTAAATAAAAAATCAAAAGAAAAAGAGCTAAAAAAGGGGTAAAAAAGTAGACCTCTTTTAGGTGTTCTTAAAGCCACCCGCTATGTGGGTGCGATATTTGCTATTTTATTTAATATTAATGATTAAAATATTTGATAAAAAGTGATTAATTAGGTATAATTTAAAAGAATTTTTAAAAAGAAAGGTGTGAAACAAATGTCTCAAGGTATTCAGCAATTTTTACCTTTAATTATTATATTTGCCATTTTTTATTTTATTCTGATACGCCCACAGCAACAAAGACAAAAAAAGCATAAACAAATGTTGGAGAGTTTAAAAGTTGGTGATAAAGTAATAACCATTGGTGGTATATATGGTGTTATCAGGGATATAAAAGGTGAGGTATTTACTTTAGAAATTTCTAAAGATATTAAAATAAATACTACCAGAAATGCTATTGGCTCAAAAAGAGAAAAATAAGATTTTATTGATAAAACCGATAGAGTAATATTAAGGCAGGTTTTATACCTGCCTTTCTTCTTGTTTACAAATATGATAAAGTACCATGCAGCTTAATAACCTAATTAAAAATATAAATATAAATTGACAAAGAATTTTGTTAAATATTATAATCATTAAGGTATTTTATGCAAAACACAGTAATTCAGAGAAGATTAATTTTTCTGACGCCATCTTTTCGTATTTATAAGCTATCTATTGTAAAGGAGTTGTTCAACATATGAAGCAGTTAAGAGTGATAAGGTTAGTAATGATTATACTTGTGGTTGGGATTGCAGTTTTTTATGCTTTTCCTTTAGATAAAAATATTAATTTAGGCCTTGATTTACAAGGGGGTTCTCATATTGTACTGGAATGCATTGATACCCCGGATGCTCCGGTAGACAGTGATGCCGTGAATCGGGTTATTGAAATTATTACTAATCGAATTAATCCTGAGGGTGTAAAAGAGCCTGTTATTCAGCGTCAGGGCGAAAGAAGAATATTAGTGCAGTTACCTGGTATGGACGATCCACAGGAAGCCGAGAGTCTTATTGGCAAGACTGCTTTGTTAGAGTTTAAAGATGATAGTGGCCAAACATTGTTAACAGGTGCTCATCTGAAAAATGCCAAAGCTTCTTTTGATCGTTTTGGCAGGGCGAATGTCGTACTTGAATTTGATGAAGAAGGGGCAAAACTCTTTGAACAAGCCACTATGAGAAATGTAGGTAAGGTTTTGGCCATTACCCTGGATGGACAGGAGATTTCTGCCCCTGTGGTAGAAGAACCTATTCCCAGTGGCGAGGCTTCAATTGTAGGTCAATTCAGCGTAGAAGAAGCCCAGCAATTGGCTTTATTATTAAGAAGCGGAGCACTTCCGGTAGAAGTTAAGATTTTAGAAAATCGTTCAGTTGGCCCAACTCTGGGGAAAGATTCTATCAACCGTGGTTTAAAGGCCGGACTGGTGGGCTTGCTAATGATTCTTGTATTTATGGTAGTCTTCTATAAGGGGTTTGGACTTATTGCGGATTTGTCCTTAGGTATTTGTCTACTTTTGGTTATGGGTGGATTGGCAATCTTGAATGCAACCCTGACTTTACCGGGTATTGGTGGGATTATCTTAACTATTGGAATGGCAGTAGATGCCAATATCCTTATTTTTGAGAGAATCAAAGAAGAGTTAAAAATGGATAAGACATTCAGAGCTTCTATAGAGGCTGGTTTTTCCAAAGCATTTAGAACAATATTGGATGCTAATGTTACTACATTAATTGCTGCAATCGCTCTTCTTTATTTTGGGTCTGGTCCAATCAGGGGATTTGCTGTAACTTTAAGCATAGGAATTGTGGTTAGTATGTTTACAGCAATAATAGTGACTAAGTTAATTTTAGAATTAATGGGGCAACGATTTAAGAAAAATGCTTTAGTTTGAGATGTGAAAATTGCACCAATTACCATATTGGAATTTTTAAGACATAGTAAATAATGTATTTAGGATGTATTAAAAGGATTTCAAAGATTAGAATTCCCTTTGAATATCTTGACATTGTATATTGGAGGAAAATTCATGGATATTATCAAAAATACGGATATTAAATTCGTTTCTAAAAGAAAAAAATTCTATCAAATTTCTGCGGCCATTATTTTAATTGGAATCATTTCACTGCTTTTTCAAGGACTAAATTATGGTATTGATTTTGCAGGGGGGACTCTAATACAAATAGACTTTGAACAAAATGCATCTATAACAGATATCCGAGATGTTTTGGGGGAAATGAATTTAGCTGGTAGTACTATACAGTCATTATCAGGTAATGAATTTGTAATAAGAACAGACCAGACTGCCCTTCAGCAGAGAGAGGAAATATTGGAAACACTTAAAAATCGCATCGGGGCATTTGAAGTACTGAAAGTAGAAATGGTAGGTCCTGTTATCGGAGAATCGCTGAAACGACTAGCTGTTTTTGCCATTATTTTTGCCTTCATAGGTATTATTCTTTATATTACAGTAAGGTTTGAGTTTAAATATGCTATTACTTCTATTGTTGCTTTAGGACATGATGTTTTGATTGCACTGGCAATCCTTTCAGTATTGCAAAAGGAAATATCAATACCCATTATTGCAGCAATTTTAACGATTGTTGGTTATTCATTGAACAACACTATAGTTATCTTTGATAGGTTGAGAGAAAATCTAAAATTAAAATCACGGCCTATTTTGGAAGAAACAATTGATTTAAGCATAAACCAATCTCTAACCAGGACTGTAAATACTGCTCTGACTACTTTATTGCCAGTTCTGGCACTTTATTTTTTTGGTGGTACTTTATCTGATTTTGCCTTTGTCTTATTGATAGGAATTGTTGTGGGAACCTATTCTTCAATATGTATGGCTGGCCCTTTACTTTTAGAATTAAAAAAAAGAGGGAAAGTATCTTTTAGTTCAGTACCTCAGGCAGATCAAGGCAAGAGAGAGAAGAAAGTAAAAAATGCTAAAAAGATAAAAAACAAGAAGAAGAAATAGAAGAAATTGATGTGTAAGTCTATTTTGTTGGCAGCTACATCATTGTTATAAGGCATAGAAAGAGGTTTAATAAAATCAAGTGGATTATTGCTAAAGAGAATGAAGAATTAAGTAAAGATATAGCACATCAGTTTTGCTTAGATCCCATTATTGCTCAGCTTCTAATTAACCGGGGATTGAAAGAGCCTAAAGATATTGAGGATTTTCTAAATCCCAAATTAGATCATTTAATCAATCCTTTTAGCTTACAAGATATGACCAGGACTGTAGATCGCATAAAGGAAGCTTTCTTCAACCAAGAAAAAATATTAATATATGGGGATTATGATGTTGATGGCATAGCCAGTACAAGCCTATTATTTTCGGCATTAAGAATTTTTAGCTCAAATATTTATTACTATATCCCAAATCGCTTTGAAGAGGGATATGGAATTAGCCAAGAGGGAATTCAGTTTGCTATTAAATACCATATTTCACTAATTATTACGGT
>Ga0272443_10006504_pt1 | contig 11539 bp, 9 predicted proteins | sample SSMAcet12_FD_193581 | JGI IMG/M metagenome (GOLD analysis project Ga0272443, IMG submission 193581) | Marine sediment archaeal communities from Little Sippewissett salt marsh, Falmouth, MA, United States - SSM-Acet-12 | ecosystem: Environmental > Aquatic > Marine > Wetlands > Sediment ... | reverse complement strand
ACTGTATGTTAATGGCCCGGCAATCTCCGCGGGTCGGTTTTGCTCTGAAGGACCCTTTCCTTTGCCAGAGTTACGACCTGAAGTTTGGGATCATTACGTAAAATCTTGGAAAGGAGGTCATATGGCTTTGGCAGAAGGAACTGTAAAGTGGTTTAGTGAGAAGAAGGGCTATGGTTTCATTGAGCAAAATGACGGCCCTGACATATTTGTCCACTATTCCTCGATAAATGTTTCCGGTTTCAAGACCCTTGCTGAAGGCGAGCGAGTGAGCTTCGATGTGGAAGAGAGCGACCGGGGACCCGTGGCTAAGAATGTCAGCAAAATCTAATTAAATTAGGAACCAAGGGTTCGCGCAAAAATAACTTCAAATTTTTTCATCCCATCTTCAGGCTATCTTTGTCCGATCCTCAACCGCAAAATCCTCGAAAGAGTCCTGCTATTTCTGTGGTTTTGCGATTTCGGATTGAACAAAGCTAACCCAAATTTGGGCGCCAATTCTGTGAAGTTATTTTTGCGCGAACCCTAAGGGCATCTTGTCATACCCGGACAAGGTGCTTTTTTTTTGAATACAACCGCCGAAAAGGTTTATCCGGTTAATGAGTACTGAGATACTGGTCATAATTGAAGTTAGCAGGTGGAAAGGTTGAAGTCGTCTTTTCTTCGATTACGGGCTTCCCAGCCTGGTGATTTCAGGCAGTTGTGGGCGGGTGAAGCCTCCCCTCTCCGCTGTTCCCCTCGACTTCGCTCGGGGCCATCCCGACATGTCGGGACATCCCATAACCGCCTGAAATCACGAAGGCCTTCCAGCAGTCACTCCGAAAAGACCGCTTCAACCTTCAACCCCGCAACCGTGTGTTGCCTTGAGACGTACTCATTCTCATTAACCGGATTAACTGCCGAAAACGGGTAAATGTTTGCTCAATTTTGAGCCATAACCGTAGGACTTTTTTTAAAGTTTTCAGCTCTTCTTCAACCTTCTTTAATCAAGAGGTCCTTGACACAAAAAATTTTGACTAATTGTCTTTGTGTTGCTATTATCACTTATTGTAATTGCAGCATGGTCATGCTGGAGGGATGTCCGAGTGGTTTAAGGAGGCGGTCTTGAAAACCGTTGTGCCGAGAGGTACCGTGGGTTCGAATCCTACTCCCTCCGCCACTGCTCAGGGCTCAGACCGGGGCGTGATCATATTTTTTATCGCTTACCATGAACTACGGTATCATTGGCCTTTGAACCTGAGTTACAACTCAACAACCTAAAAACGGAGAGATGGCCGAGTTGGCTGAAGGCGCTCGCCTGCTAAGCGAGTGTAGGGTAAAAGCTCTACCGAGGGTTCGAATCCCTCTCTCTCCGCCATTTTGACCCACCTTATGATCATCAGTGAAGACTCAAACCGCTTAAACAAACCCGGAAAAAGCCGTTTCCAGGGTAAAATTGTCATTGTCTTAGTCCTGATCGTCATTTGCTCAGGCTGCCGGCTGTCCTATGTCTTCCATGCTGCGGCAGGGCAGTTTCGACTCCTGCACAATTCCATCCCTGTGAAAGAGGCATTAGAAGATGACTCGCTCGAGGAGGACCAAAAGGCGCGTCTTCGTCTCGTTGCCCGAATCAAAGATTTTGGGGAGAAAGAATTGGGATTAAAAAAGACCCAAAACTATGAGACCGTCTATTTGGAGTCGGCGCAAGCCCCTGTATATATGGTCTCTGCCTCACCCAAGGATCGTCTGGACCGCATAACCTGGTGGTTCCCGGTTGTGGGGGATATGCCATATTTGGGCTTTTTTGATCTCAACAAGGCAAAGGCAGAAAAAGAAAAGCTCGTTAAAAAGGATCTGGATGTGATCGTGGGCCGGGCCGATGCCTATAGTACATTAGGGTGGTTCAAAGACCCTGTGACCCTGAATCTGGTCACAGGGTCCACCGTAGATCTTGTTGAGACGATTCTCCATGAAATGACACACACCACCCTGTATGTAAAAGGGCAAGGGGAATTTAATGAAGGTCTGGCGGTCCTGGTGGGAAAGGTGGGGGCATTTCATTTTCTTAAAAAAACGGTCGGACCCGCTCACCCCCTGACGTTAAAGGCACAAAAATCCATTGAAGACGAGCGGTTATTTTCGCCTTTTTTAAAAGCACTTTTGGAAAAATTGAAATACCTTTACGATTCTCCCGTAAGTTATCAGGCAAAGCTGATTCAAAGGGAAGAAATATTTGCATGCTCCCTTGAAGCGTTCAATTCGCTAAAAAAAAGCTTCCAAACGGATCATTTTACCCGTTTCGGCGCTTCAAGGATGAATAACGCTTATCTTATGTCCATCGGTCTATATCATGAAAATTTCCTCCTTTTTGAGTCTGTTTTAGAAAAAAACGGAAATTCCATCAGGGAAACGATGATATTTTTTAAGGACCTTGCAAGGGAGGAGGGGGACATGATGAAAAGAACAAGAGACTGGTTAGGGTAGGACAGATCTTGATTGATGAAAACAAAAAACAAACTCCTGCTGATTGTTTTGTTGGGCCTAGTGCTCGTGATAGCCGCTATTTGCGGTGCAATGCTCTATTATTATTTCCATCCCTCTTCTGTAAAGGCGTTGATTGAAAAATCCATTTCAAGGTCCACCGGTACTTCACTTAAAATAGAAAGCCTCTCTTATTCCATCAAACCCTTACGAATCCTGGCGAAAGGAATACGGTTCAATCCCGGTGAAGATCTCAAGGGGTTTTACCTGGAAATTCCTGAGCTCGTTGCGGACATGTCACTGGAAGGTTCATTGGGACACAAACGCCTCATTTTCCAAAACCTAAAAATGGATGGCTTTTCATTTCGTGTTTCCCATGACCTGCTTCTTCCCCGGATCGACCAGAAACCTGGCGGCCCTTCATTTTTGGGGCGGATTGTGAAAAGGCTCATTGCGCTTTTTCTGTTCAGGGACATCCGATTTCAAGCCGCACAAATTGTCAACGGGAATATCGCTGCTCAAATTAAGGATCAGACCGTCCATATCAACGGGATTCACGCGCATCTGAATACGGATCATCTTGTAGAGATTGCCTGTCAGATGAATTTCCAATGGCCCTCCCGAAAAATCAGGGTTATGGCCCCTCACGTCGTTATCACGACGGATCATGCCATATCTTTTGTTGACCCGAAGATAAGCTGCCTGTTGAAATCGACAAAGGGAGTATTTCAAAGTCCGGGGGTAAGTACGGACAATGTGAGCGTGACGGCAGGGCTTATTTACGACCACAATATCAAAAAAGTGTTCCTGGAGTCTCTGAACCTTGTCCTTGAGGGGGCAGTGTTTAAGCAGAACCCTGAAACAAGTTCTGATCCCTTAACCCTGAATCTTAAAGCACAGGGGTTCCTCGACCTGAACAACGAGAGGTTGAGCGCCTCATATTTTCATTTGGGGGTTCATGAGATATGGGAGTTAAAAGGCCGCTTGAATGCCCGCTTTGGATCTGAAACCCGTGTCGGGATCGAGCTTCTCGATGGGCACGGTTTGCCTCAAAAAATACTGCCCTTTGTTCCAAACGAGCTAAGATTGAAACTGGCGCCCCTTACGATATCAGGGTCTGTTACGTTCCGGGGCAAAATAGACATCATAAAGGCAAATGGCCAATGGGATTGGGCTTATGATATCCATGGCGGGCTTAAAGAAAACCGATTTTCCTATGCGGCCGGGGAGATGAAGGTGAGTGGCAGCGTTACAGGAGACATCAGGGCCAAAGGAGAGAACCACGGGATAGGTCTCTCGGTTAGGGTGAAAGGGGATAAAATCTCCCTTTCAGGTAAAGATGTTGCACTTAAACCGTTTACAGTGGGACTGTCTATTTCGGGCGAATATCCTGTTTTTGAGATTGAGGAACTAAAGGCGAATATTCCGCAGGCGAGAGCTGATTTAGGGGAAAAGACAATCCTGGTTGATGACATCAGTGTGAACATTCAAAAAGGGACTTTTGATGGCGAAAAAAGATCCCTTCATCTCCCCAAGATTCGGCTTAATTCTTCACTGTTGAAAAACCTCGTGTTGTCCCTGACAGTTGATGGAAAACAGATCCATATGGTGCTTCACGGTAAACAAACAAACGCGTTAGAATCAGCCCTTGGTCTGGGCCTGCTCCCTTCCGGATGGCAATATGATGGGGTCGATTCTATTTACCTGAAGGCCACCCGAAAAGAAAAAGCTCCCTGGTCTTTTAGTTCTGAGCTGGCCTTTCATGAGCTCATTTTTGAAAACAGGGACGCAAGCTGTATGGCCGAAAAAGTTTCTGTTAAGGTTAGAGCGGATGGTCAAATAGATTTGAAAGACGCATATGTGACTGGCCGCATTTCCTCTCAGGCAGATAGGGGCGAGATTCTGTATGATCGATTTTATTTCGACCTCAATAGCCAGCCGTTTTTCTCTTCCTGTGAGATAAAATACGAAATTCAAAAAAGATCTCTTCGGTTATCCGGCGTAAAATTGGGTTTGAAAGATATTTTGACACTCAATGTGCATGGAACGCTTAATCGTAAATCCCGCGATCAGCGACTAGCGCTTGCCGTAAGGATCCCCAAGACGGCGTTGAAACCGGTATTTGGCCATTTCATCTTAGAGCCGTTTCAGACAGAGAGCCCTTTCTTAACTACCCTGAACATAGGCGGCGTCATTTCAGCAGACATGGAATTGGCAGGTAATGGGACGGACTGGACGGTCACGGGACACTGTATGTGGCATAATGGGACATTTTTCTCTAAAGATGGCAAATTTTCATTTAAGGGAATTGATCTTGATTTGCCGGTCTGGTACGAGCCTAAAAAGGCTGGAAGGGCAAGAAAGACGGAAAAGGGGGCATTATTGATCCAATCCATGAACCTTCCAATGCTCCCGGAACAGAGACTGGCACTCACGCTGGATGCCGGACCGAACGCGTTATCAGTAAAGGCCCCAACTACGCTTAAAATCCCGGGGGGAAAGGTCAATTTGGGTCCCATCGTCAGCAAAGACATATTTGGTTCGCGACGCACCATTGATACCCGTCTAAAACTGAAAGATGTTGATATCCAGCCTCTCTTATCCAGGGTCTTGCCGCAACCCGTAAAGGGAAGGCTATCCGGAAAACTGGATCCCATACGTTTTGAAGGAGGTACCTTAAGCGCCTATGGGAGGATAAAGGCGGAGGTTTTCAATGGTGAGGTCATTATCTCTGATCTCGGCGCCTCAGAGATGTTCAGTTCCACACCGGTTTATAGGCTGAGTACCCAATTGAACACCCTGCATCTTTTAGAGATGACTGCAGGCACCTCTTTTGGAAAGATCGAAGGGGTCCTGAATGGACACATCAAAAATTTGGAGATCGCCTATGGTCAACCCCAAAAGTTTGATCTATTATTGGAAACAGTCAATACAAAAGGCGTGCCTCAAAGGATCAGCGTAAAGGCCCTGGATAATATCGCCCGAATTGGCGGCGGTCAGAGCCCCTTTGTGGGGCTTGCCGGCAGTTTTGCCATGCTTTTCAAGGAGTTCCCGTATAAAAAAATCGGTTTGCGTGCATCCCTGGAAAATGATGTTTTCAGGGTCAACGGCACCATCAAGGAAGACGGAAATGAGTTTTTAGTGAAAAGGGGTGGCTTTTCAGGTGTAAATGTTGTAAATCAGAACCCTGACAATCGTATCAGTTTTAAGGATATGGTCAAAAGGATTAAACGTGTTACTGCCAAAGGCAGCGGACCGGTAATCAAATAGTGCAAACATGTGCGTCTTTCGAAAAGAGATCCCCATGGCTTTACAGCACTATTTCGAAGCACCGAAGGGTTACAATATTATGGAGGTCAAAATGAAATTTTATAGACGGACTTTGTTAACAGCGGTTTCATTCCTTTCAGTATTGATTTTTGCGTGTGTCACCATAAACATCTATTTTCCTGCGGAAAAAGTGGAATCCGTTGCTGGTGAGATTGTGAATGAAATAAGAGAGAGCGATGAAGGGCAAGAAAAATCTAAAGATAACGAAAAAACCTCTTTTTTCAGACAAATCATGTTAGCTTTTTCCACTCCGATGGCCTATGCAAATGAAGTAACCTCGGTTGCCAATCCTACTATCCGCGCATTGAAGAAAAAGATGAAAGATCGGTATCCAAAGATGAAGCCTTATTACAAGAAAGGGATGCTTAAAGAGGAAGATAATGGGTATGTCTCCCTGGGGAATACCAAAGGGCTGAAATTGAAGGATAAGAGAAATTTGAAAAGTCTTATTGGGGCAGAAAATAAAGACAGGAAACAACTATATGAGGAGATTGCTAAGGCGCTTAAGATCGAACCGTCGCAGATAAACAAGATTGCCGAAATTTTTGCTAAAGAATGGCAAAAACCGGTCCGATGAGCATCCCAAAGGTTTTTGGACCAAAGATTTATGTGATATAGGGGGCAATGTTATTAAATTAAGACCAACGTTTAAGATAGGGCGAAGGATTTGGGGGTTCTTGAAGGGACTCTGTCATTGAGGGCAATTAACGAAATTTGACAGTGACCCAATATTTGGGGTTTGTTGCACCCAACCGACTGGTATTTGGCTCCGTTATTTCCTAAAATCCCAAATATTGGGTCACACTCTCAAGCAGGTTTACAGAGTGCCTTCAAGAACTTCCAAATTCGAAGCCAGTTTTTTACATGAGATCCCTTAAGTTAATGAAATTAATGTCAGGGTACAGTCTGCGCTTGATGACAACTTACCCTCAAACCGAATATGCAGCGGTGCATCACTGTAATTTTGAATACCCCTTCTTTTCAATTCCTTCGGCTGAAATGAGTTCCCCCACAAAACTGCCCACTATCACTTCACTCTCTATCTTCACGGGAATCCGTCGTGCATCTGCCGTGACCCATATTTTGAGTTTGGCATTTTTACTTTTCTTAAATACACCCCCGACATGCTTCAGGTCAGGTTCCACCAAATAGGTGTCATACGTTCCGCTTTCCACCCGAATCGTTTCCCTTCGGATGACTTTTGCTTCCCCTATGACACAATTTTTCCCATCCGTTACTGGAACTTCAAGAACCCCCTTTTCTTTAAGTTCAAAAAACCTAAAGGCGTAAAAGACAGACAATGGATCAAACGAGCCCGACAGTATCGAAATGGGGGTTTTCTTTTTCCCATTCTTGGCGTATTGAACCCGCTGCCTTTCCGGATCAAATTGAAGAACAATATCCTTTCTTCGTCTCCCTCGATTTTTTTGTTTGTAGAGCCTGGAATAGGTCATTTCCAGGTCTGTGTAGGCATCTATTCGGTCTCGGACTTTATAAAGCGGATCGATATATTTGTATGTCTTTGCCGTCATGACAAAATGGTAATGTTCTGCCCCATCTATTGTCTCCAGGGGAAGTACTTCGAGAATGGCCTCCCCGGCAGGAATAAATTGCCATTTGACCTCAAACACCAGTTTTTCACCCGGATGAAAAGGGCGTTTTTTCTCAACCGCGATGACCGTGCTTGTGAAGCCCAATGTGATCGATAACACTATAACGCGCAATTTAAATAGTGACGGCAAAGCAGCTCCATTCGAGTATTGACCCCAACGTTGCTAAAACTTGAGTTCAATGATGCCTGCATCGGCATCTACCCTTACGAGGTCCCCGGTCTTGATAAGTTCCAGCACATTTTTCTCAGGGCGGTCCACAGCAGGGATGCCGGTTGCTATCACCGCGCCGGATAATACCGGTTCACTCTCAAGACAAATGATAGCAGCGGGTGCTTTCCCATTTTTCTTTGCTGCCCAGGCAGCAAAATCGCAGCCGCTGGATCCCTTTCCGGTGGTGAATACAAATACCTTGTTGACCAGGCTTTCCCCCTCCAGTTTATGACGAGGCATACAGATTTTACCCGTAACCGGGCTCAGGTCGCCAAGGAACGCAAAGGGTCCATTATAGACGACTGCCTCCCCTTCTGCTTTTCCGGCACTCACCTTATGCGCTCTTATTTCCATTCTGGCATTTTTCCTTTCCACTTTCCTGTGATTGCTGCATTGACGCATTCTGCTTCTGTGCCGAAAAAGACGTTAACACCGCCGACAGAGGCGATGTAATGCGCACTGCGGGCCGAGTTTGTGGCCGCACTCTTTGCCTGCTTGCCCCCTGCAATGTCCGCACGGGTAAACGGATTTGCAATGGAAGGGCAGGCGGGAAGAAATATGCCACCGGCCTTTTCAATTATATCGGCCCAGCCCTGTCGCCTGGCCAACGCCTCCACAGGAGCGGAGGCGCCGATCAAAAGGGTCGTTTTTACAGTTTTACCTTCGAGAAGGGCGGCAATCCGTCCGATTTCATCGATTGTGCAATGCGGGCAACCAAAAGCCACGTGCTCCACCGTCTTGTCCTCCCACACGTTGAGTCGCTCCCAGGTTTCCTTCATCTCGCGCTTTCCCACTCGAATGACCTGCTCCGGTCTTCTATCGCCCATAGCCGCCTCCAGGGTGGGTGCTTCAGGGGTAGTCCCGACGATATGGGCTAAGGTGACAGCACCTGATGTGGGCATGGATATGACTAAGGCACGGGCATAATCAAAAGGAAGTCCCGGCGGCAGTCCATTGACCACAACCGGTTTGAAACCGGGTACCTGATCACCGATATAATAGCCCAAACAGTGATAATGCGTCATGGACCAATGGGTTACATCAAGATCATCCAGTTCAACAATATGGCTTGCAAAGCGGTTTTCCGGCAACAAAAGACCCATCAAGGGAGTCCGGCCGCATACTGCGGCGGCTAGGGAAACCAGGATACCCATACGATCCACCTTTGCCCCGAATAGGCTGTTATTAGCGACCTGCATGCAGCTTCCCCCCATGGGCACGATATCCCCCTTCCTCGGAAAAATACCCAGGAGATATTCCGCGCAGGTTTCGGTGCGGAGCCACCCCAGTTCCTTGTATCTTTTCAGTTTTCGTTCATGTTCCCCAATCCAGTTATCAGCCAGGGGTAGCCCGCATTTTTTCCAGATCTCAGGGGAATGGGAGGGATGGGTTGTCACCCTGTGGGATGTCGGCGAGACCCCTTCTGTCATGAGGTCCCAGAACGCTTCAGGACAAAAATCGTAACTGATGTGGCCGTATGAAATTGGGACCATCCTTTCTGAATCAAAGGATTCGCCTAGTTTTACCAAAAGATCCATAGACCGTTGAATGCCGGGACAAAATTCTCCCCCCAGCATTCTTTTTTCTTCATCCGTAAGGAACATGACAGATTTTCCTGCTATTTTTCAATGGGCTAGCGCTCACAAATGCGCGGTTCATCATTTGGGTATATTGCTTTCAGCGGTTTAGCGCTATGTTTTCCTTTCCAAACCGCCCAAAGTGGCCCAAAGCCCGCCTCCTAAAATAAGCCCGCCAAAGATCATGTGGGTTTGATTCAGGGGTTCATCCAAAAAGACCGCTCCCAGTATCACACCGTAAAGCGGAAGCGTATTGTAAAAGACCATCGCCCCGCCTGGCCCTATTGTCTGCACGGCCTTGTTCCAGGCCCAGTAGCCGATGATGGTTGGGGCTATACAGATGTGGACAATGGCGGCGAGGGTTTCGGCGCGTAGGTTCAGGGGGATATGCATAAGCTCGAATACCGCCGCTGCGATCAGAAGCGGTAGAGCCAGAAAGTTCGACAGGGCCGTGGCTGCAACCGGGGAGCGATGGCGCATCACACGTCGACCGAAAATGGAGTAAAAAGCCCAAGCTACGGCCGCGGCAAGAAGGATCAAATCCCCGGGGTTAAACTCAAGATGAAACAGAAAGGTGAACGACCCACCTGAGATCAATCCTATCACACCGATTAAGCCCAGGGCCGCCCCGGCTATTTGCCTCCGGCTGGCCGGTTCCTGAATGATCCATCCGGCGAGTAGCGCTGTGATCAGAGGTGAGAATCCTTGAATCAAAGCGCAATTGACCGCGGTTGAATACCGCAGCCCCAAATATAACAAAGGACTGAAGCCGACGACACCGGCAAGCCCCATCGCCATTATCCACCATTTGTCTTTGCCGTAGCTCTGTTCTTTCTTTGGGCGAGCCTGAAGCAGGAGACTAAAAAAGGCCGTGGCCACAGTAAAACGCAGGGCGGTCAACGTCAATGGGCCCACATCCCCTCGCAACCATCGGCCAAGGGCGGTGTTGGTCGCCCAGACTATGGTGGCTAAATTGACCAGGATGATCCCCCACGCCCTGTGACGCCAGGATATGGAATCACGCATTAATCCAACTCCGGTTCAAAATAGCCATTACCGGACAATCTCCTTTGATAGCTAAGCGTCTAAATTTATTCTTTTTTGAGAAGTGAATAGATTTTTATGGGTTTTTCTATGCCCTTTAGTGCGGCTAACCCGCGATCATACATAGGCCACAGGCCGTCGATCAATTCCCTCGTTTCCTCTCCGACGAGGATATCGCCGCCTTTGGCATGATCGGCCAGGCGTGCAGCTAAATTCGTCACAGGACCACTGGCTGTATAGGTCATCCGTGTTCCAGCTGAACCTTTGAATCGGGTCATTCCTACCAGGGCGGTGCCGGAATTAATTCCCATATTGACCTTGATGGGATTGATATGGGAGGCCAGCTCTTTATTAAACTCGCGGTTTCTGTCGCAGATATCAAGGGCGGCCTTGACAGAATTAACGGCGTTGGTTTTCATATCACCTTCTTTAAAAATGACCATCAGACCGTCACCGGCTGTTTCGTTGATATCGCCATGCGAGCGATGGATGGGATCAACAAATCTGGAAAACATCCTTTCAACGATCTCATTGACCTGGGACTCCGGCAGGGTTGCACTGAGATGGGTGTACCCTTCCAGATCAAGAAACAGAACGCTTACTTCTTTTTTGTTTTTCTCTTCACTGAGGAGTTCCGGATTCTTTTCGACAATATCTAATACGGTCCTGGGCACAAAACTTGAAAGATTTGTCAGTTTCTTGTTAATCCTCAGTTTTTCCTCGCTCATCTCCCAGTAATTCTTTGCCCTTAGAATTGCATTTCGCGCGGTTTTGGCAAAATCTTCGAGCAACAGGAAATCTTTTGGGCTGAACCGCGTTTTGGGTCTTCCGACGACACTCAGTACTGCCAGGATTTCATCCCCTACAAACGCAGGCACTGCTGCCTCTGGGCCGATTTCAACCCGTGAGCCATCCTTCCGCTCAATGGGATCACCGCGAGGAACGACCACGGGTTTTCTCTTTTCCATGGCCTTTTGAATGACCGGATGGCTCCTTTTGCAAGAAATGCAGTTGACGGGTCTATCATAAAGAATACATTGAAGCGGGCGGGTATAATTTTTTGCGTCGGGGTCAAGCAACAGGATTCGAGCCTCCATGGCGGAGGGAATCGACTCCCGAAGCTCATCCCTCATCTTTTCGAGAATGTCGTTGATCTCTGTCAAGGGAGCAATTTTCTCAGCTAGATGACGCTGTAGCTTAAATCTCTCCTCACAATATTTTTCCATATCCTTTTACCCGACTTTTTCAAAGCCTCAATCAAAGGCTTTCAATCTCTTACCCGTTAGACGACCAAAGCGACCGCATGAA
>Ga0272443_10006503_pt1 | contig 11541 bp, 7 predicted proteins | sample SSMAcet12_FD_193581 | JGI IMG/M metagenome (GOLD analysis project Ga0272443, IMG submission 193581) | Marine sediment archaeal communities from Little Sippewissett salt marsh, Falmouth, MA, United States - SSM-Acet-12 | ecosystem: Environmental > Aquatic > Marine > Wetlands > Sediment ... | reverse complement strand
TTCCTGATCCGATACTCTCCGGCCCAGGGACATCTCGTTGAGTTCGGCCTGGATCCATTTTTCTCCCTCGATGCGTCCGAGCGTATTGTTTATGCCGATGTCGGGCAGCCCGATGGAAGTAAGGGGATTGTCGAAGTCTTCCCGATTGAACCTCTTGACGGACCAGTAGGCATAGAGGCTTTGGAGATAGCGGAAGAGGGCCGATTTCTGCAGCAGCGCTTCGAATCCGGACCTTTGCCGCGATTCGTACAGTTCCCGGTCGGTCTGGCGGGCCCCGAGTTCGGAGTTGCTGGAGTCGCGCAGGGTTGAGGGAAGATAGTCGTTGAGTTCGTGATAGAACAGGATCAGGTCCGGGTCCAGGCTCAGTCCACGCGTTTCCAGGTACTTCAGGCTTTGGAACGAGGACCAGGCCGATACCCCGGCGTTCAGGGCGACGAACTCGCGCGAGGAATCCAGTTCACCGAGGAGTTTGCCCAGGAGACTGGTGTAGGTTTCCTCGTTGGAAACCCCCACTCCGAAGGTGGTGCTTTCTCCCAGGGAGAGGATGCGGAATTCGTTCTCCCCCTTGGGCCCTATTTCGGGGGAACGCAACCCCAGGCTGTTGCTGGTGACCTCGATTCCCTGGTAGGTGGCATCGAGGTTCGGGCGCAGCCTCCAGAACAGTTCGGGGTCGGGGACAAACAACCCGGCATACTCTTCCGGCAGAGGGAGCGTGAGCAGCTGCGAACGGGGCGGGTTTGCCATTCGGATGAAGACTTCGCCGACGACCAGAAGAAGAAAGGCGGGAAACAGGGAAAAAAACAGGAATTTCCAGCGCGGAGTTTTGCCGTTGATTGCCATTGCCAAGTTCCTTGTCGCGCCGCCCGGGGCCGATTCAATGCTGCCCGAATCCCCCAGGTTTTCCCAGTCGAGCTGCCCGCGGCTTCGCGGGCGGTTCGAAAAGAAAGAGGCCTCTGGGAGAAGAGACTCCTTTCTTCGAGGGCCGTCGGCGGCTCGGTTGCGTCATCCGTTCCGGTGGCCGGGGTGGCGGGTTTGTTGAGCGACCCTTCGGAAACGGACTCGGTTTGCTGAACCGATCTCCCCAAACTCCGGGCTCAGGGATAACAGGAATCCGGATCGCGGTAGTGGCATTCGTTGTAGTAGTCTCCCGTAACACTTTCCGAAGAGACATAGCAGGCCGAAAGAAAACTGCAGTGTGAGAAGCCGTCCTCGGTCTCCTCCATCCCGTCCACGGCACAGGCGCTCAAGCCATAGCAGTAGCGGAATCCGTTGACCTCGCAGTCGTCGGCCCGAGAGGAACTGATCTGGTAACAGTACCAGTAGCCATAATCAGTGTTGCCGCTGCCGTCCACGTAGCAGTTGGCGAGGTTCCGGCAGTTGACGAATCCGTAAACGCAGTTGTTGGCTGAGCAGTTGACCAGGGAGGAACTGTTGACCGTGGTGATTCCGCCGAACCCGGCCAAGCCGGATAGGTGAGCCACGCAGTTTGAGAAGCTGGGGTAATCGGCGGATGCCGAGTACTCGAAACCGGTCTTTGAGCTTTGTACCGAGATGCAGTTTCGGACCGTGACGTAATCGGCATCGACGTACAGCGCTCCATCTCCGCTCACGGTTCCCCCGTCGCTGATGCAGATGTTCTCGATCGTGCAGTAGTGTTCCTCGATCCGGACGTTGACGCTCAGGCCGTGGATGAAATTGATCAGGGTCCCCAGTTTATCCTCCCCGGTGATCCGGCGCACGTTGTCCACGTTGATGGTCTCGTCTACCCAGTAGGTGCCGGCCGGGATGAAGACGCTGCGGTAGGTGTCGCTTTCCAGGGCAGCCACCAGGTCGTCGGCATCGCCGGGCTTGACCACGTAGTCGTAGGTTCGCTGTCCGCCCGCCCCGGCCGCGACCCGCTCGTCGCCCGAGCCGGCGTTGCCGAAGTAGAACTGGGTGATGCCCTTGGCCTTCCAGAGGCCGTTGGATTCCCGGTGGTAGGCGGCTTCGGCGATCCCGTCGCCGTCGAAGTCGCCGGCAAAGGGGGTGTCGGCCGAGGTCCCGAAGTACATCCGGGTGAAGCCCCGAATGGTCCACTGCCCGTTGGAGGGGCGGAAGACGGCAACGTCGTCGCGGCCGTCGCCGTCAAAGTCGGCGGCGGACGCTAAAGCCGTCAGGCCGAGCAGGGCCGCCAGGGCGGCCGTAGCTGCAAACTGCGTTCTCATATTCCTTGCCTCCCGATTGGTAGCATTCCGGCTGATCACCATATATGCAGAGCAAGCCGAGGCAACTTTCCCGCCAGCCGGGGCAAACCGCAGTCTCCGTGACGCTGCTACTGGGTCTGGTAGGTGCAGGGGATCAGCTTGACCGCGGATTCCTCCGTCTCCCAGTCCACGGACTCGAGCGCCTTGGCCACGGTGTAGCTGTGCCGCAGGTCGTCGGATTGGCGCATTGCCCAGCCCCGCCGGTTGGAAGTGGTGAGGTAGCAGCCGTTCTTGATGTCGCCGCCCTCGTCGGTGACCAGGATGTGCCCGTCCCCGATGGCATAGACCGAGTGGAGGTTATGGGCTCGCTCCGACTTCCCGGCATACACCCCGAATACCGCGTTGTCGCAGGCCTGGTCCGAAGGGCGTACCAGGTACTGAGCCTGCCGGCTTTCCGGCCGGGAAAGGGTTTCTTCCAGGCACAGCACCGTGCCGTAGGGGTAGCCCCGTTCGTTGTCCTTTTCGGGGATCCTTGCCGTGTGCTCGGCCGTGAAGTTGTTGTAGGAGACGTTACCCGCGCTGAAGGTGATGTTGCCCACCAAGTCCCCGTCCCCGTCGCGGAAATCCACCAGGTAATTGACCGCGGCCCCGCTGTCGGACCCGCATTGTATCTCCAACCCGTAGCGGTCAGTGCTGTTCCCGTCATTGAAAAGGCTGGCCGCGTATTTTAGGCTGTCGTTGGCCTGTACCTCCAGGCGGTTGTCCGGGATGCTGGTGCCGATTCCGACCTTTCCCTCATCATCTATGCACATCCGAGTGAGGTTGTTGGTGCCGAATATCAGCATTCCGTCTTCATAGTTCCAGACGTATCCGTCCTGGGTTATCCCTATTCCGAATATGAATCCCTCATTATATCCCGTGCCGCTGTAAGGGGTCACGCACTGTACTATCGAGTTGCTGCTGAAGACGGTAAGCGTATTCGGCGCCGTCTGGGTGTTGATGGCTACGCCGTTACCTCCGCTACAATAGACGGTGGAACCGTTCACGCCCCAGGGGCCTTTCCCTGCACCTATTCCGATCAGGGGGGTGTCGGACGAGCGCCCGAAGTAGACCTGGGTCTGCCCCCGGACCTTCCACAGCCCGGTGGTGGGGCGGAAGTAGGCGAAGTCGACGGTCCCGTCCCCGTCGTAGTCACCGGGGAGGGGGGAGTCGGCCGATCCCCCGAAGTAGAACTGGGTTATGTCCTTGACCTTCCAGAAGCCGTTTTCCTTGCGGAAGTACCCCAGGTCGTTGGTCCCGTCCCCGTTGAAATCCGCCGCCGGGGCGCTGGTTTCCCCGGCGAAGACGGCCAGTACGACCAAACTCAGGATCGTTTTTTTCATAGCCTCCCTCCCTCTCTATCTATTTTGGTTCCCGCCCGCTGAGGGCGGACGGCTCAATCGCAGGATTCCGTGCACCGGAGGGAGCAGCTGCCGTAGTCGCTGGTGGTGCATCCCTCCGAGTGGCAGGCGGCCAGGTTGGAGCAGTACCTGAACCCGTAGGAAGTCTCGGAGCCTCCCCAGACGTAGCAGGAGGAGAGGTTGTTGCAGTACAGGAACCCGTTGTAGGTCACCAGCCGGGCGGCGCAATTGGTGAAGCGGGCGCTCACCTCCCCTTCGCTGGGTCCGGAAAAGCCGGAATGCTCGGCGTCATCCGCGATGCAGTCGATGAAGCTGACGTAATCGGCGTCGGACGTATAGAGGAAGCCGACTCCCTTGGAGTCCAGCGAGAGGCATTCCTGCAGGGTGACGTAAGCGCTTTGGATGTTGACGCTGCCGTTGACCGGGGAAACCCCCCCGCCGTTCACGATCTGGAGCTTTTCCAGGTGGCAGCCTTGACTGGTGATGTAGAGCTCGACCGTGTACTGGCGGGCAAAGCTGATGATGGTCTTTTCCATGCTCTCCCCGGTCACCTGGGTGACGTGATCGATGACGATGTCGTTGGCGACGCCATAGTATCCCGCCGGGACGAAGACGCTGTCGTAGACGTCGCTCTCCAGGGCGGCCTTCAGGTCGTTGCCGTCCCCGGCCTTGACCACGTAGTCGTAGAGGCGCTGGCCGCCCGTACCGGCAGCCACCCGCTCGTCGCCGGAGCCGGCGTTGCCGAAGTAGAACTGGGTGATGCCCTTGGCCTTCCAGAGCCCGTTGGAGGGGCGATGGTAGGCGGGGTCGGCGATCCCGTCGCCGTCGAAGTCGCCGGCAAAGGGGGTGTCGGCCGATGTCCCGAAGTAGATCCGGGTGAAACCCCGGATGGTCCACTGCCCGTTGGAGGGGCGGTAGACCGCGACGTCCTCGCGGGAATCACCGTCGAAATCAGCCGCCGGAGACGCGGCGGCCAGGGCAAAAAACAGAACTATGCTGAACGGCGCCAGAAGTCCGAACCTCATCTCTCACCTCCCGGGTAAGAAAGTTTACACATTAATTAATACACGATGCCGGGGCGGTTAGCAACTAGCCCTCCGGGCGCGGCCGAGCCGGACCAGGGAATTTCTTCCGCTGGTCTTGGGTGAGCCGAAAGCCCCGAGCAGGGGGGGCAGCGCGTAATGTCCAGGAAAGCAAATAGTTGCAATGTGGCGAGTATTTCGCCCCGGCGGGGGGAAGCTGGGGGGCGGTTAAGCCGCCGGACTGGAGAACTCGCGCCGCGCTGGGATTTTTTAATACCTTTCTAGGGCCTAGTAATTATTTGTGACTTGCTCGTCGTCGCTCAGACCGAAGTAGACCCGCGTGATATCCAGTATCTTCCAGAGGGAGCTCGGCGCCCGTCGGTACCCGGCCTCGGCCGAACCGTCGCCGTCATAGTCGGCCGGGAGGGGAGTATCCGCGGAAGTTCCGAAATAAAGAGCCGTCAGGTTCCGCACCTTCCAGAGTCCGGTGGAACCCCGGAAATAGGCGAAGTCCGTGGTCCCGTCCCCGTCGTAGTCGGCTGGGACCGGGGTATCGACGGAGGTGCCGAAGTAGATCTCGCTGACCGTCCGCACCTTCCAGAGCCCGTCGGAGCTTCGGAAATAGGCGAAGTCGGCCGACCCGTCGCCGTCGTAGTCCCCGTAAACCGGGGTATCGACGGAGGTGCCGAAGTAAAGGCTGGTCAGGTTCCTGACCTTCCAGAGACCGGAGGAAGTGCGCCGGTAAGCCGGATCCCAGGTCCCGTCGCCGTCGTAATCCTGGGGTACGGGCACGTCCGCCGAGGTTCCGAAGTAGGCCGAAGTCACTCCGCGCACCTTCCAGAGTCCGTTGGTCGGGCGGAACACGGCGATGTCGGCGGTGCCGTCGCCGTCATAATCGGCCCGCATCGCCCGGCGGGCGAAGGGGAGGAGGGTGATGGTGAAAACCCCGCCCTCATCCACGTAGATGCTGGTGTTGTAGCCGCCGCCGTCGTCGTAGGAGAGGGCATAGCACTGCCCCCCGATGGAATAGCGGTGGAGTATGCGGCCGAAGTGATTGACGGGCGAGTCGGGCGAGTTGTCTCCCTGGTAGAAGAGGGATTGGGTGAACCACTCGGCTCCGTCCCGGTGCATCGTCCCGCGTTGAATCGCGCTGTTGATGACCGGGGCCAGGAGCCCCGAAGTGAACTCCCCGGCGCCGCCGAAGATCACGTGTCCGTAGTTGTCGTCGATCTCGGTGCCGGTGGGCCACCCGTCCGGCTTGACCGCCCAGGCCGGGCGGGAGTATGACTCGAAAGGGCTCCCCCCCGAGGTCCAGGAGAGTTGTTCCCCCGAGGCGTCCACGGTTCCGATGTAGGTCTGGCTGTTGTAGTTCAGGGTGATCGTGCGCTCGGGAACCCAGCACTGATCCTTCACGTAGTCGTTCCAGAAGTAGCTGAAGTACTTGAAGTTGCCGTCCCAATCTCCGCTCCCGGGGTCGATCGGGGAAGGGGCGGGAACCGCGACCTTGTCCGGGGCCACCACCCGCCAGACGGTTCCGTCGGTGTCCTCCTGCACGAGATTCTCCCGGAAGATGACGGAGTTGGCCGTCTCCTGGGCGCCCTGGTCCGGGACGTCCCTGAATTCGTTGAATATGATGTTCCGGATGCCGGGCGTCCCCGTCTGGAACCCGTAGGTGACAAGCTGGTGGGTGTTCTTGTCCACGGCGGAGAAGGTGATCGGGAGGCTCCAAAAATCCACGTTGGTCGTGTTCATGTTGATCAAATCGACATCGTTGCTGGAGAACTCCACCTTGTCGTAGAGCAGGCGGTCGTCGGGCCCATAGCCCGGCTGTCCCGCGACCGGATCGAAGTCCAGGGAGTCGAAATCGGCTCCGAAGGAGAAATAAATCCGGCCGCTGACGATCGGGGGCAGGGCAAACTCCGGTCCCTCCTCCGTTTCCAGGGCCTGCAGGGTGGTGGTCATCTCGGTGACGCTGCTCCACCTGGGAACAACGTACGACCCGGTGGAGAAGTCCAGGTATCCCTCGCCGCCGGGGCCGCTCCCGGTTACGTAGAGATAGACCCGGTCGTTGGGGAAGCCGGACCTGTTGATGAACTTGACGGTGGCTACCTCCGTGCCGGCCGAGCTTTTACCTGCCGTAACTCCCGCCAGCAGGAGCAGGACCAACATCCATATCCCGGTTCCTTGACCACATCGGTATGGATTCATCGCTGGATATCCTCCCCTGGCAATCGGCTGCCCGGTGCAATTGTATCAGCTGAGCGCGTGGGAGCAGAAAATATCCTTTTCGCGTAACCTCAAGGCATTGGTCAGGATGCCGGTCGCACGAGGCAGTTAAGAAGGAAGACAACGGCTTGGGCCGGCGTGCCGGTAAGTGAAGTCGGCCGTACCGTCTCCGTCAAAGTCCACGCTCACGGGCGTATCCTGCGAGGTCCCGAAGTGGACCCTGGTAAAGCGTAAAAACTTCCATAGCCCGCAGGTGACGAGGCAGCAAGACTGATCAGCCAACCCGCTTCAGTTGCCGTTGTGTTTAGGACTCCGATATTCGGAAAGGCTACTGTATGTAGCCCAGGGCCTTGAGCTTGTCGTACTTTTCGCTGTCCCTGATTTCGGTGGAATGTCCTTCCAGGCCCAGGCTTCTCCTTTTTCTCATCTGCTGCCTCATCCTGCGGTCCAGAATTTCCCGCCCGGTTTCGGCCCGCCGCCGCAGCGTATCAACCAGGTTGTTGCTTTCCCCCGGGTCATTGAGGACATTATAGATCTCGCATACTTCTCCCGTATGAGGCTGGTAATGAAATTTCATTTCTCCTTCCAGCATCACTACCTTGGGCGGCCCCTTGAATTTCTCCGCCATCTCCTCCGAGAACATCCGCCTCCCGTTCCCGGCGGTTTCGCTGGAATGATCCAGGATGTCGATGCCGTCGACCTCGTAGGGAGGTTGGCATCCCAGGAATTCAAGTATCGAGAAGGACAAGTCCAGCAGGTTCGCGTAGCCCCCGGCCTTCCCGGTCCGGCTTATGGTGGAAGGGAGCTTGACGATGAGCGGAATGCTTATCTCCTCGTTGTACAGGGTCATCCCGTGATCGCAGAAACCGTGTTCGAAAAAAGCTTCTCCGTGGTCGCTGGTCACGACGATGAGGGAATTGTCGAACAGCTCCCGGCGCTTCAAGGCTTCAATGAGTTGGCCGAACTCCTGATCCAGGTAGCGAATCTCGCCGTCGTACCTGTCCAGATAGTAGTTGAGATCCCAGTTGTCGTTCTCCCGTCCGGCGGAAAGGTAACCCAGCCTGGAGACATCCGCTTTCGACATAAGGCGGGCTTGCCCCGATTTAAAATGGGTTTCGTACGGCTCCGGCGGCTCGTAGGGGCCGTGAACGTCCATATAGTGGAGGTAGGCAAAAAACGGCCTGTCCCGGTTGTCCTCGATCCAGGCGACGGCCTTCCTGTTTACTTCGTCCGCCCGCGGCTTGGCTTCGGATCCGATCGGATCGAACACCTCGAAACCCTGATCGAACTGCAGGTCCCGGCAGATGCAGGGGCTGGCCACGAAGGCTCCGGTGGCATAGCCGTTTTCGCTCAGTATCTCGGCAAAGGTCACCAGGTTGTCGTCAAGGGCGTTGGTCCCGTTTTCATATCCTTCCGGCGTGAGCCCGGTCAGCCCGTGCACGGTGGGGTAGAGCATACTGAACAGGCTGGCGATGGAAGGACAGGTCCAGGAGGAGGGGCTGATGGCGTTCTCGAAAACCAATGATTCGCCGGCGAAGCGGTCGATGTTCGGGGTGGTGTCCCGGGAGTAGCCGTACACCCCGACGTGGTCCCTTCTCAGGGCGTCGATCAGGATGATGACGACGTTCGTATGCCTTTCGCGGGGAAGGGGGGTCCTCCGAAGCAGGAGGAAGGCAACGGCTGCTGAAATTACGGCTAACGGCACCAGCAGCAGCCTGGGCTGTCGTTTTAAAAGCATATCTAAATATATAGCTTTCCGGACCGTTTTGTCGAATCGGCTTGGACCTTGATATCCCCGTCGCCCGGGGATATCTTATGGCCCGACAGAAGTTCCGCTGAAATATGGGAGGGTTTTTGGGAGAGTGACCTCCGCCAGGCTGAAAAACAACGTGGAGTACTATCGGGACCCGGCCGTGATCGCGCGGGTTCTGGAATTCTACGGCGGTTGGCGCGGCGGCCAGCCCGTCCCCGGTTCCCGTTACTGCATCGGGTTCGGGGAGTCGGAGCTGTGGAAGGGAAACGAAAAAGCCTACTGGTCGAGCACCAGCCGGGAGCAGATATTCGAGATGTCCCAGGAGAAGGGCTTGGACGTCTTTGCCTCCCTCTGGAGGGACGACGGGACCGTGTTGGCCCTGGACATCGAGTATTTCAATCTTACCTATCCCGGCGAGGCTCACGCCCACCCGATCCGGACCTTCGCCAAGCTCGAACCGGTCTACCGGATCATCCGGGAGATCTTCGACCGTTACGGGTTAAAACTGCTCATCACGATGACCGGCCAGGGCTACCACTTCACCGCCCTCTGGCCCTTCGAGAAGGAACACCAACTCCTGGAAGGGATCGGGGCGCTGGAGGACAACACCGTAAAGAAATACCGCTACCGGAAGTTCAAGGTGGGAGGCGAGACCCCGTTATGCGTCGGGAAGGCCTTCAGCGGCGCCTGTCGCCTGCTGCAGTATCTCAGCCACCAGGTCGTCATCGAATGCGACCGTCGGAGGGAAGCAGGCGAGAGGATCGTGCCGGTGGTCTACTCCGACATCCCGATCGGCCCGGATGGTCAGGGGATCTACGGGGATGGTCAGGAGGCCGTCTCCCTGGACCTCACCCTGTACTCCGATCCGGTCTATGCCCGCAGCATCCGAATACCGTTTTCCACCTACCAGAAACACAAGGTGATGCGCTGGAAGGTGGGGGAGGTCCTGGCCCGGCGGACTCCCATCTCCACCTGTGTCTGCCGCTGGTGGCCGGGGGCCAAGCGGGAGATGTCCTGGGAGGAACTTCTCCGGATCAGGAGAAGGGAGGACGGCCGGCATTTCGACCTGACCGCGGAATACGCCGAGAAGGTCTCCACCCGGCTGCCGCGGGAGGTCGAGGGCTGGAAGGAAGTTCTCCGGGACTATCTCTCTTCCGAGCTTTTCCGCTTTCACCGCGAGTTCGACCAGTGTTACTACACTTCCCGGAAGGGACCGGACTTCGACTTCGACGCCGTCATCCGCGATATGCCTCCCTGCTTCAGCCGGGCCCTGCAGAACCCCAACGACATCCTGCTCAAGCCGGTGTTCCTGCAGGGCATCGTCAGAGTCCTGGAGAAGAAGGGGTGGCACCCCAAGGACATCGGGTACCTGATCTACCTCAAGTACCGGTCGATGAAGAGATGGGGGTACCTGAGCCCGGAAAAGCTGGCTTATTTCTGGGTCGAGCTTTACTGTGGGGCGCTCCGGGCCGGGGCGGACACCAAGTACGACTTGAACTGCATCTCCCAGCAGGAAAGAAGCCTCTGCTGGGTGAGGAACTGCGGCTTCAACCTCAGGGATTACCTCTGAGTTGCCCACCCAGGTCGGCGGGGACGAAGCCGTCCTTGCCTGCCCAGAATCTGAAGCCGATGAGGTTGAATAAAATCCGCGGAGGAGCATCCCCGGGGTGGACCCGTGGGGGAAAGCCTATCTTCCGCCTTTAACGGACCAGCAGGAGGCCGACCCTGAAGCCGAAAGTCTCGTTGGCCCTGGTGTCGAGAATGTCCTCGTTCTCGTTTTCCACCTCGTAGTCCCGCTCGAAGGAAAATCCGCCGTCCAGGCTGAGGACAAGATGGCGGCCGAGCGCCAGCTCCACCCCCACTCCGGCCCGGTAACCCTTGAAGGTGAAGTCGCATTCCGCGCCGTCTTCGTCTATGGGGTTGGTTATGTTCCATTGCCCCCCCGCCGGGGTCATCCCCGCCACTAGGTTGAAACCGGGGACGGGCGAGTACCTGATCGCGGGTTGGGGGAAAATCAAGCGCAATTCCCAATCCTTCCCGGGATGGAGAACGAGACCCAGGGCCGGGAAAAGCCGTTCCTCCCCGAATATCCGTGAGTAGACCAACCCACCTGACACCGATTGACCGGGAGCCCAGCTGTAGGCGGCGAAAAGATTCCCGGCCGCCCCGAAGTCTTTCCAGGAGATCCGCTCCAGGTCGCTGTAGATTCCGGGGGTGAATCCGGCGGCAATCCGCCAGCTTTCGTCGATTTTCCAGGAGACGAAGAGGGGTATCCCGATGTTCCAGGTGTCGATGTTCTCGAACGGGATCCCGGAAAAGAAGAATTGGTCCCATTGCACCCGCGCTCCGACCGTGGCCAGGAAGGACTGATCCCGATAGAAGGGAAAACCGGTCCGGGCCCTGAACTCGTTAACGGTGACGCGGGCCCCGTCGGGGGCGTAATCCGGGGCTCGAAAGGAAGCCGGAGCCTCGTAAAACCAATAGGCTTCGGAAAAGGTCTTGCGGAACCTGGGGTATTCCTCCGGTTGAGCAAAGGACTCGGCCTGGTCCGCTAACGAAGGAGAGGAAAATAAAAACGCGAAGATCGTTGCGAGCGGGAAGATGTTCGGCTTGATTCTCAAGATATTGTTGGTGCAGCAGTTGCTTAAGCGCATTCAAGGCTTATCCCGGCAAGGATCATTTTAAGCTTTGTCGGCCCAGGGCAAAGCGGAATGTCCAGGTCAACGGAAGAAAGGTCTGCACCGGACAGGTCCGGGGCTCTCCAGCCCTTGGGTGCGGCAACCTTCGCGGCGGAACTGTTCCCGGGAGATTTTCGGCTTAACGCTTATAGGAGGGGAAACCACCCAAGGCCCCTGCCGGCCGGATCCTGCCCCGGCCTGGAACAGGATTCTTCCATCAACGTTCTCCTTGATGCTTCAGTTGCAGGAATACTTCGTGATTGAGTCATCGGAAATTTG
>Ga0272443_10006502_pt1 | contig 11541 bp, 14 predicted proteins | sample SSMAcet12_FD_193581 | JGI IMG/M metagenome (GOLD analysis project Ga0272443, IMG submission 193581) | Marine sediment archaeal communities from Little Sippewissett salt marsh, Falmouth, MA, United States - SSM-Acet-12 | ecosystem: Environmental > Aquatic > Marine > Wetlands > Sediment ... | reverse complement strand
TTCCGGATAGAGGATGAGTTCGAACTCACCCGTCTCGACGCGGAGAACCGCAAGGCGCTGGTCGATCCCTCGAAATGGAGCGACGAGCAGTCGCGCCGCCGCCGGATGTTCTTCTGCAGCAAGTCGGCGGGAGCGCCCCGGGCGTAGAACGGTCTGCTAGGCCTCTACCGGCCCCGCCCGGCGGCTGCTATCGACGTAGCGCTTCAGATCGAGCAGGAACTCGGCGCCGGCCTTGCCATCGGCTCGGTCGCGGCAGGAAATCTCTCCGCCCAGGGCGTTCAGAATCGCCCGCGCAACGCTGAGTCCCAGTCCGAGACCGTCCCTGGCACCGCCGACCGTCCGGGCCTCGTCCAGGCGCACCAGCGGTTCGAATATGCGTTCGCGGTCGGCGGGAGCGATCCCCGGGCCGCTGTCGCGGACCATGATTTCAACTCGTTCCTTCCCGGCGCGCACTTCCATCTCCGGGACCTGCCCTTGGGCGTACTTGCCGGCGTTGTCGACCACGTTCGAGATGACGGCCACCAGCAGCTCCTCGTCGCCCTGCACGCGCAGCTGGTCGAGCTCCGGGCGGTCTTTCACGAGGATCGCGCCGCACTGCGCTTCGGCCTTCTCGACGACCACCGCCAGGTTGACCGGACTGCCGGCCAGGATCTTTCCGTTCGAGGCCTTGCTGATCCACAGGAGTCCGGCTATGAGCTTCTCCAGCCTCTCCACGTCCTTGAGCTGGTCGGCTACTGCGCTGCGGTATTCCTCGGCGGGCCGCGGGCGCCGGAGCAGGACCTCCAGACCGGTGTGCATCTGGGCCAGCGGCGTGCGCAGCTCGTGCGCGGCTGCCGAGGCGAAACGGCGTTCGCGTTCCAGCCCTTCGGCGAGACGTGCAATCATGGTGTTAAGCGCGCCCGAGAGCGCCACGTACTCGGTGCAGGATGCGCTGGTGCTGATGCGCGCGTCGAGATTCGCGGGCCCCACGCTCGCAGCCTCGCCCGCCATGGTGTGCAGATGCCGCAGCTGCCAGCGAACCAGCAGGGTGATCGCAGCGATCAGCAGCACGAGGATCGCTGGACCGACGGTGCCCAGCATGACCGTCAGTCTGGTCAGGCCGCTGCGCATCTGCCCGCCCGGCGCCCATGCCGTCAGCGTAAGCTTGAGGCGATTCTTCTTGCCCGGCCACTTGTAGGCGACGGGGTCCTCGGTGCTGCCCCATTCCCCATTGCTCTTATCATCAGTATCGTCGGGATCCTCGTCTTCAGGTCCTTTGACCCTGACATCGGCGGAGGCGACTGGCGGATTGTTGTGATTGCCGAAGTCCAGGGTCTTGGTGAGAACGACATCCCCTTGGGTCGGGCGTTCCTTTCCGGACGACCACAGCGGACGTCCGTCCTGCAGAGCGACGCTCCAGTTCCCAGACATTCCCGGCCGCGGGAACGGGGCGTCGAACTCGATATCCTTGCTGTCTACCTCGACGGAGGATTCTATCCAGGCCATCCGTTCGTTGACGCTCTCGTCGATCTCGTTGCGCAACAACTGGCGCATGGCCAGGTAGAAGGCGATCCCACCGGAGGCGCCGACGAGCGCTACCGCCAGGCCAGTAACCAGTGAAATGCGGGTCGCCAGAGACATGGGAATCGGGGCTCCGGTCTGTTAAGGCGCATCCCCGAAGACGTAGCCGCGGCCTCTCACGGTGTGAATCAGCCGCTCGGCGCGATCCTTCTCCAGTTTCTTGCGCAGGTAGTTGACGTAGACCTCCAGCACGTTGGAGCGGCCGTCGTAGTCGCATCCCCACACGCGTTCGTACAACCTAGACCGGGACATGATCCGGTTGGTGTTGGAGATAAGCACGTGCAGCAGCGAGAATTCGCGCGACGAGAGCGAAACCGGTTCGCCGTCCTGGAGGACCTGCCCCTTGGCCGGGTCCAGCAGTACGTCGCGGTATTTCAGTTTGGGCTGGGAACGCGCTCCCGGCCGGCGGATCACGGCCCGCACCCGGGCCAGGAGTTCCTCGAAGGAGAAGGGCTTGACGACGTAGTCGTCCGCGCCCCCGTCCAGTCCGGCGATGCGATCCTCGATGTCGTCGCGAGCCGTGACCATGATGACCGGGACGTCCGAGCGCCTCTCGCGCAGCGTCTTGATGAGGCTGAAGCCGTCCATGCCCGGAAGGTTGACGTCGAGCAGCACCAGGTCGTACTCGCCGCTCGAAGCCATGTGCAGGCCGGAGAGGCCTTCGGAGGCCACGTCCACCGCGTAGGATTCCTCGGTCAGGCCCTTCCTGAGGGCCTCGGCCATTCGCGCAGAGTCTTCCACAACCAGGACGCGCACTTGTGACCTCCGGGGCGCCGCGACTGCACGCAGCATAGGGCGAGCGGCCGACGTGTTCAAGAGAAACCCTCCGGCTGCCGAGTCAGACTTGTGTCAGCTCGGGGCAGGCAACTCTGTCCGCCTAGTCGTCATCCTCATCGTCACCGTCCTCGTCGTCCTCGTCGTCATCTTCGTCGTCGTCCTTGGTACTGGCCTTCGCGGGCTTGTCCGCCTTCTCGGGTGCGTCGGTCTTCGCCGGCGTTGCGGGTTTCCCGGTCTTTGCGGGCTCGGTCCTTTTCGTGTCGGGGCACGACTTCTGCGCGTCCTTCTTGGTTCCGCGCTCCGGCTTGGCCGCCGGAGGCTTGGTTGCGGGTTCGGTCTTCTTAGTGACGGCGGGGGACGCCTGCTTGACATTGACCTTTCGCTGGTCGTCGTCTTCGCCGTCGTCCTCCTCGTCTACCCTTGCGCGCAGGACTTTGCCGTCGGGCGTGACGACGACCTCGTACTCCTTGCCCCCGGCCTTGAGTTCCAGCTCGTACCAGGTCTTCGTGCCCCTGGTAATCTTTTCGGCCTCGACCAGTTTGCCGTTCTTGACCGCCTTGAGCGCCGCAGTCTTGACGGCCTGGGGAACGTCCTTGAGCCGGACACTTACCTCGCTGGCCCGGCCGTCCCGGACAAGGGCGAGAAACAGCCCACAGAGAACCGCGACCGCGAGAACGAACCGGGCGATAACGTTCATGAATCCTCTCTCCTCAATCAGCCTTCGCTGACCTGCTTTGCCACGGCCGGGAGCACCGCACCCGGGGTCCTCCCGCCGCAGTCTCCGCCGCCGCGTCATGGGAGGGCGGCGCGGCGACGGAGGGGCGGGAGACGCCGGAGTTCGCTCCGACGCCGACCACTGGAATTCTACCGCGGCGACCTGTGAAAGTCCTTAGACGAACATTAGAACGCTCTAATCATGATCCTTCTTCGCAGACCTTGAACATTAGAGCCGTCTCATTCCCGTCTATGCACCTATGAAGGTCCGGGTGTAGAATGCACGGTGTGAACTTGCGGGAGAGAACCTGGCGAAGGCTTTTGTTGGGAAGACAAGATCTCGTGAGGACCCGTGCAGGAATTCGGCCACTGCTGGCCATCTGTCTCGCGGCAGCGTGTGCCACCGCGCACGCTGCCGAAGAGAAGGTGCCTATGGAAAAGGTCCCGGACGTGGTCAGGAAGGCGGCGCTCAACATAGTCTTCTCGCATACTTGCGACGACGGCGTCCACCACCTCGGGACCATATCCGTTCAGAATGCATGACACCGTGCGGTTGACAGCCTTGACGACACTTGCCCTAGAAAGAAACGTTGTCCTGTGTCTCTTGCGGCGCAGTCTCTCCTCGCCCTCAAAGGGGTGTTCGTACCAGTGCTCATAGTCATGATCGGCGTAACCGGCTGCCGCCACTGCCTCTGCCGCAGCGGCAGCTGCATCGCTGGCCACAGAACCTAGTTCTGCTACGCGGATTGCCGTAGCATCTGCCGCAGCCTCGGGGGTGGCAAACATCATGCCTTGCGTATACCAATGCCCGACTGCAGCTGACTGGCTAGTCTCGAGCAAGACAGCCTCCACACGATTCTTGTTAGCGCGAGCAACGCTCCCATTTGATCCGCCAGGAAAAAGATCTACGACGCGTTGAGCGCATCGAACGGCCAAGGCAACAAGAACCCAACGAGGGATCTCAAGGAGACGGTTCAGGTTGACGTACTTGCCGCTGTTGGCGCCAAGGAGTGTTAGCCAAGCCAAACGGTGTATGCCGTCACCTACGGCAAAACAGTAGTCCTGCTCCGGCAGGACGTGCTTCCATGTCTGTCCCTTACGTCTCTTCGCCATTGCACGTGATCTTCGTACTAGCCGACGCCAGCCGGGTTCGAGTGAATTGTCGCTGCAGTTGGGAACCTTGACAAGACCTCTCCCGCCATACGGTTCCTACCACAGAGAGTATACCGCCCCGCCGTTGCCGGGGGAAGACCTACTTCTTCTCCTGCGCGGCCTTGATCTTCTTGGGCCGCAGCAGTGGACCAGCGAACCTCCTTGATATGTACGTTATTTAGTGGATACTAAAATGCATGAGCAAGCGCGATCAGCTGGACGTGACCAGGGTTCTGCGGGCGCTGGCGGTCGCGAAGCGCCAGGAGATCCTCCAGCTCCTGGCGGAGCGGGCGCTCTGCGTCGGGGCACTGTCGCGCTTCCTGGGCATATCGGCCGGCGCCGTATCGCAGCACCTGCGGATTCTCAAGGACGCCGGCCTGGTCGTTCCCGACCGGCGCGGCTACTTCATCCACTACAGTCTCGCGCCCGACGCCGAAGAGCGCTGTCGGGCGGTCATGGAGTCGCTCTTCAGGATGAAACCTCGATCGAAGAGAGGGGGGACGAAATGTGTTGCGAAGAAGAGAAGTGCGAAAGGCCGGAAGAACTGAAGGGCAGCCCCGGACAGTGCTCGCCCGAGCAGATCAGGAAATGCCACGGCGACGCGCCGGGGCACTCCTGCGCGCCCGCCGAGAGCTGCGAGCATCCCGAACGGCTGAAGGGCAGCCCGGGACAGTGCTCGCCCGAGCAGATCAGGGAGTGTCACGGCGACGGCGGGAAGCAAGCGACTGACGAACGGGAGTCCTGAGCGGGGCGGATGGTTGTCCTCCTCATCGTTACTGCCATAGCGCTGACCGCTTCGCTTATCGCCAGCCGGAAGAAGACGGCTGCGGCCCTGAAGATCGCCCTGAAGCGCTTCGCGAACATCATGCCCGCGTTCCTGGGCATGCTGGTGCTCTTCGCGGTAACCATCACACTGCTGCCCACGGACGTGGTCAGCGTGCTGCTCGGCCGGGAGAACCGCTGGGTCGGCGTGCTGGTCGCTTGCGTGACCGGTTCCCTGACGCTGATGCCGGGCTTCATTGCCTTTCCCCTCTGCGGAGCGCTGCTCAAGGAGGGAGTGCCTCACATGGTCCTGGCGGCCTTCTCGACGACGCTGATGAGCGTCGGGGTGCTCACCTATCCGCTTGAGCGGCAGTACTTCGGCTGGAAGGTCACCATCGTGCGTAACGCGATCAGCCTGGCCGTCGCGCTGATCGTGGCCGTCGCGATGGGCCTGGTCTTCGGGGAGATCGGCTGATGTCCCCGCAGAAGCGCAAGATCGGCTGGATCGCCCTGGCGACCGGGTTCGGCATCTTCGTCCTGTCCTCTTTTCTGGCCAGCTACGACCCCGGCAAGCAGATGGGCAGGACCTTCGGCACAACGCTACTGACGATGATGACGCTCTTGCCCTGCGCCTTCGTTCTCATCGGTCTATTTGATGTGTGGGTCAAGCGGGAGACCGTCGAGAAGCACCTCGGCGCGGGCTCGGGGCTGCGCGGTTACTTCTGGAGCGTGCTGCTGGCCGGCACCACCGTGGGCGGTCTGTACCTGGCGTTCCCCGTGGCCTACTCCCTGTACAGGAAGGGCGCCAGGCTGGGCGTGATCTTCGCCTTCATCGGTCTTTCCGGGATTTGCCGCGTGCCGATGTCGATGTTCGAGGCCTCCTTCCTGGGCGCGGGCTTCACCGCCGTGCGCCTGGTGGTCTCGATCCCGCTGGTGGTGCTCGCCTCCGCCATCATGGGCCGCATCCTCGAGCGTCGCGGCTACGAGATCACCGAGTAGGACATGCGCTATTTCGAGGCCCGCCGAGGACACGGCCGATGTTGAGCGATGAAGAGCTCATGCTGGTAGTCGGCAGGGGCGATCTGGATGCCTTTGAGCAGATAGTCCTACGGTACCAAGGCGAAGTATGGAATACGGCTTATCGCTTTCTCGACGACCGCACGGAAGCGAACGATATTGCCCAAGAGGTCTTTGTCCGCGTGTTCGAGGCGTCATCACGCTACGAACCAACGGCGTCCTTCAGAACCTACCTGTACTGCATCCTCAATCGGCTCTGCCTGGACCACGTCCGCAAAGCGCGGCCCACGCCGATTGCCGAACTGCCCCAAGCGGCGGACCCCACCCCTCCACCGGACGAAGCCAGTCTCCGGAAAGAACGCGATGCTGCGGTCCGTAGAGCGGTGAATACGCTTCCTCCCGAGCAGCGCATGGCCGTAGTGTTGCGCTACTTTGAGCGACTGACGTGGACCGAGATCGCCGAGACCATGGATGTGTCTCCGAAGGCCGTGGAGCGGCTCCTGTCACGTGGTCGAAAGGCGTTGGGGAAGCACCTTGCAGCATTCCTGGGAGAATAGCGGCACAGCCGAGGGGGTTTTGGGCGGCTCATCCGTTTAACCTGATGGAGAACGAAGATGAAGTGTGCTGAAGTGAACGCCAGACTCGACATCTATCTTGCAGGGGAACTCCCGCCCAGTCTGCAGCAGGAGGTCGGCACGCACGTGGAGGGCTGCGCGGCTTGCCGTCACGCCTTGGATCGGACTCGACGGCTGGCCGCTCTTCTGGCTGAAGCCCCGTTCTTAGCGGTTCCCGATCACTTTGCCGAGCATGTCTTGGCTCGCGTCAGGGCCCGCAATGCCCAGGGAGCCCTCACTCGGTCGCCAAGAACTTGGTGGTCGGATCTCTCGAAGCCTATGCGAGCGGCGGCAGCAGCCGCAGTACTCGTGGGAGCCACGGGTGGGATGGTCTTCGGTTGGAGCGCCGCGCCGGTTTCCTCGGCCCAGGTCAAACAAGAGAATGGTCTATTCGCCGGATACGGCCTGGATACCTTGGGTGATGCGCCCAATGGATCGCTGGCCGAAGGCTGCCTTGCCTTGCTCGCCGGGCGGAATGGGGAGGGACGGTAGCCATGCGGAAGAAGATGGCCTCATTACTGATTGTCCTGTCGGTGACGTTGAACGTGGCCGTTGTCGGGTTCTGGGCCATGCGCTCCCTTCGATCCCGACTGGCAGCCGGTGGCCACTGTGGCAATCGCGAAGTGGGATGTCCATTGCACCGACGACTTGGAACCGATCCGGAACAGTGGCAACGCATCAAGCCGCTCGTGACGGCTTTCCGTAAGGAGTCGCAGGCTGTCTGCCAAGATGTTTCACAAGCGCGACTGGAGATGCTTGACCTGCTCGCCGCGCCCGAACCGGACAAGGAGAAGATCGCGGCCAAACAAGAGAAGATACTGGCGGGGCAAAGGCGTGTGCAAGAACTGGCTATCAAGCACCTTCTCGCGGAGAAGGAACTCCTCACGCCGGAACAGTGTAAGGAGCTGTTCGATCTTCTACGGCGCCGGAGCGGTTGCGGAGGGCATGACCCGAGGATGGGAATGCCTGGAGGGCCTCTCTGGGATGGTGGGGCATGCTCTGGTGCGGGAACGGAAGACCGCTAACACTCGTGGATCGGCCTGTAGAGGAGAAGTACATATGAAGAGTGCGATGTTGGTAATCGCGGGCGTACTGGCGACGGGAGGAGTCTCATTCGTGGCTCTTCACGCAGGTCAGAACCAGAAGCCGCTGGCACGGACGGCTGGCATAACAGCCCAGTGCCATCAGGCATCGAGCTGCCATGGCAATCAAGCTGAGTGCAGTGACGGCTGCAAGGGTTGTCCGGAGGCCAGTGGTAGGGGCGGCAATGGGCGCTGCGCCGTGCCGCCCGCGGGGGTTTATCAAGGATGCGCCGGCTGCTATGCGGACATTCTTGCCCGTGCGGAGGAGTTGCACCTGAGCGAGGAACAGCAGAGACGCATTGAGCGGTTGGCCGGCGACGGTGTGGGAAAGCGAGCGTGGATGGCAGCTGACCTGGATCTTGCTCGCAGACGCCTCGCCCAGTTGCTCGAGGCCGACAAGGTCGATCTGCGGGCCGTTCGCTCCGAAGTCGATAAAGCAGCGAAGAACTGGGGAGACTTTCGGTATGCCTGCATTCGGAATCTGATCGAAGCGCGTCGCATTCTTGGCAATGAGAAGTGGAGGGCATGGCGACACAGCACGGCCTGCCCCCCGCTCGCAGGCTTTGCACGCGCGGGGCTTCATGCCTCTGCTGGAACTCCAGCTTGCGACAGTGGCCGCGAAAGGCGCAGTGAGTGCAAGGAGTTCAAATGCGCGAATCGCACAGAAGCCACGTGCCCGGATCATGACAACGACGGACACGGCGGCCGCGGCCGTTGTCACGCGCCCACCCCTCAGTCGAAGATATCCCAGTGAAATGCGGCGGATACCGCATTCTGATTCGCGAGATGCTGCGAGAGTAGCTCAACATTGCAGAGGCCACCATTGATGCGGCACACAAGTCTCACGGTAGTTCTGATGCGGAAACACTTCAACGTGGTGAGGCTCTCAATCTATCGAGGTGCGCGGGGATCGACCGACGCATGGCGGCCATCTGTTTCGAGCGGGCAGTGGGGCGTTCTTTCACCGCGTCAACGGTCGCTAATGGCAAGGTAATGCCTTGAAGAGACGATCCGGTGCGATTCTGCTCGTTGGCATAGTGTCGCTCGCCACCGCGGGCGCAGTCATCTACTGGAAGCGCGGGTCACGGGGAAGTGCCGCGGACAGTAGGTCGACTACGACCAAGGTGACGAGAAGGACCTTCTCCTCTTCGGTTCTGGCGACGGGGAGTGTAAAGCCGCAAGTCGGCGCGGAAGTTCGCGTGGGCGCGCGAATCTCCGGCAAGGTTGACCGACTTCATGCCAATATCGGCGACGTGGTCAAGAAAGGCCAAGTCATCGCCGAACTGGAAAAGGCCGACCTCGCGGCCAAGGTCGCGCAGCGAACGGCGGAATTGCGTATGACCGAGGCGCGGCTTTCCGCCATCCGATCTCTGCGACCACACGAGATCGAGAGGACGGCGGCGGAAGTTTCCCTATGGTTGCCAACGGTGGCGCTGAACCGCAAGGAAGTGACTCGCCAGAAAGATCTGCTCAAGCAGGGCTTCACCTCGAGTGAAGCCTTCGACCGCGCCAAAGAGCAGTTGGCGGTGAGCGAGGCGCGCCAAGCGGTCGCGCAGAAGGCGTTGGCGCTGGCCAAGATCGGTTTTGACGAAGACGTCAAGCTTGTCCTGGCCGAGGTGGAACGCGCTAAGGCCGCCCTCGCAGAGGGCCAGGTGCAACTCTCCTACGCCACGATCACCGCGCCAATCGCCGGGATCGTGGCTTCGGTTTCTACACAGGAAGGCGAAACAGTGGCCGCCGGTCTGAACGCGCCTACCTTCGTCACCATTATCGATCTGGACCGACTCCAGGTGGATGCCTTCGTGGATGAGGTCGACATCGGCAAGGTTCTTGTTGGACAGCGCGTGGTCTTTACGGTGGACGCCTTTCCCGCGCGCGAGTTCGAGGGCAAGGTCGCGGCCATCTACCCCAAGGCGATTCTCCAGGAGAATGTTGTCAACTACGACGTGGTCGTGGAGATTGCCTCGGACTATGACGGCCTGTTGCGCCCGGACATGACCGCCAGCGTCACCATCTTCCTGGAGAAGCGCGACCAGGTGCTGGCAATCCCGACCAAGGCAGTGCGGCGGGAGCGCGGGAAGAATGTTGCGTACGTCGTGGCGGACGACAACGTTCCCCAATCGCGCGAGATCAAGGTCGGCTGGCGCGATGGTGCCTGGGTGGAAGTGGCCCAAGGATTGAACGAAGGAGAGACGGTCCTATTGGAGCCCCCGGCTTCGCCGTCCAGGAGCGAGGTGAGAGAATGATCGAACTGCAGGACATCGAAAAGACCTATGGTGGGGGGAACGGTCAGCACGCCCGTGCTCAAGGGCATTTCCTTCCGAATCGACAAGGGGGAATACGTGGCCATCATGGGCACGTCCGGCACGGGCAAGTCTACATTGATGAACATCCTCGGCTGCCTGGATCGACCGACGGCTGGCCATTACCGGCTGGACGACACGGAGGTGGTAACTCTTGACGACGAAGCCCTCTCGCTGCTGCGCAACCGTAAGATCGGCTTTGTCTTTCAGCAGTTCAACTTGCTCGACCGGACCACGGCATTGAAAAACGTCATGTTGCCGCTGATCTACGCCGACCCGTATCCCGCTGACGCGCAGGAGCGGGCAGAGCGCGCCTTGACCAGCGTCGGCCTCGCCGACCGCATGCACTACAAACCGAGCGAACTTTCGGGCGGGCAACAGCAACGTGTGGCCATAGCCCGCGCACTGATCAACGATCCGGAGATGATCCTGGCGGACGAGCCGACCGGGAACCTCGACCGCCGCAGCGGCCTGGAGGTGCTTGCGGTGTTCCAGCGGTTGCATGGCCAGGGCCGCACGATCCTGCTCGTCACCCATGACTCGGCCGTCGCCGAGCACGCCGACCGAATCGTCGTGCTGAAGGACGGTAGCATCGCGGAGGACCAGAAGGTCGAGAGACCGCACGACGCCGAAGCCGAACTGCGCGAGATGGGCGGGAAGGAGGTGGCTCCATGAAGATACTCCGCATCGCCGCTGAAGGGGCCAGTGCGCTGACGGCCCACAAGTTGCGCAGTTTCTTCATGATGGCCGGTACAGTTGTGGGTATTGCCGCGCTGACGGTAATCATGGCGATTGGCAAGGGAACCGAGAAGAAGGTCATGAAACGGATGGAGAACTTCGGCCCTCGGGCAATCATGCTTATCGCCGGTGGCGGCAAGGACCTGCCGCCCCCGGACATGACCGTAACCACCCTGAAACTGGAAGACGCCGAGGCTCTCCGCCGCGAGATCGACGGTATAGAAATCGTCTCGCCCATGGCTTGGAGTTTCCAAATGGGCGTGCATCGGGAGGGCAAGCAGTATCAGGCCGTGGTCTGGGGCGTCGAACCCAGTTGGCATGATGCCTGGAATTGGTACGCGCGGACGGGTGAGGGAATCGCCTCCGGGGATGTTGCCACACTGACGCGAGCGTGCGTAATCGGCGAGACCATCCGCCGCGAACTCTTCGGGGATGCGGACCCCATAGGCGAACATGTCTATATCAACAACGTTCGCCTGACCGTCAAGGGTGTGTTGGAGCGACGTGGCGTCAGCCCCATGGGCGGAGACTTCGACAACCGTGTCGTGCTTCCGATCACGACAGCCATGCGACGCGTGATGAACATCGACCACGTCGGCGCCATTCGCATCATCGTGACAAACCCGTCCCGTCTTCACGAACGGACGGAGGCCATCCGGGCTCTTCTTCATGAACGGCATCATATCACGCCGCCTGAAGAGGACGACTTCCGCCTGGTCACTCCGCTGGTGATCGCCGACCTTGCGCGCGGCACGTCATGGACGCTGTCGCTGCTGCTCATGGCCTTGGCCGCGCTCTGCCTGGTTGTCGGCGGCGTGGTGC
>Ga0272443_10006499_pt1 | contig 11544 bp, 10 predicted proteins | sample SSMAcet12_FD_193581 | JGI IMG/M metagenome (GOLD analysis project Ga0272443, IMG submission 193581) | Marine sediment archaeal communities from Little Sippewissett salt marsh, Falmouth, MA, United States - SSM-Acet-12 | ecosystem: Environmental > Aquatic > Marine > Wetlands > Sediment ... | reverse complement strand
ATTTTGACTCAGCCGGGTATTTCACGAAATACTTCGCCGAACGGCTGCTCTCAAACCCAATGCCGCCTGATGTTGGGGTGTTAAAAGTGGAAGTGCCAGCGGACGCAACACCCAAAACCCCCTGGAAAACCACCCGGTTGTCGACCCTGCGTTTCTATGAACCCACACCACCTCAGGAAACGAACGACCAGGGTATAAGAGCCCTCGGTTATGAGATCGCAGCGGACTATGATCTGTCCCCCACGGATACAGATACTCACGCTGTGGTCAACCAGCGTTTTGTGGCTGTCACCCCGCTCAGCCTGGATCTGACATCCAGGGTAGACCTGGATCTGCTGCATGACCTTCTTCACAAGGGATAATTAGAGTCAATCCTGGTATTCCCCGATCTCATCCAACCAGCCAATAAAGAAATCCACCATACGCTTGTGCCTGGTTTCGGCTAGGGAGCGGCCTGTCTCTGTATACATCCGGTCCTTGATATGGCGGAGTTTATACAGATATTCATGAGCGACGGTCTGTGATTCTCCTTCTACCAGCTCCCCGGTCTTCAGATATTGGGGTGAAGGCGGCGCATAAACATCCATACCCGCCCGGACAGCATAAGCCACCGCTCTGGCCACACCCACGGCGCCAATTGCGTCCAGTTTATCAGCATCAAATAACACCTTGGCCTCCAGGGTCCCAGGCTCTTCCCGGTTATCCCGGAACCGGTGGGATCGAATGCAGTGAAGAACTGCCTGGATATCCTTCTCCTCCCAGTCCTCCCGCCGGAGAAAATCCCCGGCAAACGCAGCCGCCGCCAGCTGGTGCTCTTCCCGGACGTCCACATCTCCCTCGACATCATGCAAAAGGGCTGCCGCCTTTAGTATTCTCAGGTTAGCCCCCTCCTTTTTACCGATCTCTTCACATAGCCGGCAAACCCGCAGGATATGGGAAATGCCGTGGACCGGATCATCAGCAGGGTAATACTGCCTGACTTGTTCTATGGTGATCATGGCGAATCTCTTTTTGAGCGAAAGGGTTCAGGGCAGGCTGGCGCCCGGCAGAATATGTTGGGTGATGAACAGGTACAGGGCCACAGCCAGGCCAATCATAAAAGCCAGTGTGATGATCTTTTTGGTTACCTTGAAGATGAAACGCAGGACCAGAAGCCCCACCGCGGCTATCACAATCCAGATCAGAAGTGAATTATCAAAAAAAGCCACTACGCCTCCTCATCGAAATAGAACTTTCCTTTTTTAATCACTCCGCTCACCAGGTTGCTGCCAAACCGATAACCAAGCTGTCGGTAATCCGGGATATCCAGAGCGATCAGGTCGGCTTGTTTTCCTGGCTCGAGTGAGCCGATCTGGTTTTCCAGGCCGATTGCCGCCGCCGCGTTGATCGTGGCGGCAGCAATTGCCTGGGCTGGAGTCAATTTCATGTAGCGGCAGGCAAGCGCAATGGCAAACTGCATATTCTCACACCAGGCAGTGCCAGGATTGATATCCGTGGCAATGGCCAGGATCCCGTTGGCGGCAATGATCTTTTTAGCAGGGGTATACTCTGTTTCCCCCAGGCCAAATGGCGTGCACGGAAGTCCAACAGCAACCGTATCAGAACTACCAAGCGCCTTGATATCCGCATCGGATGTGACCACCAGATGGTCAGCGGAGGCAGCGCCCAGCTCAGCTGCCAGGCTGGCACCTCCCAGGTTCTCAAACTCATCTGCGTGAATCTTGGTAGGAAAACCCAGGCTGACGGCTTTCTCGAGGATCTGGCGGCTCTGAGGGAGATCGAATACTCCCTGTTCACAAAACACATCCACATACGGCAGCTGCCGTTCAGTTTGTTCCGACCACCAGCTGGCCAGGGCTGGCAGCAGGGTATCACACAGATGATCGGTATAACCCGCCGTGTCGCCTTCAAACTCCGGCGGTACCGCGTGGGCACCCAGATAAGTGATCACCAGGTCAGCAGCCTCTTCTTGATCAAGCGCAAGCAGGGCCAGGAGGGTTTTTTGCTCGGTCTTTTCGTCCAGGCCGTAACCTGTTTTTGCTTCCAGGGTGGTCGTACCGTGTCTGAACATGGTTTGGATCCGGGATCTGGTCTGTTCCTTAATGCTGCTCAATGGCGCTTCCCGTGTTGCGCGGACGGTAGAAAGGATCCCTCCCCCATCTTCCAGGATTTCCATATATGTCTTACCTGCCAGCCGGCTCTCAAACTCCTCCGCCCGATCACCCGCCCAAACCACATGAGTATGCGGATCCACAAAACCAGGCATGATCACCCTGCCCCGGGCATCCCATTTCTCTTCCGAAGGATATTTCTGGATCAGCGCAGCAGAATCCCCAACCTCCAGGACCCGGCCTTCCCGGAAGATCACCCCTCCTTCGGGTATCAAACCCAGTTCCCCCAGTGAATCTCCCCGTTGGGGTCCGCCTGCTAGCGTCAGTACCTGTGATGCTGAGTGAATCAACATGTGATTTTCCTGTTCTACGGTTTCAGAATCAAAACCATTGTATCACTATCACAGCTTACCTTTCAGATGCCATACAGATCGCCGCCAGGACCCAAATTCACGGTTTAATTTGTAATAATATGAGTAACCCACGCTGAAATTCGCTGTTAATTGCTTTGATTACTGGTATATGCTGAAATCTTAAAATATTGGCTTCCAATCTTAAGAAATTCCTATTTGCGGTATTTGATCTTTCACGATATAATGACAAAACTATCCAGCTGGTAAAAAAGCTGATCTTTCCGTGGGTGGACCTAAATGACTGACAAATCAAAATCGAAAACTCACATTCTCTGGGCTGGGAAAAGAAGGACGGATATTCCCTCTTTCGTACCAGACTTAGAAGCGAAAGGTTACAAGGTCACATTTGTCAGTACCGGGAAAGACGCCCTCTCAAAACTTGCTGAGAAAAAACCAGACGTGATTGTGGTGGATGCCGCCTCGATGCGGACAACAGGATCCAGGATCTGTAAAACCATCGATTTGAAATATCCATCCCTGCCTCTGATCCTGATCAACACGCCCAATAATTTGCCAACCAACGAAATCGTAGCGGACATCCAGCTGGTACATCCTTTCACCATCCGAAAGCTGGAAAACCGGATCATCCCCTATTCCCCTTCGGATGATAAGGACCTCCTAAAAGCCGGACCCATCCGGCTCGATATGGAGCGGCAGGTCATTCACTGCAATAAAAAAGAAGAACACGTCACTCCCCGGATGGCTGATTTGATGAAAACCCTCATAGACCAGAAAGGGAATGTCATCGACAGGAAGAAACTATTCAGCAAGATCTGGCACACGAATTACACAGAAGATACCCGCTCCCTGGATGTCCACATTAATTGGCTGCGGAAGATCATAGAAAAGAACCCCCAAAAACCTAAACTGTTAGTGACAGTGAGGGGTAAGGGATACAAACTCGACCTCTGAGAATGGCGAATAATGAAAGTCATACCCCGCGGCCAAGGCGGGTTTTTTAGTTAATGACCTGCTGGATGATCTCTCCGTTCACGAACACGATCCGCAGACAGATCTTCCCTCGATCATCTGGAAGGTTCAGCTCAGAAGTTAATTCCCCCTTCCGCCAGGGTCGGGCAGCGCCCAAGCGGCTGTGGAAAACCACCCCCTCCCAATGTGGATCGATCTCCCAATACAATACCTCTCCCGCCATCTCAGGGGCCAGCCGGACAGTATCACCCTGGAGATCGGGATCAGGTAAACCCAGATCTGAGGCGGTTTTTGGTATGGAGGGTTTGACCCGTTCTTCATGCTGAATCAGGAGTTGGAAGGGAGCCGATTTTTTCTGGTCAGGGCTTGCCTGGTCAAGGAGCAGGCGGGCCCGGGTGGTATGGATGGCCCGTTCTTGATTATCTGCAAGGATAAAACTCCGGCCCAGCCTGTCAGCGACACTTCCTGTGGTTCCTGCGCCGCTGAAAAAATCCGCTACCAGACCTCCTGGATTTGTGGCGGCCAGGATGATCCGTTCGAGCAATCGCTCCGGTTTCTGGGTTGGATAGCCTGTTCTTTCTTGATGAAGCCGGGCCACAACCGGAAAATACCACCAGTCCTCCGGCACTTTTCCCCTCTCCAAATCAGGCACTTTCCCAAAACCCGCCTTGCGCGAAGACTGAAAAGTATCAACCGTATTCGAGGCATAGGGAACGCGAACATCATCAGCATTAAATACATATTGATCCGTTTTGGAATAGAACAGGATCATATCATGTTTGCGGTTGAAAGCGCTCCGAATCGGGGAGGGGCCATGATAGGTCCAGATGATCTCATTGCGCAGGTTTTCATAACCAAAAATCTCATCCAGCAGCACCCGCGCGTAGGAATTGGCATGCCAATCCAAATGGAGGAACAAAGATCCTGTTGGCGCCAGCAAGCGGTGCATAACCTGCAGCCGTGGATAGATCATAGCAAGATATGATTCCAGATCATCCCATTCATCCAGGTAACCTTCCGCAAGCTGCCACCCCTCCGGTTTGCGAGAATCCTCTCCCCTTCCGATTCTGGCCGCGTAGCCCTTATTGGTGAAAAATGGCGGATCGACATAGATAAGGTCGATCTTCCCTTCAAACTCCTCCATCAAGGCACTCATGACCCGCAGGTTATCGCCCAGGATCAAGCGGTTTTCCGCCCTAGGCCGCAAATCACTGCCAGCGTCCGGAGAGTGGATCAATTCCGTGATCAGCTGTCCATCTGGAAGCTCATCCTTCTTTTTTGAGGGCCAATCCAATTTCGGCATAATTGAGTTCTAATTCTTCTGAAAAATGGGTTGAGACAAATACAAATGTACCACTAAAAACAGAACCCTGCGGTAAATGGAGGGAGTCTCCTTCTCCGCAGGGTGTCTTAGACAATCTCAAGAGGTTCGTTATTTATGAGAATTTCGCTTTGAGCAGATCCTCCAGGGTGGGCTGGCCAATAATCTGCAGCTCGTAGCGAACACGCTGGGTTGGTTTGTTGATCTTCATCAACCGGGCCAGATCGATCGGCGTTCCAATGATCACCAGGTCCACCTCGGCATTGTTAATGGTTTTTTCCAGCTCTTTGATCTGGGCATCTCCATACCCCATCGCCGGCAGCACATCCCCGGTGGTGGGATATTTGTGATACGTATCCAGGATGGTCCCAACCGCATACGGCCTTGGGTCCACGATCTCCGCCGCGCCAAAGCGTCTGGCTGCCACCCAGCCTGCGCCGTATGCCATACCGCCGTGGGTCAGGGTCGGTCCATCTTCGACCACCAGCACCCGTTTTCCCTTGATCTGGTCCGGTTCATCCACAAAGAGCGGGGATGCTCCTTCCAGAATGGTGGCGTCTGGCGCCAGCGCGCGCAGGGATTCGTGCAGGGCGATCACGTTCTCCGCGTCCGCGGTATCCACCTTGTTGATCACAAAGACATCGGCTGTCCTCGCGTTGGCTTCTCCTGGGTGATAGGTGGTCTCATGCCCAGGGCGGTGCGGATCTGCCACAACGATCTGGAAATCAGGAACGTAAAACGAGAGGTCGTTATTTCCCCCATCCCAGAGAATGACATCCGCTTCTTTTTCCGCCTCGCGCAGGATGGCTTCGTAATCAACTCCAGCAAAGACCAGCACGTCCTGAACGATGTGGGGCTCGTACTCCTCCCGCTCCTCAATGGTGCATTCATGCTTATCAAGATCCGCCAGCTCCCCAAAACGCTGGACAGCTTGTTTGGCCAGATCGCCGTAAGGCATGGGATGGCGGATCACAGCGACTTTTTTGCCCAGTCCTTTTAAGATAGCGGCGACCCGTCTGGTGGTCTGGCTTTTCCCGCTGCCTGTGCGCACCGCGCACACGGATACCACCGGTTTGGTGGATTTGACCTGAGTGGTTTCCAGACCCATCAGCCGGAAATCCGCCCCAGCAGCCAGCACCTCAGAGGCTTTATGCATGACATATTCATGGGAAACATCGCTGTAAGCAAAGACCACCTGCTCAACCTGGTGTTCCTCGATCAGGGATATCAGCTCCGATTCTGGATAAATAGGGATGCCTTCCGGATAGTTCTCTCCTGACAGAGCCGCGGGGTATTTCCTGCCTTCGATATTTGGAATCTGGGTGGCAGTAAAAGCCACCACTTCATAATCCTTGTTCTCCCTAAAGAAAACATTGAAGTTGTGGAAATCTCTCCCTGCAGCGCCCATGATCAGTGTTTTGATTGCCATGTTATCTCCTTAGATGGTTACAAACTCACGGGATTCCCGTGATATGCAGTCCAATAATTGTACAAAATACCTTTCAGCTTTCCAGTGACAAATGACAGAAATTCTCACATTACCCGGGGGGCTTCGATGCCCAGCAAACCCAGCCCATTCGATAACGCGATCCGGGAAGACTCCACCAGGCCGATCCGGAAATCCCTGATCCCTTCCTCAGCGTTGAGGACAGGGGCGTTTCTATAAAAAGCGTTGAACGCTTTCGCGAGGCCAAAAAGATAGTTGGTCAGGTGCAGCGGTTTCAGTTCCATGGCGGCGTTCTGGACAACACCCGGGAATTTGGATAAGGACTCGATCAGGGCAACTTCTTCCTCAAGCAGCTCGTGCCCCGGCTGTGAGACCTGGTCGGGCAGGTCTTTGACCTTTTTCAGGATGCTGTTTGCCCGCACATGAGCATACTGGATGTAGGGAGCGGCCTGTCCGTTAAAATCAAGCGCTGTTTCCCAATCAAAGGTAACCGTACGTGTGGATTCCCGATCCAGCATGGGGAATTTGATCGCGCCCAGGCCAACCGCCCGGGCAACCTTGCCCTTCTGGTCATCTGTGAGATCCGGGTTCTTTTCCTCTACGATCTCTAAAGCCCGGGCCTGCGCTTCCCGGATGAGATCTTCCAGGCGCACGACAGTCCCCTCCCGGGAAGCCATGACCACATTACCGGGGAGATTCACAAGCTCATAGGCAAGGTGCTGGCATTTCTCAGCCCAGTCATATCCAGCTATTTCAAGGGTCTTCCACACTTGCAGGAAATGCAGCGATTGGCGCACGTCTACAACATATAAAGACCTGTCCAGGTCGTATTCCTCGAATTTCAGCTTTGCCAGGGCAAGGTCTTCTGTGGAATAAAGCGCGGTTCCATCAGATCTTAACACGACCAAAACGCGGTATTTTTCCTTTTTAAGGCCCAGCAGGTCATCCAGCCGGACGATCACGGCATCCTCAGGTCGGAGATCCTCCGCAATGCCCTTTTCAATCAATTCACTGACAATTTCTTTACCCTGGAACTCAACCTCGCTGTTGGAATAATAGCGCTCAAAATGAATATCCAGCGTTTGATAAAGATCCTCGAAACCGTCCAGGGACCACCCTCTGGTTTTCTTCCACAAGTCGACAATTTCAGGATCCTGCTGATCCCATCTGCGGTAGATCTCCCGGATCTCTGCCTCCAGATCTGGGTCCTTCTCCAAACGCTCAGCCACTTCCTCGTAGATCTCACCGATCCAGCGGGTAGCATCCTCAGGAGGCGTTTCACCCTGATGATGATTGATGTAATTCCAGAGCCACTTGATGACATGCAGCCCCATATCACCGTAATAATTGACTGGTATGACATCGAATCCGGCAAAATCCAGGATCCGGGTGATGACATCCCCAAGGATCGTGCTCCTCAGATGGCCAACATGAAATGCTTTATGGGTGTTGAGATTGGAGAACTCCACCATCCACCGCTCCCCCTTCTTCTCTCCCCGACCGAACTCCGCCGCCGAGAGAACCGCGTTCACCACCCGTGAGCTGAAAACCCTGGAGTCATAAAACAGGTTAAGATAGCCGTTAACGGCTTCGACCCTGGGGAAAGAGGTCAGCCCGGGAAGCGATTCAGCCACCAGCGCGGCGATCTCGCCAGCCCGCTGGGGAACGTTGACCGATTTACCGCTCTTCCCTTCCAGGGCAGCGGTCTTGAAGAATGAGGTGGCAATCCCCCACTCCCCTGAAAATGGGATCGGGGTCCATTCGATCTCGTCCTGGTAAGGGATATTTTCCTTCTCGAGGATATCCTGGATGGTTGCAGACAGTTGTCGCTGTTCTTTCTGGAACATAATCTCTCGTATAGGGTTATCTGGTTTGTAGTTCGCACCGAGATTATAACATTCAGAAATGGATTTGATCGCTCCTCCTATCAGGGAAGACCAGGGCTTCTCCCTTTTCACCCAACGGCTGGCCCCTTCGCCAAGGCTTGGGATGCTTCGCAAACCCGTGGGCTGAAAAGGCAAACCGCCCTTCGGCGGTTCGGGCTCCGGACTTATAATCTATCTCTTTCTAAATATAAGGGTAATCCCCGCAGGGGGATTTTATAGGTTCAGCCCACGATTTTAATCGTTGGGCGATTCGAAAGGGTGATCTTCCGCGTCAAATACAGGCAGGGTGTGTTCTTTTCACCCAACGGCTGGCCCCTTCGCCAAGGCTCGGGATGCTTCGCAAACCGCCAGCTGACCCTGCATCTTCGCTGAGGGCAGGCACAGCAAACCGGCCTCCGGCGGTTCGGGCTCTGTCCTTATTATCTAAATCTTTCAAAATATGAGGGTAATCCCCGCAGGGGGATTTTATAGGTTCAGCCCACGATTTTAATCGTTGGGCGAATAAAAAAGATCTCACCAATCATTTTGAACCGTGATTTATTCTTCCCAGGCTTTCTGTAAAATTTGATCCCTATGATGTTTTTTTTGATTTTTTATATATCCAGAAACGGTTTTCACCTGAGATGGGGAAACCGTGAATGCTGAATACCCTCCCTGCCATTTAAAGAAATCATCAGGTCGATGAATCTGACCTATATAATGGGATGAAGCTCCTTTAATCTGGTGAACCAATTTTCCGATAGGAATAGATGTGGTCAATCTCACTAACACATGCAAATGATTTGATGTTCCTCCAATTGCTTCAAGCCAACATTTATTTTCTTCGCATTTCTTTTGGATATAGCGATAAAGGATAGGCTCTAACTTTGAATCAATCAGATCCATCCTGTCCCAAGTTGACCATATAATGTGCAGATACAGTTTCGTGTGGCTCCTTCTCATATCACCCCCTTTGGCTAATATTCCGCTATCTAAAAATATATTATGAAATATATTGAATGGATTCAAGAGCAAGATAAGAATCAATGCGAGTCAACTTACTCTTTTCACCCAACGGCTGGCCCCTTCGCCAAGGCTCGGTATGCTTCGCAAACCCGTGGGCTGAAAAGGTAAACCGCCCTCCGGCGGTTCGGGCTCTGTCCTTATTATCTAAATCTTTCAAAATATGAGGGTAATCCCCGCAGGGGGATTTGAAAAGTTCAGCCCACGATTTTAATCGTTGGGCGATCCTAATAGGTGATCTTCCGCGTCGAATACAGGCAGGGTGTGTTCTTTTCACCCAACGGCTGGCCCCTTCGCCAAGGCTCGGGATGCTTCGCAAACCCGCCGGCTGACCCTTCGGCACCGCTGAGGGCAGGCACGGCAAACCGCCCTCCGGCGGTTCGGCCCCAGTCATGTGCCCAAAAAAAGGTTGCGCAATGAATACTTGTATCTCTACCGGGGACAAAACAAAAAAGGGCTGTTCAAGATACCTTGACCAGCCCTCGGTATAACGAAATAAAGTAGCTTTAGGCGCCTTTCTCCAGCGCTGCCAGGCGGGTCATCAAGCGTCCTTTCCTGCGGGACGCATTGTTCTTATGAATGGCCCCTTTGGCGGCTGCTTTATCGAGCGCTTTGACTGCCTCACCAGTGGCTTCTTTGGCATCTTCCAGGTTTCCAGCGTCAATGGCCAGAAAAGCTTTTTTGATCAAGGTGCGAGCTGTGCTCTTGTAGGCACGGTTCCTGGACCGATGTTTTTCGTTCTGACGTTCTCGTTTTTGTGATGATTTTAAACCCAAGGTAATTCCTCCAATGCATGATTTCATGTCCTGCGCGCTGCTGGACAACACTCGAATGAAATGATAACTCCCTACCGAAGGGACATTTTAAAGGAAGGCATCCAATTTGTCCAGTCCATTGCTGGCAAATCATCCTTTCCAGGGGCGAACCTTCCATCAGCATCGTGGGAAAACAAAGGTGGATGATGTGCATCTTTCTGGAGTGATCCGTGTTATATCACCCACAATCCATAATTGGATCATCTTCACAAGAAATCAATTGTTAACAATCAAAACCGGGAAGAATAATTGACAATCAAACATTTTTTTTGTATTATATAAACATATTCAATCATTTCCGGAGCTGCCCGCATGCTGGTAAATGAGAGAAGGAACAAGATATTAGAGCATATTGCCGAATTCGGCGCGATACAGATCCAGGATATTTGCGGCATGTTCGGGATTTCTGATATGACGGCCAGGAGGGATCTCAACGATCTTGACCGAAAAGGCCTGCTGCGGCGCATTCACGGGGGAGCGGTCGCCAATCTCGGCCGCAGCTATGAACCCCCCTTCCAGACCCGTTCTTCCAAGAACGAACGCAAAAAAAAGGCCATTGGGCAAAAAGCGGCTGAACTGATCTATGATGGGGACAGCGTATCCCTGGATGTAGGAACGACAACATTGGAAGTGGCCCGCCAGCTGGAGGACAAGACCAATCTAACCATCGTCACCAACTGCCTGCAGATCGCCAATTTACTGGTCGGCACACTGAGCCTGGAAGTGTCTTCCCGGCTGATCATCACCGGCGGCATTGTCCGCCCACGCGAGCTGTCAATGGTCGGCTCCATTCCCCAGGGGGTTTACACCAACTTTCATACAGATAAGGCGTTTATTGGGATCGGCGGCATCAGCCTGGAAAACGGGCTGACCGAATACAACATTGAGGATTCAGAAATCAAGAAAGTGCTGCTGCAAAACTCGCTGCATAAGATCATCGTTGCGGACAGCAGTAAATTTGAAGTGACCACATTCAATTCAGTAAGCCCTCTCGAGGCTGTCGACACCATCGTCACAGACGCTGAGGCGCCCCAGGAAATGATCGAAGCCATCCGTGGGCTGGGGGTGAACGTTCTTGTTGCTGAGCTGAACTCCGAATAAGGAGGCATCCAATGGAATTGATATTTGATCAAGAAAATACCACAGCGCTGAAAGTAAATCCAGAAAAAATCAGCACGTACGCAATTTTCAGAGAATTCATTCCCAAGCCGCCTCACGAAGATGAACATCTTCGTCATATCCTCCGGTTTTATATTGCCCGCGCTATGCTTAAACAGGAAATCAATCATATCTACATCCTGCCCGAGATCCAGGCAGGGGATGCCGCAGTAAAGGTGGATTTGCTGGGCATCAAGGATAGCAAAGTTACCCTGGCAGTTTGCGAGCCTGAATCCATCCTGCCTGAAACCGAAGATCTCCTGGAGCAGCTCAAAGGATTTGACGACGTGGATATCGTTGTAGTTCATTCCCAGTATGGGAAACCCGGGAATGTGGAGAGCAAATTCGCGGAAGAGATAGACAGCGGTAAGATCCGAATCCTGGCTGTTGTCCCCCCACCCTTTGACGACACCTACGAATATGATATCTGGATGTTCGATCTGACATTCAGGGACCTTTTT
>Ga0272443_10006498_pt1 | contig 11545 bp, 4 predicted proteins | sample SSMAcet12_FD_193581 | JGI IMG/M metagenome (GOLD analysis project Ga0272443, IMG submission 193581) | Marine sediment archaeal communities from Little Sippewissett salt marsh, Falmouth, MA, United States - SSM-Acet-12 | ecosystem: Environmental > Aquatic > Marine > Wetlands > Sediment ... | reverse complement strand
ACAACCGCTTCCCAACTATATTTCGATGACAAGGTCCAAAAATTGCTAATGAGCGGGGACAATAGCACTGAATTTTATGATGAACCGGGTGCCATGCAGGAATATGCCATTTCCCTGGGGGTTCCAGAGGAAGATATCGTTCTCGACTTTGCTGGCAGACGGACTTACGATAGCTGTTACCGCGCGAAAGCGATTTTCGGTCTCGATGAATTGATTGTTGTCACCCAGGCCTACCATCTGCCAAGAGCTTTGTATCTTTGCGATGCTTTTGAGATCGATGCCCAGGGTGTCCCCGCCGATGATGCCAATTATCGCCGCAGCAGCTATACCTTCTGGTGGGTGCGCGAAATTCTAGCTTCTTTGAAAGCTGTATGGGATGTAAATATTGCCCACCCTGAGCTAATTTTAGGTCCACAAGAACCAATATTTCCATAAATTTTTCATGTCGCCAAATTATACAAATCATCATTTGGCATCAATATTGCACTGAAAGGCATACAAGATGAACAGAGAACAAGCTTTAGCCATTGTCCACGAATATGTTAAAAATCCCAATCTGATCAAACACATGCTTGCAGTGGAAGCAGCAATGCGCTTCTATGCACGCAAGTACGGGGAAGATGAAGAAAAATGGGGCGTGACAGGTTTACTGCACGATTTCGACTGGGAAATTCACCCCACCATGGAAGAGCATCCATTGGCTGGCGAACCGATTTTACGAGAACATCAAGTGCCAGAAGAAATTATTCGAGCAGTTCTCAGCCATGCCTCTCATACTGGCATTCCCCGTGAGACTTTGATGGAAAAAGCACTTTTTGCCTGTGACGAAATTACGGGGTTGATCACAGCTGTCGCTTTGGTCAGACCTTCACGCGCATTATATGATCTCAAAGTGAAATCCGTCAAGAAGAAATGGAAAGATAAATCCTTCGCAGCTGGCGCAGACCGTGAGGAAATGGGACAAGGTGCTGAAGAATTTGGCATTGATCTCTGGGAACATGTTGCCAATGTCATCCAAGCCATGAATAACATCGCAGAAGATCTGGATTTGGCAGGCGAACCAACTTAGGTGTAAGGAAGGTCAAAATGTCACTTACTGGTAAAGGTTATTACATTTGGAATGTAAATCGCTGTGAAAATGGCGACCCTGATCAAATCGCGGCTGTGGCCCAAAATGCGAATCTAACCCATGTGTTGGTCAAGGTCGCTGATGGTGCTTTTCCGTTCAATATTGATCTTGATAATGGCTTTGATTATGCACGCTCAATCGTGGGAAAGCTTCAAGCTCGAAATATTGAGGTGTGGGGCTGGCAATTCGTCTATGGTAATTATCCCGATCAAGAAGCCGAAATCGCTGTTACCAGAACCCTTGAACTCGGCTTGAATGGCTTCGTCGTTGATGCAGAATCTCATTACAAGGAACCAGGTAAGGACGTGGCTGCCAGTCGCTACATGAACATTCTCCGCAATAGTTTAGGCAGCTTACCCATTGCGCTCAGCTCGTTTCGCTACCCTTCGTATCACCGCAGCTTCCCCTGGGAGAATTTCTTGGATCGCTGTGACTATAATATGCCCCAGGTTTATTGGATGCAATCTCATGGTAATGCGGGGGAGCAATTAACGCGTTCCGTCAACGAATTCAGAAATATGCAGCCTTTTCGTCCAATTATCCCAACCGGGCCGACTTTTAAACAGGATGGATGGATCCCTTATGAAGATGAAATCGTAGAATTTTTGCAAGTAGCACAACAGTTAAATCTTCCTGCTGTCAATTTTTGGTATTGGGAGGGTTGCCGCCGGGACATGCCCGAATTCTGGGACTTAATCAGTGCTTATAATTACGGTGAGACCGGTCAAAATGTCACCATCGCCAGTAATTTTATCAACGCCTTAAACAAAAAAGATTCTAGTGCTGTGCTTGACTTTTATTTGGATAACGCCGTTCACATTTGTGTGGCAGGTGCTATTCAAGGGAAGCAAGCCATCCGCACTTGGGTTGAAACCCTCATCCAGGCTTATCCAAACAATGAGATTTCCCTGATCAGTGCATCACAACAAGATGATACGGTCAGTTATCGTTGGCAAGTATCCAATCATAACGGGATCGCCTTAGAAGGACGAGATACCATCGGTGTGAAGGATAATAAAATCCGCTTCCATTACTCCTTTACCCAGAAGCCAGTTTCAACCCTTTAGCTTATTCAAGTTTATCTTGCACATAGACCATATCGAGGGGGATCGACATTGAAAGAATTTCATCACCTTTCTTCAGATCGATAATGGTGTCACCTCGTTGCATCCGTGTGCGGTTGGGGGCATCAGTCACGTGCACCAGGCGGCTGGCTGCCTCCTTGAAATGGAGCACACCATTATGCGTGAGCAAGCCGTACATCATACCGATGATTTTTTCACCCTTAGCCAACTTCCAAGTGATTACACCAAAACCATAACGGCCCTGGGTTGGAAATGCCTCTGGTTCCAAGCGCTTGCCCTTGCCGAGGTTGGTCACCAGGAGTATTTCCCCTCGTCTGGATGCCACACCAGCGCCTACCACCCTATCATCACCGCGCAGCTTAATCGCTCCAACCCCTGCCGCAAGCAGACCCATTGGACGGACATCTTCTTCATTGAAACGAATTCCCATCCCATCACTTGTGCATAAGACGATATCCTCTCCCCCCTTTGTGAATATCACTGTACACAATTGATCACCTTCATTAATTCTGGTCAAATTGAATAAATTGGCAGATGGACCCGGGAGATCGCTTAACAGAGATCTTTTTACCATCCCCAGTTGACTGACGCTGATAAAGTAACCATCATTTTCACGAAGGTTTGTGGGGGCTGATAATAACATTGCAATATTCTGATCCTCTTTGAATGGTGCTAGAGCTGAAATTAAAACACCATTTTCAGGTTCATCAGCCACCGGGATCGCATGCACAGCCATAGCAGCAGTCTCACCATTATCGGCGACCACAAAGATCGTCTGGTGTGTAGTGGTCCGCAATACGAATTTGGGCGCATTTAAACCCCACTGGCGGAAGGATTTATCCTTGTTCGTACGTGCCATTCGATTATCTTCAGAGAGGGCTACCCACACCTCTTCTTCTGGCATGACGTCCGTCGTGGTCAATAAATCTGCAGCTGTTTCCCCTTCATCCATCTGGATGATCTGGGTGCGGCGGGGATCAGCATACTTTTCACGCACTTCTTTCAATTCATCAATAACGACCTGACGCATCTTCTTGGGTGAGTGCAGGATACTATTAAGCTGTTTGATAGTCTCTATAATTTGCTTATACTCCTCCTCAATTTTCCTGCGCTCCAGCGCTGCTAAACGTCGTAACGGCATATCCAAAATTGCCTGAGCTTGAATCTCATCCAGGTTAAAGGTTCGCATGAGGTTGGTACGGGCTGTTTCCACCCGGCGAGACCGTCGAATGATTTCAATGACTTCATCCAAGTTCTCTAAAGCAATGCGATAAGCTTCCAGAATGTGACGGCGTTCCTCTGATTTCTTGAGCTGATACTCTGCTCTCCGCTTTACAACCTCCAAACGGTGATCCAGAAACACTTTGAGGGCTTGTTTCAGACTCAATTTATGGGGTTCACCTCTGACAAGGGCCAGCATATTGATGCCAAAGGTACCCATCATCGTAGTGCGCTTATACAGAGTTTTTAGGATCGCATCAGGATTTGCCGACTTCGTCAATTCAATCACAATGCGCATCCCCTGCCGATCCGACTCATCCCTCAGGTCACTTACGCCATCAAGGGAGCCATCACGTACAAATTCAGCCACCTTTTCGATCAGGGAAGACTTATTGGTCATGTAGGGTAATTCCGTTACGATGATTCTTTTTCGCCCGCGGTTCATCTCCTCCAGGTGCACCCGGGCGCGCATACGAACACGCCCTTTCCCGCTACCATAAGCTTGAGCTAAGGTTTCGGTGCGATCATCGGTGATGATCAGACCACCTGTGGGAAAATCAGGCCCCTGTATGTACTGCATTAAGTCTTCAACTCCAATATCATCAATATTCCCCCAGTTCTCTAACATCATCACTAGGGCATTCACAACTTCACCCAGATTGTGCGGTGGGATGTTGGTTGCCATTGCAACAGCGATACCCGATGAACCGTTGATCAGCAAATTGGGCACAGAGGATGGAAGCACCTCTGGTTCCTGCAAAGACCCATCAAAGTTCTCAACAAAATCGACTGTGTCCAGGCCGATTTGCTGAATGATATCCATCGACATCTCAGTTAGCCTTGCTTCTGTATAACGCATGGCAGCTGGTGGATCACCGTCCACACTACCAAAATTACCCTGCCCCTCCACCAATAAGTAACGTTGTGAAAAATCCTGAGCAAGACGAGCCATAGCATCATAGACCGCCATATCACCATGGGGATGATACTTCCCAAGCACCTCACCCACGATCCTGGCTGATTTTTTATGAGAAGTCGTGGGGCGCAGTCCCATATCGTACATTGCATAAAGAATTCGACGTTGAACCGGTTTCAACCCATCTCTTGCATCCGGTAATGCCCTGGAGACGATCACACTCATCGCATAATCCAAATACGATTGCTGCATCTCCTCGTTGATGTTGATGGGGCGTACAATTCCTAAATCCATAGACTCCTCCTGTCTGAGTTTCCATTTCTTCTGACAGGTAAATAATCACTAAAGAACATATGTTTCAGTATATCATAAAAAATCCCGAGGGGATTACCTCGGGATTTTATCATTGTCTTGATTTTTGGACTAATCATCCATATCTAGATCATCATCGTCTTCATCGAGTTCATCAAGGTCTAAAATGTCGTCATCATCTTCTTCATCGTCGATGAGATCATCGTCATCCAGTTCATCAATGACCAACTCTTCTTCAAGTTCTAATTCATCTTCATCTTCGTAAAGATCAATTTCATCATCGTCATCATCAAAAATACTCAAGACCCGACCATCCAGCATTTTTCTGGTTGGTTCTTCAATCGGTGTCTCGTCGGAGAATTGACCTGGTTCAAAACCAGTGCCTGCAGGGATGAGCTTACCGATCATGATGTTCTCTTTCAACCCGAATAATGGGTCTTCACGCGAGGCGACTGCGGCAGCAGAGAGCACCTTGATGGTGTGCTGGAATGATGATGCCGAGAGGAATGAGTCCGTCTCGAGGGCTGCCTTTGTGATACCGAGCAGAATCTCAACGTAGCGTGCAGGTCGTTTTCCTTGGGCAGCTAATTCTTCGTTGATCCGACGAATCTCTAACCGATTGACAAGGTCCTGGGGCAAGTAAGGGGAATCGCCAGAGCGAATAACCTGTACTTTACCCAGCATTTTGTGAATAATTACCTCAAAATGCTTATCGTTGATGTTCTGACCCTGGGTACGATAAACCTGCTGAATTTCCTTCATCAAGTAATGCTGGCAGGCATCGCGACCTTTAATTCTCAGGATCGTGTGGGGATTCAAAGAGCCTTCCGTAATGGGTTCACCCGCTTCAACCTTATCCCCTTCCTGTACAATCAGTCGGGAAGTTGTTGGAATTTCGTATTCTTCTGATTCTTTGACCTCGTAGGAAACAATCACCTTATGGTCATCGATCCGCACACGACCAGCGTTTTGCGCCTTAATGATCGCTTCGTCCTGAGTTGCTAAGATTGTTCCGTTTTGGACTTCATTCTCTTCCTCAACAGCAATGTCCCAATCCTCGGGAATATCGTACTCATCAGAGACCATTTCACTGTGGTCGACTCTGACAAGACGTTGATCAGCATACTTCTCATTAACAATAACATGGGCTGTGCCAGCAATTCTGGCGATGATCGCTTCACCTTTGGGTGCCTTCCGGGCTTCAAACAGCTCTTCAACACGAGGAAGACCCGTGGTGATGTCACCACCAGCGGCTACACCACCGGTATGGAACGTTCGCAACGTTAACTGTGTACCTGGCTCACCAATCGACTGTGCAGCGATGATACCAACAGTTGAGCCAAGTTTCACATTATCGCCACGCCCAAGGTCAATGCCATAACAATTCGCACAAATTCCATGTACCATCTCACAGGTTAAAGGTGACCGTACTTTGATTGCTGGTACACCGTGTGTAATAATTTCTTTGACCTTTTCATGGGTCAAGAGGTCATTTTGTTCAAATACTATTTCACCCGTATTGGGATCAATCACACGTTCTGCCAATACACGTCCATAAATCCTTTCAGAGAAGGATTGCCCGGCGATATCCTCATCAGCCTTAATCCAAATACCATTGGTTGAACCACAATCTTCTTCGTTGACAATGATATCTTGGGCGACATCCACCAAACGCCGGGTTAAATAACCAGCATCAGCCGTTCGCAAGGCAGTATCTGCCAAACCCTTGCGAGCGCCGTGCGTCGAAATGAAATATTCAAGTGCCGTCAAACCCTCTCGAAAGTTCGACTCAATTGGCATTGGAATGATGCGTCCAGCCGGGTCCGCCATTAAACCACGCATACCCGCTAACTGGGAGATTGAGTTGAAGCCACCTTTACTAGCGCCACAATTAGCCATGGTTGCTAAGTCGCCAGTTGGATCAAGGGTCTCTCTGACGGCATCAGAGACCTTGTTAGTGGTCTCCTGCCAAATTTCCACCACCTTCTCATCTCGTTCCTGCTCAGTTAGCAGTCCACGACGAAAATCTCTGTTAATTACATCCACAGATTCTCGTGCTTCTCGAATGATTTCCTTTTTCATCGGTGGCACCGTAATATCAGCTACGGCAATTGTTGACCCAGATCGGGTGGCGTATTTGAAGCCAATCTCTTTGATATTGTCAGCCATGACACATGTGGCTTCCTGGCCGCAAATTTCATAGATATCTGCAATTAAATCCTTAACTCCGCCCTTGTCCAATTCCTTATTGAAGAATTGCATTTCGGGGTATAAGCCGTTGTTGAAAATCACACGACCAACGGTAGTGTCAATCATGCGAAGTTTAGGTTCAGTCATTCGGTTATTATCTTCATCATACCAAGTATCCAATTGGATCTTGATATGGGCATGGATATCAACCTGTTTAAGGTCATAGGCCATCATGACCTCATCTATGTCAGAAAATACTCGCCCATCGCCTTTATGCGCTTGGTCAATTTCCATTGTCAAGTAATAAACACCCAGAACCATGTCCTTTGATGGGCTGATAATTGGTTCACCATTTGCTGGTTTAAGCAGGTTCTTGGTGGCAAGCATCAATTCTCGGGCTTCTGTGACAGCCTTTTGAGAAAGCGGCACATGCACTGCCATTTGGTCACCATCGAAGTCTGCATTGAAGGCCGTTGTGACAAGGGGATGCAATTGAATCGCGTTCCCCTCAATTAATATGGGTTCGAAGGCTTGGATACCCAAACGGTGCAGGGTTGGCGCACGGTTGAGAAGTACGGGTCGGTCTTTAATGACCTCCTCTAAGGCTTCCCAAACTTCTGGGCGATTGCGCTCAATAAATCGACGAGCACCTTTAATGTTGGCGGCATAGTCTTCGTTGACCAGTCTGGAAATCACAAAGGGTCGGTAGAGTTCCAAAGCCATCGATTTTGGCAAACCACATTGATCCAGCTTAAGATAGGGACCCACAACAATCACGGATCGGCCGGAATAATCCACGCGTTTGCCTAATAAGTTGCGGCGGAAGCGCCCCTTCTTACCCTTGAGCATATCGCTCAATGAACGGAGTTCACGGCGGCCCCGTCGGGATAAGGCTTTACCACGTTGGGAGTTATCGATCAGGGAATCCACTGATTCCTGCAACATACGTTTTTCATTGCGCACGATCACATCAGGCGCACCTAACTCTAACAATCTTTTCAGCCGGTTATTCCGGTTAATCACCCGCCGGTAGAGATCGTTCAAGTCGGAGGTCGCAAATCGACCACCATCGAGCTGAACCATCGGTCTTAGATCAGGCGGGATCACAGGTAAAACGGTTAAGATGATCCATTCTGGCTTGTTTCGTGACCTTCGAAAGGCCTCGATAATACCCAGTCGCCGAGTCGCTTTCTTGCGTTTCTGCTTGCTTCGGGTTGTATGAATTTCTTCCCAGAGCTCCTCCGACATTGCATCCAAGTCAATCCGTTTAAGGATGTCATAAAAGGCTTCAGCGCCCATATCAGCACGGAATACCTGTCCCCAGCGCGATTTTAGCTCACGATATCGGGCTTCGCTCAAGAAGGTGAAGGGTTCCAGCTCGTACAATTCTTCACGTAAACGAGCAGATTCCGTTTCACTTTCCTCCGCTTGATCTTCCAGTTCATTGCGGAGCTGTTCCATTCGCAACTCAGCATCTGCCCTGATTTCTTCAATTTTGATATTGATCTGATCTACATCTCTTTCGCGTTGTTCCTTTAGATCAGATTCAAGTTCATCAATCATTTCCTTAACAATGGCTTGTACATCGCCAAGATGGGAAGAAGTCACTTCTGTGCCAGCTTCAACAATGACCTCATTTTTTTCGAGGACATCAAACACAATGGGTTTGCGGATTTTATTGCCCATTTTGGTTTGGATTTCACTTTCCAGACGTTGACCTTCTTTAATCACAGGTTCAATCCGGCTGCCAATTTGCTCATCATACCCCTCAATCAAAGCATTTTTTTGTGCTTCCAGTTCTTTGAGGGTTTTATCTCGGCCAATTTTGATCTCCGCAATTTGCGCATTTTGCTTTTCACCTAATTCGCGTTCAGAAAGACTACTTTCATCCTCAAGGCGCTTCAGTGCTTTTTGACGAGCGTCCTCATCAACATAAGTGACAATGTATTGAGCAAAATAAAGCACACGGTCAAGATTTCGGCGGGAAATATTGAGCATCAAACCGAGGAATGATGGGATCCTCCGGGTATACCAAATGTGCGCAACGGGTGCAGCCAATTCAATATGCCCCATACGTTCGCGGCGTACAGCTGAACGCGTGACCTCAACACCACATTTGTCGCAAATGATGCCCTTGTAACGGGGATTTTTATACTTGCCACAATAACATTGGTAATCGCGGGTGGGACCAAAGATAGCTTCACAAAATAAACCATCCTTTTCAGGACGTAATCGCCGATAATTGATTGTCTCAGGTTTGAGAACTTCCCCATAAGACCAGCTGCGAATAACCTCAGGAGATGCAAGACCAATCCGCAGTGCTTTTAAACCCTTTGTTTCCACTAGGAGCCTCCTGTTTTTAAAAAACCAGATTCTTTCTTTGTTTAAACGCGAGAAAAACCTTGAGAAAGCGGCTGCTTCTCAGGTGTTTCCAGGAAAATTTTACGTTTTTATCAATTGCATGCAAACTGTAATTATAACAAATTTTTAGTTCGTCTGTCAAATTTTCGAACAGGCATCATACCACAATTTTTATTAAATACCAATAACCAATTTTCAAGTTGTTCATTTAATGGGAAGCTGGAGGTAAAACGTGCTGCCTTTGCCGAGTTGAGTCTCAAACCATACCCGCCCTTGATGACGCTCAGCGATTGATTTGACAATCGCCAACCCCAAACCACTGCCCTGCTTCTCGATGCCTGGGTCCGCTGACATGGTTTTAAATTTTTCGAAAATATGACGCTGATCCAAGGGAGCAATGCCAATCCCTGTGTCTTTTATACCAAAGATCAAGTTACCTTGATTCGTTTGGGCACTCAGCGTGACCTGCCCTCCCATCTTGGTGAATTTTAAGGCGTTGTCCACAAGATTTCTCAAGGCTTGGCTGAGCAATGTCACATCCCCATGAAAGATAACTGGCGCTTCAGGAAAAGCGGTGCGCAAGGTGATATTCTTTTGCTTCGCCTGAACATCCATGCTGCTCACAATTCTTTGACCCAACTCCTGTGCTGTAATCTGGCTGAGAACCAAAGATGTCCCCGACTCTAATCGTCCCAAATCTAGTAAATTTTGAACAAGGCTGGTCATCTCTTCCACACTGCTGATGATCTTGCCGACATAGCCATCTTGCTGCTCATTAAGATCACCCGTTAACCGCAAAATCTTGGCGTATCCATGAATGAGGGTCAAAGGGGATCGAAGTTCGTGGCTGACTGTTGTCACGAATTCAGACTTGCGCGATTCCCGCACCCGTTGATCGGTCAATTCCGTAATGAGGGTTGCCTGTCCCTTCTCATTGGCACTCAGTTCGATGGGTTGTGTGACAACATGGTAGAACTTTCCCTCATGAGTCTGAATCTCTTTGGAGTGAAAGCCTTCCCGTCCCCATTCCAACAATTCAACCAAATTTTGATCCTCAAAAAGATCTTCCAGTTGTTTATTGGCAATCGAATGGCCTAATAAGGTTTTTGCACGCTTGTTGCTATAAATAACCTGACCGGATGGGTTAGAAATCAGCACAGCATCTGGGACAGAATCCAAAATGGATTTCAACTGCGCTTGTTGCAGACGGTATTCTTGTTCAATTTGGGCGTTTCTTATCCTGCCTGCAGCAATTTGCGCCAGTTGTTCAAAGAAACTCACCTCAGATTGATCTGGGTATTGCCCATCATGGCGAGTGACCCATAATGCACCAAAGGTTTGACCATCCCATCTTAACGGCTGGGCTATCACCGTTGTTGGTTGAGGAGCTTCTTTTGTAAGTTGTAATTGCTGACCTATTTGCGCATTAACCAGAGACAGGCTTTCGCCGTTCTTTAGCTTTTGAAGGATATCTTCGTCTAACCTTGCCATACCCTGCGCATATTCTCCCAAACCAAATTGTTCAGTAATTTTTCCCTTGGAGGAATGATCCGTGGGGTCTTGCAGAACCACTCGCACAGAAGACACATTTTGTGTTAAAGCAGTTTGCAGCAAGGTCTGAATTACATCATCTAAAGCGCGATGTTCTTCAAGCTTCTGACTGGTTAGGCGCAATGTTTCCTGGTCATATAATTGCTTACGGAGCGACGCAACCGTGCGTCCAACAACACCCATCAATTGGCCCATCTCTGCCTTGGCTTTTGATCCCCCAAGCTGAACAGCATAATTTCCTGTGGAAACCTGGGATGAAAGCCGGTTAATTTGTCGGATGTCCTTAAACAATGGCCATAAAGCCGTCATAGCAACTGTTAAAATTAATAACATTGACCCTGCAGTTGCGATCAGGACCGGGGTGGTTTTCTGCCAGGTCATCTCCTGGATGACGATGGTGGGGATTGAAGTCAGCACTGCCCAATCGGTATCCGGAATCGGTTGATAATAATGGAGGCTCGGGCTGCCTGATTGATTAGTACCCTCAAAAAATGTTGGCGTTTGGAATTGTGATCCTTGTGTGTTTCTTAAACCCAACCCGGGATCAGAATGAAAAAGGTTGACCCCTGTTTCATTGACAACCTGGATTATGCCACCCTTTTCCCTAAGACTGGTTAATGCAGTGATCCATCCTTGGTTTGCTGGATTGCCTTCCATGGTTGTTTGACCCCACAATACTCTGGCTATTGGACCGGTTAAGTCCCTGAGGCCGTACAAAAACTCCAGGTGAATTTCTTGATTATTTGAGACGCTGGGTAGGATCTGGAGCGAGGATACTTC
>Ga0272443_10006497_pt1 | contig 11547 bp, 9 predicted proteins | sample SSMAcet12_FD_193581 | JGI IMG/M metagenome (GOLD analysis project Ga0272443, IMG submission 193581) | Marine sediment archaeal communities from Little Sippewissett salt marsh, Falmouth, MA, United States - SSM-Acet-12 | ecosystem: Environmental > Aquatic > Marine > Wetlands > Sediment ... | reverse complement strand
TGGGAAAGGATTTCCTCTACGGTCTGGTAGACCATCGTGTAGTTGACCGTATCAGTGAGCTTGTCGGTCTCTGATGCCCTGTGTATATCTACGAACAGCTCTACGTCAACCTCGAATCTGCGGCCGGTTTCCTTCTCAGCGGCGGAAACACCGTGGTATCCGTAAAACATCATGTTATGCAGCCTGATAACATCGGTCATGTCACTTCACCTGTCTTCTCTTGAACAGCCGCTGATACACGCTGGAGTGCTTCATGATTCTGGCAATCGCATCATCGATCAAATCATGCTCAACGTCTATAGAGATCCTGAAAAAGCCTTCACCCTTTTCTCCGAATGACGTTCCGGGCAGCGTGACGACTCCGGTTCGTTTCAAGAGCATCCGGCAGAAGTTGAGCGACAATCTTCGGCGTGGCAGCTTGATCCAGACAAATGGAGAGGCATGTGAGGGCTGCAACTCCCAGCCGAGAGAAGAAATGCCCTTCTCGAATGCCGTCCGGTTGCGGCTCAGGTGATCCGAGACAGACTTCACCACTTCATCGCAGTGATCCATCAGTAGGTTCCCTATCTGCAAATCGAATCCTGACGGCCTGCTGTTGAAAGACCTGAACATCTTGCTGAGTGGAGAGAGAAATTCTTTACATCCAACCGCAAAGCCGAGCTTCAACATCGGCAGGCTGAACATGAATGAGAACGTGAAGAACTCGATAGTCTTGAACTTCGCTTTCGGCAATGCCACGGCCGCCGGATGAATATGCCGCTCCCAGACGTGCGTGTTGTATACAGAGTCCGACACGATGAGAAGATTGTTCTTCTGGGCAAACTTGAGCAGACGCTCATAAAATCCTTCATCGGCAACCGACGTTGTCGGATTGTGGGGATAGTTTATGAGCATTATCTTGCTTGCGTTCGAACCAGCCCCTTTCATTTTGTCCAGATTCGGCAGGAAGTCGGTGCGCGGTGATAACTCGTATGTTTCAACGTCTGCACCGACGGACGCCGCGGACGACCTGTACAACGAAAATGCCGGATCGGGTATGAATGCCCTTTCACCCGGGTTCAAGAAGGCTCTGAAAGTATAAAACACCCCGGGAGTGTTTCCTGTTGTCATCAATATTTCTTTTTCAGGATTCAAAGTTACATCAAACCGAGAGTGCATCCAGTCGGCGATCTTGGACTTCAGTTCAGCTTCGACTCTTGCTGCTTCAGCATTGCTGAGAGGTTGGAAATCACCCTTGCTAGAAATCAACTGCTGAACAACGGGCGGAACCGGAGGCGCGATACCCCCCAGGTCAACGGTTTCTATACCGCGTAATGCCATCCGTCTCTTGATCCCGTCGAATTCAGTACCGGGGGATGCGGGAAGCTTCATGATGATATCCGAGGGCTCTATTATCACTTTTTTGGGTGGCATTTCGATTTAGCTCTCCTTGCAAGTCATGCAGGATATGCACGATTGATCTGGGGCTTCGGGATTAATCTTTTCCTTGATACGCATCAGCTTATCGACTTGCTCTCGCGAGAGCGGCTGTGCTCCCCCGATGGACTCCGAGGCGTGCAGTATCTTAGCAAAATGCTCGACGAGTTCCAGTTTGTTGTATGCATTCTCCAGATCTTTTCCGCAGGCAACCACGCCGTGACTCTTCAAGAGTATCGTGTCATGACAGGAAATGAGATCCTGAACGGATGACGGTATCTCCTGTGTGGAAGGAGTTCCATAGGACGCGAGCGGAACCTCCCCCAGAGAGAGCATAACTTCAGGGAGAATACATGGAGCCAGTGACTTCCCTGTTGCCGCATAGGCTGTGCAATATACCGGGTGAGCATGGACTACTGCTTCGATATCATCCCTTTGTGAGTATATGAATGCATGGAGCAGGAATTCCGATGATGGCTTGTTGGAACCGTTCACCAGATTCCCGGCATAGTCGACAATCACGAGATCATTTGGCGAAAGCCGACCCTTCGCGAAGCCTGACGGCGTTATGAGCATCTGGTTTCGCGGGAGTCTGCACGAGATGTTTCCGTCGGTTCCGGCGACGAAGTCATGCTCGTACATTCTTGCACCGATCTCCACTATCTGCTTCCGCAGCACAAACGGAGATATCATGCCGACAATGAACTTCCACATCAAAGCTTTGTCAAGTCGTTTGCCCCGTTCTGGTCTCCAGAATTGGCTTGCGAAACCTTTCAAAATGGCCATCTTTGCTCTGAGATGTGTTCTTCACCGAAATCCTTAGGCTTAGGGCTTCTCTGGCTACTGCCGTTTATGGTGGTCTTCGTCTGTTGTTCGGAAGCAACCGTCGACAGAGATCGGCCGAGAAGCATCATTTCCTGGAACTTCCCGGATCAGTTTGAACCATCTCACATCTCCGAGGATGAAGCCGGCAATCGCTGGGGGTTGTTCGTATCGAAGAGATACTCAGGCAAGGACAACATCTGGGCTGTCAAGGCAGAACCGGGAGGTGAGTGGCAGAATCCGGTGCTTCTCATGAATGCATACCTGCATTCCCGGCTCAGTTTTCAAGTCTCGAGCGACTCCTTCTTTCTGGAGTTTGATGACATAGATGACGGTTACTTCTACGACTACGGTGTCGAACCTCCGGATTCATCCGAAGAGACCATTGTCACTCGCGTTTCATTTTCACGGCGAGATGTCACCAGAGACTCGGATCGTGATGGCGTACCGAACAGCATCGAAAATGAACTCCTGCTGTCCAACAGACTGACCGACAGCGATTCAGATGGAAAGTCTGATGCGGTCGACTTCTGTCCATTGAGTATTCCTATGCCGCAGAGTGAACGATACGAGTTCTACAAGATCGCCTTGAGAAGTCTAATGAATCTCGATGACTTCGAAAACATCCAGCCCAGCAAAGACACGGCATGGAGTCGTTATTACGGAATCTATTACATTCATGAGCCGACGGTGATCTATCTTGCGCTTCCCGGCGAGGTGCAAATGCCCGAGTTGACAGGGTTGCCGGTAATCGTCGTGCAGGTCAGGAATCCGATGTACTTCACGAGCAAACAGTCATACGCCTCGAATTCCGGCGGTGTAGTACCTCATCTCGAATTCCAGCGCCCGAATGTAGATTTCCTCGGCAAGAGAAGTCAGATGAAGATCAGGTATGTGATTCACAGGTATAGAAGCGAACTCGCGACCGTGCACTTTGTAAGAGATGACAACGGATGGCAGATCGAGAAAGTTACAACCGATGGATGATCCTGATCGTACCGTAGATTCAAGGGAGACTGAATGAGCTTTTACAAGTACTGCCCGCGATGTGGACATGAAATGCAATTGAGAAACAATGACGGACGAGAGCGACCTTTCTGTCCGGCGTGTGGTTTTGTGCACTACATGAATCCTGCTCCTGCTGCAGGGGGTGTAGTCTTTGACAAGGGCCGGCTGCTTCTCGTAAAACGCGCCCACGAGCCGTACGTTGGCAAGTGGACGTTCCCGGCCGGATTCATGGAGTGGGGCGAATCTCCCGAAGAGACAACCATTAGAGAGCTTAAGGAAGAAACGAATTACGATGTCGAACTGGATGGGCTCTTTCACGTATATGCCGGACACGATGACCCGCGAACAAAGGCAATCCTCGTTCTCTACTTCGCGCATCCGAACGGTGGAAAGCTGGTCGCGGGCGATGACGCATCGGAGGCAAAGTGGTTCACGCTGGAGGAAGTCCCCCCGGATGACGAGATTGCCTTCGAATCGCACCGCAGAGCACTGTCGAAACTGAGGTCAGAGTTCCCTGAACGATTTGAGCGATGAGACTAAAGAACAGGCTCTTCACTGCGTTTCTTCTATTCGCATTCTTCCCGATAGCGATACTCTCATTCATTGGCCTCGAACTCCTTGACAGGGGCTTGGAACGAGTTACATCACCGGGCATACAGTCTGCCATTCAATCCGCTGATTCTGTAATCGAACTCGGACAAGTCGAGTTAGAGGATAGATGCGTGCGAGCATTGTCGGAAGTCCCGTCCGGTGTGCTTGGCGATATGGTCGGCTCCGTTTTCGACTTCGCGATGACCGTTTCCGATTCGGATACGACGTTAAATTCCGTCATATCGGACAGTATCACTATCGAAACGATACTCGGTGGGCTGTTGGGTGAAGATGGTCAGATCACAAGGACCAGATTCAGGATTCGGGACGGCTTCGCAGTGATGGGGATCAGGAGGGCACTTGATTCCGTCATCGCCACAGGCTATATACTCGGACCCGAATATGCATCGTCTCACTCAGCTTTCGGTGATCACTTGTACGAGTTTGACCGCGTAAGACTTCTCAAAGAGAGCAGGAAGAGATTCATGAGGTTGCTCTGGTTAGCATTCAATCTGTCTTTTCTTGTCGTGATTCTTGTCGTTTCACGGGTTACCGCGAGGGGATTCACGAAACCTCTCGCCGGACTCGAAAAGCTGGTCGAACGCGTAGGGCCGGGGAGTTGGGATGTCAGCCTCGAATACAAGCGGAAGGATGAAGTTGGTTCACTCGTTGCCGGTTTCAACAGGATGTCTGTCAGGCTTGCCGAGACAACCGAGAAGCTGATACACGCCGAGAAGACCGCTGCGTGGCAGCAGACGGCAAGAGTTATCGCTCACGGTATCAAGAATGTATTGGCTCCCGTGAAACTCGCTATCGCGCGGCTCGAAAAGGACTCGAGCATCTCCGCGTCAGATCCATCATCTCCTCTGACTACGATCCAATCTGAACTCGATCTGCTCGAGAGATCGGCAAAAGACTTCTCCATGTTCGGACGGCCAGTCGCCTTGAATCTGAAGACTTCAGACATCAACGCTGTCGTCAGGCAGGCAGTCCGAATATGCGATTCCAAGGACCCTCGAATTCAAATGAAAGTGTCACTTGCTGAGGAAACTCCCCCGGTAATGATGGATGCTGAGCTTATTCGGGAAGCCACAATCAACCTCATCAAGAATGCACAGGAGTCCTCAGATGAAGCGGTAGAAATCCAGATTTCAACTTCTCTTGAGAAGGGAAGGGCTGTGATCACTGTTGCAGATAACGGCGGTGGAATAAATTCGGAACTCGAAGACAGGATTTTCGAACCATATATTACGGGAAAGTCGGGGGGGACCGGACTGGGTCTTGCTATCGTGAAGAAAGTCGTGGATTCATGTGGTGGGACGATAAGTCATGTAACAAGCCCACACGGTACATCGTTCAGGATCTGGTTAGAGGTTGCAAATGAATCAAGCGGCTGACAGCACTCTGTTCGTCGTTGATGACGACAGGTTGTTTCGAGACGAGTTAGAACACCTTCTCACTTCCGAAGGCTATTCCGTGAGTGGCTTTGGAAACATCGCGGATTGCCGGGTTGCGCTGGAGGAGTCCAGCCCGCGAGTGATCCTTCTTGACATTCAATTGCCCGATGGCAACGGCGTCGATTTCTTGAAAGAGCTTATATCACAGGGCAACCATCCAGAGGTCATAATGATATCCGGCGCGGCATCACTGCAGGATGCGGCGGACTCGGTAAAACTGGGTGCCTCCGACTTTCTGGAGAAGCCATTCGAACCACAGAGGCTTGTCTCTATCGTGAGGAGCTGCTTCCGGATCGCCAACCTGAAGGCTGCCAACAGGAATCTGCTCGAAAGTAAGCTCGCCGGGTACAAACTCATCGGCAACTCCGCGATAATGCAATCGATCAGGAGTGAAGTAAAGCAGATAGCTGCAACCGATTCACGAGTTTTGATCAGCGGAGAAAGCGGCACCGGAAAAGAAATTGTCGCAGGGCAGATTCACTACCTTAGTTCCAGGGCTGACAGACCGTTCATCAAGCTCAACTGTTCGGCTATCCCATCGGAGCTTGTTGAAAGCGAGCTGTTTGGTCATGTAAGAGGTGCTTTCACCGGTGCATATCAATCTTGTGACGGTAAGTTCAGTGCTGCGGATGGAGGTTCGCTCCTGCTCGACGAGATTGGTGATATGCCATTGGATGTACAACCGAAGTTGCTGCGGGTAATCGAAACAGGTGAAGTTGAGCGGCTGGGGTCGTCAAAGACGCAGAAGACCAATGTCAGGCTGATAAGTTCAACCAATCGCGATCTGCAAGGCATGGCATCGAAGGGAGAGTTCAGGCAGGATCTTCTTTACAGAATTAACATTGTCCTGCTGACAATACCGTCACTGAGGAATCATCGCGAGGATATCCCCGATCTGGTTCGACACTTTGTCGAGGAACTCTCCGTTGATCAGCATTCTCATCGAGTCGAATTTGCTGAAGAGGCGATTGGTGCATTGATGGACTACAGCTGGCCGGGGAATGTGCGTCAACTCAGAAACATAATCGAGAGGCTGTTATTCACCGGTCGTGACGAAAGAATAACAGCAACTGAAGTCCGGGCGTGTATCGGAGGGCAGTCGAAGTTCGGCGACAGAGGGGAAGTCCAATCGGATGGCAATCGACTCTCTGAGGCTGTCACTAACTTCGAAAGGCAATTCCTCTCCACGGAACTTCGCAATGCAAACGACAACGTGTCTCTGCTTGCTCGGCGACTCGGGATGGATCGAGGTAATCTCTACCGGAAACTCAAGAAGCTTGGATTGTTGTCAAACTGACATCCGGTCACTACGGCCATGATGTGCGTATGACATCATCATCCTAATAGAACGAAATCTAAATCGTTGAAACCTTTTGATTGCAGCGAGTTGACGTAATCAGTACATTTCGGCACGCGACATGCCATAGCTTCCGATGTAGTCCAACAATCGGAAGAAAGGAGCCGTAAATGCGAACCAGTACTGTTGCAATAAACCAGCTCTGGACAGCGCTCGTGGTGCTTATCTTATCAACTCAGGCATCGGCGATTCTCGGAGCGCAGCCGGACACTCCCGAGGACGTGCTGATTAGTCAATACACTTTGGCCATCGAGACCGACGAGCGGTCGGGTATCCTCACTGTCGAACAGGATGGAGAATCGCTTTCCAGAGAGTTTGACCTTACAGACATCAGGGCACTCAGGGGTAAACTGACTATTCCTCCTGACGTTGAGTTCACGAGCGACGGATTAATCATCGGGTCTGCAATTTTTGATCTGCAGAACTTGAGAGTCGAGGATGTGTATGAGGATAGCGACGATCTGATCGGCATTACCTTCAAACATCGTGAACCCTCCAAGTCGTCGAGGCGGCGTGTTACGTCCAGAAATAGAATAGCGTTTGGAGAAGAACTTGTGATCGATCACGAGGACTTCGTTCGCGGTGATGTCGTGAATTTCGGGGGAGACATCGAAGTTGCTGGCGAGATTAACCGCAACGTCGTATCAATATTCGGTGATGTGCGCATCGTATCGGAGGGAATAGTTCGGGGGGATGTCGTCTGCCTTGACGGAAGGGTATATCTCAAAGATGAAGCCGCGGTGTACGGTGAGACTATGGCGCACAGGGGTGTCAAGAAGAGCCGGGGCGCCAGAGTCAGGTTCGACTCCGATGCGTGGGCACCCGAGAAGTTCGATGTGTTTGGATACTACAACAGGGTCGATGGGCTTTTCCTCGGCGGCAAGTTGGTTATATCTGATGCTGATTCGATGCTCCCTACCGTTTTTGGAGACTGCGGGTATGCATTTGAATCCGAGCGATGGAAATATGAACTCGGGGTGCACCAGAGGATCTTTGACTACTACTCCTTTGGTCTCGGTGGAAGTTTCTACCGGAAGACGATGACTGATGACGAGTGGTTATCCCCGGGGTGGGAGTCCACGGCGCTTGCATTACTCGTGGCCGAAGATTTCAGGGATTACTACGAGGAGGAGGGCGGCCGAATTTACCTGACATTCAATCCCGGCTATTACAACGAAGCTGGAGTTTCGTATCAGTATTCCGAACTCGATTGGCTTGATCATCACCCGGGTCTTTGGGCTTTGTTCGGATCATCAAAGGATTTCAGGGCCAATTTTTCCTCCATCGAGTCGGCGGAACGACTTGAGCGTCGCGACGAGTTCAACAGGAAGCTTGGCCAGTTGACAGCCTGGTACATACTCGACACTCGCGATGACCCCGACTTTCCTTACTCCGGCTGGTGGGGTCATCTCGAATATCAAACCGCCGGTGATGACCTCAAGGGGGACCTGAACTTCGATCGTTTTACTGCTGAAGTCAGAAGGTATCAGCCGATCACACGATATCAACAGATCAACGCGAGGATTAAGTACGGCACGTCGGGTCGAGATCTTCCTCTGTTCCGGACTTTCTATCTCGGCGGCATGAGAACGATCCGCGGACTCGACCATAAGAGCCTTCGCGGAGATCAAATGGCGCTCGTTAACCTCGAGTATGTCATAGGATTTCGTCATGTACCGGTACGGACTGCCCTGCTGTTCGACGTGGGCAAGGTTCTGTCTCGCGATGAGAATATCCTTTCGGATGGGGATTTTCACAGTTCAATAGGCTTGAGATTCGGATTCGAGGAAGGTCTGAGTCTGGAAGTTTCCAAGTCCCTTGACGACTCCGAAGAATCGGTCAAGCTGTGGGTGACTTTTCAGAAATCTTTCTAAGACGTCTTATCCTGATCGCCGGTCTACTGATTGTCTTCGAATGGTGTCTGGCGACTGATGCGGGTTATGCAGTTACCGCCCCGCGTGCGGCTGTATTCATACTCAATGATAGTGTTTCTGTAGCACTTGACTTCGCGGACCTGCTTGATGAGCGCAACAGGGCAATGCTGGATGATGGCTATCCTCTCTCTTTTGAACTGAGTGTCTCGCTTTTCGAGCCGGGCAATATCTGGTTTGACAGCCGTGTAGCTCAACGAAAAGGAAGGTTCTGCATTGAGTATCGAAGGTGGGATGAGAAATACGCCCTGCGGCTTGTCGACTTCTATGGAGATTCCCATTCGGGTTTCTATGAATCCCTCGGTGAAATACTCGTTGATTTGGATGAGCGGCTGACCGCAAGTCTCGCAGGATACTCCGATTTGGATCCTGTCATTGCATACTATGTCAGAGTGAGAATCGAACATTCCACGCTTACATTTGATGACATGAAATCCTCCGAAGATTGGCTCGAACATGGCAATGCGGCAGCAAGCGACTCGGCTGAGAGCCGAAATGAATCTCTCGGTGACAGGGCCGCAAGGTTTTTGTGGGGGCTTGCGGGCGTGAAAACCGAGGAAGAGTCATTCGAAACACGTAAATTCAGAACGGGTGATCTGCGACGAGAAAGATAAGTCGTTGTTGTATAAGCGAATGGCTATCCATCTGAGTGATTTGAGTCTTCGTTATCCATAATCCCAAATAAGACATTGGCTTGCAGCGAAATAATGCTGTAAATGTTTCCTGGATCTATCCGATACAAGTAGTGATAGCGTATGGGGGCATGTTGCTTAATCGGGCGAGGTAAGCCAATGACAGCAAACAACCAAGAGACGGCTAAGAGTGACTCGACATCCAAAGTGTATTTGCCTTCGATGAAAAGCACCACTACTGAGCAGTTGGTGACACGGGAGGCAATGGAACCGGATCCTTTGCAGGATCTGGAGTCGAGCTTTGATATCATAACCGATAAGCACCCCAGGCTTTCGACGAACGAAGGCAAAAACGAGGCGAGAAGTTCTGACCTCAAAGCCCTTCTTGAGATATCCAAAGCCGTGAATTCGACGCTCGTCCTCGATGACATTCTCCAGATTGTCATGCGCAGGGCGATCGAGCTCCTTCAGGCGGAGCGAGGATTCCTGATGCTCCTTGATAGCAAAGGAAAGCTCCAGTTCAAGACCGTGTACAATCCGAACGGCGATTCGCTCCCGGACGAAGACCTGAAGATATCGAATTCTATCGCGAACGAGGTGGTACGGACCGGTAAGCCCGTATTCGCATCCGATGCCCAGGCTGACGAGCGGTTTGCCAAGCAGCAGAGCATACTTGAGCTGCACCTCAGGTCGATTATGTGCGTTCCGCTGAAGGTCAAAGAACGAATACTCGGGGTTGTGTATCTCGACAATTCCTCCGATGCCAAAATATTCCTGCAAAGCGATCTATACCTATTCGAATTGTTTGCGGAACAGGCAGCTATAGCAGTGGAGAACGCCAAACTCTACGAAAGCCTTCTTGATCTAAAACGGTACAACGAGAACGTTGTCGATAAAACTCCCGTCGGTATTGTGGTGACTGATGCTGATCTCATGGTGACATCGTTGAATGCAATGGCGGCATCGATCCTGGCAGGGGACGTTTCCGAGTCTTTCAACTATGATCCATCGTCCGCTATGAAGTCATTCGAGTCATACTGGCCTGAAGAGAAGCAGAGCCACTGGGAACGGATCACCAGGCAAGTTATGGACACGGGCGAATCGTACTGCGAAAGCAAGTACTATCACCAGATTGGAGATGACCAGAAGGTTCTCTCCATCAAGGTTCGAATGCTTTACGAAGGCGAAGGTGACGGTAGCGGGCTGATTGTCGTGATTGAAGATATCACGGACAAGATCATACTCGAAAACTACGTGCTGATGTCAGAAAGGCTCGTTGCGAAGGGCGAGATGGCGGCATCTATCGGCCACGAACTCAACAACTACCTGACGATAATATCGAATAACGCTGAATTGCTGGGACTGAATGTCCGAAAGAAAAAACTTGACAGACTTGAGAAGAACGCGAACTCGATCCTAGACAATATTCAGAAGATCAAGCGTTTCACTGACAGCCTTATGGACTACTCGAAACTTGAAGCGGAAATTGTCGATTATGATGTCAAGAGTCTTATCGAAGAGTTGTTGTTCTCACTCAGGCCCCAGAAAAGCTTCAAGCACATTGATGTTGAAGTAGAAGTTCCTCCGAATCTTCCTGCAGTTCAGATGGATGTCGGGCAAATGCACCAGGTCTTGCTCAATCTGGTGAACAACGCTATTGAGGCAATTGAACCGACGATTAACAACAAGGGCAGGATAAGCATCTCTGTGAGGTGTGACGCCGAACAGAACGAGGTTTCAATCGAAGTAGCAGACAATGGACCCGGCATTGCAGCAGGCAATCTCGAGAAGATTTTTGAGCCGAGGTTTACTACCAAAAAGGATGGGCACGGTCTGGGGTTAGCCAACTGCAGACGAATTGTCGAAAGCCATCACGGCAAGATAACTGCCATATCCGAAGAACCCGAAGGTTCAATCTTCAGGCTTGTCATGCCGATCAGGCAGCCGGAAGAAGAAACTGAATGAATCAAAAATCCGTAGAGCTTCCAGCTCGATATGACATTCTCGATGCCCTCGGAGGGGGGGGCGGCGGGACTGTCATGAGAGTATTCGACAAGTTCCGCAATGAGGAACTTGCGCTCAAGTTATTCAACCCCACTGGAGATGCTCTGAATGATGAGGAGTCGTTCAAAGCCGAGTTCCTGATATCCTCTGCCGTCGTGCACCCCAACTTGTGCCAGGTATATGATTTCGGCTGGGATGCCGGCAACAGACCTTTCTTCACCATGGAATACATTAACGGCGAAGAGCTACGCTCACAAGCCGTACGTTCCTCGAAGGAAACGTTCCTCGAAGTATTACACCAGTTGTGTCTCGGCCTGACACTTCTTCAC
>Ga0272443_10006495_pt1 | contig 11552 bp, 5 predicted proteins | sample SSMAcet12_FD_193581 | JGI IMG/M metagenome (GOLD analysis project Ga0272443, IMG submission 193581) | Marine sediment archaeal communities from Little Sippewissett salt marsh, Falmouth, MA, United States - SSM-Acet-12 | ecosystem: Environmental > Aquatic > Marine > Wetlands > Sediment ... | reverse complement strand
ATTCTATTTAGAACACACCGCCAAGTCAATGAATTCGCAAGAATTGCCGTAAACTGTTATTTCAAGAAGCTTTACGGCAGATCATCGACCACAGAAGGCACCGTCGATCGGTGCACAATCTGACAGGAGCCGATTCGGCTCGACGTTTGAAAGATGTGCCCGGAAAGCAGAGCGTGAGCGCAATGTGTGCCCAGTTGAAAGAGGAGGATGGGCATTAGAACGCACTTGGCGCAAAAGTAGCTGGAATTGCGAGGCTTCAATCCCTGGCCTACAGCGCCAGAGACGCTGCATTTGCCTGCGACTCTCAGGAGGGCCGGGCCGTCTCAGCCGCTCAACTTCGCCAGCGCGGATTCCACAGATGGCTCCACTTGGAAGGGAGCTGTCTTGCCCTCGTCCCTCGAGATCAACAGGCAAACCTGAAGCATTGCCTCGATCCCTTGCGCCACGTTGCAGAGCACGACGGATCCGCCCTCAAGCTGTCGCCGCACTGCCAGAAACGCCAACAGCCCCACACTCCCCAAAAACGTGACCCGTTCAAGATTGATTACCACATGGTCAACCTCACCCGCCTTCAACAAAGAGAGGACTTCATCGCGGAGAGCGTACGAAGTATCGGGATCGCGAATCTGCTCGAGCAAAACCTCAACGATGAGCACATTGCCGCGAATCTCACCACGGGAACAACTCGGTTGATTTTCCGGCATCACGATTTCCTTCTAGAGGTAGGACTACGTTGCTTCCCCACAATGGTACCGCGATGCAAGCCAAGCGCCCAGCATCGCTTCCGCACAGAACCGTCGACGGAATTCTCTGCGCGGACAGTCCGATAGACTGTGCGAAAGCCGGAAGCGATGACACAATCACCCTGAGAACACCGACAAACAACCCAATTGGGTAGAGCCCATTCCAGGAACAAGATTGGAGAGAGCCCCAGAAACGACCCAGCTCTCCCAGCTTATTGATCCCCTCAGAACCGTTTGCGAAATGCCGCCGGTCGGGGGGAGAACTGATCTTGAATCGCTTTGGACAAGTCTCTAGCATCCGACCGCCTTTCCCGACGGACGAGGTCCGTTGCCGTGATCGCGTTGAACAACAGCGCGCAGGGCGGCGGTTGTCTCACGATCGAATTGCACGGGTTCCGGGAATCCGTGGCGGTAGAGGTCGCCCTGGTGACTTCGTTTGCGGCCCCACGATGACGTAACCGCCCCCGCGCACCGATCACCGGACCGTTCGTCAGCCAATATGACCACGATTGACTGGGACATTGCGGTGAACAATTCACACGATGCCAGGCAGCCGGTGCGTTCTGCGCGCCTGGTTGGTGTTTGGGCATGGATCTTCCTGACGCTCGGCATGACTTGCATGGGTTGGTCGCAAGCGCCTGCGCCGTCCGACTACCGAGCCTATCCGCTGAAATACAAGACCGCTGCTGATATGGAGCGGATGCTCCGCGATGTTCTTCCCGGTCTCGGAACGACCACCCACTTGATGGCCGATGCCCAGACGAACCAGATTCTTCTCCGTGGCCCTCAACAAGCTCACCAGATTGCCAAACAACTGATTGACTCCTCTGACTTGGCCGAATCCACGGTTCCGGCCGAACAACCGATTGTGAAGACCTATCGTTGCGATGCGACTCGCCTGCAACAGACGGCCGATCGCATTCGAACGACCTTTGCGACGTTCGGTGTACGCGTTGCGATCGATCCTCGTTCGCCCCAACTGATGGTTCTTGCGCCTCCGTCCGTCCACAACCTCATTGCGCGCCAACTTGCTGTCGGTGCTCTTCCGGCTTCGTCGGGCACAGCACCGCGTCCCCTGCCCAAGCCGAACGTGGTGGCTGTGGGACCCCAGGTCAGCCAGGCGGAACGTGCGTTTCGTCAGACTCTTGCCGCTCATGAAGCTCGGAAAGAGGAGTTCGTTAGATTAGCCAATGCCGAAGTCGGGCTCGTCGAGGCACGACTGCGCGATCTCCTCGGCGCACGCCTCGAGCCGCTCACCGCAAAAGAACCGGGATGGCCCGATTACTTGTTGTCGGACAAGACGGGCGACCACGTGGAGTTGCGCGTCGACCGAAATCTGAACGGTATCCGCGTGATCGGCAAACCGACATTGGCAACGCAGATGGCGCGCCTGATTCGAACTCTAGATAGCCCGGCGACGACCGCGGGCCGCAAGATTCGCGTGCTGCCCATGCGCCGCGCCGACCCGACGAAGGTTCAGGAAGCGGTTGAGGCTTATCGAACCGGCGGACAGAAATTCGCACCTGAGCAGCAACCGTCGACCAACAGCCAGAGTCGTTTTCATTACGGTCACGGCGGCATCGAGCTTGTCGCGTACCTGTTCCAGCAACCCGGTGCCGAGGGTGCGGGCGTGGACAAGGACGACGAAGCTCCCGGGGGACGTCTGCCGATCGATGGGCTGCCTCAACCGGGCCCCGACGTGGAATACGAAGTCCTTCCCGATCTGGATGTGATCATTCTTCGCGGACGCGAGAGCGACGTGGACGACGTGACCCGAATGATTGAGGAAATCGAACGGATCAGCGCCGAAACGGTGCCTGAGATCGACATCTACTTTCTCAAGCACGTCCAGAGCAGTTCCATCTCGGAGATCGTGCGGGGAGTTTCGCTCGATCTGCTCGGCGGCCGCCAGGGCCGTATCAGCGTGACACCGCTGGCGAAGCCGAATGCCCTGCTGTTGATCGGCTGGGGCGAGGCGGTGAAGGCCGTGAAAGACCTGATCTGGAAACTCGACCAGCCGACCGAACCGAACACGCAGTTCCGCATTTTCACTCTGGAACATGCTCCGGTCGCCACGGTCGGCGCGACGATCCTGCAGACCTTCATGAACCGCGGCGGACTGGCTCCCCAGATCCAGCTCACACCCGACATGCGACTGAACGCATTGATCGTTCGTGCGGCTCCGACGGACATGGCGGAAATCGAAATGCTCATCGCCCGGCTCGATGTCCCAGACCCCGGGCCGGTGTCACAGGCGCGGATGTTCAAACTGCAACACTCGCTGGCCAACGACCTGGCGATGACGCTGCAACAGGCGATCAGCGCGGCGGCCGGCGGAGTAGGAACTCAGAAATCGGCGGCCCTGGAATTGTTCGACGTGGACGGCCAGCGCCTGATTCGATCGGGCGTGCTCGACGACGTCCAGATCACACCGGACATGCGCACTAATACGCTCGTGGTCTCTGCACCGGCGGAAAGCATGGACCTGATGGCCGCGTTGATCGAACACCTGGACTCGCCTTCCGCGGTGGCCCAGATCAAGGTCTTCCGGATTCGTAACGGCGACGCAACCGCCATGGCCACCATGTTGCAGGGCTTGTTGCCGTCGGCAGCCACCACGGGAACCCGGCCGCAGCTTCCCGGCGCGGAAGGCGAAAGCTCGCTGGTACCGGTGCGTTTCACCGTCGACACGCGTACGAACAGCATTATCGCCACGGGTAGCGAGGGCGATCTGACAATCATCGAAGCCCTCCTCACTCGGCTCGACGAGGAAGATGTTCAGTCGAGAATCAACGAGGTCTATCGATTGAAGAACGCACCGGCTGCCGACGTGGCCGAGTCGATCAACGAGTTCCTTCGCAGCGAGCGAACCATTCAGCAGGCTGCCCCCGGGCTGGTCAGCGCGTATGAGCAAATCGAGAGTGAAGTGGTCGTCGTGCCCGAGATCGTCAGCAACTCGCTGATTATCAGTGCCGCGCCTGAGTACTACGAAGATATCATGGATCTGATCGAGAAGCTCGACGAGCAGCCTCCCCAGGTGATGATCCAGGTGCTGATTGCCGAAGTCAAGCTCAACGATCAGGAGGAATTCGGCATTGAACTGGGCTTGCAGGACTCCGTCCTCTTCGATCGGAGCCTGATTGCCGATCTGGAAACGATCAGCAGTACGACGCAAGAACCGGGCCTCGCTCAAGTAACGACCGAAGAAATTGTCGCGGCGACGAACACCCCGGGCTTCCTGTTCAACGATCAGCCGAACAACGCATCACTCGGCAACACAGCCAGCGAGAGGGCCTTGTCAACGGCCGGCGTAATCGGCAGCCAGGGGATCGCCAATTTCGGCACCATGCGAATCAACAACGAACTGGGCTATGGCGGCCTGGTGCTTTCCGCCAGCAGCGAGACGGTAAGCGCCATGCTCCGCGCCTTGAAAGACAACCGTCGCCTCGAAGTGCTCAGCCGACCGCAGGTCATGACCCTCGACAACCAGCCGGCCTACATCCAGGTCGGTAAACGCGTGCCGCGAATCACCGGCTCCACGGCTCGAAGCCAGGGACTCGTCAACACCATCGAATTGGAAAACGTAGGCCTTATTCTCGGCGTCACGCCGCGAATCAGTCCCGATGGCATGGTCGTCATGGAGATTGATGCCGAGAAGTCGGACCTCGATCCTATTTCGGAAGGAATCCCTGTGGCGGTCTCTGACGGTACGGAGATTCGCTCACCGAGTATCAACGTAACCGTAGCCCAAACGACAGTCAGCTCCGCCAGCGGGCAGACAATCGTGCTGGGAGGGTTGATCACGCAAAGAGAGCAGGAAGTCCACCGAAGCGTTCCCTGGCTTAGCGAGATTCCCGTGCTCGGCCGCCTGTTTCGTTTCGACTCGGTCGCTTGCGAGCGTGCCGAGCTGCTGATTGTTCTGACGCCGCACGTCGTCAAGAACGAGCAGGAAGCGGAACGCCTGAAAAAGGTCGAGGCCTCCCGGATGCACTGGTGCCTGGCCGACGTCCACGAGTTGCACGGTGATACGGGACTGGTCAATATTCACGAGGGCCACGACCTGAGTGACGGCTCGACGGATACGATCTACCCTGACGCCGACCCCATGGGAATCGGACTCGAGCCTCCGGCCGACGGCGACTGGGAATCGCTTGAAGTCATCCAGCCCCAGGGCTTGCAGCAGAAACTTGACCAGGATCCCAAGCCGGCTCAAAAATCGGGTGCCAAGGCAGCGCCTGCAGTGCAGCCCCATGCCTCCAATCGTCGCCCGGCGAGTCCGGCCAATCAGACAGCAGCCCCCGTGGCACCGGCGATCCCGTCACCCACGAGCACGACCCAATATGGGCCTCCTGCACCTGCTTACCAGGTGTCGCCGACTCAGTACCCGGCCTATTCGAGTCCGGCAACCTACAACGCTCCTTACGGAGTTCCGACGACCGGCGCCGTGCCGGCACAGTATCCTGCGTATTGAGAACGGGTCATGTCCAAATTCTCTCTCACATCTCTACTGCCCCTTCTCCTGACGTTCCTGCTGTCAGGCTGTTCGAGCCTCGATCTCTCCGAGGATTGGCAGTGGTCGATTTCGGACGACAAGCCCCAGATTCCCACCGAAATTGTGGACGTCTGGACAAACGATATCTTGCACCGGTCGGGCGAGGCCTCGAAACGAGGCTTCGGCGGGCGGCTCATGTTCTACAACGAGGAAAACGAGACGCCGATCAAGGTCGAAGGAGCGCTCACGGTCTACCTGTTTGACGATCACGGCGAAGACCCAATGCGCGAGGAGCCCGTCCACAAGTTCATCTTCCCGGCCGAAACGCTTGATAAACACTACAGCGAATCGAAACTCGGGCACTCCTACAGCTTCTGGTTGCCCGTCGACGAGGTAGGCGGTGTCGAAAAGAGGCTGACGATCATCGCCCGTTTCGAGCCGACGACCGGTGGGAGACTCCTGGCCAAACCGTCGACGCACGTTCTCCCCGGGAAGCCCGTGGACGAACAGCTGGCAAGCCCGCTGGTGCAGCGCTTCGAAGCCAGCAAGTTTCTAAGGAAGGCCGATGGCCAGGTTCAGCAAGTGGCGCACTTCGAGATGGCTCCCAGCCAGCCGGAGATCGAGAAGCCACAAGAGAGAGGCATCACAACGACGACCATCAACCTGCCACCCGGCTTCACCCGTCAGATCGGCAACGCACCTCAACAGTCGGCGTTCGGGGCCCCAATGACACTACCGGGCGCTCCTGCTTCGGGAACCGTACCGGTAAGCGCGGTGCCGGCCCAATCTAGTTCGGTGAACGTTCCTTCTGCGGCGCAGGTGCCGGCAGTTCAACCGGGGCAGGCGTCTGTTGTGACTTCTTCGGCGAATTCGATCCTGGCGTCGCAACAGCCAACTCGTTTCGAACTTCCGAGATTCCCGGCTCGAAGAGAAGCATTAGGCCGGCCAGTTTCTTCTCGTGTTCGGACCCAACCGTTCCACGCAACGTGGCCGTCCGCTCTGCCACGGACACCTCGAGCGGCGTCGACGAACGAATCGATGGCGACACCGACAAACGCTCCATCATCGACGTCTCCATGGCCTGAGCAGGAAGTCTGGTAGGCGTGAAGCCGAGCCGGAGTCGCGGAGCGTACATCCCGGATTCAAGCTGGGGAGGAGTACGCATCCGGTTGATGGCCGGATCGACGGCCTCTCGAACCAGTTCTCGAGCGTTCTCGATCGACGACCGAATCTCTCCATCGGCCGCAGACTGACCACCGACGAATCCCCGGTCGCGTGAATCGGCTCCAACAAAGTCCGTTGCGTCGCGCGCACCGCGCAGGAATCGCTCGTCGCCGGAGATCTGACCCACATCGTCGGCCGCGGCGCCTGGCGTCGCGCCGGCTTCCCGACGTGCCCGCATCTGGTCGATGATACTGGTCCGCTGCTCCCGCTGCACTTGTGCCTCGACAATCGAGCCCCAGACAACGGAAACGACAAAGACGGCCACAAAGAAAATGTTGGAATTGGTCATCAAACGTCTCCCGAAATCAAGTCGACTCGCTTGCCCATCGGTCGCAGGGCGATTCTGTAAATTGTACCATACAGGAGGTGGAGAGACGATTTCGCTTACCCCCCGCAATACCTACACTTCCGAGCCACGATGGCTGACACGCACCCTGCCTATCTGGCGCTTCTCGAGGATGGCGAACTGGGCCGCCGTGCCCAGGTGGCCCTCGATTCGCTTGCCCAATGCACCGGTTGTGCTCGGCGGTGCAACACGGATCGGCTCGCAGCCAACCCGGCATCCTGCTGTCGTACAGGACGTTACGCCCAGGTGAGCAGTTGCTTTCCCCATCTGGGCGAAGAGAACTGCCTCCGAGGCTGGAACGGATCGGGAACGATCTTCTTTGCCCACTGCAATCTGGGCTGCGTCTTCTGCCAAAACTACGACATCAGCCATCAAGGACAAGGTCGGGAGGTTACGTCCAGCGAGTTGGCAGCCATGATGCTGTCACTCCAGCGGCAGGGATGCCACAACATCAATTTCGTGACCCCTTCGCACGTCGTTCCCCAGATCCTCGAAGCGCTGGTCCTTGCCGCGGAGAACGGCCTGCGTCTGCCTTTGGTCTACAACACGGGTGGATACGATTCGCTCGATACCCTGCACCTTCTCGACGGCGTGGTCGATATCTACATGCCCGACTTCAAGTTCTGGGATTCGACCGTTGCCAAAGAACTGACCCATGCCGAGGACTATCCCGAAGTCGCCCGGGCTGCCCTGCACGAGATGCACCGGCAAGTAGGCGACCTGGAGATCGACGAAGAGGGTCTTGCCCGTCGCGGGGTTCTGGTGCGTCACTTGGTCATGCCCCACGAACAGGCCGGCACACAGGAGATCATGACATTCCTGGCGGAGGAAATCTCGCCGGACACGTACGTGAATGTAATGGCCCAGTACCATCCCTCCGGAACAGCGCAGCAACATCCAGACATAGCACGAAGCACGACGCTCGACGAGTACCATACCGCCTTACGGTTGGCTCGCGAGGCGGGGATTCATCGGCTCGACACCAGATAGGTTTCTTCGCCGCCTCGTCTATTGCCAATCACCGTCGAGGTAGAGCTCGAAATCGAGTGGTTCATCTACCTCGGCTTCATCCGTTCCTGCCGTGCAATATGCCTTCACAAAGTCGAAGCCGACCGCGTCATAAAGCAGATCCGGACTCAACTTCTGCCTCGACATGCAGGCTAAATCGTCAGATGCCTCGAACAGGTCGGTGCGAAGCGTGTCGTGGAGCTTGGCCTTGTCGAAACCGCCTTCCGTAGCCCGAGCATGTACTTCGTCGAAGGCACGTACGACGAACCGGTGGAGGCTGCCCTTCGTCTCCGCATCGTACAACTGGGTTTTTGCGAGCCGGAAGCGTACCTCATCGTCACCCGGCGTATCGAAGAGTGTCGCCTTGTCGTATCCTCCAGCCCTGCTGCATGCAGACACCTGCGAAAAGCCGGCAGCAACGACATTGTATTGCGAAGTCACTATCCAACTCCGGTTCTCTTGACCGACGAAAGAATCGTTTCCTGCGCTGTCGTAGAACAAGGCATAGCTGCTCCTGTTGTCGCTGCGAGCTTTCACGGAAGCAAAGTACCTCGTACGGCTGACGAACTGGGAACTACGGAGCTTGCTCCAACCTTCGTTGGTATTTGTCTTGAACTTGACCTTCGTCTTTTCGGGACCGTTGATCTCCGCCGTGTCGATCCCGCCTGCCGTACTGTAGGCATGACTGGCCATGAAGTCTCTGGCAGCAAGGACGAATCCGTCGCCCTCAAGCGTACTCAGGCCGGGCGCCGACTCGTAGAAATCGTCCCCTTCGGAATCGAACAGTCGCGCCGTGTCGGTTCCACCACCTCCGACAGCCTCGACCGAGGAGACATTGGCGAAGGTGCCGGTCCAACTGGCACCGTTCTCGGAGACATCGATCTGGTCCGTCCGTAGCGTAACCGTTTCGTCGCCCTCAGTGCCGGTGACCGTCACGGCATCGTCGCCAAGGCCGCCGTCGATGACCAGCGGAAGACCGGAAACGGCATAGCCAATTGTGTCGTCCCCGGATCGCCCGACGATGCGGACCGAGGTAACCTCGGATTTGGAGAACTGCTCCACTTCACCGTTGTACGTCACATTGATCGAACCGTTCTCCTCCTCCAGATCGAAAACGTCGTCGGCGTACGTTCCTTTGACGTACAGTTCTCCATCGATCAGAGTGACCGGCAGGAACAGGCGTGGTGCCTCGGCCTCCAATTCCTTGTTCTGGGGCGTGAAGTCAATGTTGCCGATTCCACCCGCATCCGACCAGGACGCCCAGTCCCAGCCGAGCAATCCGGCAAACCCCTCCACATCGGCGAATATATCGAGGGCCGCCTCGTAGTAGGCGACCTGCAATTCCCCGTTGTAGAAGGCGGTATCGCCGTCCTGGCACACTCCGCCGGGCTCGGCGGCAGCGCCCGTGCGGCTTTGAATCCCGATCTCCGTGAAGTAGAACGGTTTGTCCAAGCTACTGGCCCAGGTCGTAATCTCGCTCACCCAGTCCTTGCCTTTCAAATCCCCTTCGACCTGGCAATCTTGCCAGGCGGCCGCCAACTCCTCTTTCGTCGGATTGGCCGCGTCGGTCAGTGGGAAGTAGGCATCGATTCCTACGGCATCGACCAGGTCCGTGAACGTGTGATCCTGGTAGGCGTCCCAGTTGGGCGCCACCACAAGCGTGCCGTTGTAGGTCTCTCGGACCGATTGAATCACGGCCTCCCACTCATCGCGGAAGGCATCGTCCGTGTCGAGTGACACAAGCTCTGTTTCGATGATGAGCGCCTCCGCGCCCGTGCGCTCGGCAATGTCCGCGTAGAAACCGATAAATTCCGTATAAGACTCGAAGAAGGCGGCCGTGTCGCCTTCCGTGGGCTTGATCATGCCCCGCCACTCGTCGTTGCCTTCATCATAAGCGAACCCCTTCAAATCCAGGTGGGGCTTGAGGTGTACGGAAAGACCTTCCTCGTGAATGGCCGCGATGGTCTCCTCGATCACCGCCATCGTACTCTCCGGATGCTGCTGCGTGACCTCCGGATCCCATTGAATCTCGGGGAAGATGTCGAGCGGCTCGCCGGGCGCCGCTGCGGTTCTGCGTTCGACGAACCAATGATCGACAAGTGCCACGGTGTTCGCACCTGTTGCCGCCATACGCTCGATCGAATTCTCCGTGTTCTCGAAGTCGTACACCGAAACGGTCTGGTCAGCGTACTCGATGTTGACGTTGGCAACATCGACCTGGCCCGTGAACGTCCCCGTATCGCTCTCGTTCGTTCCGAGTTTGATACCCACCAGGCCCACCTCGCTCGCGTCGAACTCGGCATCCATGTACGCCGGCACGGGACTCTGGCTCAAATCCAATACGATCTGCTGCCAGTCCGATTCCATGTTGTGCCACTCGCCGTAGTAGTTGTACCAGTTCTCCGTGCCGCCTGAATCGTCCATGCTCTTGAGAAAGATCTGGACGCCGTTCGGAGCGCTCGAAGCACCGTGCAGCGAATCGTCGACCTTGATGTCGATCGTGATCTTGGCATCCTGCAGGTCTCGGACCATGGCACCACAAGTCTGTTCTCGTGTCCCATCTTCAACGGGATGGGCCAGGCGATATCGCAAATCGACGAAGATCTCCCCGTCGCGATGGTCTTCGGCCGTGCGAAACAGATCGGCCTGCGCCCTGAGAACGCCCTCACCACCGGGACTCTCTGCGGCAACAACCTCTAACTCACCAAGTCCCGACGACTGGACGGCCTCCTGCTCTACCCAACTTGTCGTCTCGGGTAACTCGCCGGCGGTGAAAGAGACATAGTTCCAGCCGAGATAGGGGAGGAATTCTGCCCCGCTCAGGGCCAGACGAGGCTCCAATGCTTGAAGCCCGCGAAGAAGTCGACCTCTTGTTAACGATGCTTTCCCCGTCTTCTTCTCTTTCCGGCTTCTCCACCAATACCCGCTACCTGCTTGCTTCTTCATCGTGCGATCCCTCGAGGCGATGGAACATGGTGCTTGCGCCGTCTTAGCCTATCGTGCCGACACTACCTATCGTGCCGACTATACACCCGACCGCGTACCTGTGCAACCAACGAGAATGGCGAAAACACGAGGTACGATATAAGCGATGGAAAAACTTCAGAAAGAAATACTTGCTTCTTGCGTGTTCCTGCCATCTCTGACGTCCCACCAGAAAGTAGGTCACCGCCCACCGAACGAAATCCCATTGGCGGCGATCTGCTCCCATACGTCGAGCCGTTCACTTCTGGCCTATACTTGAATATTCGATGCTTGCCCTACAATCCGTCTTGTTCCATGAGCCCCTACACACGTTCCCCCGCAGAAACGACCGTCGATCGTCCAGCCGAGTCTGAAGCAAGCCGGTTCGCTTGCCGCTCCTGGCTTGCGGCACGCCTATTGGGCGCGATGGTCCTGGGCGCAATCCTGGTTCTCGTCTACTACCCTGCCGCAGGCGGCCCCTTCGTCTTCGACGATGCCGGCACCATCGTCGACAACCCGTCGATCCGTCAACTCTGGCCCCTCGTCGGGGATGATGTGAACCCCGGCCCGTTGCTCCCTTCGGAAACGTCGGCCGTCCACGGACGCCCCCTCGTAAACCTGACCTTCGCCGCCAACTATTCCTGGGGCAAACTCGATCCATCCGGCTATCGCATCGTCAATCTCGTCTTCCATTTCCTGTCGACCGTGTTGCTCTGGGCGATCGTGGCCAGAACTCTACGGCTCGAGTACTTCAAGCGAGCATTCGATGGCATCG
>Ga0272443_10006494_pt1 | contig 11552 bp, 11 predicted proteins | sample SSMAcet12_FD_193581 | JGI IMG/M metagenome (GOLD analysis project Ga0272443, IMG submission 193581) | Marine sediment archaeal communities from Little Sippewissett salt marsh, Falmouth, MA, United States - SSM-Acet-12 | ecosystem: Environmental > Aquatic > Marine > Wetlands > Sediment ... | reverse complement strand
AAGGTAAATGTTTACAACAATGGAAAGGACTTTATAATAAGGGAAGTAAACGAACAGTTAAATAAGTTTGAAATAATAGTTCATAAATTTGGGGATGAGGCACTTGATAATCGTCAAGTTGTGTATAATAATGATAAATAATGATTGACAAATCGGAAACTGCCAAAGAAGTCCAATTCTACACAATTCAAGAAGTCGCAGACTTATTAAAGGTGTCATATATCACTGTATTCAGATGGGTTAAAGCAGGAAAAATTACTGCTTATAAAGTCGGTAAACAACATAGAATCAAAAAAGAAGATTTAGATAAATTTATTGAAAATAGTAAATCCTATGGCAGAATTGAAATTTAAGGGCAAAAAAATGGTTTGGAACCACCACCTATCTGTTCCCTATCATACATTAGATGAAATAGAGGGATTGGGTTACAAGACTGATAAAGCTGATGGTAATATAATTGTTGAAGGCGATAACTTACCCGCTCTTAAGAGTTTATTGCCACAGTATTCAGGAAAGATTAAATGTATTTATATTGACCCGCCTTATAATACGGGAAATGAGGGCTGGGTTTATAATGATAATGTCAACAGTCCTCTTATAAAAGAATGGCTTGGTAAACAAGTCGGAACTGATGATATGACAAGACACGATAAGTGGCTTAGTATGATGACACCTAGGTTGAAGATAATGAGAGAACTTTTAGCGGACTCTGGTTGTATTATGGTAAGTCTAGACAATAACGAATTTCATCATTTCCGATGCCTTGCAGATGAAATATTTGGTGAGCAAAATTATGTTGGAAATTTTATATGGAGAAAAAAAGAAGGAGGTGGGCAGACAGACAGCTATTTTGTTACTGAACACGAATATATTGTAATTTATGCTAAAAGTGAGTTGTTTAATTGGTTGGATGAGGAAGTTGATATTGATGATTCAAGTTTTAACAGAGAGGATGACAATGGAAAGTATAAACTTGTAAAGCTTGAAAAATGGGGAACGGGTGCTAGGAAAGAAGATAGACCTAGTATGTATTTTCCAATTATAAATCCTAAAAATGAAAAAACTTACCCTATTGCTCCTGATGGAAACGACGGACGATGGCGTGTTGGTAAAGCCAGAATGGAGATGTTGATAGAAGATGATTTGATTGAATGGCTAGATAAGGATGGAAGATTAACACCTTATGAAAAAGTTTACTTTGATAGTGAGGATACTAAGGTTATAAAAGAAAGAAGTATATTATATGAGCTTGCTAATACAGGTGAAGCCTCAAATGAGTTAAAAGAGATTTTTGGTGAAAAAGATATATTCTCAAATCCCAAACCATCATATCTTATTCAGTATCTTTTAACTTATACAACAGAAGAAGCAGACTATATCCTTGATGCTTTCGCAGGCTCTGGGACAACAGCTCAAGCAGTATTGGAGCTGAATGAAGAAGATGGTGGTAACCGAAAGTTCATAATGATTCAAATGCCAGAAAGCAGTGATAAAGAGCCAGATAAGAATATCTGTAAAGACATTACAAGAGAAAGAATTGTAAAAGTAATTGAAAACAAACTTGAAAATAAAGATGTGGGATTTGAATATCGAAAAGTTGGAAAACCAATCGATGCAGAAACGATACTATCTGGACAACTACCAACATTTGGGCAGTTAGCAAAGTATGTATTCTACTTGGCAACAGGACAAACCCCTGAAAAAGAAGATATATCTAAAGAAAAATATCTGGCAGGGAAGATTGGCGATACAAGTGTATATCTACTCTACCAAGATTCTTTGGAGGAATTACAGCGGATGGCATTAACTCACGAATTCGCAAAAGAGTTACCAAAAGGAAAGAAAATAATATATGCCCCAGCCTGCTTCTTAGATGATGATTACTTATCTGAAAACGATATTAGATTTGTAAGTATTCCATATAACTTGTTTGAAAGACCTGAATAATGATATTCAAGGAATACCAGAAAAAAGTATCGAACAATATAAGAGAATACTTTATTAAAGCATCTGAATTGAAAACAGCATTAGCAAATATACCTAATGTTGAAATAGATTGGGTGCATAATTCATTTACAACTGTAGGTTTAGAAACAGTCCCAGACAGCCCTAGGAACGGTTTAGGGGAACATTATCCAAGATTTTGTATAAAGATGCCTACTGGTGGTGGTAAAACACTTCTAGCCGTAGATACAATACGACAATATCAGGAACTCTTTGCAAAACGCAAAACTGGTTTAGTTGTATGGGTTGTTCCATCAGATATTATCTATACACAAACGATAGAAAGTTTAAGAGATAAATCTCACCCATATAGGCAAATGTTAGACCAAGCAAGTGGTGGACATACTGTTATTGTTGAAAAAGGACAAGAACTGAGGGTTGAAGATGTTGAAGAGAACTTAGTTGTATTGATGCTAATGATTCAATCTGTAAGCAGAAAAACCAATAAGGCTAGTTTGAAAGTGTTCTCTGATAGTGGTGCTTATGGTTCTTTCTTCCCTGAGGATAGTCGTTTTGACTTACATAAAGCATTACTAGAAAAAATTCCAAACTTAGATACCTTTCATAAAGAAATGTCGTTAATGCCTCAAGTTAAGACGAGCCTTGGAAATGTTGTTCGTCTTACTAACCCATTGATAATCATAGATGAAATACATAAAGTATTTTCTGAAACTTCAAGGCAAACCATTAACAATCTCAATCCCGCAATGGTAGTAGGTTTATCAGCAACACCGAAGCCCGATATGAATATACTAGTTTCTGTTACGGGGCAAGAATTGAAAGATGAAGAAATGATTAAACTTGATATGAATATTAAGACCCCTACTCAGGTCGATGATTGGCAGACAATGATAAAGGATATGAAAGACTTGAGAGACTCTTTAGAAGAAACTGCGAAAGAGTATCTTTCTGATACGGGTGAATATATAAGACCTATTAGTTTGATACAAGTTGAGAGAACAGGGAATGACCAAAGAGGGAAAAACTTTGTTCATAGTGAAGATGTTAAAGAATATTTAATAGATATTGGTATCCCTGCAGAGCAAATTGCTATTAAAAGTAGTTCTAAGAACGATATTGAAAATATTGATTTGTTATCAAAAGATTCTGAAATTAGATGGATAATAACAAAGGATGCCTTGAAGGAAGGTTGGGATTGTCCATTTGCATATCTGTTAGGAATTATCCCAAATGTAAATTCTAATACAGGTGTTACTCAGCTAGTTGGAAGAATCCTAAGGCAACCATTTGGTAGAAAAACAAAGATTCAGGAATTAGATGAAAGCTATGTATTCTTTACTAAAGGTAAAACCATTAAGATACTTTCTCAGATAGAGAGAGGATTTAAGGATGAAGGACTTGGTGATTTAGTTGGTGGTAACTCTAGCAATATCGTTACTGAAGGCAGAAAGATAAAGACCGTAAAAATAAAACGGGAAATTAAAGAAAAATATAATGAAAGCTTATATCTTCCTATTTGGCTTATTGATGAGGGAAATAAGAAATTTAGAGAATTTAACTACAGTATTGATATAAAACCTTTATTAAATTTCGAGAATCTAGATGCAAAGAGGATTGTCGAAAATATCGTCCCTGCATTGAGTAATCAGAAACTCTCGAGAGCTTTGATAAAAGTTGACTTGGAAAACGGGAAATTTCTAGATAGAGAAGAGAAAGAATTTCTTAAGAGAACTTTTGATTTTGACATATCATATCTTACAAGGAGATTGAACAATGTAATTGAGAATGCTTTTCAATCACGAAATATAGCAGAGAAATACTTCCAGATACTTAAAGACAAGATTGAAGAAGATAAATTATCCCAATACAATGGCTTTATTGTCTCTGAAATAGTAAGGATATTTCAAGAATCTAAAACAAAACAAGAATCTGAGATATTTAAGAATTTAGTAGATACAAAGAAGCTAATACTAGCATTAAGTGACAATGGATTCGGTTTTAGAATCCCTGAAACGGATACTATAAATGAACCGCGATATAATAATACTTTCAACTATTATCTTTATGATGATTTTGATATTTCATCTCTTAATGGCTTAGAAGCAGATGTTGCCCAATTATTAGAGAATCAGGAAAAAATATTATGGTGGGTTAGAAATAAAGCATCTAAAGGCTGGTATGCAATTCAAGGTTGGCAACAAAACAAAGTTAGACCTGACTTTATAGTGGCTAGAAAAAATGAAAATGGGAAGTTAGATTTGATGTATGTGATTGAAAGCAAAGGTAAACATCTCGTTGGTAACGAAGATACTGATTATAAGCAAACAGTATTTGAGTTTATGAACAATTATGCTGTAGAGCAGTTACAAGATTCTCTTATTAAGGTAAAGAGAGAAAATGCCTACTACTTTGAGCTAGTGGAAGAAAATAAATATGAAAATCAAATTAGAACAACATTAAACAGGAGCTTCGAATGAAAGTAATAATACTAGCTCGAGTATCGTCAAAAGAGCAAGAAGTAGATGGAAACTCTTTAGAAGCCCAAGTTAGTCGTTTGAAAGAATATGTTGATAGAAAAGATTTAGAACTTATTCATAAACCTTACAAGCTTGTTGAATCCTCAACTCAAGGGGATAGAAGAAAGTTTATGAAGATAATGAATGATTCTATCGAAGCCGTTGGGGATGATGTCTTGGTTATAGTTGCTGATAAAGTAGATAGATTTCAAAGAGGATTCAAGGAAACTGTTTGGGTATACGATAAGATAAAAGAGGGTATTGTAGAGCTACACTTTGCCTCTGAGAACTTAATTCTTCACAGAGAATCCCCATCTGCAGATATTATGCGATGGAATATGACAGTAATTGGTGCCCAATACTACTGTCTTACAATAAGTGAAAATGTTAAACGAACTTATGAACTCAAACTTAAACAAGGCGAACCTATTGGTAAGCTACCAATTGGTTACTTAAATATCAGAGAGGACTTAGGCAATGGTAGAGAAAGAGCTTGGGGACAGGTAGACCCTGAACGAGCATACCTTGTTAAAGAGGGATTTGAATTGTATGCAACAGGAACATACTCTATTCGTAAGCTTGCAAAAGTGTTAAGAGAAAAAGGTTTAACCAATAACACAATGAATAACACACCAGTATCAAAAGGTGTAATTGAAAGAATGCTCAACAACCCAATTTATTGCGGTATATATGAAGTAAAAGGAAAACACTATCCTCATCAATGGGGCAATATTATTTCAAAGGAATTGTATCAGAGTTGCCAAGATGTTAAAGATGGTAAAGGTGGGAAGACAACAGGTCGACATACCGAGAATAATTATATATTTAGCGGATTCATAAGATGTGGTAAATGTGGGGGCTTATGTAGTCCATATACCACAAAAGGAAATGTATATATAAGATGCACTAAACCTAAGGAAGAATGTCCTAATGTTAATGTTTCTGAAAAGGAACTTATCTCGCAATTAGAAAAAGTCTTTAAGAATCTTGTTATTCCAAAAGAGTATATGCACGAAATTATAGAAGGTGTGAAAAACATTACTGAGAGTAAGGATAGATTCCAGAAAGAACAACAAAATATCATAGATAAACAATTGCAGGCAAACGAAATAGCAGACAGTAAATTACTAGACCTATTTCTTGCTCAGAGTATTACTAAGGATATATATGACAATAAAGCAAAAGAACTACGAGAAAGAAATGAAGAACTATTACATCAAAAGAGTGTTTACTTTGAAGCTAGCTTAGACTATGGAAAGTTCGTATCTAACTTGCTTACCATAACATCTCGAGCTTGGGAAATATTTGAAAGTTCAAGCCCAGAGAAAAAACGAGAGCTTTTAGGACTAATAACCTTGAACCTTACACTAGATGATAAAAAGCTAGATGTAACACTGGCTGAGCCGTTTGATAAGATATACGAATTGAACAAATCTCAAGAATGGGGTGGACGATGGGACTCGAACCCACAACCCTCGGTACCACAAACCGATGCTCTAACCAATTGAGCTACATCCACCAGTTCAGATGTATTATACCTTAATTAACAAATATGAGGAACCTTTTTTAAAAGATCCCCCATATTAAACATTTTCTATAACCATTAACTGTGAATATATGGTATCTCTATACCTACCAATGGTAGTACATAGTAAATAATTGCTGCTAATGCAACAATCCCTAGTACCACTAACAATACTTTCATCCATTTGTTCTCTTCCATGGAAAAAGGGCATTTAATTTATATATCTAAATATATTTTAATATATAAATTATGTCAATTCATTTGTAAAAACAATATCTCTTTCTCCTAACCCATTTAAATCTATAACTTTGGAAATATCCCTAGCCATTATCTCTGAAGGATCTAATATCTGAATATTAGGTAATTCATTTCTAAAAATATCTTTAATATATCCATAATGAGTACAACCCAATACCAATGTATCTATACCATCTCTTTCAACATTCTTTTTAATTCTTAATATCTCTTCTTGTATTCTTTGTTTATCACTTTGTTCAATATGTTCAATTAGTAACTGTTCAGAAGCCTGTAAAACCTTTAAATCTCTTTCTTTGTCTAAAAACCTCTCATATATCCTTGAACTAACTGTATATTTAGAACCAATTACTAATACCCTATTCATATCTTTATTCGTTTTAATATATTCACATACAGAAGAAATTGGATTAAAAACCAAAGGAGATTGTAATATCTCTGGATATTCTTCATGTATTACAGATGTAGCTGTATTACATGCAATACCTAAAATGGATATGTTTTTAGACATTAGGTATTCAATATCTTTTGTAACAATATTTTTTAATTCTTCATGTGTTTTATCTCCATATGGGAAGTTCTTATTATCTCCTAAATATACAATGTTTCCATTTGGATTAATCTTTTCTAATTCATGTACAACAGATATACCTCCAATACCGGAGTCAAAAAGGCCAATTTTTTTGTTTTTAGAATTGTTTTTTAGTTGTTTAAGAATGTTTAACATAGATATATTATCCATCATTAGGAATTTCTTGAAAAGAGAAACAGATGGAATTAAGAGAGAATAATGTATTAATATGGTTAACCATATATCCTCTACTCTGTAAAAACTAATTCCATCTGTTAATGTGCTTTACCCTTATCCTGCGTTTTGGGTACATGAGGAGGAAAAAAACAAGATACCTCGTTACACCGCAGGACCATTCTCTATGGAATGGGCTTTATTAAGTAGCTGGCTCTACTTGATAAAGGGTTGTGCAACTTCCTTACTACTTATCCTGAATATATCAATATATGTTTGTAATATCAATACATTTTTGTTACATTTTTAATATGATTAACCAAATTAAAAAAGAATTTCTAAAGTACTCTAACCCATCTAAAGCAAGACACTCTTCTAGATTCTTTAAAACAGGAAAAGGAGAATATGGTGAAGGAGATATATTTTTAGGAATAACTATGCCACAAATAAGAGGTGTTGTTAAAAGATATTATAAAGATACCCCTCTTAAGGATCTCCTCTATTTTATACAAAGCAAATACCACGATTACAGAATGTTTGGATTGTTGTGCTTAGTATATAAATATGAAAAAGCTAAAACAGAAGAAGAAAGAAAAGAAATATATGACATATATATGTCTAATACAAAATATATTAACAATTGGGATTTAGTAGATATAACAGCCCCTAAGATCGTTGGAGAATATTTAAAAGATAAAGAGAGGAATATATTGTATACCTTTGCAAAATCTAAAGACCTATGGAAACAAAGAATATCCATTATTTCTACATTTACATTCATTAGAAATAATTACTTTAAAGATACCTTATCAATATCTGAGATATTAGTTAACCATGAACATGACTTAATTCATAAAGCTGTAGGATGGATGTTAAGAGAGGTTGGTAAAAAAGATATAGATGTAGAAGAGAAATTTTTAAAGAAATATTACAAAACAATGCCTAGAACAATGTTAAGGTATGCAATTGAAAAGTTTCCTGAAGAAAAAAGACAAAAATATCTTAAAGGAGAGATTTAATCTCTCTATCTATTTGTTTCTTTAAATCTTTAATACTCCCATTATTATTAAAAACAATATCTGCCATTTTTAAACACTCTGTAATATTCTGTTTACTTTTATCTGTTGATGTAGTCTCTCTTGTTTCTTGTTGTTTAAATTCTTCAAAACTAACAATATCTGTACTACCATTTCTTTTAACAGCTCTTGAATACCTCTCTTCAATTGAAGCATCTACACCCCAAAGTACAAAAACCTTTTGTTTTTGTAGTGCTTCTACCTCTCCTACACTCCTAATACTCTCAATTATGCAATTCTTGTTACTTTCTAATGCCTCTTTGTATAACTCCATCACAATATATTCTGCACCATGGTTATATCTAAGATCGTTGGCGGTATCAATCATACTATCCCTATTTACCTCCATCCCTCTTCTCTTAATTTCTTTTACAATGAAGTCTCTAACTGAAAGGTGTTTAAAACCATATTGCTTAACTAAGTAAGTAGCAATAGTTCCTTTTCCTGCTCCAGATGTACCTGTAATACCAATGATTAACATAATACATTTAAATATATTTGAAAATCTTTGTCCATAGTGTAAACTTTATGTATATAAATTAAAAATATTAATAATATGGTCTGGGGTATAATTTTAGGTGTGTTACTCCTTGTAGTAATAGTTGTTGTAGGACTCTTTAATAGTCTTTCAAAGCAAAAAGTTGTTGTAGATGAAGCAACTGCAGATATTGAAACATTCCTTAAACAAAGATATGACATGATTCCAAATCTTGTCGAAATTGTTAAAGGATATGCAGCTCATGAAAAGGATACCTTTAAAGAGGTAACTGAAATGAGAACAAAAGCAATGAGTGTTGGTTCTTTTAGTGAAAAAGCAAAGATTGAGGATCAATTGTCTGCAGGAATATCTAAGATATTTGCAGTAGCAGAAGCATATCCAGAGCTTAAAGCAGACCAAAACTTTGTAGAATTACAAAACAGTCTTAAGTCTTTAGAAGAAGATATTCAAAAGTCTAGAAGGTTTTATAATGGTACTGTTAGAGATTTTAATACAAAGATTGCTGTATTTCCTAATAACTTAATTGCAAATATATTAGGATTTAAAGCACTTCCTTTCTTTGAAGCAAGTGAAGAAGAAAAGAAGAATGTAAAGATTGAATTCTAAGAAGATGAAAAGGAAGCTTTTGTTAGTACTCTCTTTTGTTGTACTCTTTTTAGGGGTATCTTTTAAAACATCTTTTGCACAAGAATATGTAGAACAGATTAAAAACTTTGTTACAGATGTTACCTTTAACCAAGATGCAACCATAGATGTTAAAGAAGAAATACATTACTACTTTCCATATGAAAGGCATGGGATATATAGAGAGATACCAATATCTTACAGAGTAACAGGTTCTTTTAAGAGATCTACAAAGCTTAAACTTAATAATCTTTACTACTATCCTGTAGATAATACTTCTTTGATTAAAGATTCATACTCCACTTCTTTTAGAAACGGATACCGTATATACCAAATTGGTGAAGAAGAAACATATATTCAAGGAGACTATGTATATGTCTTAGACTACACTCTTACATATGCTGTTAACTACTTTGACGACCATGACGAGTTATATTTGAATCTTTCTGGAGATAGTTGGGAAGTTCCAATTGCATCTGCATATGCAGATATACATCTTCCAGCAGAGGCACAAGAAGCTGTTTGTTACACAGGGAGGTTTGGTAGTACAGGAGAGAATTGTAAGATTGAATATTCAGATGACAGAAAGACACTAAGGATTTCAATTACAGAGCCTTTAGATGCATATGAGGGGTATACAGTTGCTGTTAAATTACCCTTCGGGAGTATTGAAAATACAGAGGATGAACAGAGAATTCAATGGGTAATATCTAACATTGGTATCTTTTTACCAATCCCTGTATTAATATTTTTAATTCCTTGGGTTAAGAAGAACGGGAAGAACAAGAAATTAACCATAATTCCACATTACCATGCTCCTAAGGATTTAACCCCTACTCTTTCTGGTTTTTTGTATACAAAGAGACCACAGAACAAATATTTAACTGCTAATTTAATAGATTTGGCTGTAAGAGGATATTTAAAAATTAAACAAATATCCAAAAGAAAATATGAGTTAGTTAAGACAGACAAAGCATATGATGGTTTAGATGAAGTTGAACAGGAACTACTAGAAGGGATATTTAAAAAGGGAGATACAGTTGAGATAGATAAGATTAGTAGTACTTTTTACAGAACAGTTAATAATATTAACGCAAAGATTAGTAAACAGGTATATGAAAAAGAACTGTTTTCTAAAGATAGGAAGAAGAAGAGGAATACATTGTTAACCATTGGTATTTTACTCTCAGTTGTATTAATTCCTGCTGCTACCCTTTTAATTATGAATGCTTCTACTGGTTGGTTAATTGGTTTAGTATTAACAGTCCTAATATTATTCATTGCTACAGGATCTATAGATTTAAGGGGTAAGAAGGGTAATGAGGTATATCATGAGTTACTTGGTTTGAGGATGTATATAGATACTGCAGAGAAGAAGAGGATTGAATTTCATAATGATCCTGAAAAGTTTAGGGGTATTTTTGAAAAACTTTTACCATATGCCATGATTTTTGGTTTAGAAAAGAAATGGGCTGGAGAGTTTAAAGATTTGTATGATACACCACCAGATTGGTATGTAGGGAATATGAATACCTTTGATACATATATGATGACTAGAGCGTTTACTAGAATGAATTCAGCTATACAGTCTAAATCTGTACAACCTGGTAGTAAAGGTGGTTTTAGAGTTAGTGGAGGGGCTTCAGGAGGGTCTGGTTTTAGTGGTGGATCTAGTGGTGGGGGTTTTGGTGGAGGTGGAGGGGGTAGTTGGTAGAAACTTCTTTCTAGTGAACAGCTGTGCTTTATTGTAAGCAACGTTGTGCTGTTCACTAGAATTGTTTGGTTAGATCATTTCTCGAATAGTTTCTTCTACTCGAGAAACAATGAAGTCGGGAAGATATGTGTCATCAGGAGAGTCGTTGACAAGATCTCTTATTGCAAGTGATTCTTCATTCACATCTTGAATGTGAATTTTAATATCAAACCCGAACAGCAGAATGGCCTCTTTTATTTCATGGATGTATTCTTCTATCCAAGCTAATAGATCCTCGTAAAAAGTATTTGAAATTCTCTTGTTTCCTCCGATAGATTCTTCCACTACAAAGAGATCCCCACGTGGATGTTTTTTGAGAATACACCTTTTATAAAGTGCCTGAACCGTATCTATACCAAGGATTAATTGGTCACAAGTATAATCCCCTGGAACCTTCTCCCCTTTTTCATTCTTAACGGCTACATCACTAAAAGAACCAAACATTTCTCCTCCTATCAATTGTCTATCTTTTAAGAGCCAATGGATAATTATAATATTTTACTAAAGGATATTCAATGGGGTTTTTGTATTCAAACGAAAAGTAGACTGTATTGTGCGCACTGTATATTAATACAGTCTACTTGTTTTCCGTTT
>Ga0272443_10006492_pt1 | contig 11554 bp, 6 predicted proteins | sample SSMAcet12_FD_193581 | JGI IMG/M metagenome (GOLD analysis project Ga0272443, IMG submission 193581) | Marine sediment archaeal communities from Little Sippewissett salt marsh, Falmouth, MA, United States - SSM-Acet-12 | ecosystem: Environmental > Aquatic > Marine > Wetlands > Sediment ... | reverse complement strand
ACTCCATAATCCGGTCATGCACGATACATCCGAGTGGTGATGTTCTGATCACCGGAACCGGGACACATCATCGCGAAATGGATCTCGATCCGGGGATCGGGCCGAATCATGTCGACCAGCGGGTCAAGGAGGGGATCGACGGATTCGCGTGCAGGCTGACGCCCGATGGCGATTATGTCTGGGGCAAACTGTTCGGACACGAGAACGAACAGCACGGCGATGTCATCTGCGCTGACTGTGACGGGAACATCTATATTATCGGTCGGTCCGCGGCAAACACTGGTGAGGGCTTCGAGGGCGATATGGACTTCGATCCGGTTCCCGGTGTCTATGAAAGCACGTGGCGGCTAAGGACATTTCTCGTGAAGCTCAACAGTGATGGTGAGATCCAATGGTCGCGTGACTGGAGCGGCTCGACGTCGACAAACACGTACTGGCAGACATACTACGGTCTGGTCACCGATTCAGCGAACAATGTCTACATTGCGGCATCCGGGGGATACGTCGAGGATATCGATCTTGATCCCGGCGAGGCGAGGGATGTTCAGTCGTGCGATGGATATCTTCTCTCGCTGACGACCGATGGTGAATACAGGTGGGGATGGCCATACGACGGCCAGCTCGAACCGCATGTCCAGAGACTCGATTTAACACCCGACGGCAACGTAATGCTGTTCGGGATAAGGCGATGCGAGATTTCGAGTTACGGTGGATTTGTCGCGGAGTTTGATGAATCCGGGCAGGAAATCATGTCGAGTAACTTCGACGGGCAGAACTACCGTCTTGGAATGATCCCATACGACATGGCGGTGTGTCCTGACGGGAGAATAGCGATAGCAGCGACAAGGAGCGGCTTCTTAAGCTGTGAGGGTGCCTTCAACAGATCGGAAACTGCAACGATCCACACGTACGACTCAACATTAATGATGCTCGATAGTACCGGAACTCTTGAATCATTCAGGTACTGGGGAGTATGGAATTATGTCAACAAGGCGACGGCGGTTGAAGTCGACGATGATGGAAACATCTATCTTGCGGGGATTACAGATGGACTGTTCCTGATGAAAATTCCCGGCACCGATTTATAAACAACACTGGTGTAATCAACCAAGGCTTACCCACGACGAGTCGCCGAGCATAAGGCGTGTCGCGTGGGGTTTCAGCGTGCTTTTCTCGACAAGCACCTTGCGACCAATCAAGCTGTCGGTAAGCCTGATCGGAACGTCCCGGATGATCGATTCCTCGAGGATGATCGAGTGCTCAAGCTCGCAGTCGGAGATATGGCATCGATCCTGGATCGACGTGTACGGCCCGATGAACGCGTTCTCGATCACGGCGTTTCGTCCGATGATCACAGGTCCACGGATGCTTGAGTTGAGTATTCGAGTATTCGGACCGACAATTACACGTCCCTCGAGTTTACTGGCCTCATCCACATGTCCTTCTACTTTTTTATCAAGCGTGTCGAGTACAAGGCGGTTGGCTTCGAGCATATCTTCGAGCTTCCCGGTGTCCTTCCACCATCCCTCGACAACGCTTGAATGGACGTGATGGCCGTCGTCGGCCAGCTGCTGAATTGCGTCGGTTATCTCAAGCTCGCCTCGGAAACTCGGTTTGATCTTCCTGGCGGCTTCGAAAATCTTTGAGTTGAAGAGGTACACCCCGACCAGCGCGAGATTGCTCTTTGGTTCGGACGGTTTCTCGACAAGCTGCTTGACCGAGCCGTCCCCGTTAAGTTCCGCGACCCCGAACTGCGATGGGTTCTTGACAGGAGTGAGGAGAATCATGCAGTCGGGTTTTTTCTCGCGATACTCGTTGACAATGCCCGTGATGCCGTCACGTAGAAGGTTATCACCGAGGTACATCGTGAATTCATCGTCACCGAGATACTTTTCCGCCGTAAGGACCGCGTGGGCGAGTCCGAGGGGTTCGGCCTGGTAGATGTACTCGATATTGACGCCCCACATGCTGCCATCGCCGACGCGCTCCATGATATCTCCACGGGTGTCGCCGACGATGATACCGATGTCGGTGATACCGGCGTTTTTCATGAACTCGATCCCGTAAAAGAGGATCGGTTTGTTCGCGACCGGAATAAGCTGCTTTGCGGACGTGTATGTCAGTGGTCTTAAACGAGTTCCTTTTCCACCTGATAGGATTAATCCCTTCATTTATGACTCCTGTCTTTACGGATTCTGTCAGAGTTTACGAGCGAGTGAAGTATATTGGCCACAGCCTATTACGTCAACACCACATATGTGTCACCTAGATTCTTATGCTGAGAATTGGATTTGCCGTAAATAGGCGGATATATTATTATATTGATAGCGCTTTGAAGCCTGGAGGATTATATGATTAAGCGGTATTTTCTGTCAGCGGGCATTGTCTTTGTACTGGCCGCCATTTTTTTATTTTCGTGCAGTGGTAAAGTGTCCAGCCCCGTGATACCCGAAAACAGTAATCCGACCGGCCACAGAATTTCGGCTGATACTCAAAACAGCCGGGTTTTGTGGGGTATCTGGGATATCTCCATTGATACGAACAGTGGCACAGTCGAGGCTGTACCGGTTCGCGGTGTCGAGTTCAGGGCAAACGTGACCATGTTCCTGCAACCGCCTACCGGGAGCCTTGCGAATCTGAAATTCGAGAACCTCGACCTCGACGATTATTTCTCGGATGGCCTGATAGAGCTGGATGTTGGCCTCACGCATCCGTTCCCGGGTCTCGACATGTACACCGGGTTCGACGTACTCGGGGTGTTCATGAGCGACGGCTCTAATGTCGCTTCGTACGATTCGGGTACCACATGGCCGCTTGAATATACCGATCCGATCCTCCTTAATTCGGATGGATATACCCGCTGGTTCAATATGATTGAATTCCCGCAGCAGGGGATACTCGGTTACACACCGGGTGCCGTGGGCACACAGGGATTCGAACCCGGTGCGACACTGAACGGCTTTAAATACTTCGCGGATGATCTTGGCGAGTTCGATTCCATCGCGGAGTTCTTCAGCACAACCGATAACTGCGATAATCGTGGATGCTTCCGTCCGGGTTCGACAAACAAGCGTCATTACTCCCTCAGGTTTCCGATTGACGGCGGTATGCCGGTCCTTCAGTACCAGTACGGGGTTTTCGCAGGCTGGGAACCCGCACTCGGCGAGGAGCCGGGGTACCCGATATCCGATTTCCCGATGAGCGCGAACATGGGCGAGGGACTTATCCTTTCTGCGAGTTCGGACGATTCAACGCTTTACTACGTAGATGGTTCGACGTACGGTGGATCGCTTGTTCTCGATCTTGAAATTCTCGATCACCAGGGTGCGGTGAACGTTTCGGGTGTTACCGCTGAGATAGCAGGAATTACCGTGTGCGGTACCGAGCCATTAGTACCGGGCGGATACCAGGAATTCGACCAGGCGTATCTTGAATCTGTCGCGCAGCCAGGTGGGCCGTCAAGCTCGGTATACACGATCGATATTCCGGATTGCGAGCCTTCGAGTGCGGGTGATAAAGAAATTCTTGTCGCGGTATTTTCGACCGATCCGTCCGATTACGATTCCGGCATTCCGGGATTCCCATGGCCGGATGGTGTACCGCTTGCTGCGTATGCTCTCACGTACGCGAATGTAACCGATTCCCCCCCCGATCTTCCCCCGGTCGGTGGGGAATTGGGTCTCTCGTGGGACTGCCCGGACGATCCCTGCTCGGGACATCCGTTCAACATGGAAATCTCCGAGGCGTACGACCCGGACGGTGAACCGGTAACGATCACGTGGGATTTCGACGGGGATATGGACTACACCGACGACATGGATGGAGACGACACCAACCTGTCGGCGGAATATGTGTATGAGTTCGCGGGGAATTACGACTGCTGGTGCAGGATAGATGACGGATCGTCGCACACCGATATCGGTCCGTTCGCGATCGTCGTTGTCGACTGCACTCCCTACAGCCCGTCGGTCGTTAAGGAAGTGCCGGTCGATTCAGGATGGGTCAGCTACGACACGACGATCAACGTCGAGGACGGCTACGCGTATGTCGCGGTCAGCACCGGGGCAGACGGGAAACTGTGGGTTGTCGATATCGATCCCGTAGAGGACGCGGCGAAGGTCGGTGAGGCGACATGGGACTATCTCCAGCATACCGTCGCGCACAAGAGCACTTACTGCTACATCGGCGGTGTGTACCTGAACGGAATCTCGACGGTTGACTGTTCCGACCCATCAAGCCCGGTGATCGTTAATACATACCAGCAGGGGCTGTCAAACGCGATGATCAACGAACTTCGTGTGGTCAACGACTACCTCTACGCGGCCGCCCAGTGGGGCGGGATAATGGTTTTCGACATAACCGACCCGTCATCACCCGAGTTTGTCGGCCAGACTCCCGGTGGATTCGGCACCGTCATCAACTCGAACTGCGTCGCGGTAACCGATGATAACGAGTGGGGGTTCTACACCGACGGTTACGAGACAAACCCGGAGCATATTGATTACGTCAAGGCTGTCGATCTGAGCGATCCGACAAATCCGACGGTCGAAAATTCACTCGAAGTGCATTTCCACTTCTACTCGGACATGGAGATACAGGGCAACTACCTGTACCTGTCGGAAAGCGGCTACTTCACGGTGATCGACATCAGCAATCTTCCCGATATGGAGATTGTCTACACCGGCACGGCACTCGGTGGTAACTACTACGATTCGATCATCGCGGGATCGTACCTCTACAGGGTGAAGGGGATATTCGGAAACGGAACGCTTCAGGTTATCGATATCGCCGATCCGGAGAACCCGACATCGTTGCTGACGATGCCGATAAACGGCGGTGGTATGGGAGTGAGAGAGTATTGCGGCGAGCTGTACATCGCGGCATGCTACAATACACTGGACATAGTGGAGCTGTATTGACAGGCAGGGAATAGGAGAAATTCGTAGCCCGGCATCGCGACAGCGTTTGGTTGCATGGAATTATGAATTAAACCACATCAACAGCTTTCGCTGCGCATGCCTGCGGCCACAATCCTTCACAGGAAACCATTTTGGTCAAGCCCAACGAAAAAAATCCCGGGGGGGGGGCCGGGATTGGATCTTCTGTCTGGCGGAGAGGGAGGGATTCGAACCCTCGAAGGAACTTATCGCCCCTTACTCACTTAGCAGGCGAGCGCTTTCAGCCACTCAGCCACCTCTCCGCGATTCGAAGCGGGGTAGATTCTACCACACCATCCCCCCGCTAACAACCAATCATTACACTGTCCCGTGCCCTGAATATCGCCTGTTACCGGACGTGGACTTCATACCGGAACAACGCATGGAATACTCATTCCGATGAAAAAACTCCCGCGATTACGGGAGTGACGTTTCGCGGTTGTCTGTAATTCGGTCAGTTCGTCAGGTCTCCGAAATCGTCCTCGTCGTCCTCGATATCGCTGAAGAAATCCTCCGGCTTGACGTTGTTCAGGAAGTCCCTGAACTGGTTAGTTTCGTCAGGACGCTTGCCGGGGGGGAATCCGAAATTCCTTTCGGGCTCGATGTTGAGATCGCCGTCCGGACGGTCCTCGCGCTTCATCGCCTTGAGCGGGATACCGGCCTTCACAAGGATCTCCTCGTTCACTAGTATCGGGGCCTTGGTCCGAAGCGCGATAGCGATAGCGTCGCTCGGACGCGCGTCGACCTCGATCTTCTCACCCTCGTTGTAGAGAACAAGGTTCGCGTAGAACGTGCTCTCCTCAATGTGGGTGATGTGGATGAATTCGACCGATCTCTGGAGCCTGTCGAGGATGTGTGTCAGGAGGTCATGGGTCATCGGCCTGGGGAACGGGATGTTCTTGAGCCCCATTTCGATCGCGCTGGCCTCGTACATACCGATGAGAATGGGCAGGTACCGATCCCCGTTGTTCTCCTTGAGAATAACGACGGGGGTCTTGTTGACCAGGTCGTACATGATGGAATCTACAGTGACTTCTTTCATATCAGTTCCCGATTCTATCCCGTTTCATAACCCTCCGGACAGCCTGATTACCGTATGCGGCCCCAGGGACGCATACCATCAACAAAATGATACCGCAAATATGGTGATTCCGAAAGCCCCCCGGAGGATATTACGTTATATAACATAAAATTCTTCACGGCGCATAAAAAAATCCCGGCTGGATGCCGGGATGGATTTTACATATTTATAAGGGAGGCTAATTCATCGTGAGCACAAGGTCGAGGTTCGTCGTGACCCCTGCCGTGACTCCGATGTTGTACATCGTACCCGTGTAGACCTCAAACGTTGTGTACTCGGCACGACCCGTGACTTTGTAGATGCCCTCGGGTATTCCGTTGAAAACGAAGATGCCTTCACCGTTAGTGTTAGTGCGCCATTTTACTCCGCTGTTCGCTCCGCCGACCTTCTCGGCTGTAACCTCGACGCCAGTGGGCGGGAACGCAAATGCTCCGCCGCCAACACCGTCGATTGAAACATCACCGCGAAGGACTCCCTCGTTAAGGAATCGAAGGGCGAAGTCGATGCGGTTGGAGCCGGCAACGATTGTGTGGAAAGTGTTCGCGGCCTCGTAGTAAGTGACGCCCTCGCCGGGAGCGACAACCGTAATCGAGTAATTGGCCGGAACAAGATTTCCCATGTTGTAATAACCTGTCGGGTTGGTGAACGCTATGTAGCTTCCGAGCAGCGGATTGGATGCGGTGATGCGTGCACCGTTAATCGGAAGTGGAACACCAGCGGCGTTTACATAACCGTCGATCGAAGCGGATGTCGTTGCATCGGGATGCATGAAGACGTTGATGATCACATCGTCGTCGGCTGTTACTACCAGCTCGTCACGCGATCCGCTCACGTAGCCGGGTCGTTCGAAGTAAAGCCTGTAGATTCCTTCCGGAAGGTTGAAGAACCTGTACGTTCCACCCAGGTTGGTGAGGAACCTGACAGGTGTGAAGTTCGGGTTGGACGGCATCCAGAGTTTTACCCTCACACCGCCGAGACCTTCACCATCATATACATCCCTGACAGTTCCGCCGATGCTTGCACCGGTGGTATTCATCGGATTCAGGTTGAAGAACGGGGTGTCGAAGTAGTCATCGGTTGCCTGGCCTTCACGAATGTTTTCTTCGAGGTCGAAGAAACCTTCCGCGGTGATCGTGAACTGGCCCGTACCTGCCGGGACCGCCATCGCGTAGAAACCGTACGCGTCCGTTATGGTGGAGTTACCACCGGCTGAAACGGTCGCAGATGCGACCGGAAGGTCGTTGGCCGTCGATTTAACAAACCCGAACACGAGTTCTTCGCCTTCAACGAGCTTACTTGCAAGATCGTAATCAAGGCGATACTCCAGGTCGGGTTCAACGTTTACGTAGTTCGAGAAGTCACCCTCAAGCTGCGGCTGCGACCATCCTGTGGAGTTGAACGCGAACACGAGGTACTGACCCTCGTCGAATCCCACCTTGTAGAATCCGTCGGAGCCCACATCGGCCTCGTTGTACAACTCGTATGATTCCAGGTCGTAGATGTAAACATGACCCGAACCAGCAGGACTGCTTCCCTGGTAAACATAACCCTCCAGCGTACTTGCGTAGTTGCTGAAGTCCTGGTTATTGTCGTCGGGTGTTACAGGCGATCCGCCACCTGCTGAGCAGGCACCTACAGCTATCAGGATCGCAATGCAGATACTAAATAGTGACGCTCGTCGTGTCGTGCGCATGTTGCCTCCCACCGGGCTAAATATAGTATACCGCCCGATGATGAAATCGGGTTACTAATGATCGTAAAGCATACTCAAAAGGCCTGTAAATTACAAGCTCAGATAAGATGTTGCCCGGATATATCGGAGCTTTTTTTATTTTTCAGCCTCCAGGCACGCTGACCATTTCATTTTTATTCCGGTTTCAAGAAACCATTTAAGGACTTAATCACTTAATAGCCCTCATCGAGAGGATACTATAAGTTACAAAAAGTGTCAAGGCGACTACGTGCGTCTTCAGTTTGTTTTACATTGAAAATCAACCCGGAAACCGAATTGTCCATCGCTGCTCACGGTAATCTAAAATTGCATACCTTGCTTATTGGACAGTAACGTTATTACAATAGCGTGAGACGCATCATCCAGTCTTATAAAAAGCGAGGAGAAAAACATGCATGTACTTGTGCTGGGTTCCGGTGGACGTGAACACGCGCTTGGATGGGCAATCGCTCAAAGTAAAAAGAAACCCGAAATAACGACTGCCCCGGGGAATGCGGGTACCGCATCCCTTGGCAGCAATGTCGACCTGGACCCTGAAGAGCATGACGAGATCATCGATTTCTGCAAGTCGAACAACGTTGACCTGGTTGTCGTGGGACCCGAGGCTCCGCTGGTGGACGGGATCGCTGATTCCCTGAGGCAGGAGAAAATCGCGGTTTTCGGTCCGGGAAGCGAAGCGGCGATGATAGAGGGAAGCAAGGTTTTCGCGAAAGAGTTCTGCGACAGGCATGGAATCCCCACCGCATCATGGAAGGTTTTCGAGGACCACGAGGTCGCGCACAAGTACATTGATAAAAACGACATCATGGAATGCGTCGTTAAGGCGGACGGGCTCGCAGCGGGAAAGGGCGCAATAGTCTGTGACGATATCATCGACGCACACTCTGCGATGGACACGATTCTGCTTGAAAAGAAATTCGGTTCCGCCGGTGATCGTACTATCCTCGAGGACAGGCTCACGGGATTTGAAACAACACTTCTTACAATCGTCTCCGGTGAAAATTATGTGAAACTTCCATATTCACAGGACCACAAACGGGCGTTCGATGGGGACAGGGGGCCGAATACCGGGGGAATGGGAGTGTTCGCGCCGACTCCGAAGGTATCGGCGGAACTCGACGAGATTATAACCAGGGAGATTGTGGAGCCGACCGTACGTGGCCTGGTTGAGGACGGGATAGAATATAACGGGTGTCTGTACTTCGGACTGATGATCACCGATGAAGGCCCGTTTGTAATCGAGTACAACTGCCGGTTTGGAGACCCGGAAGCGCAGGCGGTCTTCCCGCTTATGGAGGGCGACTGGCTTGAAGCCCTCAGGTCTACCGCGCTCGGAAAGACGGAAAAAATTAATCTGAAACCGAACGGAAAGAAAGCGCTTACCGTAATACTTGCAAGCGAGGGTTATCCGGACAAGTATAACAAGGGTGTCGATATAACGGACGATCTTGATCTTCTCTCGGCAGATTCGAACCTCGTGGTTTTCCATGCCGGTACGGGAAAAATTGTCGATCGGATAATAACAAGCGGGGGACGTGTGCTCGCGGTAACCGCTCTTGGAAACGATTTTAACGAGTGTCGTAACTATGCTTACGATGCGATCGGTAAGCTGAAACTTAAAGGTATGTTCTACAGGAAGGACATCGGCCACGAGCTGGTCAGTGTCTGATCCCTGTTGAAGAACCGTGTGGGGGTGAATGATGGAAGAGACCGGCATCCAGCACATCGAGAAGAAAATTATCTCGCAGGATAAGGCTTCCGAAATAGGGCGCGAGTTTCGCGAGCACAGCAAGACGCTGGTTTTTACAAACGGGTGCTTCGATCTTCTTCATCCCGGACATGTGGACCTGTTGATTAGATCGAGGATGTCCGGAGATGCACTGATGGTGGGGCTCAACACCGATGCGGGTATTAAGAGACTCAAGGGGCCATCACGTCCGGTTCTCGATGAACGCGCGCGAAGCCTTATGATAGCGGCGCTTGAGGTAGTTGACTGGGTTGTCCTGTTCGATACCGATACCCCATATGAGCTTATAGAAGCGGTAAAACCCATGGTCCTTATCAAGGGTGGAGACTACACACCGGACAAGGTTGTCGGAAAAGATATAGTCGAATCGCATGGTGGTCGCGTGGAAATTGTGAAATTCAATATTGAGGTGTCGACGTCCGAGATAATCAGTAAACTTGGACGGACAGAATAAAATAACTTGATCGGTGCAGGGGCACTATTCTCCAAGACGGTTTAATAACTCGATCTCTTCTGTCTCGCCCGCCGACTGACTTCCGTATCCGGAATCGGGGGGTGATATTGAATCCTCGGGCTCTACGACGGATGAGCTTCCATCATCCGTGTCGTATACCCCTGCTCTTATATTGTCAATCTCATCGAGTACAGCCCTTGCCATCTGGTTATCGGGATCGAGAAGAAGCGCGATGTTCGCCTCGTCCTTCGAGTCCTCCAGTGCCTGATCTCTTTCATCCGGCGACAGGCCATTGGATGTGATCAGTATGATCTGCGCGATCTGAGAATGGGCGTGCGCCTCGTAACCGGGATCGACATCTCCCAGGGCGATGCTAATCTCGACCAGCTGCACATAAGCATCGTGTGCCGCCTGAAGATTGCCTGTCTGGAAATAAGCGTCGCCAAGCTCGTTCCACCCGAACCACGAATCGGGGTCAAGGCTTACGCACCTGAACAGGTAACTTATCGCCTCCTGTGAACCTTCCGGTGTACCCTCGAGCAGCGCCTGGATACCGAATCGATAAAGGGAATCCTGGTAGCGTCCGAGAACTTCACGTTCCTGTGCTTCGAGGTTGACATGATAATAGTTTGCGGTTGCGAGGGTTGAGAGATCATCGCCAAGTCCCTCGAACCGTGGAATGCCGTCCCACATGTAATTGTCAAAATCGCCGCCATCGAAATAGTCGATCACGTAAAGCGGTTCCGCTCCGCTCTCGATTGGATCGAGCGCACCCCGTTGACGTATGTCGGGATTCGTCGCCGGGTCAGGTACATCTCCCGGAAGCCTGAACTGATATGTAAGGCCGTTAAGGATTACGTCGAGGCCCATTATCATTACGCTTTCGGAAAACTTCCCCGGTATGAAGGTCGTGTTTATCGGCCCGTCTCCGTAATAGGGCAGGACAGGCTGCAGATTGGCTTCGTAATTTGCGTTCAGGTATTCGAGGTACGGTGTGTAGTATCGTGACGACTGTATGAACCGCTCCATAATCAGTGTCATCGCGAGTGGTTCATCCGTGAGGATATCCAGGCTCGGAAGGTTGTGAATCCAGTTGGTTGCCCAGACGTCCCTGCGGTATCCCATCCCGGGATTGTTCGGATCCTCAGATGGCTCGCAGTTCTGCGCGTACCAGAAAAGGAACGTTTCGTCACCGGTGGTGATGAGTATCGAATCCTCGTCGCAGCTGTCGAGTACGTTCAGTGTGTAGTAGTAGGAAATCACCGATCTCGACTTGTCACCGTATTCAAGGCTGTTTACCGCACTGACGGTTATAAGGGCGAATACCGAGATGGCAAGAAGTCCAGCGAATGTACGGTATTTCTGGGACGATTCGACAGATTTTTCACCGGATGTCGTTATGTAGTTCCGTATCAGGTTAAGTGTAAAAGCGATTCCAAGTGCGATTATCAGGGCAAGGGATGCCTGGAGAGGAATTAGAAGTGGCGGAATAACCACATCGATATTTTCGAGTGGGGCACCGAGGATATCGCCCGACGGGTAGAAATGAACGACCAGCCAGTAGAAGGCAAACCCGAGTATCGGGACAACAAAAGGTGCGGTG
>Ga0272443_10006491_pt1 | contig 11554 bp, 7 predicted proteins | sample SSMAcet12_FD_193581 | JGI IMG/M metagenome (GOLD analysis project Ga0272443, IMG submission 193581) | Marine sediment archaeal communities from Little Sippewissett salt marsh, Falmouth, MA, United States - SSM-Acet-12 | ecosystem: Environmental > Aquatic > Marine > Wetlands > Sediment ... | reverse complement strand
TAGCGGTAACGGCGCGGTCGTAGCTCGGATATTCGAGGAAAACCGTATCTCCATCGTTGAGAAGCACGGAGGCACAGAAGGTGAAGAACTCCATGGAGCTGTTGCCGATGAGGACCTGCTCGACGGATGTATTGTACTGGTCTGCGATCCACTGGCGCAGGGGCTTGTACCCCGAGTAATGGCCGTACTGAAAAATCACCTTTCCTTCTTTTGCGAAAATCGAAGCAGCGCATTCGGAAAGCGTATCGACCGGCAGAGCCTCGACTGCAGGGTTGCCGCGGGTAAACAGGATTGGATTATCGGACATACTCATATTGTGTTCCTCTATAAAAAAAATGTAATCAGACGAGTGAATGATAGCCGAACTCATGCTAAAATACAAGCAGGAATTCATTTTTTCGAGTAAAAATGGTACGCATTTTCACGATGTGAAATAGAGGGACGAGGTAAAAATGGGACAGCAGAAGAAGACGAATGCCATGCGTATCCTGGACAGTGCCGGGATCGATTACACTGTGCTGACCTACAGCAGCGGAGACGGAAAGATCGACGGGATATCGGTTGCCGGCAAAATCGGACGTGCACCGGAGTTAGTATACAAGACTCTTGCAGTACAGGGAAACAGCGGAGAATACTGTGTCTGTATAATCCCCGTTGCCGAAGAGCTCGATCTTAAAAAAGCGGCCGCCGCAGTCGGCGAGAGGAAACTCGAACTGATTCCGGTGAAGGATATTCAGAAGGTGACCGGTTATATCCGCGGCGGCTGTTCGCCCCTCGGAATGAAACGGGAGCTGAAGAGCTGGCTTGACGTAAGCGCGAAGCACATCGATACCATAGCGGTGAGCGGCGGGAAGATCGGCATACAGATAGAGCTCCGGGTCGACGACCTTATTAAAGCGGCATCATTGCACACGGCAGATCTGATAAAGACTTGATCTGAAGGCTTGAGATATTGTCTTAACACCGCGGCGTTGAGGTATCAGTCGTCATCCTCGTGCAGCAGGAAGTGCGATCCGGGGGATTTGAAGGCCCTGGATCTGGAGATCATTCTGAAGGCAATCAGGCCGAAGATGGTGTAGGAAACAGAAACTGCGAGAGCCAGCCAGAAGTACAGTGGATTGCCGGTGGTATAGCTGTATGCCGGCAGGTTGATCGACAGAATGAAGGGTATAACCACCGCGAAGGTAATGGCCGATGAGAACATGTAATCCGCCGCGACAGGGGTCTCGAAATCCGGATCGAGCACACGCAGAAGGGCAAGGCCGGTAGGCATAGTTCCGGTGACTGCGCCGTAGATGATGATCATCCGGTCGAAGCGATGATCCCGGAAAATTCTCGAACAGAACCATGGCACAGTAAGAATTATCATGGCTCCGGCAATAGCCGACATGACGAGGATCGGAATCCAGTATTTCATGACGACCACCAGAGAGATTGCCCCTATTGCCGCCGCAACCATGAGATCCACGGAGAATCCCGCCACTCTTGTAAGCGCCTTGTTGTCGAAGGTGTGCTGTATCCCGAACAGCTGGATGAACCTTTTCACGACCATGGCAGTCAAAGCGGCAAAGACGAAACTGATGCCCCACAGGTTAACCGCCAGTTCCTCGCCGAGGGGTCCTGCGAAGGCGAGCAGGTATGTTAGCAGCTTTAAAAGAAGGTAGGTCAGAAGGTACACCAGGAAGACGATGGAAGCGGTGTAGGTCAGGGAATCGATGGCTTCGGACTCCGTGGTAAGCTTCATTCCCTCCGGCTTGGCGGTGTCAGAGGCGTACACACCGGTCCGTATACTGCGGTTCTGGATAACCGTACGCTTTTCTTCCGATATCCAGTGCTTGCGGATACCGTAGTTGAGGAGCCAGACCCCGCCGAAGCATGCGAAGAGGAATCCGATTGCGGCAAAGGTCAGACCGATAGTACCGCCGTCTTCGAATCCGAAGGCCGCCCAGCCCTCGCCGATAGCATATGACTGTCCCGGCCCGAGACCGAATCCGAGCGGCACGAAGAAGCCCATGGCGGGGAAGAGGTCGGGAATGAAGGTCTTCATGAAAAAGAGGGTCAGCAGCAAGCCGATGGTTGCCTGCATCCCGTACTGGAACACGATGGCCACAGATGTCGGCAGTATTCCGCTGTGTTGCTGGTCCTTTTTTTCCGGACTCCTGCGGAGCGTCATGGCGATGAAGGATATGCTGAGGAGGTGGTATACCATGGCTCCCAGACCGTCAGTGCTCATGCCGACATACGGTGCACCGAAGTTGTAGAAGAAGAGCAGGATGAAGCCCGCCGTCAGAGAGTTGGGGATCAGAAACCTCTGGAAAAACCGTATTCTGACGCGAATGAAGGTTGAGATTAACAGGGCAATCGAAATAATTCCGATATCAACGAACCACTTCCAGGGGAAATTCATACGGCCTCCTCATCAGATGCAGAACTGAATGAGGGTATTGTACAGCATTTCGTGGACTATGTGAAATTATTTCTCGGAGATAGTTACAACTCCGTCCCAATCATCGGGAGGGGCTTCCTTGATATAGATGCGGCAGCGGTCAAGAAACATCTTGACCACGATATCGTCGTCAAGATACGTTCGACTGGCGAGGAACTTTTTTGCCGCCCCGGTAAAATCGCGTTTGTAGTAGAATTTGAGACCTTCGTGGTAGTGGTTCCAGCCCTTCTTCTCTTCGTCGCTCAGAATCCGCTTCGGCGCATAGATCGCCGTTTCAACTTGTTTTCCTTTCACTCTGACCTTGTCTATGAGTCTGCACGGAATTTTTTTATAGATGGTCTTCGCGATCGAACCGGATATCAGAAGCGGCTGATGGTACACCTTGGTGAGACCTTCGAGTCTCGAGGCAAGGTTGACCATGTCGCCGATAACCGTATAATCCATCTTTTTCTCAGATCCGATATTCCCGATCGTTACGGTGCCGAAATTGATGCCGATTCCGATCTGGAATTGAGGGGCATCGTGTTCTATCTGTGAACGGTTGAAGATCTGCAAAGCGTCGAGCATGTCGAGGCCGGCAAGAACAGACGCCTCCGGATCATCATCATGTCTGACAGGTGCTCCGAAAAAGGCCATGATGGCGTCACCGATGTACTTGTCGACGATACCACTTCGGCTCATGATGATATCGACCATGCGGGAGAAGTAGTTATTCAGAGATTCGACGATCTCCTCCGGCGGCAGAGCTTCTGCAATAGTGGTAAAGCCCCGTATATCGGAGAAAAGCACCGCCAGCTGACGGTTGTCTCCCTTGAGAAGGGATTCAGGCTTGGAGAATACCTGGTCGATGACGTCTATGGGGACGTACTTCTGAAAAATATTCCTGATCTTCCGCTCCTGCTTGCGGGCGATCACCGCCTGGTATGCATAACGCTTGATCTGACCGTAAGCCTTTTCGAGCTCTTCGGTCATTATATTGAAACGGTGTCCGAGGTCGCCGATCTCATCACGGTAGAGCAGCGGCACCCTGCGGGAAAGGTCGCCGGAGCTTATGATATCGCTAATGACAGCGTTCATGGAATTAAGGGGCTTGAGAAGGGTCCGGGTAAAGACAAAGACCAGAATAATGGCGATTACAAGGGTAGACAGGAGGATAATTCCGGTGCGCCGATAGATATCCTCAACGACGCTGTAAAAGGTCTGTTCTTCTTCGGTAACGAGAAACATCCATTGAAAGGGTTCGAACCAAACGAGCTGTCCGACTCTCCGGGTGCCCCCGATCTCGAGCTGCGTCCAGCCCTGATCATCCGGAGAGAACAGTGACACAAGAACCCTCTGTTCTGCAGATGAAAGATTCACCGGCAGGGTGGAAAACTCCAGCGTACCGTCCTCTTTAACGGCGCCGAGTAACTCGGTACTGCTGCGTATCAGCCCTTCAGCGTAACTGCTCACCGAATCTTTGGTAATGGAAACGTATTCCTGCTTCTCCGTGAGATTGTTCTCCACGAGGACCCGCCACTGGGAATTGGCATATCGGTACAGCTCTTCGGCTTTGAACTGCAGTGATTCCTGTGCGATCGATGTGACCGCGTTTCTGGCGGAAAGAGACGAAGATACGCCACCGATCAGGATGGGGGCAACGAGAAGAGGAAGTACAACCAGAAGAATTTTTGTACCTATTTTCATTCCTGCTCCAAATTTGCGTTTTTTCCTATTTACTAGTATCGTTAACTCAGGTGATAAAAGCGAGGAAAAGAAATGCAGAATCACGGTGATCTGTACGAACAATGGAACGGCAGACAGTCGGATGACGAGAATATGGACTTGCTGCTGGATGAGTCGGAAGGCGGAATCAGCGAGGAAGAGCGGGAATCCATATTGGCGCAGATCGATCAGGTCCTCGTCAGAAAGGGCGGACTGGAAGGTTCCGAGGAGTTTCAGTACCGTCCTGAAAGAAACGGTGCCCTGTTTCCCGTGCTGATGAACATCGTCATCCTGATCTTTACCGCAGCTGGGGTCTGGGGGCTGTTTACCGTCTTCGATCGGCAGGAAGCTTCCATCCTACAGGATGACACTGCCGCAGTTACAGCGGAAGGGTCCCTGTTGAGAGAGTTCCGTGAGGAATCGGAGAGGGAGATCGCTGCCCGTGAAGAGGAGATCGGAACCATCAGGTCTCAGCTCGACAATTTACAGGAAGAGAAGGCGGCGCTTGCCGCAAGGAATGAACGGATCCTCAGAGAAAAAGAGTCCGAACTGCAGGGAGAGCTGCAGAGACTCCTGCAGGAGGAGCGTGAACAGCTGGAAGCCCGCGGAATCGGTGAAGCTGAGAAAAACCGTCTGCTTGCTGAGCTGGAGCAGAGGATAAACAGCGAACATCAGCAGGAGCTGTCGGATCTGGAGCAGGAAAATCAGCGCGCTCTGCAGGAACGGGAAGCCGAGATAGAACAGCTGGTGGCATCCTATGAGGAACAGCTGTTCGCTTCCGAGAATGAACTCCAGGGAGCCTCCAGCGAACTCGCAGCTTTGCGGGAAGAACGAAGCCAGGCGGACCTGATCGTTCAGCAGCTGTCCGCCGGATATCAGCGGGTCCTCGACCGTACGGAAGCAGGTGATTACGATTCGGCCCGAAGTTCCCTCGAGACCCTCGAAACGATTCTGTCCCGGGATGCCGTCCGCAATGTTCCCGAGCTGAGCAGGAGAAGCGCGACGGACCGCGCACTTATAACCGGACTCGAGAGACTGATCAGCCTCGAAGAGCAGGATGCCGAAAATTCCGCCGCTCAGAGCCAGGTTCCTCAGGTTGACACTGAAGCGGAGCTCCGGCTCCGGGACACGATAGCAGAGCAGGAAGAAGAGATCGCGCAGCTGAAGACCTCCCTGGAGGCAACGCAGCAGGATGCGGATGAGCTGCAGCGGAGTCTGCAACTGGCAAGAAACCGTCTCAATGCTGCGAACCGGGATCTGACGGAACTACGCCGCAGCAGACTGTCGGCCTCGTCGGCGGCAGAACAGAGAAGAGAACAACTGGCGGAACTTGAATCTTCAGCACGATCTTCTTCCGTACAGACCAGCTCTTCAGACCGGAGAGAGCAGGTCCTTTCGGCGGTCGATACCAAATTGAAGATCCGTGAAATTCTTGCGTCTGAGACGGTGAAGAATACATATCCGGATGCGGAAGATGCCTTCGAGTCCTACCTCGAGACATTCCAGAACGAATATGAACGGTTGGGTTATCGTGAAGCCCTGGCCGACCTCACCAGGATCCTCGAGGAGGTGAGCGGCGGCTCAGCAGGCGGCGGTGAAGAAGCCTTCTCCATGACCGGCGGCGAGGTCAGCCAGGCGGCTGCCGAGCTGCTCGAGGAGCTGCAGGAGCTTCTGGAAGAGTGATAATACGATTCCTATTTCATGCTGATATTCGCCAATGCAGTAGCACCAGCGTCATCGGTCACTTTTATTTTGGCTTTCGGAGGCGGAGAATTTGTTTCGTACCTGACTGATGTAGCCGAAATAACTTCCAGATTACCGCTGCCGACTTGTTCCTTAAACGTGTAGGGAGGTATGCCGCCTGAGGCGGTGAATTCGAGAATTGCTCCGGGTAATGCTTCAACGTATGAGGGATTGATGGTCAGCGTGGCGGGCGTATCTGCCGTAACATAGATGTCGGCGGTAACAGTGGTGCCGTCCCCGTCGGTGACCGAGAGGATAACGGCTCCTTCGATTACGGGGGCTGTGTATTCGAATGGATTAGGAAGAGGATCAGGTTCAAGACTTCCAAACGCATCTGATAGTGTTACTGTAAAATCATCGGGAAATGTTCCCGTCCCGCCTGAGATTGTGAAGATCTGAGTGCTGCCGGGGCCGGGTGGAATGACCGCGTAAGTAGGTGTGATCTCTAATTCGCTTGCCGTCAATACCTGTACTGTAATTGAGATACTGTTGTTGATTTCATCAGTTATTTCGATGTAGTCCGTTCCTGTGGAGACCGGCTCGTAAGTAAAAGTATCACTGTCAACGGGAGTGATAATACCGTAATCAGCCGCAACGGCATACCCGATGGCATCAGTATATCCTCCGGAAACATCGAAATTCTGTGTTTCACCCATCCGAATGCTGAATGATGATAGACTGGCTTCAAGGTGCTCGTACAATTTTATCTTCATCGTATCAATACTGCCGAAGCGGTCGGAGCTTTCTATTTCGACCAATTCAAGCCCGCCGACAGTATTCGGTGCCTCGTAAAGACCGGTCGAAATGTCCAGTGTTCCAATAGAAGAGGTAGTGGTAAACGAATACGGTAAAAACCCTCCCTGGGCTTTTACGTAGAACGTTTCCCCATATCGAACATTCACGGTCTCCTGGCTCATTCTAAAATCACCATCCTGTTCGTTGACGAGGAGCGTGAAGAGGGATATCTCGCTGCAGGCGCCAAAGAGTAATGAGAGAACAATAAGGAGGGCTGCCGCGCCGATTTTACTGTACGCGTTTCGTTTCATCTTACCACCTCCAGCGTACGTACACGCCGGGAGCTATGCCAAGGAGTGTGTCGGTTTTTATCGAGTCTGATCCGGATTCCTGATACAGATTGAATAAAGCTGACAAAGCCGCGTGACCGATGAGCTCGGCCCGTTTGCCGATGGGAAGGAGACTGATCCCTCCGCCGGTCCTCACGTATGGAAGGACAGGGGAGAGCAGGCTGGAGACACTGTCGCCAGCAAAGATACGGAAAGCCGCCCCTGCCGTCATGTAGAGGAACCAGGACCCCGGTCCCGTTTTTTTTGAAAAGAGCAGCGCCTCGGCGCTCACAGGCACCAGTGTGCGAACATAGGCGCCCTTGTATGATTCGTTCGGTATGAGTCTGATCAAGCCGGTGGAGATACCGATGCTGAAGCCGAGAGAATCAGAACGGGCAATCTGATAGAGAAAGCCGGTGCTCAGCTGAAATGCGAAAGGGAACTGTTCTGAAGCGGCTCCAAGCAGTATGGGGAACCCAGTGGATGCATAGCTCGTATATCGGTCGTTATCCTGTCGGTGAGCTGTCGTACCGGCAGGAATCGGTGCAGAAGCTGCTTCCGGGCTGACTGCTTCCTGTTCCGCCGCGACCGCCTCTGCAGCGGCCTTTTTTCTAGCGACAATCTCGGCAATGAGATCCGAGGAAGCGATGAGTATCGTGCTTACGACGGCGCTGATGTCCTTGTCGAGGAAGAGATCGATCCTGTCTTCGATATTCACCGACGCGGTAAAAGCCTTCGCCTCGATATTCATGAGGCGGTATCTGACGTTCAAGTCATCATCGTCGACAGAATAAAAACCGATGAGAAGGAGATCTGTATCGGTAAGTGCTTCATAATCAAGAGTGGACGCAGCGAGGGATTCGAGTTCCGATTCATCGGCGGGCACAGGAGTAGCATCAGTAAATTGAAGACTTTTACCGGAAAGACCATATTCCTCGAACTGAATAAGTACGGTGCGGTTGAGTACACTCTCGAGTTCAGTATCAGCCTGGGTTTCACTTATGTGAACAACTGCTGCCGTCACTTTCGGCTCCTCCTGTCCAATGGCCGATACGGGAATGATAATTGACCATACAACAAGATGAAGCACAACACAGAATGTAGAGGCTCGAAAGCCCGTCATCGCCATCGATCGGAACTCCTTATACTTGAAGTATAAGAAATAATCTCATCCACGGCCAATCATTACCACCAAATGACGATATAGACCGCCATCCATATATCGGGTGATGTGTTTAAAAATATCACAGAGAGAGCCCTTTTTCTTCATTATTAAAAGAATAATGTATATTCAATGCGACGAAGTTTTAGGCCGGAGTTAACCTGATTTTTTTCCGTATTCCCGGCCGAACCAGAAGGACAGATCGTCACGATTCGTGAGTGATCTCTCATGGAATGTATCTTCGGGGACTGTGCGGTCCGGGTTCCCTTTTGGGACGCCACGTGCTTTTCGTAGAAGGTTCAGGATCCTGATCGTCAATTCGGACAGGTAGAAAAATAGTGCCGACAAGATAAGAACGAGCCGGGTGCGCGGTCCGGTGGAAGCGGCTGAAGCTGAAGTTCTTTCAGCGAAAAGCGTCTCTCCCGCTGTATCAAGCTCATCCGCCTCGATAACAGAACCGCCGGTCATTTCCGCAAGGTCCCGAAGGAGAGCGAATCCTGCAGATTGATCCACGGAAGGCATCAATTCAGATGAGTAAGGTATTACGTTAACCCGGTGTTCTGCGTAGGCGCCGTCGGACGAAGAAATCGAGATGAATGTATCTTCGCTTTCGGACAGAGGGATGCTGCCTTCGTAGCGGCCGGGTGCTGTCTGATCGAGGAGATCGACGGTCTCCAGGAGACCGGGAGAGAAAGACGACGCCGACAACTCGGCACCGTTTATGTACTCTCCGCGTGGGCCTCGGAGTTCAGCGCCGATTAAAGCGCTGGAACCGTCATCGCTGATCGAGACATACATCGGCTGCTGAACTGCGCCGGAAGTAATCCAGCGCAGGAGCTGTCCGGCGAATTTCGGGAAGCTGCTGTCCGAGACGAAGTCCGCTGACCATCGGCCGGAGAGATCGGACGTGAAGGCGGCGCTTCTCCCTGTCCCGTAGCTGCGGAGGCTGAGTAATGGGTAGTTTTCCGGACCAGTTATGACCTGCCGTGCCTCATCCTTCGTATACGTCAGTACGCAGCCCAGTAAAGGCGGCATAGTCTCAATGCCGCTCACAACAGGATGGGACGCATCTATGGAAGGGAAGAATGTCTCCTCGAAGATGAGTGTCCGGGATATCATCATGGACTCGGTGGCGAATATCCGCGGAGCTTCTTCGATCGAAGCCGCGGCGTAGAAGCGGCCGGCGCCTGTATCGGCGATTTCACGCATCAGACCGGTATCGGCATCCTTTCCGACCGCAACAGTGGAAATGGTGATTCCCTGTGATGCCATTCGACGGGCAAGTCCACTGTAATCGGCGCTGTCGACGAGTCCGTCAGAAACGATCAGGAGGTGACGAACCTGGGCGCCGTCTTGTAGAAGTGCCTCGAAGGCTTCCTCCATCGCAGGATACATTCTTGTCCCGCCTCCGGGACTTAATTTTTTCAGATATTCGATGATCGCGGTACTGTTACCCGCCTTCGTGATTGGTACCGTCCATTCGGTATCCGCGTCGAAGGAGAGAATTCCCACCGAGTAGTAGGGATTGAGGACTTGCACTGCTGAAACGACAGATTGTTTGAGAATGTCGATTTTGTCACGATAATCCATCGCCGGATTTCCCATGCTGCCCGATTTGTCGACCAGGATGAGCAGGGTGAGAGCAGGTGTGGAAAACGGTGAAGAGATGTCCATATCGACCGGCAGAATACGTTCGATCGGGGTCTGCAGATACCCTCCCGGTCCGAAGCTCTTCTCTCCGCCGATCATTACAAATCCGCCGCCGAGCCTTTTTACATAGTGATCGATCAGCAGCATGCTCCCGTAGGGTACCCTGCTGGACGGCACATTGTCGAAGATGATCCCCTTCCATTGCAGGTATCTTGCGAGATCAGAGGGGAGTTCTTCAGGTCCGATTAATTCGACTGCAAATCCCTGGGTCTCAAGGGCCTGCTGGAGGGGAGCTGCTGATTCAGGCTCCGGCCTGACGTAGAGTATACTCATTCCTCCCGGAACCGTGATGTACGCCCGGCCATAATCGTTCTGCGGCACCAGGTCGTCGCTTCCGAGCAGGTACACTTCATACAGGTGCATTCCTGCATCTTCCAGACGGTAGTAATACCGGTAATAGTTCCGCCCGTCCGCCACCTGTATGGAAGCTTCGCCGAGAACTTCTCCATTGCGGTGGAACTGGAGCGTACCGTCGAAGCTGTAGCTGGAGCGGATCTGCACGTCGAGGTAGTGGGATGCGCCCGGAGCACTGTAGACCGGGGTCTTCAATTCCGTAACTGCGGAGTCCCTGGTAACAGGGGCCGTCAGGATGGAGTCGACGGAAAGAGACAGATCCCGAAGCATAGCGGCGCCCCGGCGGGAATCCCCGGCATTTTCACGACCGTCGGTGATCAGAATGATACGTGCATCGGCATCATTCCCGGCTGAGCCGGCAACAGCGGCGGCGGAGTACAGTGCTGACTCGATATTGGTGTGATTCCTGCTGATCTCTCCCCGCAATTGTCGGTGGATTTCCGGATTTACTCTTTCATACTCTACAACTGAATCTTCCCCGAAGCTGATGAGACTCATCGGGGATTCTCCATTCTTCCGAAGGAGTAGTTTCTGGAGATTGTCGAGGACCTCAATAGAAGCGGATGCCGTACTGTCGGAACGGTCAAGGAGAATAATCGTGTGCGGAGCGGATGTACCGGATGAAAGCGGACCGGCTATTGCGGTCGTCAGAAGCACCGCAGCACCAGTACGCACACAGAGCAGCAGAATACGCCGCCCGGAAGGTATGCCGGACCTGAAGAAGATCTCCAGGAGAAGAAAGAGAACTGGAACCAGGAGAAGCAGCGCAGCGGGATATTCGAACAGCAGCTCAAACTCAAATCCGGCAATACTCATCTTTCCGGCACCTCCCGATACCAGAACCAGTCAGTACAAAGCACCGCCAGCATGATGATCAGCAGGAGTGGTCCCAGGGGTATGCTGCTTCTCGTCTCTTCTGTCTGCTCACCTTCAAGGATGCCCATCTCCTCAGACGGAATAATTTCGGAAGACGTGGCGTCTGTGAGAATGTTCGACTCCTCGGAACTGAAGATGTTCACCGCGAATCCTGTGGAAGTGTTCCCGCTTTCGGGAAAATAGAGACCGGAACGGGCGGGATGATCTATCAGCAGCCGGTGGTTTTTAACGGTCCCTTCCACAGTGAAACCCTGCTCTGAGGAGAAGGTGTAAACACCATCCGGCAGAGAGGCGGGCAGAACGATCTCTTCTCCGGTCCGGAAAGCGGCTTGCTTCGAGGGGACCGTTCCGCAGTATGACCACCAGAGTGCATTCGAGATGAGCAGGGGGAAGGATGGTGAATAGGGAAGTGTGCTTTCAGACAGAAGGAAATCGAAAAACAGCAGCCTGCCGCCGTTTCCAACGGCTGTGATGACATCGTGTCCGGCAGTGCTG
>Ga0272443_10006490_pt1 | contig 11558 bp, 9 predicted proteins | sample SSMAcet12_FD_193581 | JGI IMG/M metagenome (GOLD analysis project Ga0272443, IMG submission 193581) | Marine sediment archaeal communities from Little Sippewissett salt marsh, Falmouth, MA, United States - SSM-Acet-12 | ecosystem: Environmental > Aquatic > Marine > Wetlands > Sediment ... | reverse complement strand
CTTTCGGAAAGATGTTTACCCATGCACTTTTTACCCTTTTCATCCTCCCGCCTGCTTTTATCATCCCGGTCTTTATGAGTAAAGAAAATAAAGAAGAAGAAACGTATATCCACAATATGCTAACGGGGTATACGCTGGTTTCGATGATCATCTTTGCGATTTATTTTGTTTTTTCTCAGGTGTGATATCGAATATCTCGGACCATTTGATTCGAATTTATTCCTTTTTAATGATGGTTTCTATGGTATTAATAACAGTAGTTGAATCAATAATATTTTCATGATCATAATTTTGAAGAAGATATATATTCTCCTTATTTAGCCCTAAGTTATGTGGTGTCATATTTTGACTCCACAGGGTCACTAATCCATCGTTTTGCATGTGTTCAAATTCTTCTATTGTTTGTGCGAAGGAAGAAAGCATTTTATTTAAGAGCCTCTGAGCAATATATACAACAATTGGAACTGTCCGGGTTTCAAGATTTGTGGGGTTATTTGTTTCTCCAAAGACCTTGGTTAAATCTACCAAGTTTAAAATATTACTTGCAAAAGTTATAGTTTTCTTCAATACTTCTTCTGTGTCTTCAATATAAGTTGAAAATATAATTGTTTTCTCCTTGAACTGATTATTCAGATTTATTTTTTTGAGTTTTTCATTCGAAATAAATGTATTCTGCTTAAATTTCAAAGCAGTTTCAAGTTTTTCTAAGAATGACTCAGAAGTATAACGCATTGATTTCACACCCGTATAGGGTATTATCTGACCTCCAAAAATCGGTATATCATCAAAACTCATCAATACAGCGCAAAATAGAATCGGGAAATTCCTATAAAATTCAAAGACATTTTCAAGAAGATATTCAAGATTTTCATGGGTAAATAATCCGTCTAAGGATTGAATTTTGTTAAATGTTGAAAAAAGGAATTCTTCTTTTTCTTTTGTATCACAAGTGTTTATGACTGATAATGATTGTTCTGGAGTAATATTAGTAATAATATAATCCGTTAAATTGATGAGATAACTTCCTTCCAGTAGACTGCCAATTATAAAAGAATACTGGATATTTTCACCAATAAGTTGATTACTACTTTTCATTTCAGTATTTAAAAAAAATTGAGCAACGATTGTTCCAAGGCTATAGGTGACAAGATAAACTTGATCATAAATATCATAAATCCCCGCTTTTTCAGTTAATTTTGCCAGTTGATTTCCATAATACTCCGCATCATGAAAAAAAGTATCATATTGATATTCATAATAATCCACATCATCAAATAAATAATATTTTTTCCAATACTTTTCTAAATAATCCGCACGCCATTCATTCGCTTTAGGAGGATTCATTACCTTTGATATATTGCTGTAGGTTCCGCCGTGTAAACCATGTATAAAAATAACTGCTTTTTTGCTGTCCGAATGGAGAACTTGATTCCCAACTTTTGTATTCGTCCATGTTTGCTCTATATTCCGTGATTGAAGGGTAGGATTATATTCTACTTTTAATAATTCTGAATAGGAAGCTAAAGGAGCATCGTAATTGATTGAAATCTTAAGTTTATTTGGGTATTGATTCTTATCAATTCCATTCTTCTTAATAAGCATAGAATTTTCACCCAACAGCCAAAGAAAATGAATCAAAGAAAAATGATTATTTTCAGAATCTTTAAGAATTGGATAATGTGCAAAATGAGTTCGTTTAAACTCCGATTCAATTTCTAACAACACATTTATTGAATGAACATCATCCGGGATTTTTTCAAAGAAAACGGGAATTACAGTATAAGGTGTTATCTTTTCACTGCAAGTAAAAACAAATTCCAAATCAGATGAGAATAAGGTTTGAATAAAAAATAGCTGACAAACCACTGTGATACTAAGAAATGAAAAAATTACTCCGGGCTTTGTCAAAATTACACTTACCTCCAAATCTCAATTTAATAAGCTTATGAAACCCAGTGTCTTTCAGATATATAATTGATGGTAGAGAGATAAAATAAAAAAATAAGATAATTTAAAACTTATATATTATATCACAATTAACAGAATACATTTAAATTAAAAAAATATCTGCCATAGATCTGTTTAGATAATTTTTAACTTATTGCTTTTCTATTTGCATGTTGGTCTTTTTTGGTGTTTTAATTGCAAAAGGGGTTCCGAAAAAGATATTCATATAGTATGTCATGATTCTCCACATAATAACTGCTCCCACAATATTGTGATTTGTGAAGAAGTTTTTAAAAAACAGATAGAAACCGCCTTCAGCTGCACCTCCGGCACCTGGAATCGGAACAAATCCTGTTACCACAAATAAGATACCCTGAAAGGCAAAAATTTCCGCAAATGAAACCGTTGGATTTTCAAACATACGATAGATACAATAAGAAATAGAGAAATAAAAGAACATTTGAATACAAGTTGCAAGAAGTGCTAATAATAACTTTCCGGGAGAGTAAATTAGCCGTTTCATACTGTCATGAAATTCTTTCAGTTTTTCGAGATACTTTTCTTCATTATTTTTTAATTTCTTTCCAATTTTAAACCGTCCGACAATGTTTAAAAATATGTGAATTATCTTTTTTGTAAGTGGGGGATTAAAAGAGAAAATGATCACAAATATAATCACAGCGGCATTTATTATGAAGCCAATTAAAACAAGACCGGATATTGCCGGTAATGCCGCGATATTTTTGAAAAAAAACAACAGTAAAAATATTCCGATAATCGTGATTGATATTTGATAAATTAAAAACTTAGAGGTTGCTATTGCAGTTCCTTTGGAAACGGGGATTCCAAACTGATACATTCTGTAAATCTGCATGGGTTGCCCACCGGTTGCAAATGGCGTAACAGAATTATAAAATTGCCCCATTAAATTTGTTTCAAATGCTTGCGGATAGGAAAGATGGACATGACATATTCTTGCTGTTACAAACAGAGCAAATGCCTCAGAAATCCAGTAAATAGTAAGACAAACAACTGAATAAATGACCCAGACAGGCTTAATTCGCTTAAAAGCCTCGATATTTTCCTTGAAATCCCCAATAAAAAAGAAAACAATAACAGCAACCAATCCCAATAATGCAGAAACGATTAACCATTTTACCGAAAATCTTTTGTTTTTTTTCCCAATTTGTTTATCGTCTATCATAATTTGTCACGCCATTTATTTTTATAAAATACCACAAGCATTTTTTAATATCAGAAATCAGAACGAGATCCATAAGCACCCCTAAATTGTTCCGTTCATATATGCACAACGGGTACGTGAGGTATTATACACCATTTAAGAATATTCCTATTCTCAACAAGTAGTTAATGATATCTATGTTATAATTAGTTATATTTGAAATAAAAGAGTCAATAATAAATTGGATTTGAAAGCGAGTGAAGGGGTTGAATAAATTAAGAAGTAGAGCATTATTTCAAATTTGCTTTGTCATTATTCTTGGGATAATTGTTAATCTTTTTATCGTACCAGGAATCATAAAATTTTCAGGCATCCTTCTTGTGATTTCTTTTTCCTTTGTTTTTATTATCACTTTTTTGAAAGCTTCTTCTGTAAAAAAATATGAGCGAAGTTGTTATTTATCAACCCCTAATAAAAGTTTAGAAAAGATTTGTGTTGTAACAGCCTGTAAAAATGAAGGAGATACAATTGTTAATACCGTCATGCATTATTTGGAGATGTCTGACAAGATACATTTTGCCCTTTACGATGATACCTCAACTGACGGAAGCTATGAGGAGTTACAAAAATTAACCAAGGTATATCCAAAAAGATTTATACTGAAAAAATTACAAAAAAGAAATTTACAAATTCATCCAAAAGCATTTGCACTTGAAGATGCTTTTAATTCTGTGGAATGTGATTATTTTCTGGTTATTGACTCAGATAGCATCATTTTAGAAGATGATTTTTCTAAATCCGTTAATGCAATTATTAATGATAATATAGACCTTCTGCACTTAACAAGAAGCAATGATATGAAATCAAATATTACGAATAAAATGGGAGATATTGAAGAACTCATGTTTTTGGGGCTAAGAATGATAAATTTTCAAACATCTGTTTTTGGCGGTTCCGGTTTTTTTGTCCGTTCAAAGAGTGTTAAAGGATTCAGATATAACGATAGCAGCATGAGTGAAGATACGTACTTGAATAGCCATCTTAAGAAAAAACAAAATAAAATAAGATTTTTTTTGACACTTTATTGTCATGAAAAGGCACCGGAGACTTTTAAGAATTTCTATAAACAAAGATTTAACTGGATAAATATGTGTATTCCTTATTTTTTGCTTCACGAATTTTTTCAACTGGCTTTTTGGAATCTCATTTTTTCAATCGTATTTATATCGCTTTTTAATCCCTTCAGTATAGGATTACCGTTTGTAACACTTTGCCTGGCTACTATTCTTGCTTTAGAAACTGCAATTGCCATGATCATCATAAAGAAAAATATATTAAAAACCATGCTACATACACTGGCCTATTTACTATTCACAGGATATCTTGTATTAGGAACTTTTTTATGGATACAGGTTTTAATAATGTTGGGAAAAGATAAGGTGACTTTCGAAAAAAACAAAATTGAAAGTGATAAAAAATATGCAAAAATGGGGAAGTAAACTGATAACTTTTTAAAATCTTTTTCTTTACAACCAACAATGGGAAGCTCTTAAAGAAGTGAGAGAACAAGACCTATCCGGAATTATTGCTACAATTTGAAAGCATTATTGGAGACAGAAACACAGACATTGAACGATTAAGAGGGTTGAACGATGTGGGCGATAGAGATCATCAATTCATTTGCTGGACCCCTACCGCCTAGTTGTTTAAGTTTGTTCGAGTTTGTCAATTTTTTCTTTTAATCAACCATGCAAAGAACATGACTAAAACTGCGATTAGAATGATCAACAGATATTTCCCTACATCTGCCCCAACTAAGAGTAATCCAATAGAACCTTGTTTAAAATCATCAGGAGATCCCTTTTTATTTTCAAATAGTTGTGTCATTGGTTCATTGTCAAACCCATCCGGTGGTACAGGTAGATTTCCGGGGGGTTGCATTCCCTCAGGTGGTTGAGGGGGATTACCGCCTTGCATCCCTTCAGGAGGTTGTCCACCCATTGGGGGTCTGCCATCAGCCATATTCATTCTCTCTCCGGGATTCATACCCCTCATACCAGCTTGATTACCTTCTCCGCTGTTGGTGGAAGCCAATTCACCTGATAACTGTTTTTGAATATTTTCAGTCCAGCTTTCTACAAAGGTGAGTAGTGCACGAGAGTCAAACATTCCACTCGGGTTCATTCTTTTATTCTGCATCTGAGCCATTTGTGCTGGTATTTCCGTTGAACTTGCATTCATAATCGGAAGAAATTCTCTATCGTTTTGATTGCTTTCTCCAAATGGCATCTGTGTTCTTTCCCCCATTTTCGAAGGGTTTTCATTTACAATATCCGGCGGGTGCATAACCTCTGTGGGTTCAGCCTGCTCTGAATTTTCCGTGCCGTAAAGTGCTGACTGAAAGGCTTCATAAGAACTCATCGGTTCAGGATCGTTTTTGACGTATTCATCGATCAAGGCGGTCAATTCTTCCGCACGTGCTGTGAACGTCCCTATTTCCAAGGGGCCTGTTATTAATTCTGTCAGATATTCATGATATAGCTGCAGATATACCTCGTTTGACAGCAAGGTATCGATCAGTGGATAATTTGCCATGGCTCCGGATGTGGGTTCATCAATATAGAATTGAGTCGTATCTTCAACCTGTTGATCTATGCCTGAAGCAAATCCTCCAAAAGACATGTTGTAATCCCAAGGGATAATCATATATTTGCCGTCTTCACCATAAAGATAGTAATTATGGAACATCCCCCCCATATAACTGTCAAGACTGAGCATTGCCGTGTTCAAGGCATGATACTTCAGGACCAGATCAACGTACAAGACATCTTCAAGGTTCTCACCGCTTTTCAACGCCTTGATCATTTCAACTACTGCTGCTTCACCATCGTCATCTACGTTGGTTCTTTCTCCGAGACCGGAATAGGATGAGTATTCTTCATCGATATACACCAAGTCCGCTCCTATTCCTTCGGGCTTAAAAAGGTCACCATCACCATCGTTGAACCAGGCGGCAGTAAATACTTCATCAATCTGTTGGACTGAAAGATACAATCCTGCCAATTCATCGTTGATATAAACGTTGCAGAATGTAGTTCCGGGTGTTGGCAATCCCATCTCCTCAATAATCTCATAACTCATGATTTCCCGGATATAGGATGCATCGGAGAAACAATTGTTAAGGCCGATCGCTGTGAGTCCATATAAATTCTGTGAATAATATTCATCAAATTTCAGTTTGAAACTGAATTGTTCTTTTCCCGCGCTAATTGCTTCTCTCAACGAGGAATTCCCCTTTGGCCTGATTCCTATATTCTCAAGAGTTATCCCGTTGTACACAATATCCGCTGGAACATACAACTCAGATGAAGCGTTTTCAACCATATAATTGTATTGTTGATCGTCGATGTACAATCTGATTTCTATCACTTCATCTTCAGGAAACACAACCTCAGCCCATTCCTGAGGTCTTTTGTCTTCTATCAATTCTTCGGATGTTTTAGCCTCAGCAACGGGTTCAACAACCATTGAGGTTTTCTCAAACATATAATTTGCGCCAATGATAACCAGTGTGATCAGAAAACAGCTGATTATGATAATCATAAACTTTTTCACATCTATCACCTGCCTTTTCAGACTATTCGATTACGCAGCGTATCCGCATTATGATTTTTTTCTATTATGCGGCGTATTCCCCATCATAGCTGATAAGTGCCGTATTATGAACGTTTTCCAAACCATCAATTTCATTGACCAGTATGGCATTATCTTTCTTTGACCGTACCTCAACGGTCAGTTCAAATTGATCACCGGTTTTAGTCTTTGATTTGATTTTGTAAGTTCCCACTTTTTCATTAATCACTTTAAACAGAGCATCTTCAACAGTGCCGTCAGAATAATTCACAATAAGAAGATATGGTTCATTTTTCAGTGTCATCTTGGAAAAAGCATACATAACAATTCCCAGAATGAGTGAAGTGACAACGGCAAGCATATACAATCCGGCTCCCACAATGATACCAACGGATATGGACCAGAACATGTAAATAACATCCATTGGATCCTTTATTGCCGTTCTGAATCGAACGATAGATAATGCCCCTACCATACCCAGTGAAAGGATTATGTTACTTGTAACTGCCATGATGATAGAAGCGGTGATCATCGTCAGAGCAACCAGGGAGATATTAAATGTTTTGGAGTACATAACCCCCTGATAGGTCCTCTTGTAAATCCAGAAGATGAACAATCCAAGTGCAAAAGCCAATAAAAGTGTTGCACCCATTCCTAAAGCACTAATACTGCTCCCTGCCAAATCTGTTCCCTGAATAAAATCGTTAAAAGTCATGATAATTCCTCCTTGTTTGTTTTATTTAAAATGAACTTCTACAATAAGTATATTTTGATATGGCTTCCATATTGCCGCTACCATGCTGAACCATATCTCGAATGACAGAAGGCAAAAACCCGGTATATTTTATCTCCAAAACAATCTGTTCCTTATCCAGAACCGGAATAAAGGATCCTTCCGAGAATAAATCGCATTTCCCAATTGATGTGTGAAGATTACTATCCATCGTTATCCTGACATTTCCCTGAGGGAAAATAAAGCATTGCCGAGTATAATCAACGATAATCCTGGGACGCAACTTGCGATTGTTGTACAAAGTACGAAAATCACGATAAACGGGATGATTCATGCCTTTCATATTTTCCACATTGCCTCTCATGATGGCATCATATTGTTCTCTAGAAATTCTTACAGAATCCTTTAAACACATATTTTCGTGTTTTGCCTTTCTTTCCAATTTGATAAAATCATCACGTCCGTTGTAAACTCTGATTCTGAATTTCTTCCGCTTCAGATTCCCAATTAATTTATCCTCAACGCCGCTGTTCATATAATCATCAAAATACAAACTGCTTACCCTGTATGTGTTGTCGTCCCCCGCATTTGGATCCACTTGACAAAACTTTTCAAGTCTCGACGAAATGACCCTTTTCTGTTGTGGATTAATCATGTACTTCTTTTCACTCCTATAAGTCTTTTTCATATCATCACCTCTTTTAACCTTTAATCGCCTTATCCTATCTGATATGCCCGATCTTACAGAAAGTTTCTTAAACAAACCTTGAAGTATTTTAAAAGAGAAAAGACTTCATAAATTGTTCTTCGAATTTTTAAATAGTTTGAGGAGAATATTCTGTTGGAAGTTCAAGGTTTGTTTAAGGTTCATTCTGTATAGTTACTTATTATGTGAAAGGAGGCGGGAGAATGAGAATTCAGGGATCTGGGATGAGTATGTATACGAACTATACTTCTTATTTAAACCAGAACAATTCAACCGAAGTTCAGAAAAATCAAGATTTTAATCAACAGATTGAAATTGAAAGAACAAAGACTTCTGATGGAAAAGGTGTTCCAAGAGGAAAACCACCTGCAGATGCAAAGGGTATGAAAGGTGCCGGAGGACCTCCACCCAAACCCCCGGTGTTGAATATTGATACGGATAATGATGATCTTTGGAGCGAAGAGGAAATTAGTGATTTTATTAAATCGGAAAATCTTGATGCCAATGCAAGTGAGATTATCGGGAAATATGATGTTGACGGAGATTCAACTATAAATAGTGATGAAAGAGAAACAATGAGAGCAGATAATGCTTTTAATATCAAAGGGATTCCGAGAGGTCCAGGAGGAAATCCACCACCGAAAATGGTGATGCCGCCAGAAGATGATGAAGAAACATCCGAAAACACATTCACAAATACTTTTTTGAAACAATTTCAAGCAGCGTATTATAATGTTTCAAGAGATTATACAGATGTTAATTCGCTATTTGATGTTATTTTGTAAAAGATACAAATCGTTATCTTTATATGGTTATAATGAAAAAAACTAACCAGAAAATCTACCTTTTTGGTTAGTTTTATAATGCAATTTTGAATGCAATCCGGTTCTTTGGCATGTATTCAATTGTTATTTTTCCGCCATGTTGTTCAACGATATTCTTCACGATAGACAATCCAATACCAAATCCCCCTGTATTCCTTGCCCGGGATTCATCTATTCTGTAAAATCTATCGAATAACTTCTCACTATCATCCGGCAAAGTACCGGCAAAATTATTCTGGATCTGAATCAGCTTCTTATTTCCCTTTGTTTTAAGCGAGATCATTACTTTAGATTTTTTGGATGAATATTTCACAGCGTTATCAATCAAAGCACTTAGCATCTTTTTAATGTTGTTTTCATCCCCATGATATAGAACATCTGGTTCAAGGTCTAATGCGATTTCTTTTTCTTGTTCAAAGGCCAGAACCTCAAATGGAAGGGCGGTGTTTTCGATGACATCGCTCAGATTAAAATCATTGAAATTCGTTTTATTGACTTGATTTTCAGTTCTTGCCAGTACCAGCAATTCTCTGATCAGTTGATTCATGCGATGAGATTGATTCTTAATTTCTCTAATGTAGTTATTATTTTGATTTTCCATCTCAAGGATGTCGATATTGGCTGAAATAATGGCGAGTGGTGTCTTCAGTTCATGACTGGAATCTGCAACAAAGCGCTTTTGTTTTTCAAAAGCGATGTTAACCGGCTTAACGATAAATTTGGATAAAAGAACAGTGATAATGACCAAAACGATCATGCTGATACTCCCAGTGATAAAAGACAAATTCTGAAGCTCAATCAGCATCAAATCCTGTGTTGTTTGATCGGCAAAAACAATCAAGGTACCGGAAGCAGTTGCTTTTACTTTGTATTTGTAACTGTCAATTTTTCCTTCCCTTTCTCCATTTTCAAGCACTTCTTCTGCATAGAAAACGGCAGTCTCTTGGTTAATATCTGATTGGTTTAGATTGAATGGCAGCAGTTCCCCATTACGATCAAATTTGATTGAAAACCCTTTGATGGGGATATTTGGTGCGGGTGGTTGACTTCTCGGAGGTTGTGTGTGATCAGGAGACGGTAACATTTTACCATCGTTTTCTATCAGATTATTTAAAAAAGTATCTATCCGACGATTGGTCTGATAAACCATGAAGCTGTTGATCGTTATTAATATAGCCAGTAAAAGCGATAACAAAACAGCCACCGTTAAGGCGATGAACTTAAGTCGTATTTTCTTAATCATTAATGCACTCCAATGTATAACCGAGACCGCGAATAACAGAGATCTTTACGGTTGAACGAATGGACTTTAATTTCTTTCTCACAAAAGAGATATAAACCTCAACAATATTGTATTCACCATCAAAATCAAATCCCCAAATCCGTTCAATAAACTGCTCTTTTGAAATGACATGTCCTGTGTTTTTAAATAATAGTTCCAGAATCAAATATTCCTTCAGACTTACTTTAATCTCTTTCAGATCGCTTGTTATCTTCAAATTCGTTTTATCCAGTGTAAGATTGCCAAAAGTAAGTTCTTCTATGGCAAATGGCTCTTTTCTTCTTGTTACGGCTCTGATGCGTGCAAGCAATTCCTTTGTTTCAAATGGTTTGGTTAGATAATCATCGGCACCGTAATCCAGCCCTTTCACCTTATCATCCACTTCAGCTTTTGCAGTGAGCATGATGACAGGCGTAGAAATTTTTTGTTCTCGCAATTTACTGAGTACCTGAAACCCATTCATTTTTGGGAGCATAATATCCAGCAGGATAGCATCGTAAATCCCGGTAAGGGCATGTTCAAAACCATCTTCACCATCGTAAACACAATCTGCAAGATAATGATGCTTTGTGAGTATCTCGTTTAAGGCGGATGCCAAAGGTAGTTCGTCTTCAACAATTAATATTTTCATTATATGCTCCTATTTTCCAAAATTCTAACACACCAAAAATCCTTACCCGAGCAGGCTTGTTCAAACATTTTTTCTGAAGCGAACGGATAGGTTTTTGACCTTAACAATGAATTTTCATTCTCAAAGAATAGGATAACCAATGAAGCTTAAAAAAACATTGAAAGTCTAAAAACCAAGTTGATATATTTTAGTCCGTGGGGAAGGATTAAAGTGCAGTCCAAAGCGTGTTCAATATAAAAAAATTATTTCCTTGATTCTTATGATTTATATAGAAAATGCTAGAGAACGTTTGATTGTCTCCTTTAATTTATCTAAAGTGATGGGCTTTGGAAGATAATCGGTCATTCCGGATTTTAGACACTTTTCCCTTTCTCTTTTACTGCTTTTAGCAGTCATAGCAAAAATTGGAACGCTTTGATTTTGCATTCTGATCATTTTTGTTGCTTTGTAACCATCTATAACCGGCATGACAATATCCATGAGGATCAGGTCCGGTTTATGTTCTAAAAATAGCTGATACGCTTCGTTGCCATTTTTTGCCTCTAGAATTTGAATGTTTTTGAAAAATTTAGATATGACCGTTCTGGCGTAAAACATATTAATCGAATTATCTTCTGCA
>Ga0272443_10006489_pt1 | contig 11559 bp, 9 predicted proteins | sample SSMAcet12_FD_193581 | JGI IMG/M metagenome (GOLD analysis project Ga0272443, IMG submission 193581) | Marine sediment archaeal communities from Little Sippewissett salt marsh, Falmouth, MA, United States - SSM-Acet-12 | ecosystem: Environmental > Aquatic > Marine > Wetlands > Sediment ... | reverse complement strand
TTATGCTGGCTGCCACAGTGATTCTGGCGGCAGGGATGGTGTTTGCTCAGCTATCGCCGGTTTTTGCTCTCAAGCGAGTCGAGTTGACCGGGCCGCTCTGCGAAAACGCACGGGTATTAATGGATGATATGGTAAAAGAACACCCTCATATACTAAGCCTCAATCAGGGTAATCTGGTGAGAAAACTGCTGGCTCAAAACGGTATCGACAATGTTAGCCTTGATTGGATGGTTCCCGATGGACTGACGGCTAAGGTCAATTGCTTTGCACCGGCCGCGTTGGTTCTAACCGGAGATGGAACAATCAAAGCTCTGGATAAATTCGGTCGTCTGATTCCTTTTGATCATGAGTGGGCCGATTTCGATTGCCCGGTTTTATCGGGCTTACCGGAAGGGAAACTCTTTGAACCGCTGGCCGATTATCGTCTGGCAGAAGTAATTGCGGTTCTCAATGTGATTCGCGACCAAAATCCGGGGCTTTATGCCATGCTGGCCGAATTTAATTTTTCCGATCCGGTGTTTATCAAACTGCGCACCACGGTTAGTCACAGTGTTTTTTTAGTCCGGAGCCATTGTCTGGCAAATCAACTGCGGCGGCTGGAAGTGGTTTGCCGTCAGGAAAAATGGGAAAACAGATACGTTTACGATTTGACTTATAAAGGCAAGGTAATCCGCAAGTAAACGGGAGGAATATGGCGCATACGCGTACAATAACCGCGCTGGATATCGGCACCACCAAGATAGCCGCTATCATTGCCGAAATCGATGAGGAATACAATATTCCCCAACTGGTCGGTCTTGGGGTCGTTCCCTCGGAGGGCATGCGGCGCGGAGTAGTGGTTGACCTGGAAAAAACAGTTCGTTCCATTTCAAAAGCGATAGAGAATGCCGAGCAGATGGCCGGGGTGAAAGTCGAAGCTGTAATTGCGGGTTTATCCGGTGATCATGTCCGTTCCATAAATTCACACGGTGTTATCGCCGTATCCCGGAGCGATCAGGAAATCGGCGAAAGCGATGTGGAACGGGTTATCGATGCCGCGCGGGCGGTAGCCATTCCGACCGATCGCGAGATTATCCATGTTTTGCCGCAGGAATATATTATCGACCAGCAGTCGGGCATCAAAGTCCCGGTGGGGATGTCCGGGGTGCGCCTGGAGGCCGAAGTCCATATCGTCACGGCCGCCTCTACGGCGGTGCGGAATATTTACCGGGCTATTAACCGCTGTGATCTGGAAGTGGAAGCGCTGGTGCTGGAGTCGCTGGCTTCCAGTTATTCACTGCTGACCGATGAGGAGCAGGAGCTGGGTGTAGCCGTAATCGATATCGGCGGCGGCACGGCCGATATCGCCGTTTATTATGATAATTCTATCCGTCACACTTCAACCGTACCGCTGGGCGGCAAGAGTGTGACTAATGATATCGCTATCGGTCTGCGCACTCCGATTGAACAGGCCGAACAGATCAAGCTGGAATATGGCGCGGCCGTACCCGCTATGGTCGATGCCGATGAGATGATTGCCGTGCCGGGCGTGGGAACGCGGGGCGAGCGCAATATTTCGCGCAATGTTCTGGCGTCGATAATTGGACCGCGCATGGAGGAAATTATTTCACTGTCGTTTCGCGAAATCAAGAAATCGAATTATCCCGATACGCTTGCGGCCGGTATTATCCTGACCGGGGGCGCGGCCAGGTTGCGGGGAACGGCCGAACTGGCGGAACAAATTTTCGATATGCCGGTAAAGATCGGTTCGCCGCGAGGCTTTGATGGCTTGGTGGATATGGCCGCCGCGCCAGAACATGCCACCGGTATCGGCCTCATACTGTACGGTATGCAACATGGGGAAGAAATAGGCCGGCGCAGTAAGACCCGGGGAATTTTTAGAAAAATTGAAAAATGGTTTGATGAACGTTTTTGATATACCTGTCAGGAAGGAGGAATACAAATGCGCCTCGAATTTGAAGAAGAGAAAGCCCAACACGCTCAGATTAAAGTAGTCGGTGTCGGAGGCGCCGGTGGTAATGCCATTAATCGCATGATTGATGCCGGGCTGACCGGCGTGGATTTTATTGCCGCCAATACTGATGCCCAGGTGCTGGAGCAAAACAAGGCCGCGGTTAAAATCCAGATCGGCAAACGATTGACCAAGGGGCTGGGGGCGGGAGCCAATCCCGAAGTCGGCCGCAAGGCTATCGAAGAAGATGCCGAAGAAATCTCGGCTTCGCTCAACGGAGCCGATATGGTATTCGTGACCGCCGGGATGGGCGGAGGAACCGGTACGGGAGCCGCTCCGACCGTGGCAAAGCTGGCCAAATCTCAGGGAGCTCTCACGGTAGCTGTCGTTACGCGACCTTTTGATTTCGAAGGTAAACAGCGGGTTAACCGGGCCGAGGATGGCGTTAATGAACTGCGCAAGCACGTTGACACCCTGATCAATATTCCCAATCAGCGCCTGCTGGCTATCGTGGATAAGCAAACGCTTTTGACCGATGCGTTTCGCATCGCCGATGATGTTCTTTATCAGGCCACCAAGGGGATTTCTGATTTGATCACCGTGCCCGGTTTGATCAACTGCGATTTTGCCGATGTCCGGACAGTCATGCTGGAAATGGGTGACGCCCTGATGGGAACCGGTGAAGCCAGCGGCGAAGAAAAAGCGGCCGAGGCGGCGCATAAAGCCATCTCCTCACCGCTGTTGGAAAATATTTCCATTGCCGGAGCCAAAGGCGTTCTGGTCAATGTTACCGGCGGTCCCGATATGACGCTTTTTGATGTCAACGATGCCACCTCCAAAATTTATGATTCCGCCGGAGCCGATGCCAATATAATCGTTGGCGCCGTGATTGATAAGAACCTCAAGGATACCGTGCGGGTAACCGTAATCGCTACCGGATTTGGAACCGGGACATCGCAGATCAAGGAAGAGGAAACGGTGGTCAAAGAAAACAAAGCCGTTCCGACTGATCTGTTCGGCGGTGTTATCCGGCAGGAGCGGGCGGTGGCTAAAGCCCCGGTTGGCGCGGCGGCGGGCCACAGCAAGGAAGCTGTTGCAGTCAACGGTAATGGCAATGGAAACGGTAACGGTAAGGGTTATCAGGAGGATTCCGGAGATTCCTTTCTTGAAGATTCTGATAAGCTCGAAGTGCCGACCTTTATTCGCCGGCAAATGGAGAAATTGTAAAGAAATAAAAACCGCTGAAAACAGCGGAAAATTACGCAGTATTATTCCTTCCTTTTTTTGACAGGTCCCGCCGGATCGGTTTTCCCCCCGGTCCGGCGGGTTTAATTATTTCAATTGATCAAATCAGCGCAGATATTCGAGAGTCAACTGACCATCCACCATCCGGGCATAGCTGTAATGGTTGTAAAAATCCCCGGTATTGATGTAAAGGCCCTGATCAAATTTCTTTAGAACCGGTTGATGCGTGTGTCCGATCAGGACAGCGTCATATCCCTCACCGAGTTTACTGCGGGCGAAATCTTCATAGTCTTTCAAAAAGCTGTTTTCGCGATCTGATGTATGCTGGCGAGATCGTGAGGATACTTTGCGGGCCAGCGGCAGGCCCCAATCCGGCGGTATCAGGCGGTAGAGTTTTATGGCCAGTCGGTTGCGCAAGGGAAAGCGCACGAAAGCGCGGTATTTCCAGTCTCCGGGAGCCAGCCCGTCGCCATGAATTAAAAAGAGTTTCTGATCCTGTTCGGAAACCTCGATCCGGTCGCGGTGTACTTCAATGCCGACTTCGCGTGACAGGAAATCGCCCAGCCAGAAGTCATGATTGCCGGTTATGTAATGAACCGATAAACCGCTTTCAACCAGTGCGGCCAGTTTGAACACGACTTTGAGATGCTGTTTGGGAATAGCATTTTTGTATTCGAACCAGAAATCAAACAGGTCGCCCAGGATATACAACTTTTCGCCATCGCGGCGGACCAAATCCAGAAATTTAAAAAGATTTTCAACCTTTTCTTTTTCCAGCTCGGGAGATTCTGCGCCCAGATGGGCGTCTGACATAAAAAATACGGCTTTCATAATACCGGCTTAATATAAACATCAGGATAGCGTGCGGGAAAGCCTAAATCGGGCTTATTTTTAGAATGGATAAAACCGGTAATCTCAGACGGCCGAGACTTTGGCCCGATCCATAATCCTGCCCAGCGATTCATAGTAGGCTTCAGCCATAACATCGAGAGGGGCACTGAGCCAGTCATTGACCGTAAATTTGTCACCACCGGTGACACCGATTTTTTGTACCGGTATCCCGTGTTTTTCAGCTATGGCCCTAACTTTGTTTTCAAGGCCCGCTTTGGCAGAGAATATTATACGTGACGCGGTTTCTCCGAAAAGCAAAGCATCGCGGCGCAAATCGCCCTGATTGATCTGGATTTTGGCTCCGATCTTGTTTTCGCGATTGCCGATACAGGCTTCGGCCAAAGCTATGGCCAAACCACCCTCGGAACAATCATGAGCCGAGTTGACCAGTTCGTTTTTAATCAATTCAAGAATGGTGTCATGCAGTCGTTTTTCGAATTGCAGATCTATTTCGGGAATTTCGCCCTGTTTCAATCCGTGAATCTGCGACAGGTACTCCGACGCGCCCAGTTCGTTTTTGTTTTCACCCAGAAGATAAATATCGTCACCGGCCTGCTTAAAATTCATGGTCGTGATATGATCGATATCCTCGATCAAACCGATCATGCCGATAGTCGGCGTGGGATAAACGGCGTGTTCGGGATCTTCGTTATAGAAGCTGACATTACCGCCGGTAACGGGCGTATCGAACAACCGACAGGCTTCGCCCATGCCCTTAACAGCCTCGGAAAAACCGTAATATATTTCGGGGTGATAGGGATTGCCGAAATTGAGGCAATTGGTGATGGCAATACCCCGGCCGCCGGAACAGGCAATATTGCGGGCGGCTTCGGATACGGCGAGCAAGGCTCCCCGGTAGGGATTCATATAACAGTAACGGCCATTACAGTCGGTCGTCATGGCCAGAGCTTTACGGGTCTTGCGCAGACGCAAAACGGCGGCATCGGACCCGGGACCGACGGCGGTATTGGTGCGAACCATTGAATCGTACTGGTTAAATACCCAGCTTTTTTCGCAAATATTTGGTGCGGATAGAAGCCTTGTAAGAACATCAGTGAAATCCTGATCGGCTTTGACCGTGTTCAGATCAAGTTGCCGCAGTCTGTCTATATATTCCGGCTTTTTGGTTTCGCGCGTATATTGCGGTGCGCCGCCGCCCAGAACCAGATTCCATGAGGGTATCTCGGCTACGACCTTGTCGTTTAATTTTACCCGGAACAGACCATCATCGGTGACCCGGCCTATTATTCTGGAATGCAGGTCCCATTTTTTAAATATTTCATTTACCCGGCCTTCGCATCCGTTTTTAACGCAAACCAGCATGCGTTCCTGCGATTCCGATAACAGGATTTCATAGGGCGTCATACCCTCCTCGCGCAGGGGAACTTCGGCCAGTTCGATTTCCACGCCCGCTTCGCCCTTGGCCGACATCTCAGTGCAGGAACAGGTTATCCCGGCCGCGCCCATATCCTGAACGCCGACAACCAGATCCTCGCGGATAATCTCCAGGGTAGCTTCCAGAAGCAGTTTTTCGGTAAAGGGATCGCCGATTTGTACGGAAGGCCTTTTGGCTTCCGATTCCTCGTTGAGTTCGGCCGAGGCGAAAGTGGCCCCGTGGATACCATCGCGTCCCGTAGAGGAGCCGACAATCATAACCGGGTTGCCGACGCCTTTAATTACGGCCGATGCTATCCGATCGGTGTTGACAATACCGACAGCCATAGCATTGACTAGCGGGTTACCGGTATAGGCTTCATCGAAATAAACCTCACCGGCCACGGTCGGGACGCCGAAAGAGTTGCCATAATCGCCTATTCCGCGCACCACGCCATCGAGTAAATAACGGACGCGGGCGTTTTCAGGCGATCCGAAACGGAGCGAATCCAGTGAGGCAATGGGGCGTGCGCCCATAGTAAAGATATCGCGCAGGATCCCCCCCACACCGGTAGCCGCACCCTGATAGGGCTCGACAGCCGAGGGATGATTATGTGATTCGATTTTGAAAATTACCGCCTGACCATCGCCGATATCGACCGCTCCGGCGTTTTCCTCGCCGGCTTCGGCCAGCAGGTGTTTGCCTTTGCGGGGCAGAGTCTTGAGCAATTTAATGGAGTTTTTATAGGCACAATGCTCGGACCACATGACCGAAAAAATACCCAGTTCGGTGAAATTCGGCTCGCGACCGAGGATTTCTTTTATCTGTTCATATTCTTCGGGTGATAACCCGTGTTCTGCAACCAGTTCGGGGGTGACGGTCGGTTCCGGCATCATTTGTAGCTCCCTTTCAATCAAAAAACCGAATATATCGGTCCGGCCCGGCCGTGTCAATCTAATAGCGTAGCAGACGACTACCAAAAAAAACTTGATTTTTCGGTCTTGCGGCTATAGGCTGAATGGAGTCTGGAGGCTTATTACTATGTATCGAGCGGCGATTTTTATATTTCTTGTTTTTCTACTGGCCGGATGTGTAGAAAAGGTGGAAAAAAGGTCCAATGGTTTTGACCATCAGAAAGCTGTAGCGGCCAGTGAACAAATAGTCAATGATTTTCAAACGGAATTGAAGAGTCATTTGTTACAGGCCCTTTCCGAGGCCGGTAATCCGGCCGGAGCCATGCATGTTTGCAGTGAGTTCGCGCCCGACCTAGCCGACAGGATTTCCACTCTTCCGGGAGTTTCAATAAAGCGCGTGTCGCTGAAACAGAGAAACCAGCATTTTTCCCCGGACAGCTTTGAGGTCAGTATTCTGGAGCGTTTTGCCACGGCTAACAGCCCTGATGCTGCCGTATATTCAAAGGTTTTCAAAGAATCCGGTAGTGTGAAAACCTTCCGCTATATGCAAGAGATAAAAACCGGCCAGTTGTGCCTGAAATGCCATGGTAATCCAGATTTGTTTACTCCCAGTTTGATTGATGCCCTGAATGAGTTATATCCCACCGATGAAGCTGTCAACTATCAGCCGGGAGAGAGCCGTGGGGCTTTTTCGCTGATTCTAACCTATCCGGAAGCTCAGCAGGCTATCAATGCCCTCCTTTCCGAAAACGGAAAGTGATTGGCGCCGGATCATAAAAATATTTATTTTCAGTTTATGAAACGATCATCAGGTGATGCCTATAATTTCGATCTGTTTTATGATAATCCGGAGAGTAAAAAACGCTCGGAACCGGTGGTGGTATCGGAACTGCCGGATATTGATAACCTGTATCGCATGTTTGCCATTTATAACAATCAGTATTTCGACGGTTGTCTACCGCAGGTGAAAATCAGTTATTCCGGCCGTATGATGGTGGCCGGGGCTTATTATCCCGGAAAAAAGGAAATCCGGTTGTCATTGAAATATCATCAGATTTTTCCCGATGAGGTATATGATACGCTCAAGCATGAGATGATTCATATCCTGAATATACGCCATGATGCGCAGTTCAGGAAAATGGCGGACAGGATCGGGGCCTCGGTCAGGGCCAATGAACATCCCACTTTGCGCCGCCAGCCGCGGTATATTTATATTTGCCCGGTGTGCCTGACGGAATATCCGCGACACAAAAGACTGCGTATGGCCTCCTGCGGAAAATGTTCCAAAAACGGTTTTGACGCGCGCTATAAGCTGATTTTGAAAAAGAAACCAACGAAAACGGTTGAATCCTGATGGCGCAATCTGAAACTGATAGCTATTTCCCTCTGGCCCGCAATATAAACGGTTATTATTTCTTTAACCTGTTTAACAACCTGGCTTTCTGGCTCCCTGTCTATGCCATCTTTTTCCTCCGCCAAGGCCTTGATTACAGCATGTTGCTGATTCTCTATGGTATCGATACAGTGGTGCAGACAATCCTTGAAATACCATCGGGACTATTGGCTGACCGTCTGGGCCGACGTTTGTCCTTGATGCTGGCGGCATTGGCTCAGGCCGGTGGTTTTTTGATTATAGCCTTCGGCAATGCCCTGCCGTGGTATATGGTCGGGATGGCCCTGCATGGAGCGGCTCTGGCTCTGGCTTCGGGAGCCGATTCGGCTATTATTTATGATTCGCTGTTGGCGGCGGGGCAGGAAGGCGAATTCAAGAAAATCGAAGGCCGCGCTTATATGTACAATCTGCTGGGATGGGGATTGGGCGGATTGCTGGGCGGTCTAGTTGCGACGAAGTCATTGGTGCTTCCCTTTGCCCTGACCGGTTTTTCCGCCCTGTTGGCCTTTTTTACTGCGGCTATGATGACCGAACCTCCGCGTGTGCAGAAATCGGATGAAAAAAGACCTAAGAATACCGGAATGTTAATCAGACAGGCTCTTCGTGTAGTCAGGGAAAAGGCTTCGGTGCGGGCGATTATTGTTTTTGCTTCGATCATAATCGGATTACTATTGGTAGCCCATAAATTTTCTCAGCCATATCTGGAGAGGGCCGATATCAATCTGGAATTTTTCGGCGTCATTTATTTCGGCTGGTTGATGTTTGCGGCCCTGTCATCCAGGTTTTCCGATCAAATCGAGAAATATCTTGGTTCTACCGTCTATTTTTTGTCTCTGCCGGTATTGTCAGGAATCGCTCTTATATATATGTGGTGGTGGCAGAATCCTTATGGTGCGGCAATAGCGGTTTTATACCAATTTGCCTGGGGTTCACTCCGGCCACAGATGTTTCAGATTATCAATGCGCAGGTATCATCGGTTCAGCGGGCTACTATATTATCGCTGGTGGGTTTTGGATCATCGCTTGTCTATATTGTCATGGTTCCAATTACCGGATTTTTGTCCGACCGGTATGATTTTCCGCTGGCGCTATTAATAATTGGGCTGGCTATAATTATTTTCGGTCTCGGGGCGGGTATCAATTTGCTGACAAAAATAAAAGGTTATCAGGCGGGTATATCCGGTGAACGGCCAAAGGCGACCGATTCGATAATAGAATAATTTATAAGGCGGGCATTTATGTGGAGTAAAATATTTATCCCTGCCATAATAGGTCTGGCAATTATTTTCAATGGTTGCAGTTGCCCGAATTCGAAATCTTATCGGGTTGCTCCCGATCTTTTGTTTACCTGTGATAGTTTGTTACCGGTAATTGATGAGGTCGTGAGGTTTAATTTGGTTACGGCTCTGGCCGAAAGCGCTGATGGCGATACTCTGATTCTGGAAAATGGATTTTATTTTGCCTACCCGGATACCATGATTGAACCCTTATGCGGCAATTGTCCGGAACATTTGACGGATGTTATGGCAACGATTGGTTTTGTGATAAAAGATAAATCGCTTACGGTTATCGGCGAGGATAAGGATTCAACTGTTCTTATAACCGGCGCAGGTTATGGCATATATATCGAGAATGCGCCGGAAGTAAATTTGATCAGACTTAAAATCACCGGGGGAGTGCGAGACAGTTCCGGGGCGGCCACTGATGCCGGAGTGGTTGTAAGGGCCAGTCGGGTCTATCTTAACGAATGTAGTATTACCGATAATGATAATCGTTGTGATTCGGTAGTAGTCGGAATCGGCGGCGTTTTCGGCCGTGAAGGGGCGGAAATATTTTTATCCGACTGCGGAATAGTCAATAACGGCTGGGATGGAGTGGCGCTGTATCGCGGCTCCGGGGCGGTGGTGAGAGATTGTATCATAAAGAAAGGCCGCGGGGCTGGTATCGGAGTGACCTGGGACGCCTGGTGCGTGGCTGAGAGAAATCAAGTATCTGAATTCTGGAAGGGCATCGGGTCTTTCGGAACCTCGCGCGTGACAGCTCACAATAACCTGGTCTTTGATAATCTCGGCTGGGGCATAATAGCCACCGGGCAGTCGTTTATGGATGCCGCTAACAATGTTGTTTATCATAATGGCAATTGCGGTATGGCGCCCTGGTCGGAGGAATGCCGGGGGCGGTTCGTAAATAATATCATAGTGGCCAATGGTTGGCGCGATGAATGGGTGTGTCCCTGCGTCGGTATCTGGAATTACGGGAATCTTGGTAACTGGCAAATTTACAATAATCTGGTGTGGAATAATAAGGCCGGAAATTATGGTGATATGCCGGATCTGACCGGTAAGGATGGCAATCTGGCAGTTGACCCGATGTTTGTGGGCGATGGCGATTTTCATTTACAGGAAGGTTCACCGGCTGTTGATGCCGGATACGGAGAGATTACCGACCATGATGGCTCACCGTCTGATTTGGGGATTTATGGCGGAACGGCCGCTGAAATCAATGGACTACATTGATTTAGATGGTTAAACAGGCAATATTTCTATTGCATGTTTCGGATAAATAATACATATATAGAATCGTACGGTAGTGATATCTAATCTAATTTACCAATGTTGGAGCGCACGAATTCTGGTAAGTTGTTAAAATCGCGGCGTTTTTAATCCGGCATATTAAGAAAAATTCAAATAGGAGGGAGAATGAAGAAGACTTTTATCTTTTTATTGACTTTGGTACTGGCTGTTACAGTGGCTTTCTTCTGGGGTTGTTCTGATGATGACAATGGCATGAATTCGGGTAGCCTGGATGATCCGGAATTCGAAGCTTTCGGAGAAGGCTTTGATATGGCCGATGACGTAACCGGTCAGATGTTTGATTTAACCTTTGGTTTTGTTGGTCAATTGTTGGATCCGGTGGAGGGCAAGAATGCTACCAATGACTACTTTGAATACCATTCCAATACCCAGTACTGGTATTGCAGTACTACGGTTATTGATGATGAAGTTGAATATGCGGAATATGCCTTTGTCGATACGATACAGTTTTGGCACGGCGATTATATTGTACAATGGCCCAAGGAAGATTCGTTGACTCAGATTTTAACGTATGCTTTCGTGCGACCGATAACTCCACCGGACTTTATGGACAGTCTTTATGCTGAACAGGGGGGGGCTCTCAGCCTGCCCCAGGCCGGTTCCGATACCCTGACTATTAACGGTTCCGGTTCTTTCTATGCTGATTTATCTGATACTATTGAGGACGATTACGACACCACAGTTTGCGAAGTATTGCTGGACTATGACATTGATTATGATGACTTGAGTGTCTATATCAGCGCTATGGGGAATGAGGAGTCGGATGCCTGTCCTTTTGAAGGTGTTTTGACTTTTAATGGTGAGGTCGATATTTCCTGCACCAGTACCGATCAGTCCTCTGTTTCCGTTTCGGGCGAGTGGAATGTAGCCGAGAGCTTCGATGACGGTACTATTACTATTACGGTCACTCACGGAAACACGGTCTGGACTATTACTGAAGATTGTGATACGGGAATGCCGATTAAGCAATAATAAAATAACTTGATAACCCCGTCTTTTGGCGGGGTTTTTTTTATTGTGTATGATTCATTTAGAGACTTGACAAATGGTCCGATTTTATATGATTATAGACCTTGACGGAGGAGTGGCTGAGTGGTCGAAAGCGGCGGTCTTGAAAACCGTTGTACCGCGAGGTACCGTGGGTTCGAATCCTACCTCCTCCGCTTTGAATTTACGGTCGGTGTAATGTATTGTAT
>Ga0272443_10006488_pt1 | contig 11559 bp, 7 predicted proteins | sample SSMAcet12_FD_193581 | JGI IMG/M metagenome (GOLD analysis project Ga0272443, IMG submission 193581) | Marine sediment archaeal communities from Little Sippewissett salt marsh, Falmouth, MA, United States - SSM-Acet-12 | ecosystem: Environmental > Aquatic > Marine > Wetlands > Sediment ... | reverse complement strand
TCGCTTGACGTCCGGGTGGGCTTCAACTACGCCTTCGACGCCGATGCCTTCATCGAGGATGTGTACGGTGGAGACGCGCTGCACCCTGCCTCATGCGTGCCGTACGGCATGGCCTACTTCGACGAAGACCTGGAGCCGTATTCCTACGACGAGACGCTCGCCGAGCAGTACCTGAAGGCGGCGTCGGGCGGTCAGGTCTGGGACGAAGGGTTCACCCTGACCGTCTCCTATGTGTCGGGCGAGGCAGAAGCCAAGTCGGCGGCCGAGATCCTTGAACTGGGCCTTGAGTCACTCAACAGCAAGTTCCAGGTCGATCTCCAGCCGCTGCCGATGGCGACGTTCATGGACGAGTTCATGGCCGGTCGCCTTCCGGCGTTCATCTGGTCTTGGACGGCCGACTACCTCGATCCTCACAACTTTACACAGCCGTTCATGCACAGCGCCGGTTTCTATTCCGACAGCCAGAACATCACTGGCTACGACGAATTGGTGGAGCAGGGCGGAACCATGGCCGACGGTCCGGAGCGAGAAGCACTCTACAAGCAGCTCCAGCAGATCTGCCATGACGACGCGGTATCGATCTTCTATGCGCAGCCGACGTCGTGGCACGTGTCGCGCGAGTGGGTCCGCGGTTGGTACCCATTCATTCCGCAATGGAGCATCGAGTACTACTACCCGCTGAGCAAGTCCGCGGAGTAAGATCACCCGGCAGGGAGGGACGTGTGTTCCCTCCCTGCCCCTCAGACCATGATCAGTTACATCGTCAGACGCCTCTTGCTCTTGCCCGTTGTCCTTCTTGGCTTGAGCTTGGTGATCTTCGTTATGATGCAGTTCCTGACCCCGACGCAACGGCTGACCGCATTCGTCAGCGATCCGACGAAGCTGCGGGGAGAGAGCAGGGAAGCGCTGATCGAGATGTACGGACTGGACGACCCCCTTCTCGTGCAGTACTCCCGATGGCTCGGCAACATCTTCCACGGCAACCTTGGGTACTCGACCACGGTCTCACGTCCGGTGACACAAGCGATTGCCATGTACTTCCCGGCCACGCTCGAGTTGGTCCTGTACTCGACCATCCCGGTGATCTTCGGAGGCATTTGGATGGGCGCGCTTGCCGCTCGCAGGCACAACCGAGCGACCGACCATGTGGTGCGAGTCTTGGCAATTACCGGCTGGTCGTTGCCGACGTTTGTCGCCGGTCTGGTGACTCTAACCGTCTTCTATGGCGCGCTCGACTGGTTCCCTCCCGGGCGCGTCAGTACCTGGGCACTGCCGATCATTCACGAGATGAGGCAGTTCACCGGGATCTACACGATCGACACGATCCTCAACGGGGAGTTCCGCGTGCTGTTGGACGTCCTCCGCCATCTGGTCGCACCCGTGGCGACAGTTAGCTTCGTCAGCTGGGCGCTGATCCTTCGGATCACCCGATCGAGCATGCTGGAAACCCTTCGTCAGGACTACATCACCACCGCCCGTTCCAAGGGGCTGACGGAGAGGATCGTCATCCGCCGCCATGCGCGGCGGAACGCGCTCATTCCCGTGATCACTGCGAGCGGCCTCCTCATGGCCAGCATGGTCGGAGGCGAGGTCGTCGTCGAGACGGTATTCAGCTACAAGGGAATCGGTTGGTGGGCGACCGAGGCAGCCCGACAGTTCGACTTCCCTGCGATCATCGGGTTCGCGCTGTTCAACGCGGCGATGTTGGTCACCGTGAATCTGATCGTCGACATTCTCTACGTGGTTGCCGATCCGAGGATCCGGCTCTCATGACGACGCTCAAGAAGCTGGTGAAGAACCCTCTCTCGCTCGCCGGAACGCTGCTGCTCGTAGGGTTCATCGCCGTCGCCGCTCTCGCGCCCGTGCTCGCTCCACCCCCGCGACCGGCAGAGCCGTACAGGATCCCGCGAAGCGGCTTCAAAATCCAGCCCCAACCGCCCTCCGAGGACCATCCGTTCGGAACGACGGAGGGGCAGTACGACATCTACTACGCGATGATCTGGGGGACGCGAACCGCCCTGAAGATCGGTCTCATCATCACGGGCGTCTCTGTGTTGGCCGGGGTGGCCATTGGCTCGCTGGCGGCAATGTCGGGCGGGTGGGTGGACGAGATCCTGATGCGCCTTGTCGACATCTTCATGGCGTTCCCGTTCATCGTCGCCGCGATGGTCCTCGCGACGGTTCTCGGCAAGGGTCTCGACAAGGCGATGATCGCGATGATGACGTTCGGATGGATGGGATACGCCCGGCTGATCCGAGGCGACATCCTGGCCGTTCGCGAGAAGGAATTCGTCTCAGCGGCCCGGGCGATCGGCGCACGACCGTTTCGCATCCTCATTCGTCATATCCTCCCCAATTGCATCTTCCCCGTGCTCGTGCAGGCGACGATGCAGATCGGGTCGATGGTGATCTGGGCGTCGACGCTCAGCTTCCTCGGTGTCGGAGCGCCCGAAGGGTACGCCGATTGGGGCCAGGTGATCAGCTTCTCGCGCAATTGGATCATCTCAAGCGGTCCCAATCCATTCGAGTACTGGTACACGCTCGTCTTCCCGGCGGGCGCGCTCGTGTTGTTTGTGCTGAGCTGGAATCTGGTCGGCGACGCGCTGCGTGACATCCTCGACCCCAGGCTTCGGCATGGGGCCTAGGGGCGGCGATTCCCCCGACAACGCGCGTCCCGGCAATGCAAGGAGAGGGATGAACAACCAGATGGAGAGCCTGAGGCGACTCGTCCGCACGCCTCGGATGGAGTCGCCGAAGGTATCCCCGAATGCCCGGTGGGTGACGTGGACCTGGTCAGGAGTCGGAGAGACCGACGAGGTATTCGTTGCCCCGACCGGCGGTGAGGAAGTCCCGCTTCGGCTCGGAGGAGCGGGCCTGGCTGCTCGCGTGGTATCTTGGTCTCCGGACAGTCGGTCGGTGCTCGTCGAACGTGAGGACGACGGCGACGAGCGGACCTGGCTGTGCCGCGTCGATCTGGACCGACCGGCCGAGTTCGTTCCGTTGACACGCGTCCGCCCCTCGTACTTCGTGCGTGGCGGGTCGCTGCATCCCGACGGCCGGACGTTGGTATACGGTGCCAACGTCGACCTGGCCAGCGGGAGGTCCATCGAACCCACCTGTGTCCTTCGCAGGGACCTGGTAACCCAGGAGGAGATCGAGCTCGGCCGGCCGGCGCGAGGCGGAGAAAACGTCCCCGTGCTCAGCCCCACGGGAGACCACGTGGTGTACTTCCGGTCGGACCGACATCCGGCGGGCGTCCAGGTCTGGCTTGTCGGTATCGACGGCACGAACGACGGCGAGATCGTCAACGTCGGCGACGATCTCAAGGCACAGGCTTCGTGGTTTCCCGACGGCGTGCGGCTGCTGATCCTCGCGGAAACGGGGGCGCGAACACATCGAAGGCTCGGAATCTGGGACGTTCGGGCGAGGACGCTCGAGTGGCTGGTCGATGACCCCGCGTTGAACATCGAGCGGGCGCACGCACCTAGGGGGTCCGATCGGATCGTCGCCTGGGTCGCACGGGACGCACGAACGCACAGCGTGCTGATCGACGCACGAACGGGTCGCGTCACGGCGACGCCGTTCGAGAATGAGGAGCTGCTCCTGCTGGCCCCGGTTTCGGGCGATACGTGGATCGCCCAGGTAAACGCCACGAACACCCCGAGCGATCTGGTGAGGGTCGCGGTCCCTCATGCGGAAGCGGGCCCGCGGAGGAGTATCGCGCGCGCCGCCGACCGTCTCGATGGGGCCGGGAGACCGTTGGCCCGGGCAGAGAGCGTTCACTGGACCTCCGTCGACGGCCGTGAGATCCAGGGGTGGCTGTATCGGCCCGACGGGCCGTCGCGCGGAACCATCGTCAGCATTCACGGAGGACCGACGTGGCATCGCGGCGACGAATTCGACTTGGAGCCGCAAGCCTTCCGCGCAGCCGGGTTCACCGTTCTCGTGCCCAACTACAGGGGGAGCACGGGGTTCTCGCTTCGCTATCAGGAGGCGATCCGCGACACGGGCTGGGGCGGCCTCGAACAAGAGGACATCCGGACCGGGATCGAGATGCTGCTGAAGCGCGGCTTCGCAACGCCCGGCGGAGTGGGCGTAACGGGGCTCTCTTACGGCGGCTATTCGACGTGGCACGCGGTCACGCATTTCCCGCGGGAGCTCGTGGCCGCCGGGGTCCCGATTTGCGGGATGACCGATCTCGTGATGGACTACGAGAGGACACGTCCCGATCTGCGCCCGCTCACCGCTCGCATGATGGGGGGGACGCCGGCTGAGAAGCCCGAGCTGTACGAAGAGCGCTCGCCGATCCATCGCGCGGATCGCATCGAGGCAAGGCTTCTCATCGTGCAGGGAAGGCAGGATCCCAACGTGCCGCCGGATCACGTGCACGCGATCGTTCCGCGACTCGACGAAGCCGGTGTGGACTACGAAGTACTCTGGCTGGAAGACGAGGGACACGGTGTGTCGAAGCCCGAGAACCTCGACCTGGTTCTGTCGCGGATGATCGCCTTCTTCGCGGAGGCCCTATCCGGACAGGCGTATACCGAAGGGGAGTGCAAGTGAGAACGTTTATAGAGACGGTCGTCGGACCACAGGCGACCATCAACGGGAGGCGGGTCGACTACTTCGGCGGAACGAGCTACTACAGCCTTCACGCCGATCCGCGGTTGATCGAGGCGGCAAGGGAGGCGATCTCACGGTACGGCACCGGCCCGGGGAACACATTCGATACGCCGCCGATGCAGCGGCTTCGCGGCGAGATCACCCGTTTCTTCGGGACTGAGGGCGCCCACGTCGTCGCATCCGGCTATCTGTCCGACATGATGCTTGCGCACACGTTGGCGCCGCGATTCGACATCGCGTTCGTCGATGAGAAGGCACACTACAGCGTCTACGACGGCCTGAGAGTCACGGGCAAGCCGATCGTGCAGTTTGCCCATCGGGACCCCGAGGACCTCAAGGCACGGATCGAGGAGAGCCTTCCCCCGCGTCACGTCCCCCTCGTGATGAGCGACGGGGTCTTCCCCATCACTGGAGCCATTGCCCCGGTGGATGCCTATACCGACATCCTCGACAGCTACTCGGGGGGGATGCTCTGCATCGACGACTCGCACGGGGTCGGGGTCCTCGGAGAGCATGGTCGCGGAACGTATGAGCACCGTGGCGTGGTGGGAACGAACTACTACTTCGGGGCGACGCTCAGCAAGGCGTTTGGGGCTCTCGGGGGGTTCGTCACCGGGACACGCGGGTTCATCGAGGATGTTCTTCGAAGCGACCGGATCCCCGAGGGGGCCAGTCCCCTCTCCACAGGGGCGGTAGCCGCGGCGGCCGAAGGGCTTCGCGTCCTCTCGGATCATCCGGAATTGCGGACACAGCTTCGCTCGAACGTCGCGCACCTTCGGGCGGGACTGGCCGACCTGGGGGTCGAGACGCCGGACACGCCGGTCCCGATCATCTGCATCGTCGGCCGCGAGAAGATGGACTTGGGGGCCGTCGCGAAGCGTCTCCTCCAGCAGGATATCGTGGTTTCGCACATCGGTCCGAACGGCTACTCGGACTCGCCGCCCGTCGAGGTCCTTCGAATCGCGGTGTTCTCCGGACATACGGCGGAGCAATTGGATCGGCTGCTCCGATGTCTCTCGAGGGCGCTCTAGCGATCCCCAGCGGCCTTCCACATCCCGAGGGCGGGGATATGCCGGACACGAAAGCGGCGACGGCTAGTCGAGGATCCGCGATCGGCGGCGCGAAGGTGGACGCGTCCCCGAAGGCACGGCAAGATCCCTTCGCCTGGCAACCGAGACGAGAGGCCGGTCGACGCGCTCGGTGCGGCGCGGCGGCATCCCCGGCGGGGATGGCATGCGCTAGTCCGGCCGCTCGATGCCCTCGCACGCGGCGGCCACAGCCCGGTCCAGGATGTCGAGTCCCGCGGTCAGCAGCTCCACCGGCGTCGAGAGCGGAAGAAGCATCCGCACGACGTTACGGTGGTACCCGGCTCCTGCAACGATCAATCCGCGGCGCAGACTCTCGGAGATGACCCTGGCGCAGAGCGCCGGATGCGGCTCCTTGGTCGCCCGATCCACGACGAATTCGATGCCGAGCATCGCCCCGATACCTCGCACGTCCCCGACACACTCATGCCGGTCCCGCAGACGCTCGAACCGCTCCGTCATGATCCGGCCGATGGAGGCTGCACGCCCGAGCAGGTCATCCCGATCCATGATCGAGAGCACGGCCAGCGCTGCTCGACACGCAATCGGGTTCCCCACATAGGTCCCCCCCAGCGAACCGGCTTCCAGGCCGTCGAATGCCGATTTCGTGGCAATCACGGCGGAGAGCGGCAGCCCCGCAGCGATCGACTTTCCGACCGTGATGATGTCCGGCGCGATGCCTGCGTGCTCCACGGCGAAGAACTTGCCGGTCCGACCGAATCCGGACTGGATCTCGTCGACCACCAGCAACGCGCCATGACGCTCCGTGTAGCTCCGCAGCGAGACCAGGAACGACGGCGGGGCGGCGACGAAGCCCCCCTCTCCCTGGATGGGTTCGATGACCACCGCCGCGATACGCTCCGGATCAACCTGCGCCGCCACTTCCGCTTCGAACGACTCGAACGCGCAGTCCGACCGATACGGATCCGGATACGCGACGCGATAGACTTCGGGGGAGAATGGGCCGAAGCCGGCCTTGTACGGCGAATCCTGGTGCGTCATCGTCATGGCCATCATCGTTCGGCCGTGGAAGGCACCCGAGAAGACGATGATGGCTTCGCGTCCCGTGTGCTTTCGCGCCGTCTTGACGGCATTCTCGATCGCCTCTGCACCGCTGTTGAACAACGCGACTTGAACCGGCTCCGTGCACGGAGCACGACGAGCGAGCTGTTCGGCGAGATCCACGTAGGCTTCGTACGGGACGACCGAGAAGTCCGTGTGGGTGAACCGGCGCGCTTGATCGCAGATCGCGCCGACGACCTCCGGAGCGGCGTGCCCGACGGCGAGGCACCCCCATCCGCCGGTGAAGTCGATCAGTCGATGGCCGTCTACATCCTCGATCACACCGCCCGCCGCCGATGCTACATAGGCGCTGACGAGAGAGGAGATGCACCCGGGGATACAAGACGCGCGTCGCTCCTCCAAGACCGTCGACCGAGGCCCGGGAAGACCTTCGTACCTACGGATTCCAGCCTCCATATAGCCCTCCTCTCGCCCGGTCTACGGTCCTTGAGACGGTGATCGAGCAAGTTATGCATTATGCATAATCGCTGCCGGAGAGTCCACCCACCAGGTCGCAGCTTGGGACACGCTGGCCGTTCTCACGCCACGCGATCGCGTGCGGGGAACACCGGTCGTCTCATGCACTTCGTGAGGTTTCCGGTGCCTGACGACATGAAGCGACCCGTAGTACGAGGCAGGATGAAAGCACACCTGTCCCCTGTTCCGCCGCCCTGTCCCGCGAGAGTTCGGCGCTACGCACCGAGCTCGGAGGTCTCTAGGCTGCCTCGAGTACTCCGAGAATCTGATGAAAGCGCAACAGGCACACACGCGGCCACGTCCCGGAACAGCAGTTCGGCTCCGCCAGACTGCTCAGTCCTTGAGCTTCGTAGAAGCTCAAAGACCAGGACACTCGCGCGCCACCGCGGGGTCGATCCCCTTGTCGCCGTAGGCCGACTCGAAGTGGACGGCAAACTCGCCGGCGAGCCGCTCGGCGCGCGTCCGGTAGGCAGCTGCATCCGTCCACGTACGCTCCGGCCTGAGGATCTCGCTTCGAACTCCCGGACAGGACCTCGGGATCGAGGCGTGGAAGAGGGGATCTTCGTCGTACTCGACGTCGTTCAGTTCGCCGGACAACGCCGCGTGGACCATCGCGCGGGTCAACGTGATGTCCATGCGATCGGCCTCACCGTACGGACCGCCGCTCCATCCGGTATTCACAAGGTAGACCGTCGTCCCGTGGCGATCGAGCCGCTGGCCGAGCATCCGTGCGTAGACGTCCGGATTCCGCGGCATGAACGGCTCCCCGAAGAATCTCGAGAACGTCGTCTTCGGCTCCACGATGCCGGTCTCGGTTCCCGCGAGCTTGCTCGTGTACCCCATCAAGAACCAGAGCATCGCCTGCTCCCGGCTCAGGCGCGCAATCGGCGGAAGGACGCCGTTCGCGTCCGCGGTGAGGAAGAGGATCGTCTTGGGATGGCCGCCGGTCGACGACGGCTTCACGTTGGCCAGGAAGCGCAGCGGGTACGAGCCACGGGTGTTCGGCGTATAGCGATCGTCGAACAGATCGAACGTACCGTCGGGCCGCATCACGACGTTCTCGACGATCGCACCATGCCGCTCGACATCGTCTTCATGGAAGACGGCGCGGTAGATCTCCGGTTCCTTCTCCGGATCGAGATCGATCAGCTTCGCGTAGCATCCGTACTCGAAGTTGGCGATTCCTGCATCGCTCCACCCGTGCTCATCGTCGCCGAGCAGCGCGCGTCGCGGGTCGGCGGAGAGGGTGGTCTTCCCCGTCCCGGAGAGTCCCAGAAGAAGGGCGATGTCTCCTTCGGGACCTTCGTTGGCCGAGCAATGGAGAGGGAGGATCCCCTCGGCGGGCAAGTAGTAGTTGGCCACGGTGAAGATCAGCTTCTTCACCGAGCCGCCGTACGCGGAGCCGTAGACGACGCCGATGCGCCTGTCGAAATCCATTCCGATCACCATCGTCGACGTCCCACCGATGCGAGGGTCGACACGCAGTCGACCCTCGTACCGAGCCGGGTCGAGCTTGTCGTACGGCAGTGCGAGCAGACGGAACGGTCGCTCCGCGAAGACGCTCCGCGCGATCCCTTCGGGCACCGGCCGGAACATGTTGTCGGCGAATAGGGTCGTGAGCGCCCGATCGGTGACTAGCTCGACGGGCAGTGCGTACGACGGATCGGCCCCAACCGTTCGCTCCATCCGGTAGACGGTTCCCTTGGCGCTGAGTGCTGCGAGCGCGTCCTCGAGAACCCGATCGAACGTCTCTTCGTCGATCGGCACGCAGTTCGGGGAATCCCAATCGATCGTCACTTCGCTCTCGGGACGCCGGACGATCAGCGTGTCCGCCGGACTCCGCCCGGTCGATTCCGGCGGCGTCCAGGTCGCCAGCGCGCCGGACGCGCTCGCCACGGCCTCATCGCCCGCAATCGCCGCACGGATCAGGTCCTCGCGCTTCGGATTACGACGTACGGAAGCGCCCCTCAGGAGCTGTTGCAGGTCACTCTCGAAATCCATTTCGCCTCACCCGATTCACGACGACACGGTCACGAGTCCGTCGCAGATGCCGGATGGTACCCGACCGCCCGACTGTCCGAAAGGGGGGGCTCGGGCCTGTTCGGAATGGACCCGAGCGCGGGGCATTGAAGGGAAAGGGACCTCCGCACCGCCGGCTCGTTTCGAGCCGCCGTGTCGGAGGTCCCCGATCCGTCGTCCCGGCTCTCTTCGCAGAGGACGCTTCCTTGAGTCCTTCAGCACACCTACTCTACCATGTCAGAGGAGTCCAGTCAAACTCGATACGTTCGAAGGCGTGATCCCCTTCCCTGCCAGTTCCACTCAAAGCCGAGACGGCATGAGACGGCTACAACGCCAATCCGAAAAGGCGAATCGCGTTCTCGGTCGTCGCCCGCGCCACCTCTTCGACGTCGACGCCCCGTGCCTCGGCGATCGCCAGGACGGCATAGCGAACGTGCGCGGGCTCGTTGCGGCGGCCGCGATACGGGACCGGCGCCAAGTACGGGCAGTCGGTCTCGACCAGGAGACGGTCCGCCGGAATCCGCCGGACCGCCTCTCGCAGCATGCCGTTCTTCGGAAAGGTGACCGGACCGCCGATCGCGAGATGAAGGCCGAGGTCGAGGAACGTCGCCGCAAGATCGGCGTCTCCGAGGAAGGAATGGACCACGCCCCGGTGTGTGGGGCCGGCGGCGCGGAGGATCGCGAGGAGATCGTCGGTCGACTCTCGGTTGTGGAGGCAAACCGGCAGATCGAGCCGCCTCGCCAGGTCGAGCTGCTCCTCGAACACCCGCCGTTGCACGTCGCGCGGCGACAGGTCGCGGTAGTAGTCGAGACCGATCTCGCCGATGGCGACGACCTCGTCGTTGCCGGCGAGTCGCTCCAGCTCGCTCAGCACGTCGCCGTCGACCTCCTTCGCGCCATGCGGATGGGCGCCGACCGTCGCCCAGATCGTCCGATGGCGCGTCGCCAGACGCACTGCCTCACGGCTCGATTCGAGATCGGAACCGATCGTGATAATCCCGATCCCGTCGGCAAACGCGCGCGCGATGACGGCGGCGCGGTCCTTCGCGTACGCCCGGTCATCGAGATGGGCGTGACTGTCGATCATGCGCATCGCTCGACCTCCCGAAGGGTCTGCGGCAGCAGGTCCAGCAGGTCGGACGGCGTGAACGCGCGGGCAGCGCGATCGCGCGCGAAGACTTCCGCAGCGAGGCCGTGGACATAGGCGGCCGTGAGCGCCGCATCGGCGAGCGACGCCCCGCCGGCGACGAATCCGGCGACCAGACCGGTCAGCACGTCGCCGCTTCCGCCGGTCGCGAGTCCGTCGTTCCCGGTGGGGTTCAGATAGACATCGCCTCCCGGAAGGCCGATCGCCGTCGGCCGCCCCTTCACGAGGAGGACCACTCGGTGAGCCTCCGCGAATCCGGCCGCGTGCGCTCTGCGTGCGCCATCGATCTCGGCCGGGGTTGCGCCGATCAGTGCGGCGAGCTCGCCCGGGTGAGGCGTCAGCACCGCCCGATCCGCGAGGCGATCGAGGATCTCCGGCCGTCCCTCGAGTGCGCCGAGCCCGTCGGCGTCGAGGACGATCGGCCCTGCGTAGCGACCGACGAGATCCCGCACCGCGTCCATCGTCCCGTCGGCCCGCGACAGGCCCGGCCCGACGGCGACGACGTCCGCCCGCTCGAGCACGCCGAGGAAACGGGCATCCTCGAGGCTGACAACGTGCCCGCCGTCGTCGGGGACCGGAATCGTAATCGTCTCGGGCAGCGCCGCCTCGAGGATCGGATCGAGCGACGCGGGAATCGCGAGGTGCACCAATCCGGCACCCGCGCGCGCCGCCGCGCGACAGCAGAGGATCGCCGCCCCGGTCATCCCGATCGATCCCGCGACAATCAGCACACGTCCGAACGTTCCCTTGTGCCCGTCCGGACGGCGGTCGGGCAACCGGTGCGCGATCCCGGACGCCTCACAGACGCGGGCCCACGGCTGGGCCTTCCCGACGACCGAGGCGGGATAGGCCACGCCGACGACCGCGGTGTCTCCGCACCGCCCGGCCGCCGGCGAGAGAAGGTGCGCCGGCTTCAGAAACGCCATCGCCAGGGTCACGTCGGCGCGGATCGACGGACCGAGCAGATCGCCCCGATCCGACGCGAGTCCGCTCGGAAGATCGAGGCTGATGACCTTCGCGCCGCACGCATCGATCTCCTCGACGACCCGCAACGCCTCCCCTTCGAGCGGCCGCCCGAGCCCGGACCCGAAGAGCGCGTCGACGACGCAGTCGGCGCGATCGAGCGTATCGGCCAGCGATGCATCC
>Ga0272443_10006487_pt1 | contig 11561 bp, 8 predicted proteins | sample SSMAcet12_FD_193581 | JGI IMG/M metagenome (GOLD analysis project Ga0272443, IMG submission 193581) | Marine sediment archaeal communities from Little Sippewissett salt marsh, Falmouth, MA, United States - SSM-Acet-12 | ecosystem: Environmental > Aquatic > Marine > Wetlands > Sediment ... | reverse complement strand
AGCATGGTGACGGAGGCAGCGATGACGCCTACAGTCGCAGCAAGAACAGTACCGAACCAGATGGTTGCGACCGCAAGTCCGCCACGAATACCGCCCAGCCAGAGGTAAAGGGTGTTGAACAGTTGTTTCGAAACCCCTGACCGTTCCACCATTATGCCCATGAATATGAACAATGGCACGGCCAGAAATGTGTAGTTGGTCGTGACGCCAAACAGGCGGTCATAGAAGAGAGAGAAGATGGCCGGACCCCAGAAGAGGAGGCCCGATACGAGCGCGAGTCCTCCTAGCGCAAGGCCGAGAGGGAAACCGCTTCCTATCAGGACGATAAGGAGGCCGACCATGACGACGGTTATGACTTCTGCACTCGCGTCTATCACAGCTCTTCCCCCTTGCCAAGTTTGTAGAGGTACCTAATGACCCACACGAGCGCTGCCAGAACCCACAGAATCAGGGCAATGGCTAGCATCGTGCGGTACGGCCACAGGGGCGGCCGCCAAAATCCAACCTCCGAAAATTCCCCATTTGTGTATGCGTAGATGGCCCTGGGGACGGCCTTCTGGATGAGCATCATGTACAGGGGGAAGAACAGACAGATATTGAGGACCGCGTCAACGATGGTCCTCACCTTCGGGGAAAGCTTGGTGTAGATGATGTCGACCCTGACCTGCTCTCGACGCGTGGTGACCCACGCCATGCCCATCAGCATGATGGTACCGCCTACCATGTAGGCGGTGTCGAATGCCCAGACCGTTGGTGCCCTGAATGCATAGCGCATGAACGTGTCGAAGGTAAGAGCGAGAATCAGGACCACCAGCAACCAGGCGACTCCCTTACCTGTCCAGATGCTGACAGAGTCAATCGCTCTGAATAGCTTGCTGACAATAGTCTTCACTAGGTGTCCTGCCTTTTCGAATTCGAACTAGGGGCGGTAACGCGTGAGGCTCCGCAGTGGGAGCCTCACGCCGCTTGGTCAATAGTGGTACTACGGATTCCAGGTCATGATGTTGGGATCAGGCTGCGCGAAGGACTTGAAGTCGCGGTAGTCAATCAGGAACATGCGATGAGACTCAAGAACCTCGGCGAAGAACTCGTCTTCCGCCGCAAGCTCATCGTACTTGGCATTGGCTATCTCGACGATTCCCTTCTGCACGTCCTCGGGCAGGTACACGAAGTCGGTACCGTAGTCACGCAGAGTCTTTATGCCCTGCGTGTCTGCCCAGTCAACCATTGCCAGCGAGCGGATCACGGTCGCCTCGCACGCGTGGTCAACGATTGCCTTCAGGTCGTCGGGCAGAGCATTCCACTGGTCCTTGTTGACCAGGAATTCGAATGCCGACTGCGGGGCATGGATGCCAGGGCCGTGCACGTACGCACCAAGCTCCTGGAACCCAGCGCTCACGTCAACACCAGGTGTGCTGAACTCAAAGGCGTCGATGACGCCGCGCTGCATGGACTCGTAGATCTCGCCACCGGGCATAGTCACGACGGCCGCGCCGGCCTCGTTGAGCATCTCGCCCCAGATACCGGCGGTCCTGAACTTCATTCCCTTGAAGTCATCCATGCTGGTGACCGGGTCTGCGAACCATCCGAAGAGCTCGGCCGCGGTGAACATACCAAGGTCGGCCTTCACGTTCAGGTTCTTGCGGTCGTACATCTTCTGGTGCAGAGCCTCACCGCCACCCTCGTAGTACCAGACTGCGAATTCTTGCGGCTTGGTTCCCGCGGGGTAGAGGTTGAACAGGTCGCCCGTGAGACCGATCTCGCTGGTGTGATAGTGAGAGCCGGTCAGCGTGCAGTCGAGAACGCCCTCGTGGACTGCCCTCATCTCTTTCAGGGCATCAACGATAGCGCCGCCCGCATTGTTCGTGATGACCAGGCGGCCGCCTGACATCTCGTTCACGAAACCGGTGAACATGTCACCAACCTCGTACATGACGAAACTTGTCGGGAATGGCATCTGCATGCGCCATTCGAAAGTCTCGTCTGAAGGGGCCGCAGGAGCCTCCTCTTCCTCTTCTTCAGGAGCCTGCTCCTCCTCTTCCTCTGCAGGGGGTGCTGCTTCTTCTGGTGCGCAGCCAGCGATCACGAGACCCGTGATTGCCATAACTGCAACCAGCAGCACGAATAGTCGTCTGCCTTTCACGTTTCACCTCCCAATAAATTTGTGGCCTGTGAATTGGCTTGGTAGTGGAGTCAGTAGCTAACTACCTATGATAAAGGCGCCTTCAGCGTACGTCAAGCCTTGCAGCTTGACAATTGACGCACAGGTCGGTTGCTTGCGCAATAGTCGCATAAGAGTCTACATTATGCAAGAGTCGACGAATACTCCCTTACGCCGTGTGACGCGCAGAACTGATGGCGGAGACAACCTGTCCCCACTCGCGCTTCTCCCATGTTACCAGCAGTGGGCCCGCGATGAACACAGAGCTGTACGTGCCCACAAGTAGGCCGACGAACAGTACGAGTATGAAGTAGTGGATGGTCGCGCCACCAAACAGCAGGAGAGCCAGTATGACGCAGAGGGTGGTCAGGGACGTGTTCACGGTCCTGACCATCGTTTCAACAAGACTGCAGTTGACGACGATGCCCAGGTCGTTGCTGATGCCCTTCGCGCGGTTCTCCCTGACGCGGTCAAAGACCACCACGGTGTTGTTGATCGTGTAGCCGACGATGGTGAGCAGGCCTGTAATGAACAGCGCATCCACCTCAACCCCGCGAAACTGGCCCAGTAGGGCGAAGAGTCCGGCTACAATGATGATGTTGTGCAGCAACGCGATGATTGCACACGTGCCCCACTTGAACGGGCTGGGCATCTTCCTGAACGCCCAAGCGATGTAGAGCAGCATCGCCGCGGAAGCCAACACCACCGCAATACCTGCCTTCTCGGCTGTCTCGGTCGCCACCGCTGCAGCCACCGTGCTGTAGTCCAACACGGTGATTTCACTACCGGTTGTCTCGCCAACGGCCGCTAGCAGGGCTTCGCGCTCGTCCGTGGACAACTGACTGAGCCGGACGAGGTAGTCGTTATCGCTTCCCTGCACCATCGCTTCCTCGTGGCCTGTGGCCCATATCGCGTCCCGAAGTTCACCCTGCTCGACCTGTGGCTCAAAGGTCAATGTCATGGATGTGCCGCCGGTGAAGTCGATTCCCGGCCTGAGGCCAAACACTACAAGGGCAAACACCGCCACCACTACCGCAATGGCGGAGCCAAGAAAGAACCAGTGTCTCTTGCCGACGAAATCTATCATGACTTCACCCCGTACCAACGAAGGTCAGTAACCAGCTTGGCATTGACGATGATGCGCAGGAAAGTCCTGGTCATCACGATGGCTGTGAACATGCTCAGTGCAACACCGATGGAAAGCGTTAGCGCGAAGCCACGCACCATGAAGGCGCCGAATGTGCCGCCCAGCCAGAACAGGATTATGCACGCGATGAACGTGGTGATATTGCTGTCACGGATGGCCGACCATGCCCTCTCAAAACCGATCTCCACTGAAGTGGACAGCGTTCTGCCAAGGCGCAGTTCGTCCTTCACGCGCTCAAAGATAAGGACGTTGGCGTCGACTGCCATGCCGAGAGAGAGGATGAACGCTGCGATACCCGGCAAAGTCAGCGTCAATTGTGCTGAGAACACATTGAAGATGGCCAGCAGTATCGCGCCGTAGATGGTCAGGCTGATACACGCAATCACGCCAGGCATGCGGTAGTACACAATCATGAGGATAAATAGGAGCAGAAGGCCGACGCCTGCGGCGATGAGACTCTTCTGCACGGAGTCAGAGCCGAGGGTCGCATCGACGTCCCTCTGGTCGATAATCTCCAGCGGAACATCCAGCGCGCCTGAGTTGAGTTTGTTCACGAGGTCGGTCGCCTCGTCAAGCGTGAATCGCCCCTCAATCTGCCCGCGCGCCGTGATGACGGCATTGACGGTCGGGAACGAGATGATTTCCTCGTCGATCGCGATAGCCAGCGGCTGTTGCAGATTCCTTCGCGTAATCTGTTCGAACAGGTGAGCGCCTTCGCTGGTCCATTCGAAGACCACGATTGGCACCCCATAGTCGTCGAAGTCCTGCCCCGCACTCTTCAGGTACTGTCCGGTCAGAGGCTTCTCCTCGCCGTCGGTCCCGATTGCCGTCGCCGCTTCCTCAACGAACGTCGGATAGCCCTGGTCGTCGAGTATCGCGTTACCCGCTGAGTCGACAGCGAGTTCCCTGAAATACAGCAACCCTGTGTCGCCGATGAGGCGGATGGCCCGTGTGATGTCCTTCACGCCGGGCAACTGCACCAGTATTCGGTCCGTCCCTTGCTTCTGAATGGTGGGTTCTGCCGCTCCAAACTCGTTGACACGGCGCTGGATCTTCTCGATTGCGGATGCCATTGCCTGCTCATCAGTGACGGATGGATCCTTCTGTGACAGGTCCGCCTGATACAGCAACTGGCTGCCGCCTCTGAGGTCGAGTCCAAGCCGCAGCCCCTCAGGGCCGAGCAGGTTTGACCCGACTGGCACAATTGCCCAGAGGGAGAGACCGCACAGTACAACGATGAATGCCAGGAGCGCGATTTCTCTTCTTCTCACTTCGCAGTCCTCTCGCTACCTTTGTTCTTCTATTACTGCCCTGCGGGCAAGCTCGAGGGCCTCTTCTTTCGAAGAGATCGCGCCCGCCGCGTGGGCTTCGCGGATGGACTCGAGCAGGACACCCAACATCGGTCCCTGTTTCAAGCCCAGAGTTCTCATCAAATCATTGCCGTCGACCAGCTTCGACGGAGTGGTCACTGCCATCTGTCGCCGATGCTCTCCTATGATGAAGGACACCAGTTCGCAGACCTGGCGCCATTCACTCATGATGAACAACGGTCCCCTGCACGCGAGATAGTCTGCCATTGCCACATACAGTGTTCCTATGCCGGCATCCTTCGTATCTCTGAAGAACCGGTACACGGCACGCGGGCTGGGCAGTCCCTCGTTCGACATCTGGAAGGGGCGAAGATGATTGTACACCAGTGTCTCGACGTAGGCTGTCTCGCTAGTGCTGAAACGAAGCCTCTGCATGACTTCCCGGGCGACGTCTGCCCCCTGGCTGGAGTGACCGATGAAGCGGGCGCGTCCGTCGTCTTGCAGCACCTTGGTTGCCGGTTTCGAGATGTCGTGGAGCAGACATGCAAGCTTGGTCAGTGTGAGACGTGACGCCTCGTGAGACACCATGCTTTCGAAGTAGAGTCGGCTACCCGAGTAGTCCGGCATGAAATCCAGCATCTCGTCGTTGCCATGTGCCCATTCGCTCTCGCCGACCAGGTATTCCAGCGTCGCCACCGTCTGTATTGAGTGCTCGAGCACGTCCCAGAAATGAACAGTTGGCTGTTCCACGTCCCGGCACTCGTCGAGCTCCGGGAAGATGGCCGTCAAGAGGCCGACGCGGTCCAGCAGGTGCAGTCCGTCGTGAGCACAGGGCAGGGACAGCAGCTTGATGAGCTCTTCCCTTGTCCGTTCGGCTGCCACCTGAGAGATGCGCGAGCGGTTCGCATGGACCAGCATCTCCGTCTCCCGGTCCATGAAGAAGCCGAGCTCCATTGAGAGCCGGACCGCCCTCAGGAGACGCCCAGCATCTTCCTCGAATGTAGAAGGGGAGACTACTCTGATGCGGTGAGCGGACAGGTCATTCAGTCCGCCATACGGGTCGATGGCTTCTCTCGCGATAATGGGTAGCGCATTCCCTTGCTCCGTCATGTGAGCGGCGACGACGGAGCATGGTACTGCAATGGCATTGATGGTGAAGTCTCTCCTGGCGAGGTCGGATTCGACGTTGTCGTCAAATCCCACGAAGTCTACGGTGATGACCGTTTCCTGGCGTTCTTCCGAGTGCGCTGGGGGCTGCACCGGTACCAGTACGCGGGCTACGGAGTGCTGCTCTTTCAGTACGAAGAAAGTCCCGTTGACCTCCTGCGCGAACTCACGAGCGCGCGCCAGTGGGTCGTCCTGCGCGGTGATATCGATGTCCCTCGAGGTTCGTCCCAGCACAGAGTCACGGACAAACCCTCCTACAACAAATGCCCGATGGGCAGCGGTGTCAACTCGAGAGAGTGCTTGACACAGAGGGGCATACGAATGGGTGCAGGCGGATAGGGGCATGGGACTCGATTATAGTCCTACACGTCCACTATTGTAAAGAAATGCGTTCGTGCGTCACGTAGGCCGGTGCGATACGAGGCTGATGGCCCTGGCAGCCCGTGACACGGTCGGATAGACGGGTATTCCCGCCGCCTGCAGGTACTCAACGGCTTCGAGTCGTCTGGACTCGCAGGAGCCATGCGGCATGACCATTATGAGAGATTTGCGGCCCTCTTCCGGCAGGCGAGAGAGGAAGTCGTTGATGTGGTCCGTCCCGCTCTCCCCCATGTAGCTCAACATGATGTCCACGTCCTCCTGGACGATGAGCAACTCGACATTGGGGTCTGAAGCAACCAGCCGGATAGATTCATACAGCACATCCAATCCCCTGAATTGGGCGGGGCTGACGTCAACGGGATTCCGCAGAATACTGCCTACCTCACCAATCAGCGTGCGTAGTCTGTCGGCGGTGCCCTGCGCCAGTTCCGGCACGCAGAGCCCGTTGTCCGCGCACGCGTCACTTCCCGACACGGAGATTCCCCCTCCTCCGTCGGCCAGACCTCCGACGATGGCGATGTTTCGCGCTCGCGTCGGGCCGACCTTCTGCAGCAGCAGAAGGCAGTCCGTCAGTTCCTCAAGGTTGGTTGCCTCTATCGCTCGTGCCTGTCGCAGCATCGAGCTCCAGATGGGAGCTGGGGCTGCAAGCGAGCCCGTGTGTGACCGGGCCGCCGCGGCGCCTTCCTCCGTCCGCCCTCCCTTCAACACGACAGTCGGCTTGATTCTTGCCACGTTGCGGAGCGCGTTGAAGAATCGACGCGCGTCGCTTGTACCCTCCATGTATAGTCCCAGGTAGTGCGTCGAGGCATCACCGGCAAGGTACTCGAGAAAGTCCGCAGCATCGAGATCGATGCTGTTGCCGATGCTGGCCCCCTTGCTGTAGTCCAGGTGCCTGGCTATGCCGTACTCAACCAGCTTCGCGGCCATGCCGCCGCTCTGCGAGATGAACGACACGTTTCCCTGTGTTCCCAGCTTCCCAAGTGGAGACGGCCCCAGGGGTATCCTCGACTCAGGACAACACACTCCGATGCAGTTGGGCCCGATGATGCGTAGCCCTGCGGAACTCGCAAGTCTCACCATCTGTTCCTCAAGGGACACTGCGTCGGCCTTGCCCGTTTCGCGGAAGCCGGCAGTGAAGAACTGCACCACCTTCACCCTCTTCTCGATGCACTCCTCAACGACTGACAGCGCTGAGTGGACAGGCACGGAGGCGATGACATAGTCGATGTCGTCTTCGATGGACGCGAGGGATGTGTGGATGTTCAGTCCGGCGACTGTGCCCCCGTGAGAACTGACGGGGTAGACATGTCCCCGGAAGCCTGCGGCTTGAAGTCCAACCACCCACTTTGCTCCGGACTTCGCCATGTCAGATGAAGCTCCAACAACGGCGATGGAGCGCGGAAAGAAGACCACATCCAGGTCGGGGCGAGTCTGCCGCATCGTGCACCTCCTGCTCCCGGTTGAGTGCCTGCAGGGACCGTGCCCAGTGTAGCAGTCGACGTTGCTCAACATGCGAGTGGGCGCATGGATTGACAGTGAAGATTCGCTTCCATTAGATTGGCGATTCCGCAATACTGCTGCAGCAGAGGTTCGCCTATGACATCAGCCGAACAGATCAAGCTATTCCTTGATGCCTCCTCGATGACTGCCGTCGGCGTATCACGCAGGACCGGCCCTGGCGCATACAACCTGCTCGATCACCTCCTCGGATACGGCTATACGGGGCGTGTCTATCCCGTTAACCCGAATGCTGAGGAGATTCTGGGTATCAAGACGTACCCCAATGTTGATGCAGTGCCTGAGGTGTCCGACGTTGCGCTCATCAGCCTGCCCCGCTTGTCCGTGCTGCAGGCTATGAAGGACTGCGTGCGGAAAGGCATCAAGGCCATCATTATCATCTCCCAGGGGTTCGCGGACGCGGACGATGCCGAAGGCCCCCGGATGCAGGAAGAAATAGTCGCCCTTGCGAAAAGCACAGGCACGCGGATCCTTGGCCCCAACACGTTCGGCGTCGCCAATGCCAGCACTCGATTCTGCACGGCGTATCTGCCCATCCCAATGGACGTCGACGGCGTGGGGACCATCTCGCAGACAGGAGCGACGTTTGTTGGCCTGAACGACATAAAGCTCGTCGGCAAGGCCATCGATGTCGGAGACATGTGCGACGTGGACATTGTCGATTGTCTCGAGTATTTCGAGCAGGACAATGAGACGAAGGTTATTGCGCTCCACATCGAAGGCATGCCGAACGCAAATAGGTTTCTCCACACTGTGGGCCGGGTCGCGTTGAAGAAGCCCGTTGTGGCGCTCAAGACCGGGCGGTCTGGCCGCTCGGCTCAGGCCGTGCAGTCGCACACAGGGGCACTGGCGGGCAGGGATGAACTCTGGGATGTTGCCCTGCGCGAGGCTGGAGTGTTGAGAGTGGACGACATAGAGGACCTGTCAGATGCCCTTCGCGCGTTCCTGACCCTTTCGGCCCCGCGAGGAAACCGGGTCGGTGTGATGACGCCCACCGGAGGATTCGGCATCATCGCCGCAGATGGGTGTGAGCGGCATGGCATGGAGCTTGTCGAGTTCACCGGGCACACGATGGAAGCACTGCGAAAGCTGGCTCCCGAATGGCTCGGCGTCGGTAACCCTGTGGACTACTTCCCCGGCGTCTCCATCATGGGACATCGGCGCGACGAGATCGAATTGGCGGCCATGCGCCTCATCATGCAAGACCAGAACGTGGATGCCGCACTCGGCGTCATGGGAGCCTTCGGTCCTGAGCTGGGCGACGACCTTGCAAGGCTGGCGTCAGAGATGGCGCGGGACTTCCCTGAGAAGCCACTCGTCTACTGGCTCTATGGCCCGTTCTATGAAGAAGCTCGGACGAAGCTCGAAGGCGTGGGCACCACGCTCGCTTTCCCGTCTGCCGATAGGGCGGCGCGTGCACTGATGCACCTGCGCTGGCGGGCAGACTACCTCATGCGTCGCAATCAGCGTTGACGCTACGCCTTCTCATGGGCGGTGCGGCACATGACCGCAGCAAGCTTGATTGCTTCAACCATGCTTATCGGGTTGGCCGTGCCTTTGCCGGCCTTTCCGAATACCGTGCCGTGGTCTACCGACGTTCGAATGATGGGCAGTCCAAGCGTCACATTGACGCCCTTCTCAAAGCCAACCATCTTTATCGGTATGTGCCCCTGGTCGTGGTACATGGCGACGACGAGGTCGAACTCGCCTCTATAGGCTCTCAGGAAGGCCGTGTCCGGGGGAAGTGGACCGCGCACGTTGAGGCCCATTTCTATGGCGGCCTCGATAGCCGGAATGATGTGCTTCTCCTCCTCGTCGCCGAAGAGTCCGCCCTCTCCTGAGTGGGGATTGAGACCGGGCACAACGATTCTCGGGTTCTCGACTCCCATCTTTCGTGCTGCTTCGGCGCCCAGCTGCATGACTTCCAGGACACGTTCCTTGGTGACCCTGTCGCATGCCTCACGGAGCGATACGTGGGTCGACACGTGCACGATCCGCAGTTCGTCTGCCGTCAGCATCATGACGGCGTCACTTGCGCCGCACAGGTGAGCCAGTATCTGCGTGTGACCGGGAAAATGGTAGCCGGCCTGGTTCAACGCATCCTTGTTCAGAGGAGCTGTGACGATTGCCTCCGTCTCGCCGGCAATGGTGAGTAGCGTACCCTTCTCAATGGCAAGGTAGGCGGCTCTGCCTGCTGCGGCATCGACACGCCCGCGGACCAGCTTGTCCAGGTCGACCGTCTTCTGGTCGAGGACGTTGAGTACTTCCGGGTCATCCTGCATGCCGTCGGGGCCTTCAACTGCGTTGATGCGCATGGGTATACCGACGATGTCTGAAGCTGCCTTCATGGCTGCCGCATCGCCGATGACAAGGCCTCTACAAAGCTGGTGAATCTCCGGCAACGCCAGAGACTTGACGACTATTTCAGGTCCGGCGCCTGCCGGGTCGCCCATGGTTATTGCGAGTAGTGGGCGGTAGGAATTCATTGGCTTCTATCCTCCCTTGGAGAAATGGCGGGCGACCTGGACCATGGCATCTTCATCTCCAAAACCGCCTGCCTTTGTAATAACACGCATACCTTCGTAGTTGTCTCCCGCGGCCTCCCCCGCGATGACCCCTGGCTGCAGGTCACCAAGAATTCTCAGTGCCTGTATGCCATTGTCGCCGCACACTGAGCGTGCAACGTCTCCACCGCAGAGGAAGAGGCCGGCCAGTGTCCTGGACTCCAACAGGTGGGACACGATACCTCCCAGGACGGGAGCCATGGCATGACGCATCTGTGGCGAGAACTGACTGAGACTTGAGCTTAGAACAACGACGTCATGTGCGTCGAGAAGCCCGTCGATTTCGTGCGCCAACTGGTTCATGCGAGGCGTGCGTCCATCCCTCGTCTTGAACTCGCGAGGCTCGGCTCGCACAAGCGGTGACTGGAGCGTGTCCAGCAACCTTTGAAGTTGCCGAATGCTCACTTCGTTGCGGCTACCCACCGCAAGCAGGGCAGGGCCCTTCGGGGCGGGCGGAATCGCACGTCCAACCGGCTCGTGTCCATATGCGAGGGGTATCTGGGCACCCAGACCGCCGGAGCCACATGGAAGCCAGGGTTCCTCGCTCAATGCCAGGGCTTCGGCTATGCACCTCAGATGGCTGTCCTCAGTCGCGTCGATAACCGTGGCCCGCGCTTTGCTGGAGTTCACAAGTTGCGCTATGTGTTCAGGACCTCGTTCCACGTCACGTATGTCTATGTAGTCTGTCTCGATGCCCGAACCCGTTCTCAAGACCTCGCCGATATCCGACTTCTTGACGGGACTGACAGGGTCTCTGGAGAACTGCGTTTCTGACACGGGTATGCCGTCGACAAAGAGATGACCCTTTACGACCGTTCTCCTGATGGCAGGGAAGGCCGGGCAGACAATCGTGTGCTTCACGCCGGTGGCATCAAGGAGCGCCTGTAGTTCGGCTGCTATGTTGCCGCGTAGTGTGGAGTCGATCTTCTTGTAGATGAGGTGGTCGCGGAACCGCTCCCCGACTGAGCGCACATGCCGATACGCGTCCGCCGCAGACGCGGCGCGACTGTCAGTGGTCACAACAACAGCCTCGGACTCGACGGTTGCACAGGTAGAGAAGGCGATGATCGCCACGAGACCAGCCTTGGCGAGCCCGACACCGGTGTCCATTGCCCCTGTCAGGTCATCGGCAATGAAGCAGAACTGCACGCCCTCGTTGTTCACAGCCATTCGATTGCAAACTGTAGATGTCACTGGATTCACTGTCAATGCCGTATCTCGCGGCGTATACTCGAAACGGGACTCATGGGAGCTACTACTCCCTGCGGTTAGGAAGGAGGAACAAGTGATGATTGATGTGCTACTCACCGAAC
>Ga0272443_10006486_pt1 | contig 11563 bp, 9 predicted proteins | sample SSMAcet12_FD_193581 | JGI IMG/M metagenome (GOLD analysis project Ga0272443, IMG submission 193581) | Marine sediment archaeal communities from Little Sippewissett salt marsh, Falmouth, MA, United States - SSM-Acet-12 | ecosystem: Environmental > Aquatic > Marine > Wetlands > Sediment ... | reverse complement strand
TGGGGGCCACTACTACATTGAGTGTTTTTCTCTATGATCTGTTTCTCTCCTCGGCTGATTACGGGGTTTCTTCGGCCTTTTCAGTACTGCTCTCCCTGGTGGTCTTTACAGCTACTCTGTTTTACCTCTTAGGCAGGTCCGGGGATAAGCGTTCGCGGAAGCGGTGCTTGCTGGTTCTGCCGATATTCATTCAGCTGCTCACCGGAGGACCGGCAGCAGTCCCGGTGGCCCTGGTATATCTCATCCTGATGTGGTATCCGGATAAGATTTCCCGGGCTGTGGTGCTGCATACAGTCGTGATGGGGATCCTTCTGTTTATCCGGGGATTTCCTGCCGGGCTGCAGCCTGCCCTCGCCGCAGGCGCGGCAGTCTGGCTGGTGCTGCGCGGCCGCAGTCACAGCCTAAGTCGTAGTCATGGCCGCGGACGGTACGCTGGGAAAGTGTCTTTTCGTGAGGTCCTCTGGTCAGCCGCGCAGAGATTTTTTCCACTGATCATGATATGTTCTTCCGCGGTCATGACTGCGGCTCTTGTGTGGCTCAGCTTCTCCGGTGTGGACGCTGTGGATTTCGGGTCCCTCCTGCCTCCGGCGGCTGGATTGAGGGCATACCGCCTGGTTGCCGGGCAGGAACATATTTTTCGATACTTTCAAAACAGTTTTCTTGTAGCTGTTACGACAGCCCTGCTGCTGCCGCTGGTCACATTTCCGGCGGGATGGTTCATCGCGCGGGAGAAAGGGCGTACCGGAGCGGCTATTCTGATTTCAATTCAGCTCATCGGTACCGTATCAGGTATGCACGCCCTCATACCCCTCTACATCATCTTTCGCTCATTAGGACTGATCAACAGCTATGCCTCCCTCGTCCTGATCTATCTCGAGCACAGCCTGGTTTTCAGCCTGTACACTATCAGTGCTTTTCTCCGCAACCTTCCAGGGTCTCTGAGAGAGGCCGCCCTGCTGGAAGGCGCGGGGACCTGCTACTACCTGCGAAAAGTCCTCCTGCCCCTGAGCAGGCCGGTAGTCCTCACCACAATGATCGTGGCTTTCCTCGGAGCCTGGAACGGGTTTTTGCCTGCTCTGCTTTTTATCCGTGATGACTGGAAATACACTATCGGGGTAAAAATCTACACTTTCGTCGGCAGCATTGCCTCAGGCTCTCCAAAATGGAGCATATTCGCCGCGGCCTCGGTTATAAACATGCTGTTCCTGGTAATCCTCTTCACCATCATGAAAAAAATGGGCAATACAACGGCCCTTTCGGATCTTGAGGAATAGGGTTTTTAGCCGCTGACGGCTTCTATGTGAGGACTTCCCGAATTACTCTCCGGGCATTTTCACTGCTCACCAAATCGATCTCATGCCCCGTGAAACCAGCCTGCCGCATGGCAGAAATCAGCTCGGGGTAATCAGCGGCAGTTTTGACCCCCAGATCTCCCTGGATGCCGTCAAAGTCCGAGCCGAAGGCTGCTACCTCTGTACCGCCGATATTTTTAATATGAGCCAAATGACGAACCATGTCCTGGAGCGTGGCGGCCTCGGTGCCGTTCAGGAAGGCCGGGCAGAAGTTCAGTCCCATGATACCGCCCGCGTCCGCGAGTTTTCTGATCATTGAGTCGGTAAGATTTCTGTAATGATTGGATTCAGCACGGGCATTGGAGTGGGATGCTACAAAGGGCTGCTTTGAGAGGGCGGCGACATCCTCGAATCCGCCGTCCGAGAGATGTGATACATCGATGACAATCCCGAGATCATTCATTCTCTCCACCAGCTCACAGCCGGCGGGTTTTAATCCTTTGGATTGGTATTCCCAGTGAAAATTAGGATATCCGATACTATTTTCATAATTCCAGGTGAGCGTTATCAGCCTCACGCCGCGGGCATATGCCTGTTCGAGCTTGTCCGGATCTCCGGCTATGACCTCGCCCTCTTCTATGGTAAGAAACGCGCTGATGAGGTCCTGCCGCGTGTTTTCTTCCAGATCTTCGAAGCTGCGGGCAAACCCAATCGTATCCCGATTGTCATCCAGTTCGGCGAAAAAACGGTCTGTAATCTGAATAAATTTTGAAAAAGGGTCCGGGTTCTGTTCCAGCTTGACGAAGACGGCAAAAAACTGGGCCGCTATACCACCTTGTTTCATTTTATCAATATCAATGTGAAAGGGATTATTTTTCAGGTTTGAGTCTGTACCCTCATTATGAATCTTCAAAATTGTATCACAATGCCAATCAATAATAGGTGTCATATGCTGGTTCCTTCTCCTGTGTCAATTTATCTGAAAACGGTGCTATGGATATCAGATTTTTTACAGGCAGCAATACCACCGCTATGAAAACAGTGATACGCTGCCGAATTTTATGTCAGCGCCGGATCAACCCTGGCTGGAAATTTTTTCTGTTTCAAAATCACCACTAGCAGGAGAAGCACACCGATCCCATTCCACATGAATCCGGGTACAAAGAGAAAACCGGTGGCAGCAAGCAGTACAAGACGTTCTATAATTCCGGTTTTTCCATAACAGTAATTTTCCCACACTCCGACAAAGGCGAGCAGCCCCAGGAGGACCGCGATACCCGTTTCGACGATCATCAGGAAACTGTCCTGAAGGAGGAGGGCCGGGCGGAAGTAGAACAGGAAGGGCAGGATATAGAGTCCCTTGGCGTATTTGAAGGCGGTGAACATGGTCTTCATCGCGTCCGCCTTGGCGATACCTGCCCCGACTATTGAGGCCAGGCCGACAGGGGGCGTGATTTCCGAGTCTATACTGAACCAGATCATGATAAAATGGGCCGCGAGAATGGGAAACCCCATGTTGATAAGCGCCGGGCCCACTGCCACCGCGGTGACAATATAGGCCGCGCTGCTGGCCAGACCCATTCCGAGGATCATTGATATCAGTCCCACAAGAAAAATGGCCAGAAAGGGACTGCCGTGGGAGAGGGTACTGAACAGCCAGCTGAACTTCAGTCCTACACCCGTAAGACCGACCATGGAGAGGATTATTCCTATACAGGCTACCAGACTGCCGATGCTGAGGGAATATTTTCCGCCCAAAACGAGGCAGTCATAGTACAGCTTGCAGTCGAACTTCCTGCTTTTTATAAAATTGATCAGCACGAGGCTGACTATACCTCCGAGAGCCGACAGGTTCGGAGGATAGCCGAAAGCCATGATGACAACGATGATGATGATGGCGAAGAAGAAATGCCAGCCTTCCTTGAGTATACTGAGTGCCGATTCAACCTGAACGGTATCTTTTACCCGGATATTATTCTTTCTCGCCTCGATATGAACGAAGGCGTAGAGGGTAATGAAATAGAGCAGGATGGGGAGTACCGCGACGGCGACGATCTTCAGATAGGGTATCTGGGTAAACTCCGCCATTATGAAGGCAACAGCCCCCATAATGGGCGGCATGATCTGTCCGCCGGTGGAAGCAGCTGCCTCGATGGCTGCGGCGATGTGAGGCTTATAGCCGATTTTTTTCATCATCGGGATGGTAAAAACACCGGTGGATGAAACGTTGGCGATGGCGCTCCCGGAAATTGAACCGAGAAAGGCGCTCCCAACGACAGCCGCTTTCGCGGGACCACCGACAGATTTACGGGTCAGAGCGAAGGCGAGACGGATAAAGAATTCCCCGCCCCCGGTTTTTTCCAGAAAGGCCCCCATGATGATAAAGGGAGCGACATAGATAATCATCATCCGTGAAGAGATGCCGTAAAAGCCTTCCAGGCCGGCGTATATATGGCTGATCACGGATGTAATACTGAAGCCCCTGTGGCCGAACTGTCCGGGTATGAGGTTACCGAAAAAGGCGTACGCGATCAGCAGCAGGGAAACGATTGTAAGGGACCAGCCAATTACCCTGCGGCCGATATCGAGTCCGAGTACTACCATTATTACACCGAAGACGATATCCACGGTAGTGAGCATCCCCAGCCGCATAAAACGGCTGTTGTAGTCGTACATCACGTATATTGATCCGGCTATCGCCAGAAAGATGATGATGACATCTATTACAGACATCCGTGAGAGATTGCCCTTTTTATTGAAGGGATACACCACGGCGGTCATGATAAAGATCATCATCAGATACGAGGCATACTTGATGACAACATCAAATCCCATATTCACCGTGCAATAGATGATAAACACGGATATGAAGGCAAGGCCGAAATTCACAAATTTTTGAGGACTATCTGAAAAAGTCCTCTGTACTTCGTTTGTGGCTGTCGTTCCTGCCGCGATTGGTTCATCATCGCTTATTAAATCCATTTCCATTATTATGTCCTGTTTAAAATATATATACCGGCGGTTTCGGTGCCGGAGAACAGCAGAAGAAACCGCCGGTAATAGAAGTATGAATTAGTCTAGTACGCCAGCTTCCCGGTAATACTTTTCAGCGCCAGGATGCAATGGTATTGGTTTGAACTTGGCCGCGGTTTTCAGAGAAACTCCGCTGCCCGCGGGATGTACCTGGCTGAGGTATGCCAGACCGGCATCGCTGTATACTGCCTTTACGGCATCGTACACAAGGTCTTCCGGCAGGTCCTTGTTGCAGCCCCACATAGCGGCTGAACCGATTGTTTCTACTTCGCCGACCCCGGGATATGCTCCATCGGGGATGGTCAGGAGGAGGTATTTCGGCATCTCTTCAACGAGTTTTGCCCTGATACCAGCATCAAACTTAACGATCCTAACCTTATGGGTCAACGCGAGCTCGCTCAGAGAAGGAGTAGGCAGGGTAGAGATTTCCATGACTGCCTCAACCTGTCCGAGTTTGAGAGCTTCCATGGCTTCACGCGCGGGAAGGTACACGCTTTTCTTGAAATCCTTTTCGGGGTCGAGACCATGGGCCCGAACGATGTCGAACAGGGTTTTGTGCATTGAACCGCCAGGAGAACCGACACATACGACTCTGTCTTTCAGATCGGAGAATGTTTTGATACCTGTCCCCTCGAGGGTAAAGACTTCCACATACTGCATGTAGAGGATTCCCACGCCGCGCATGTTGTCAAACTTCTGTGTATATGGGGCCTTGCCGGCAAATGCAAGGGGTGGATCGGTGTTATTCAGCATGCCGAATTCAGCTTCACCTGAGTGAAGTCTGTTGATGTTTTCATTCACACCGCCGGAAGTTACCGCAGTGAGGAAAATACCGTCAACATTTTTTGATACGTAGTCCGCGATCCCGCCTCCAATCGCGTAAAACCCGCCTCCCATGGAACCTGTGGTGAAGTTCCACTGTACAACCTGCTTCTCTTCCGCCGCACCGGCTGCGGTATCCTGCTGTCCTCCAGCCCAGGATGTAATCGAAACAAGAACGAGAAGTCCCAAGATCAGAAATAGGATTTTTTTCATGTTCTACCTCTTTTAGATTTTTCTCTATTATACACCCGCGATATGGAGTATACAACAGAAAACTGAATAATTTAAAATCATATTCCACAATATGGAACTATTTAGTAAAAAGTAATACTTTTTCGGTATAATCAGCAGAAATACGGGAGGAAGAATATGACCGGGGTCGCGCGTTCTTTTCATGTACAACGATCTACACTACTGTATCCGGTGGCCTGATGAGGACTGTTTTTTCCGTTGTTCAAGCCGGGAGACGCTACTTCGATTGGCCGTATTTCCGGGCGTATTGTCCCTCACTCCTCCACACGTAACAGCTGTCGACAAAGTAGTTCTGTACCTGTTCAGGGCTGGGCGGGGAAGGATTTTCCGCCCGGGTCTGGTATGTAAAAGCGGCCTGTACGAATGCGGGCCCCATGGTGATGATGAGGTGGGTAAGGTGTGCGCAGCCTTTTGTTCCGCCGACACGCTGCAGCACTGACCTTGTAAAACCCGATTCTATACTGAGGCCGATCAGCCCGCGGTATTTCTCTCTCAGGTCACGGCATTCCTGATGGGGTACGTCCGCAAACTCCGGGTCAATGTCTTCTATTCTCATACTGTCCAGGGAAATCTTCAGCTTCACCCTGATCGTGTGGAACCTTCCCGCGGGGATCGTATTACCGGCAAAACCGGTAAAATCCATATAACGGTCATCCCGGAGCTCTCCCTCCATGATGAGAGTACCCGCGGGGCCTTCCAATGTTTTCATTTCTATGTGCCGGGAGGCTACCTCACGGCCGCTGTGAGTTATATTTTCTTTCTGCATGGAGGAGATTGTACAAAATTATTTCCGATAAGTCACGGCCTTATAATATTTGTTTGATCTCCTTCTGCAGTTTTAAAACCGCCATTGTACACCCGCCCCGAGGTAATGGAACATGCTGAAGGTGTAGACCGATCCGCCGCCGTCTGATCCTCCCTCGAGCAGCCGGTATCCTATCCTCAGGTCCAGATCCGGGACGGAGGACCAGGTAAGCGCCAGGAGAAAATCTTCCGCTCTTCCCTGCGGTGCAGCCAGACCGTCTCCTTTCAGCAGTAATGAAAAATTCGGCATGAAAAACCACCGGGCCGAAAAGTGAATCAGTGGTACGAAGCCGAGATCTGTACGCTTCGATTCAACTGTCCCGTCATCCAGGGAGATATAAGCGTCCCTGATTTTACCAGTCAGCCCCGCGGCTAAGGCAAGACGGGGGGTTTCCAGGAAAGTGTACGCATATGTCAGTCTGTAACTGTTGAACACGTATGTTCCGGTGATGTCTGTTCCCGTGGAAAAGCTTTCTCCGTAAAAGTCTATATCTTCCCCGGCGGTTCCGCTGCTCACGACCTTGAGAGGGGCGTAGAGGGCGAATACAGAATGCCGTCCGATGTCGATCCCTGCCTGCAGACGGTAGAACCAGGCAGTATCGGGTGAGAGATCATCGGCCAGGGAAAACCTGGTCCCGGTGTCCGCGGGGATCTGCACATCGTTGTAAGCGGTAAAAGCGGCGCCCGTTTCCGCGTCGATCCAGAAGGAAACGGGAAGTGCGGTAAGAATAGAAACGGGAACCAGAAGGAATACTGATAAAAGGCACAAGGTAATATTTTTATTTCCGCTCATAAGAACCTCCACTACAATGCTCGAACATGTGGAAATATTTTGCAACAGCCGGGATAAGGAGCCTTGAAAAAAATAGTTAAGTATGTTAATAAAAAAGAGGAGGAGAATAATGAAAAGGAAAAAGCTCGACAATAAAAAGCTTGATCTGATCTACAGAATAGCATTTCACAGTATCAAAATGATGCATGACGGTCCTTTGCTGCGGCTGCTGGTGAATCCGGGCAGTCTTCTTGAGGACCTGGGACTTCGGCCGGGAGACACTGTGCTTGAGCCCGGCTGCGGACCCGGCTTCTTCAGTGTCGGGGCTGCCGCGGCGGTCGGCGGCGAGGGGCGTGTGTATTCCTACGATGTGAATCCTTATGCCATCAGGTATCTGCGGAAAAAACTGGACCGCAAGGGACTGCGGCAGGTAACGGCTGAAGCGCGCAACGCGGCCGACAGCGGGCTTCCGGATGCTTCGGTGGATTTTTCCTTTATCACTGGAATCCCCCGGGCGGTGGGAGGCTTCGACAGGCTGATGAATGAAATCATACGGACCTTGAAACCCGGCGGGATTTTCGCTTACCGCGGTCATGGAGGAGGGAGAAGCGGATTCGATCCGGAGGAACTGAAATCGTGGCAACTCGTTTCTCAGGGAAAAGTCAGAGGTTTTGCCGTGTTTCGGAAGAGTGCCTCCGGGCTGCAGTGATGAGGCACATGTAATCCGCGGCGGCAGTATATGCAGTATTGCGGCACCTTGTTCTGTGACGGGGCAGCGGAGAGTTGTAGTAATGAGCCGCACTTAACCGCCGCTGCAGTGTCCAGCGAGGAAGCATCCCGCGTGTAAATATCCCGCGTGTAAGTCTCCGGCGGCTTGCATTGAAAGATACTACCCTCCTATCATCTCCATCGCCATCTCGCGGAGTTTGAACTTCTGGATTTTACCGCTGGCGGTGAGGGGAAAATGGTCCACGAAAAAAATATGTTTCGGGGCTTTGTAACGGGCGATCCTGCTGAGAGAAAAATCCCGTATATCCGCTTCAGTCAGGTCCGTATTGGGCTGCGGGATGATAAAGGCGCCTACCGTCTCTCCGTATTTTTCATCGGGAACACCCACTACCTGCACATCTTTGACACCCGGAAGGGTGTAGAGAAACTCCTCGATCTCCCGCGGGTAGATGTTTTCTCCTCCGCGGATAATCATGTCCTTGATCCGGCCGGTGATCCGGTAGTAACCGTCCTCGTCTACCGTGGCGAGGTCTCCCGAGTGAAGCCATCCTTCGGAATCGATGGCTGCGGCGGTGGCATCGGGCATCTTGTAGTAACCCTTCATGACGTTGTATCCGCGGCAGCATATCTCTCCCTGTTCTCCGGGGGGCAGTTCTTCGCCGGTTTCAGGATTGATGATCTTGACTTCGATTGCTTCGAGCCTGGTGCCGACTGTTGATACCCTCCGGCGGATTTCATCATCCACGCTGGTCTGGGTAAAGACCGGCGAGGCCTCGGTCAGCCCGTAAGCGATGGTCATGTCGGTGCAGTGCATGTCGTCGATCACCCGGCGCATCACGTCTTCCGGACAGGGTGATCCCGCCATGATTCCGGTCCGGAGGGAGGAAAGGTCGAACATATCGAACATCGGGTGGTTCAGTTCGGCGATGAACATGGTCGGAACGCCGTAGAGGGCGGTACATTTTTCCTTCTGCACTGCTGCCAGTACTCGCAATGGATCAAACTCCTCCAGCATCACCAGTGTTCCTCCGTGGGTGAGGGTGGCCAGCACACCGAGTACAATTCCGAAACAGTGAAACAGCGGGACCGGAAGACAGAGTCTGTCTTTTTCGGAAAACTTCTGGCGCTCGCCGATACTCCAGCCGTTTATCAGAATATTGCTGTGGGTGAGCATAACACCCTTCGGAAAACCGGTGGTCCCCGAGGTATACTGCATGTTGACCACATCATCACAGTGTATACTTTCGCGGAAATGGTCCAGAGCGTCTGTTTCATGATGAGCGCCAAGCAGCATCAGTTCGTTGGTGTTGTACATCCCCCGGTGTTTTTCCTGTCCCACGTAGATCACGCTTTTCAGAAAGGGGTATTCGCTGCTGTTCAGATGGCCCCGAGGGTCGGTTTTCAACTCCGGTACCAGTTCATTGATAGTGGAAAGGTAGTCGACGTCCCTGAAACGGTCCACTAGAGCGAGGGCTTTCATGTCAGACTGTTTCAGTACGTAGTCCAGTTCATGGGATTTGTATGAGGTATTCACCGTCACCAGCACCGCCCCTATTTTTGCTGTGGCGAACATAAAGGTGAGCCAGTCGGGTACATTCCTGGCCCATATACCTACATGGTCTCCCCTCTCAATGCCGATGGAAAGCAGACCCCGGGCGAGATTGTCGACCCTTTCGTTGAATTCCCCGTATGTCCAGCGCAGGGCGCGGTCTGGATATACAATGAAGTCCTGACCGGGATTCTTTTCTGATATTTTTTCGAAAAAACGGTTTATAGTCTCGGTAGAGTGTAACATATGGGTATCCTCGGGGGTTTTTTAGAGAGGCGCGTAGATCACCGCAAGGATACGGGCTTCACCCTCTCCGACGGTGTGAACGTAATGGGGTACTACGGAGTCGTAGTATATACTGTCGCCTGCCTTCAACTCGTAGATGTCATTGCCGTAATGCACGGTAATGGTCCCCTCAAGAATGTATATAAACTCCTCGCCCTCATGTTCCGAGAGATTTAAAGTCTTCTCTTCTCCAGGACGGACGGTCACTATGAATGGTTCCATATGGCGGTCTTTTTTTTCAGCGGCCAGCGCGAAGAAATCCAGACTGCTTTTATCAGATGCTTCCTTGTCGCCGGAGAAGCGTATAATCTTGTCGCTTTTTCCGCCGGCTGTCACAACGGGACCGCTCTGGGGGGCATCATCGAGAAATGTGCCCAGCCGGACGCCGAGGGCGCGGGCAATCTTCAGCAGCGGTGCCAGAGACGGGGCCAGCAGCCCCTCTTCGAGCTGTGTAATCATCCGGGCGCTGACCTTGCTGAGTTCGGCCAGACGCTCAACCGAGGTTTCCCGCTCTTCGCGGATCTGTCTGATTTTTGTTCCGATGGGGTTTTCACTAATCATGCGGCACATAGTAGAGATTAATTGTAATGTTTGCAAGTATTTTTTCAGCCGGTGGCCGACAAAACAGACGGATAGTCATAACAACACATGTTATAATTCAGAATACTCGTCAGTGCATCAAAAAGGGGGAGGCGGATGAAAAAGAAGCGACTGGTACCTGCGGTGGTGATACTCTGCCTGCTGGTCTCCGGCTGCGGGGATTTCGCGAAATCCCGGCCGGGTTCCCGAAAGGGTCCGCTGTCAGCTGATATGACTCTGAGCTGGAAGGAAAAAAAGAATACGGACCCCCGGCTGCGGGAGGCGAAGGAATACGCAGGGAAAATAGGCACTGCGGCTGTTCTGGTGCTGCACGGGGATGAAGTCGTATTCAGATTCGGAGATATTGAAAAGAAATATATGTGCCACTCCATCCGTAAGCCTTTTCTTGGCGCGCTGTACGGAATCTACATTGAAAAGGGGATGATCGACATCGATACCAGCCTGTCGGAGCTGAGAATCGATGATATTCCCCCTGTGCTCACTGACCGGGAAAAACGGGCCGTCGTCAGAGACCTCCTCAGCGCCAGGTCCGGTGTATACCACGAAGCTGCCGGTGAGGTACAGGCTATGCGAGACGCCCGGCCGCCCCGGGGAAGTCAACCGCCGGGGAGCCGTTTCTATTACAACAACTGGGATTTCAATGCCCTTGGAACAATCTTTACCCGGTTCACGGGAAAAGGAGTGTTTGAGGCTTTTTACGAGGATATTGCGGTACCCATCGGCATGGATGATTTTTCCATCCATGACTGCAGGTATGTCTATGAAAGGGAGTACTCCGAACATCCCGCCTATTTTTTCCGGATGTCCAGCCGTGATATGGCCAGGGTGGGTCTGCTCTTTAAAAACTACGGAAGCTGGGAGGGGAGACAGGTCATTCCCGAAGACTGGATCCGGGAGAGTACTACCCCCGCCAGCGCGAAAGGAATTCATGGTGACCCCTACGGCTATCTCTGGAGCATTATCCCCGAAGGATCAGGACTGGGAAAAGGTTTCTACCATACAGGTATGGGAGTTCATCTTCTGGCGGTGCTGCCGGACCTCGATCTTGTCATTGTCCACAGGGTCGATACCGATAAGGGTTTCGACATCACCTGGGCAGAAATTCGAAGACTGTTGGAAATGATTACCGCGGTGATCACCGAAGAGTGACGCAGTGCCGCGATGCCGCGATAATGCGATGCCGCGATAATGCGAAAAAAACGTCCATCCTTCTGAACGATGCCGGTTTGCTATTACTCGATCAGGTCCATCCCGGTCAGTTTTTCCAGCTCGATCAGCAGGTTCATCCGCTGATATACAGCGGAGAGAAGGCCCAGCTGCGCTTCACCCCTTTTCAGGTCCGCGTCCTCCAGGTCCAGAAGGTCCCGGCGGCCGTTCTCATACTCGCTCTCGGCGATGGAAAAAAAGCGGTCGGACAGTTCTTTC
>Ga0272443_10006484_pt1 | contig 11567 bp, 7 predicted proteins | sample SSMAcet12_FD_193581 | JGI IMG/M metagenome (GOLD analysis project Ga0272443, IMG submission 193581) | Marine sediment archaeal communities from Little Sippewissett salt marsh, Falmouth, MA, United States - SSM-Acet-12 | ecosystem: Environmental > Aquatic > Marine > Wetlands > Sediment ... | reverse complement strand
CCTCGATCGACAGAATCTCTCCCACGATCGAACGCCCGATCATCGCACCGAGGATGTAGATGTTGGGCCGAGCCTTCTGCCCATCCATGGTGGGTAGTTTCTTCGGATCCAGAACGATCAGCTCTTGAGAGAACGCGGCGATCTCCTCGAGAACCTGATCGCGCTCCGGATACGTGTCTGCGCCGAGCATCACGCCGGTCGGCGCCCAGACGTGATCGAAGAGGAGGAAGGTCCCGTCCGGCTTCAGAAACGGGAGCCCCTTGAGCGCTTCGGAACGCTCCATCGCGACGACGAGGTCAGCCTGGCCCTCGCCAATGCGAGAACCCACTCCATCCTGTCCGAGCCGAACCTCGCCCTTGACGAACCCGCCACGCTGGGCCATCCCCTTCGTCGGGCAATAGGTGGCCGGAACGTCTGCTTCGAAAGCAGCACGAATCAGGAGATCGGCAATCGTTAAGACACCCTGCCCCCCGACGCCGACGAGCACGATGTCGCAGCTCATGCGGCCTCCTTCTTGATGGCAGACGTCGGGCAGAACGAGACGCAAATCCCACACCCGTTACATGCGTCAACATCGACTCTGATCGATGTTGACGTGGAAGAACCGGCACCGGAAGTCGCCAGTTCTTCTCCACTTGGTGACAAAGCAGGCGCTGACAGCTCTTGTGTTGTCGATTCCTCAAGAGGAATCGACAATGCCGGACAGCCAGTGATGCGCAGGCACTGCTTGCACAGAATGCACTTCTCCGGATCGACGGTGACGGTTCCGTACGAAACCTTCCGGCGCGACGCCTGAATCGCACACTCCCTCCGTGCGATGACAACGTCGACGCCATCCGTGTCCTTGAGGCTCTCGGTGATGGCATCCGTCGTCGCACACAGGTCGTACGGATCGACGACCGTGACCCGGTCCGGCCCGAGACCGCGGATCACGGCCTCCAGATCGACCCGGCACGCCCCGGGCTGCTCCTCCGACGCCGTTCCTGGGTTGATCTGCATTCCGGTCATCGCCGTCCAGCCGTTGTCCATCACGACCAACGTCAGCGGGACCCGGTGCTGAATCGCGTTGATCAGGCCGGAGATCCCGCCGTGGAAGAAGGTCGAATCACCGATCGTGGCGATCACGGGCGTCTTCAGTCCGGCGTGGGCGTAGCCTTGTGCGATCCCGAGACTCGATCCCATCGAGACCTCGTTCCAGAGAAGATCGAACGGCGGATTCATCCCGAGGATTGTGCAGCCGATGTCCCCGGTGACCATCACGTCATCCTTCCCGAATCCCGCCGCCTTGATCGCCGCCTCGATCGCAAGGTATGTCCCTCGATGCGGGCATCCGGCGCAAACGGTGATGGGCCGAGCAGCGACAAGCTGCTCGGCTACGGGAACCGCCTTCGGCGCTTCCCGTGTGGATGACCCGTCCGCAGCTGTGCTTAGTCCGCGAAGGACCGTGTCCACTGAGTATTCTCCGATTCGCGGGAGGGTGCCATCGAGCTTGCCGACGATCCGCCCTTCAAACCCGACCTCTCGCGCAAGCACAATCAGATCCCGCTCGACGTACGGTTCAAGCTCTTCGAGGACGAGAATCGTTTCGCATCGCTCGAGCAGCGTCTCCACGTGGTGTCTGGGAAACGGTATGCTCGCAGCGACCCGCAAGATGGAGACATCGCCGGCAAGGAAGCCTCGGGCTTCCCCCTCCTTGACAGCCTCGTCAATGAAGGCCGCCACACTGCCGCATGCAATGACTCCGAGCCCCCCGGAGATCTGCTTGAGTCTCAAGCGATTCAATCCTTGCCTGTGGATCCACGTACGGGCTCGCTCCAGCCGCTCGATCAGATCCGCGTGCTGCACCTGGCAGATTGACGATCCGGCCTTGGTGTAGCGCGTGATGTCCTTCTCGAGGATCACGTCGCGCTCCGGTGGAGGCAGCGGCTCGTCGACCTCGATCGCGGTGTGGGAGAGCGCGACCGCCGTCGTGAGCCGGAGAAACACGGGCGTTCCCACATCCTCGGACAGCTCGAAGGCTCTCTGGATCAGCGCGTAGGCCTCCGCAGCATCGGCCGGCTCGAGCATTGGCAGGTCCGACATCAGCGCGAAACCACGAGAATCCTGCTCGGCCATTCCGGCGGTCACGCCCGGGTCGTCGGCGACGTAGATGACCAACCCACCGTTCGTCCCGGAGTAGGCGATCGAGATCAGCGCGTCGTAGGCAACGTTGACGCCCGACATCTTCATCGTCACCAGCGCGCGCTGCCCGGCCCACGCCGCACCGGCGGCGATCTCGAACGCGACCTTCTCGTTCGTCGACCACTCGACGTGTCGGCCCAGCAGATCGAGCGACAGCAAATGCGTCAGACAGCCCGTAGACGGCGTTCCAGGGTACCCCGTTGCGACCTTCAACCCCGCGCGCAGTGCGCCGAGCCCCACGGCTTGATTCCCAGTCAGTATTCGCTTCGTCACTCGATCCTGCTTTCATACGGGGAAGTCTGTGTCTCGCAGAGCCGCAGAGGTCGCAAAGAGTGCACAACCTGTTTCAGGTGGACTCCCGTCTCTGACGGATTCATTGCTCCTCGCCTGTACCCCTCGTGAGCTTCTTGCGCTTCATGTATCCTGTTTCTTCTTCGCGTGCTCTGCGTCTTGGCGAGAGGCTTGCTTCGATCGTTCGATAGTCTCTAGAACCTTCTTCGGCGTATACGGAAGGCTCTCGATCCGCAGGCCGAGGGCATCCGCGACGGCGTTCGCTACTGCAGGCGCGGCCGGCGTCAACGCCGGCTCTCCGATTCCCTTCGCCCCGAACGGTCCGACGCCGGTTCCTGACTCGAGGATGATCACCTTGGTTGACGGGAAGTCGACCGAGGTCGGGATCAGGTACTCCGCGAGCGACGGCGTCTTGATCTGGCCGTCCTCGAGGACGAACTCCTCCATCAGCGCATAGCCGAGACCCTGATGCGTCCCCCCGGCGATCTGTCCCTCGACCGCCGCCGGGTTGATCGCCCGACCGACGTCGTGACAAGCCGCACACCTGAGAAGCTCGATCTGACCCGTCTCGGTATCGACAGCCACCTCAACCGCGACGGCGCCGAAGGTGAAGTCGGGCCAGATGTCGCCCTGCCCGGTCTCCGGATCGAGCCCGTCGGTAAACGGCGCGTTGAACTGGGCCAGGTGTGACAGCTCGATCCCCTCAGCAGCACAGAGGTGCACGAGATCCTTGAGCTCGACGAAGCGCGAGGGATCGCTCGTGACGAAGGCACGCGAGTCGCTCAGGTCGATCTCTCCCTCTGAGACGCCAAGTTCTCGAGCGGCGCGCCCAACGAGGCGCGTTCGGACCGCAGTCGATGCCATCGTGACAGCGTTCCCTGACATGTACAGCTGGCGCGTCGCCGTCGAGGTTCCCGCGAGCGGGGTGACCGCCGAGTCGGTCGCGTAGATCGTGACTCGTTCGAGTGGGACGCCGAGGATCTCGGCCGCAATCTGGCAGATCGAATTCGACTGACCGGCGCCGATGTCGGGCACGCCGCAACGCAGAACGACGGTCCCGTCCTGCTCGACGCCGACCCACGCTCTCGACGTATCGTGGAACCACGTGATCCGTCCGTAGCTCTGGAAGGTGTTGGCGAAGCCTCGACCGATCTTCACCGTCGGCGTGTCGGGCGTCCGCTCGCCGAGCGCGTGTAACACCCGCGTCGCGCACTCCTCTGTCCAGATCGCCGAGGTTACCGCCTGGCCGGTGCAGGTCGTGTCGCCGGTCTGCATGTAGTTGGCGCGCCGAACCTCGAGCGGATCCAAGTCCAACGCCTTCGCGATCTCGTCCATCTGCTGCTCGTATCCGAGGGCCGCCTGCGGCCCGCCGAACCCGCGGAACGCGCTGGTGAACGACTGGTTCGTCGGCGCGGCGACCGAATCGACGTGGATGTTGTCGACCTTGTACGGACCAGCAGCCATCCCGGTCGCGTAGAGGAGGACGTACGGCGTCAGGTACGGATAGGCGCCGGAATCGGCGGTCATCGTGACGTGCGATGCCGTGATCCGACCGTCCTTCTTGACGCCCGTCTTGTGGGTAATCGTGAACGGGTGACGCTTCGCCGTTGCTGCGAACTGCTCCTCCCGGGTGTACACAAGCTTGACCGGCCGACCGGTGTCGCGGGTGAGGAAGGCGAGGAAGATCTCGACGGTGATGTCTTCCTTGCTGCCAAAGCCACCACCGACCATCGTCCCACGGATGCGAACCCGATTTTGCGGCACGCCGAGGGCGCGAGCGATCGACCGGAAGTGCTCGATTACCTGTGTGCAAACGCGGATGTTGATCACGCCCTGCTCGTCGACCCAGGCGACGCCGCCGTCCGGCTCGAGGTAGGCGTGCTCGACGAACGGCATCTTGAAGGTGCGCTCGACGATCACGTCGGCCTCAGCCATCCCCGCCTCGAGGTCGCCCTTGCGGATCGCGTAGCGGCTGACGACGTTGTCCGGCTCGAACAGGATCGGGGCTCCCGATTTCAGCGCATCTTCCGGCGTGAACACCCCCGGTAGGTCCTCGTACTCGATCTCGATCAGGCGGATCGCCTGCTCCGCAATCTCCACCGTCTCGGCGGCAACGAGAGCCATCGGCTCGCCGACGTAGCGAACGACATCCAGGGCCAAGACCGGCGCGTCGGAGCCGGCGCGCGCTTCTCGCCCGGTTTGGCCGGGGAGGTCGGTGTTCAGCTTCGCGCCCTTCACGTCCTCGCCGGTCATCACGCAAGCAACACCGGGCAGCTCGCGCGCCATGGACACGTCGAGCTTGGCGATCCGAGCGTGCGGCCTGCTGCTTCGAAGGACCTTGGCGTGAAGCATGTTCGGCATCGTGAAGTCGGCCGCATAGACCGTCGCCCCGACCGCCTTGCCTAATGCGTCGACACGCCGCAATGGCTTGCCCACCTGCTTCAGTTCGGGAAGATCCGCTTTCGGAAGAGGCTTCGGAGTCACCTTGCTCATTTCGAGTCACCCCCAGCCTTCTCCTGCTCACCAGACGCAAGAACCCGCTTCTCTGAAGCGGGTTCTTGCCCCTCCTCGCTTTGCGAGGAGGCAGGGGATGAGGTCAAATCGCGAAGCCGTTCGGCTGAAAGCCGGACGGCTTCGATGATTTGCCCATACCCGGTGCACCGACACAGGTTCCCCGACAGCGCCTCGCGGATTTCGGCCTCCGTCGGATCAGGGTTCCGATCGAGGAGCGCCTTCGTTGAGATGACCATCCCCGGCGTGCAGAAGCCGCACTGGATCGCACCGGCGTCGGCGAACGCCTCCTGGATCGGATGCGGATCCTGCATCGTCCCGAGGCCGGCGTTGGTTACGATCTCGGCTCCGTCGGCCTGGCGGGCGAGGGCCATGCAGCTGTTGACGGCCTCGCCATTGAGGAGGACGGCGCAGGCGCCGCACTCGCCGATCTCGCACCCGTTCTTGACGTCGGTGTAGCCGAGGTCGCGGAGCGCCGTCAGCAACGTCGTGTTTGCAGAGAGAAAGACCTCATGCCTCCTGCCATTCACCGTGAGATGAATCGCCGCAAGACCCATCACGCGCCCTCCTTGCTTAGGGACGACAGAAGCCGTCGCGTCATCCCCCGCACGACCTGCCGCTTGTATTCCGATCCAGCCCTCGGCTCCACAGTCTCACCCACCAGGCGAACAGCCTCCTCAATGGCCATCCCAAAGCGCTGTTCGCCCGTAAGTCCCTGCGGAGCAGGGACGACGGCGACGAGCGACTGACCGATGAGCGCTTCCTCCGCAGACGAAACACGAAGCGCCACCGCGGAAGCCGCGCCCACAGCAATCCGCGCGTTCGTGACGGTGCCGCCTTCGTCCACGTCGAGGCGGACCGCGACGTCGACCTTGGCCATGCACGAGATCTTGCGCAGCCCCATCTTCTCGAACGTCATCCTCGCGCCGGCCGGTGGAATCGGAACGCGCACGGACGTCAGGAGTTCGTTGGGCTGCCGTCTTGTCTCGAAGGCGCCGACGAGGAATTCGTCGAGCGGCACCCGGCGCGCCTCATCTTTGCTTGCCAGCTCGACCTCCGCATCGAGGACGAGGAGGGCAGGCGCGGTGTCGGAGCAGGGCGCGGCGTTGACGAGGTTCCCACCGACCGTCGCTCGATTCCGGATCAGCGTGTTGGCAAACGAACGTGCCATCTGACGAAGAATCGGCGCATGCCGTTCGATCATCGGATCGTCAAGGAGTTCGGCGATCGTGACGCCGGCGCCGATCAGGAGATGCCCGTCCTTCTCGCGAATACAGCACAGTTCCTGCAATCCGCCGAGATCGACAAGCTTCTTGGGAGCGAGCTTCCCGCTTCGCATGTCGACGATCAGATTTGTCCCGCCCGCGAGCGGGAGGCTGTCTGTCCTCTGTGAAAGCATCCCTAGAGCCTCATCCAGGGTCTGTGGTTTCAGGAGTTCAAACGTTGGCAGCATCACGCCTTCCTCTCGTTATGCACCCAGGAGAAGGCTTGCCAACAAGCCTTCTCCTAGCTATGCGAGTATCGCTGGGGAGAGTCATGCCATCTACTCCCCAGCTGCGCGCTGAACAGCGCGAACAACACTTGCGATAACCGCGCGTCCTTCGGACGCGTTGGCGAAGCGTTGCTCACAACGCTTCGCTTCGGCCACGCAGTAGGAAACCGCAACTTTCATGAGCTCTCCCGTCCGATACCATCAACGGAGTTCACAGCCCGAACGATGCTTGCGTAGCCGGTACATCGGCAGCGGTTGCCTTTCAGATAGTCGCGAACTTCGTCCTCGGTCGGCTTGGGGATCTCCTCGAGGAGCTTCTTGGTCATCATCAGCATCCCCGGCGTGCAGTAGCCGCACTGGAACGCGTTCTCCTCAATGAAGGCCTCCTGTAACGGATCGAGCGTTCCGTCTGGCGCAGCGAGCCCTTCGACGGTTCGCACGTCACCCCCGTCGGCGCTGACGGCGAGGACGAGGCAACCGAGGACCGGCTCCCCGTTCAGCCAGATCGTGCACGCGCCACATTCGCCGATCCCGCAGCCATACTTCGTCCCCGTCAGCTCCAGCCGCTCCCGCAGCACGTTCAGCAGGAGCTCGTTCGGCGCCACCTCAAGCACCCGCCGCTCGCCGTTCACGCTCAGCCCGATCTCCACGGTCTCGCCAGCCTCGACTTGCCATGATCCGGTCGTCGTGGGAGTCGTTGAAATCGCAGAAGCTCGCGGCTTGTGGGGCTCGGTGTCAAACCTGTTCCAGGTCTGCATGATCGCGTCATAGACCAGCGCGACGGCGGCCATTCGACGGTAGTCCGCCGTGCTACGGACATCATCGATCGGCTGGACCTCGTCCGATACGAGCCTAGCAGCCTCCAGGAGCGTCCCTTCGGAAAAGGTCTTCCCGCTCAAGGCGGCTTCCGTTCTCCGCGCACGCAAGACCGTTGGACCGACGGAGCCGAGCTCGATTCGTGCCGTCCGGATTGCCTCGCCCTCGCGGACGAGGCGCACGGCGACGGAGACCTTGGAGAGATCGGCGCGCACTCGAGACAGCTTCAGGAAGCCCGACGTCGTCTGGTTCCCGGTGGCCGACAAGCGGATCTCTTTCAGGATCTCGCCCGTTCGCACACGCGTCTTCCCGGGGCTGTCGAGTAGATCGCCAACAGCCACCGTCCGTTCCCCGTCGAGTCCGACAAGGACGGCCTCCGCTTCGAGAACCAGGAGCGCGGGGACCGTGTCGGAGGCCGGCGAGCCGTTGCAGACGTTGCCGCCGATCGTCCCTCGCATCGCGATCTGCGTCGACCCGAAGGCAGCCGCTGCTTCGGCGAGGGCCGTCGCCTTCTCCCACAGGAGCGCCGAGGTCGCGAGGACGCGAATCGGCGTCAGCGCGCCGATCCGGATCGTGCCCGCCTCCTCGCGGATGCCGACGAGTTCATGCAGTCCGGAGAGATCGATCACGACGCTCGGAGACGCCTTCTCCAGTTTCATGTCGACGATCAGGTTCGTCCCGCCGGCCATGATCCGCGCACCCTCGCTATGTTGAGCGAGAGCGCTGATCGCGTCGGCAAGTGTCGCCGGACGCAGGTAGGCGAAGCGGTGAACGAGCAGATGGCTGTTTGTGCCGTGTCTCGTCGCCTGGCTCATGCCTTCCTGCCCTTCTCTGCGTTCTTTGCGATCTCTGCGAGAATCGCTTCTGGCGTGATCGGCAGCTCATAGAACCGCACGCCGATCGCGTTGGCAATCGCGTTGGCGTACGCGGCCGCCACCGGGTTCATCGCCGCCTCGCCGATCCCCTTGGCACCGAACGGCCCGGTCGGCTCGTACGTGTCGGCGAAGAAACAGGTCAGATCGTCGACCTTCGGGCTCTCGCCCATCGACGCGATCTTGGCATCGAGCCAGTACCCGCGCGAGGCAAGCTGCCCGTTCTCGTCCCAGTCGCAGCCTTCGTAGAGCGCGTAGCCAACGCCCTTGGATAGACCACCTTCGAGCTGGCCGACGGCCATTGCTGGATTGACGACCGTCCCGCAATCGGAGCCCATCACCGCCCGCTTCGTCGTCACCACGCCGGTCCACGTGTCGACCTCGACCTCGAGGAAGACGGCGACGTAGGCCGGCGGGCAATTCGTCGGGCGATAGCTCTCGACGGCGGCCAGCGTCTTCCAGCTCTCGGTCCAGCACTTCTTCGCCAGCTCCTCCAGCGTGAGCGTGCGATCGGGAATCGCGGGCGCGTGGATCACGCACTGGCCCTGCGCCGCGTCAAATCGCAGTTCGAGCGCGTCGGCGTGAATGTTGAGGTAATGGGCCGCCGTCTCCAGCACCTCCCGCTTGAGGGAGGCCGCGGCTTTCACGGCAGCCCCGCCACCGGCGTAGACGCCGCGCGTCGCGTGGGTGACGCAATCGTAGACCGTCGTCTGCGTTCCCACCGGCACGACGCCGACCTTCTCGAACGGCACGCAGAGGGCCTCGCCGACGAGCTTCGCGATCGCCTCGTGTGTCCCGCCGCCGTGGTCCATCAGCGCGGTGACGACGTCGATCGATCCGTCGACGTTCACCTTGACGAGCGCTCCGGAGAAGTCGATCACGTCCCCCGGCTGTGGCGCCCCGGCGGAACTGGTGTGAAAGCCTCTTCCGACACCAATCCCGCGTTGGAAGCGGTCAGAGTTTCGCTCCGCGAAACGTCTGCGTCGGTCCCAGCCGATCAGCTCGGCGCCCCTTCGCATGAGCTCCGGGACGCCGTCACTTTGCACGATCGACTTCACCTGCGGGCCCTGGCCCCAGAACGTGTCGCCGAGGCCGACGTAGTTCTTCATCCGCAGCTCGATCGGATCGATCCCGAGCTTCTCGGCCAGCTCGTCGATCAGCTGTTCGACGGCGAACGTCACCTGCGGATTCCCGAACCCCTGCATCGCGCACGACAGCGCCTTGTTCGTGTAGACGGCCGTCCCACGGTAGCGGACGTTCGGGATCTTGTAGAGGGAGACGAGCCAGCCGATCGAGACGCCCAGGAACGAGTACGCCTGGATGTTGTGCGCGCCGATGTCGGCGACGAGGGTCATGTCCGCCCCGGTCAGCGTCCCGTCGCGTGTCGCTGCGAGCTTCAGCTCGATCGTCCCCCCGTAGCGGGTGTGGTCGTGGGCGTCCTCCTCGCGCGTCGTCACCAGCTTGACCGGCCGGCCGGCCTTCAGCGCGAGCGCGGCGCAGATCGGGATCGGCGCGTTCATCTGGATGCTCGAGCCGAACGTTCCGCCGATCGGCACGCGGCGGACGTCGATCTTGGAGAGCGGGATCCCGAAGATCTCGCCGAGCAGGATCCGGACGTTGTGGATCGACTGCGTCGTCGGCCAGACGGTCAGCCCGCCGTCCGGCTCCGGACGGACAACGCACGACTTCGTCTCCATCTGCGCGTGATAGACCTTGGGAAGCTTGAAGCTTCCCTGTACGACGCACTCTGCTTGCGCGAAGGCTTCGTCCGGGGTCCCCTCCAGGACCTCGCGCTCGCAGGCGACGTTGTTCTCGATCGCGATTTCGTCCTCGCCCCACAGAACCGTGTCGTAGATCGCGGGCGCGCCGCGCTTCATTGCCTCGTGCGCGTCGGTGACGGCGGGAAGAACTTCGTACTCGACCCGGATCGCCCGAACGGCTCGCTCGGCCAGTTCTTCGCTCTCTGCAGCCACAGCCGCCACCGCCTCGCCCATCCGGCGGACCTTGTCGGCAAGCACGGTGTGATCCTTGTGCAGGACCGGCGGGATCGTGATGATCCGCTCGTTGTAGCGGACCTTCGGCACGTCGACGAATGTGATGACCGTTACACCCATCGCCTCCGCTTCGGACGTATCGATCGACTTCACCACCGCGTGCGAGTGCGGACTCCCCAGAATCCGCCCGTGCAGCATCCGAGGCAACGAAACGTCTACAGTGTAGACCTCTTGGCCCGTTACGCGCGCGATCCCATCCTTGCGCGGATAATCGCGCGCAAGGAGCTGGTGTTCGCGTTTCTCACCCATGTGGATACCTCGCCAAACCCGTCGAAGTGCAAAGCGCTTCGACGCTAGCTGCAGCGCGTGAGCGCGAAGCGCGAGCAAGCTTGCAGCCCGCTACTGCGAGCGAGCGTTTCACGTGAGCAAGCATGTGGCCTCCCTACTCCCTTGCCCCTCATCCCCTCATCCCTCACCCCTCGCCCCTCTCCCCTCGTCCTCCCCTTCGTGTCGTGGGAAGTGGCTCTCCATCCGCTCCATGGCCGCAACCGCGTCTCCTTGTGAAATCGCACCGACAACAAGACGATGCGCCGCGACTGACTCCTGAAGGAAATCCGCTCGCTCGGGCAGCAGGAACTGCCGCTCCATGTCCTGCCAACCCTCGTGATCCATGAACTCGAGGAAGCTTCGCTCCGTCCGCTCGACGATCGCGTTGTCGGTCGCTTGAGCGAGCATCAGGTGGAAGTCGCGATGGAGGCGAATGTAATCGTCATAACACTCTCGGCCGGCCGCATCGGACATGTCCGACAGGAGATCCTCGAATGCTTCGGCCTTCTCCGGAGACCAGCGCGCGACCGCCAGACGCACGAGGCCACACTCGAACACCGCCCGCGCTTCCTGCAGCTGCAGCGCCTCTTCGGACTGCGCGATGGCCTGTGAAATGCCGTTTGTCACGATCTCGGCGGATGCGGATTCGCGAACGTAGCTTCCATCTCCTACCCGCGTCTCGACGACCCCCATCAGCCGCAGCGCCGCCAGCGCCTCGCGCACCGACGTCCGCCCCACCCCCGTCAGCTCCGCCAGCTTCGCCTCCGACGGCAACCGCTCTCCCACCTTTAGCGACCCGTCCTGGATCCCGGAAAGAATCTGGTCGACCACGTGCCTGGGTTTGTGGACCTCGGACATCTGCTGGAAAGCCATGCTCGGAGTATAGCGAATCTATCAGTTGTCTGACAGATCAGGGAGTGACCCCGCTCTCTTGTCCGCAGCACGGAACCTCATCATGCGCCACCTGCTGGTTCTCCAGATGTCCGGACCGATTCGAGCTAGCTCGGATCCTCTGCTTCCCCAAGTTCCTTTGCCCGCCTTCGCAGCAGATACCTGTCAAACTGAGGAACCGTGAAGGCAGCG
>Ga0272443_10006483_pt1 | contig 11567 bp, 8 predicted proteins | sample SSMAcet12_FD_193581 | JGI IMG/M metagenome (GOLD analysis project Ga0272443, IMG submission 193581) | Marine sediment archaeal communities from Little Sippewissett salt marsh, Falmouth, MA, United States - SSM-Acet-12 | ecosystem: Environmental > Aquatic > Marine > Wetlands > Sediment ... | reverse complement strand
GTTTTGCCAACTCGAGATGCACGTCATAAGCGACTATATGTTTATAAAGCAGATTCGATAAATAAAATTAATCTAGAAAAACCGGATTTTTATGATTACTGTGTGCCAGATAAAGAAAAATATTATAAAGATACTGAGCCCGTAAGCAAAGCCTGTGACTGTCAGCTTTGCAAAAATTACTCCCGTGGGTATTTAGCCCATCTTTGGCGTATAAAAGAAACAACAGCTCTTCGCCTCTGCACTATTCATAATCTGCGTTTTTACAGTATTCTGATGCAAAAGTTGCAGAAAGAGTTAAATTAATTATTCTCTAATAACAGTATGGTTTTGAGGATAGTAAAGAAACACTGCGGGAGCCTCTTCGAGTAAAAATCTTTGAAAGTCAAGATATATCTTTTTGCGCTCCGAAGGGTTATTCTCTATTCTTCCATCCTCCAACAACTTGTCTATGCGTGGATTTTCAAGCCGGCTTATGTTTGTGCCGTTTTGAATTTGAGTAGAATGCCAAATTGGATATTGGTCTGGATCGTTGGGAATATCGTAAATTGCCAAAAAAGCCTGGTAGTCATTTGGTAAAATTGAGGCTACCTGTAAAGTGGTTTCAATCCCTAGCTTTTGCCAGAAGTCCTCTACTTTTTCGGCTGTTTTCAAAAGTGGTGGGGTAGTTACTAAATTAATACTTAGATTTGAGAGAGCTTCTTCGGAAAAACTATCTTCTAAAATATTTTTTGCATGTTCAATATCGTATTCATAATTTTTTACCTGAGGGCTGAAAGCCCAAGAATTCGGGTTAATGGGACTTATAGCACGCTGTCTGTCGAAGGCTTGCTTATCAATTGCATAGGATAAGGCTTGACGCAATTCTTTGTTTGCCAAGGTTGGGTCTTGAGTGTTAAAAAAGATAGCAACATAACGCCCATAGTGAGTGTTTGATTCAAGTATGGTTCCTTTCCAGTCATCAAAAGGTTGCGGATCAATAAGATCTTTTAGGATGTCAACTTTCCCTAATTTGTATGCAAGTTTGGTCCGGTCTTCAGTGGGATAAAAATTGAAAATTTTGGTTTGGTTTTCTTTATTCCTCATTGTTATTTTAGAAACATATTCGCCGGCTAAACGAATATTGCTGACTTCCCATTCCCCTGTTCCTATTAATCCTTGTCGAAAGATTGGTTGGCTAACAACAGAAGGGAAAGGTGCAAATGAGTTTTCTAAGTTGAAAATGATAGTATATTCATCGGGCTTTTCAATTACTACGTCGTTAAAGCTGTACTGAATTGTGTCAGCGGTTACTGGTTTGCCATCGTGCCATGTTAAGTTTTTGTTGAGCTTGAATGTCCAGGTTTTAGCATCATCTGAGCTTTCCCAGCTTTCTGCTAATGAGGCTGTGGCCTGTCCATCTTCCCCCATTTTTGTTAGCCCTTGACCTGCCAAAGATAAAATTTCAACCGGAATTTCTTCAATATGATATCTACCTGTCACACCAATTCGTTCTGCATCTGGTTTTGTTAAGTAAGGCATAAAAAGATTAATCAAGATAAAAAAGAAAAAACCAACCAAAACACCAAAAAATAAAAGAATTTTAAAGCGTGAGACAAAAGTGCCAATTAGGCGTAGGTAGTATCGGATTTTTCGCATCAGATAATTAGACTGAGCATGGAAATGGCCAAAAATACTCCGGCAACAATAAATGTAAATTTGAAAACAAAATTTTCCAGCCCCCGTCGGCTAAAGTTAGCTGCCCCTCCGCCTCCCCAGGATCGTCCAAATCCGGTACCTTTGACTTGCAAAAGCACCAAAGTTGACAGAAGTACTGCAGCGATGGTTTGTATGAGCAAAATTAATGTTTGCATGAGCGTATTATATCATGGCTTGTTATTTAGAAAGCCAACTGAAAAGCCCGGTCATGCTGGAAATAAGAAGAGAGAATGCCAAATAGGCGAAGATGCCTTCGTTGTAATTTATAGCTGGCAAATCCACATAGTTTGAAGTAAGCCCAGCAAAATGAAAACCTGTTATTTTGAATTGTTGTAATCCGTAATCAACCAGGTACAGTACCACGGTGTGGCTTAAAAATTTAAAGACACCTAAAGTTGCCAGCGTAAGAGGTAAAAGTAAAATGTTAATCACAGGTCGAACGATTTTTGAAGCTAAAGCCAGCGCTGCCGCAGTAATTAAAAATCCCTCCAGTTGAAATTGAAATTCAAGTCCTGAAGCAATTTCGTTGGCAAAATAAAGCGCTAAAAGTTCAATGGCAAAAACTTTTCCCAGTTTTTTCATATTACAAAAATTATAGCATGCAGCCGGGTTTAGGTTTAGCAAACCCAGCTGCATTAAAGCACTCTGATTCTGATATTGTTTATTGCGAGTAGAGTGAACCGCTGATGAGATTATGCAACTCTGCCGCCGCATTGTATGGATCGTCGGCGAATACAATTCCCCGCGAGGAGTTAAAAATTGTGTTTGGCCCCGCCAAGGCAATCGCCTCTGGCGAGCCACCTTGCGCCCCCAACCCTGGCACTAAAAATTGCATGTCAGGATAGTTATCGCGCAGAAGTTTTAGTTCGCTTGGAAAAGTTGCGCCAACAACCGCTCCAAGTCTGTCTGATCCTAGCCGTTTGGCGTTTCGGGCAACTTCCTCGAAAAAGAACATTCGAGCTAGTGTATACCCTACACTTAATCCCTGCAGCTCGCCCGAGCCTGGGTTGCTGGTCTTGACGAGGACATAGCAGAATTTGCCCGGATAGGCCAAAAATGGCGCTGTCACATCGGCAACCCCCATGTAAGGGTTGACGGTAACTGCGTCGGCTTTGACGATTTCGAAGGCTGTCCGAGCGTAGGCTTTGCCTGTGTTGCCGATATCGCCAAATTTTCCGTCGAGAATGATCGGTACACAATCGGCATATAGGCGGACAAAATCTACGATTGACCGTAGTATACGTATACCGTCATCTCCGAGTTGGAGATAAAATGCCCAGTTGAGCTTATATGCGGCAGCGATTGTTCTTGTTTGCATAATCACCGCAAATGCATGCTCTGTTACGGCTAATTCCGGTGTGCGCGAATCCGGTATGAATTGTTCATTCCAGTAGTCTACATCGAGTCCGACGCAGACATTAGAACCCTCAGACTGCCTCTTTTCGAGCATTGTCAAAAAATCGCGATCGTTCATGATCTTCTCCGTTGTTAATGTTCGGGTTTCAGAGTGCTGAACCGTATTTTATCAAATTTCAGCTCTGATTGCTTTTTTGACCAGGTGATGGTGGTAGCGGCGAGCGAAGCGGTGCGATTCGTTACGCAAACGCTGTAATAGATGCAGAGCTTTACCTGTGGCGGGTTTGCTAACAAAACCATCTTGAGTTTTTATAATCAACGTTTCAAAACGTTTGGCCAATCCAACAATGGGAACCTCCGAAACCGCTTCAAGCGCTGCGCTGACCTGGCCTTTGCCACCGTCGACTATAATCAAATCTGGTTTGCCCCATTTATCAAAATATTTACTTCGCCTTTGCAGTGTTTCGGCTATTGCGCCCGTATCTTCTCCTCCCTTTGTTAGCTTAAAATGGCGGTAATACTTTTTGTCTGGATCACCGTTTATAAAAGTAACCATTGATGAAGTTGGGTAAGACCCGGCGAAATGGGCAACATCAAAGCACTCGATTCGTTTTAGTGTTTTTATCTCCACTTCAGGTTTTAGAATCTGATTTAGTTGTTTTGTTTCTTTGGCCCGAATGTCTGATAATAAATTCGGATCTTTTAAATATTCATGCACATTCGTGGAAGAAGAAGTAATTTGTTCTAGGGTATTTATTTTTTTTAAGATTTCAGCTGCTTTCTCAAAATGTTGGTCTTTTGAAGCTGAGTACATTTGCTTTTCCAAGTTTCGTTTGACAGTTTTTAGCCTTCCGGAAAGCGTTTTTTGGACTTGTTTTACGTTGCTTAAATACTGTTGTTTTTGTGCTTTTGTAGTAATTGTGCTCGGACATGGATTGCAAAGTCCGATTTGTGAATACAAACATGCTCGTTTGCCTGGTTTGTGAGTCGCAAAAGGAAAAATATGTCGAATTTGTTTTAGAATGTTTTTGACGGCGCGAGAGTTAATAAATGGTCCGTATACGCTTTTTTTCTTGAAACTTTCTAGTTGGCTTTGTCGAAGTGTTATTATTCGTGGAAATTTCTCTTGAGTAATGACGATATAAAGTGGAGACTTGTCGTCTTTAAGTTGGATATTATAAAGAGGACGAAACTTTGCTACAAGTTTAGCTTCTAGCAATAGAGCTTCAAACTCACTATCTACTGCGATATGAGAAAAATACTTGGCTTCTGATATCATGGCTTTTGTTTTAGTATCAAGTTTAGAATTGAAATAGCTTCTTACCCGATTTTTAAGTAATTTACTCATCCCAACATAAATCGGTTTTTTATTTCTATTTTTAAAAATATAAACCCCTGGAGATAATGGAAGGCTGGAGATATTGTTTCTATTAAGTTTTACTGTTTTCATCTGCGCCTTAATCTCCAGTACAATGTGGCGGTAACGCTAAAAATTGTAAAAAAGATAAGTGTTACGGATCGAAGCACAATTTGGTCTTTATTTATTGCGAATTGAGACTTGGCTAGATCTATTTGAGCGGAAACAATATTGGGTGCGTTTGCTGCTAAAAACCCGCTTTCAAGTGCAAAACCAAAACTTATTTGCTCAAAAGGGAGAAGCACCGCAACCTTAAACTCCTGAAACTTTTGATCATCGGTGTAAATGTTCAGGCTTTTGTCATAAATAGCTACAGGGCCATTATTTTGAAGCTCAACGTCAAAAAAAAGTTTTGTAAATGAAAGTGTTTTTTTGCGATTAATGTTAAGAGTTAAGTTGGGCCTGCGGTTTTCTGGTAAATGGCTGAGAGAAATATAAACATCTTTCTGCGGATAGGCGCCGAGTTTGTAGGAGCCGGCAGGATAAGGCTCGGTTGAGCTTGAACCGTGAATAACAAACGCAAAGTGTTTTAAATCTGGCTTAGAAAAAAAGTCTATGCCATCAGTTGTATCAGCCCAAGTGGGGTCAACAGGAACCCAAACCTGCCTTTTTTCGTCCCAGTATTCAGGCCAGGAGTGCAAAACATCCGCCACAAGCGACAACGGCTGAAGTTGTTGGTTGTTTGTATCGGCAAAACCGTTTATTTCTCGAGCAGGAATCCCAGCTGCTCTGGCTAACGTGATAAACAGATCAGTAAATTCCATACAAATAGCCTGATCGGGAAAACTAAGTGCTTTTGCTGCCCCCATACGCTTTACTCTCGGATCTATCCGTTCGTAGTCGTACGAAAGAGTATCGACGACAAAATCATATATTTGTCGGGGTGTTTTTAAATTGCTTGCAATAGACTGAATCTTGGGATTTTCTACTTCCCAATATTGTTGTGGCTGTAAATATTCTTGCTCTTGGACTTGATCTAGAATTTGTTTTTTGTATGGTTCTGAGAAAATTTGAGTGTAGCCCGAAGTTGTGATATCAAATTTTTCTTGTGCTTTTAGCTCAAACTCTGCAATCCAATTACCATCTTGGTCTTGTTTGAGGTTTTGAGGTTTTGGTTCGACTGAAGTGTAAATCATTTTTTGAAATGCCGTATCTGGTGGCAAAGCAATGGGGATGAATGCTGTTTTGTTAACCGGGTTTTCAAGATGATACGTCAAAGAAAAACTAAAAACCTGGAATTTTCCAAAAGCAGCTGTGATTGCTGAATTACCCAAGTCTTGTTTTTTGAAACTATAAATATCATGAGTATTGTTTGTATCCTTTGAATACGTATTGGGACTTATATATGCTAATTGTCCAAAATCTGGAGGAACCATAATCTGAATTGAGTAATTTTGAAACTCATTAATATTTTGAATACTGGGTAAATAGATTTCCCAAACTTCACCAGATTTTATGAGCAGGTTCGGGTCAGTAAACTTTATGCTGAGTTTACGAACTTTGTCTTTTCCTACGAGTTGGTTGTTGAAATTAATGATCAACTTGTTTGAGTCAGTGGTTGTTTTCACTTCACCCTCGGAATCAACAATTTCTAAATTTTCAGGCCTTAAGCCTTGAAGTGAGAGTTCGTATTTAGATATATATTTTTCGGTCGTGAGATTTTTTAGTTCTATCTCGTATAGTATTTTTGTTTCACCCGAAAGACTCAGCTCGTATTGAGCCTGGAAACTCTGTTCAATATCCGAAGCTTTGACCGTATTTGAGAAAAGAAAGAAAAAAGCTGCGACGAATAAAATTATGATTTTGCGCATGATATATTTTAGCGTAAATATTTAGCAGTTTCTGTTTTTGATTTGGCGATTATATCTGGAGGACCAGCGGCAACTATGCTTCCGCCGTATTGTCCTCCCCCGGGGCCAAGGTCGATGATCCAATCTGCGTTTTTGATTACATCGAGGTTGTGTTCGACCACAATAGCCGTATTTCCACGCTCTACTAAAATTTTTAAGACTGTCATCAGGCGTTCTAGATCAGCAAAATGCAGCCCCGTTGTGGGCTCATCTAAAATATAAACGGTTTGCCCGGTGGCTTTTTTACTAAGTTCAGTGGCTAATTTAATTCGTTGCGCTTCGCCACCAGAGAGAGTGGTTGCGCTTTGGCCAAGCTGAAGGTAATCAAGTCCAACATCAGAAAGGGTTTGCAGCTTGCGCATGATCTTTGGATATATATGGAAAAATTCCAAGGCTTCTGTGATTGTCATGTTAAGTACATCGGCGATATTTTTGCCCTTATATACAATCTCTAAGGTTTGGGAATTGTAGCGAGCACCGTGGCAGACATCACATTCAACCCAGATGTCGGGCATAAACTGCATTTCAATCTTGTTTTGTCCTTGGCCGGCACACTCTTCGCATCTGCCCCCTTTTACGTTAAAGCTGAAGCGTCCTTTTTTGTAACCTAAGGCTTTAGCATCCCGAGTGCTGGTAAATACGTCTCTGATATCGTCAAATACTTTAGTATAAGTTGCTGGATTGCTTCGTGGAGTTCGGCCGATTGGTGACTGATCTATGAGAATAACTTTGTCGACATTCTCGTACCCAATTAAAGATCTGTATTTGCCCGAGGAATTGTTTTGGCGATTGTGAATTTTTTCAAATAAGGCTCTATATAAAGTTTCTACTATCAATGTTGATTTACCAGATCCAGATACTCCGGTGACGGCAATTAGATTGCTGAGTGGAAACTCCACGTCTATATTTTTTAAATTATACTGACTGGCGCCGAGAAGTTTTATGCTTTGTTTTTGTTTTAGTTCGTGTTTGGGAAAGCTGATTTTGCGTTTTTTGGATAAGTATTTACCGGTTAAGCTGTTGTTGTTTTCTTTAATCTGCGCCGGACTACCCTGGGCAACTAATGCCCCACCCCACTGACCGGCTTTGGGACCAAAATCAAAAACCTGATCGGCTGCTTCAATAACATCACGGTCGTGTTCAACGACGACAACAGTATTATCTAGGTCTCGGAGTTTTTTTAAAGTCTTGATAAGTCTGTCGTTGTCTTTAGGGTGAAGTCCGATAGTCGGCTCGTCTAAGACATATAATACACCCGAAAGTCCTGAGCCGATTTGGCTGGCCAGGCGAATTCGCTGTGCCTCGCCTCCAGAAAGAGTTCCCGCAGAACGGCTGAGCGTTAAATATTCCAGGCCAACATCCTTTAGGAATTCTAATCTGCTTTTGATTTCCTTGACGATAAGACTTGAGATCTGAGTTTCGCGTTTGTTTAAGCTTTGCGAACTAAGGCCTTCGATCCATTCAAGCATTTTGACAATATCCATTTGAGTTATGTCACTTATTGATTTTTTATCTATAGTAATGCCAAGTGACTCTTCTTTTAGTCGTTTTCCGTTGCATTTGTCACAAGTGATCTCCATCATATATTTTTCCAGTGCTAACTTGGCGTAATCTGAGTCAGTGTTTTCGTACTTTTGTTCCAGCTCCTTGACAACTCCCTTAAAATTCTCATAAATACTTATCAGCTTTCCTTGACGGTTGGTGCCGTCAACTTTATAAACCTGCTCACCAGTGCCATTTAAAATAATATCAACTTGATTCTTGTTAAGTGTTTTTATTGGTGCTTTAGGGTCAATTTCGTGTTCTTTGCAAACTTGCAAAATAAGGCGAGAGAACCAGGTGTCATGTTCAAATATCGTAGCAAAAGGAATAATGCCCCCCTCTTTTATACTAAGCTGTCGGGCAAAAAGTGCTTGTGTGTTGACTGTCAAAATTTTACCAATACCACTGCAACGCTCACAAGCTCCGTGTGGTGAATTGAAAGAAAAAGATCTAGGCTCTATTTCGGGCAGTTGAATGTTATCGACAGGACAAGCAAATTTTTCTGAATACAAATGATCGCTAAATTGTTTTGGGTTTTGTGGTATTTCAAACCCTGGATCTTGAATAAGACTGAAGATGACAAGTCCGTCAGAAAGTTTAAGTGCTTGTTCGATAGAATCAGCTAAACGACTTTGTAGATTTTTCATTTTTAATTCATTTTTAAAGTCTGAGGACTGGGCTGATAAGCGGTCTACCAACACCTCGACGGTATGTTTGTTGGTTTTAATAAGTACAAAATCTTCATCAAGATTTTTGATAATGCCGTCAATCCGAACCCGCTTGTAGCCTTTAGCCCGTAAATTATCAAAAAGCGCTTGGAATTGTCCTTTTTTATCTTTAACTACCGGAGACAAAACAAAAAATCGAGCAATTTTGTTAATACTTGCTTCGGTTTTGATAAGCTCCAGCGCCTGACTGGTTATTTGTGTTGCGGATTGGCTTTCAATCTCAGCTCCGCAAACAGGACAGTGTGGATGTCCGATTCGGGCAAACAGCAATCGTAAATAGTCGTAGATTTCAGTAACAGTTCCAACGGTGGATCTGGGATTGTGACTGACGGTTTTTTGGTCGATTGATATGGCTGGTGATAAACCAGTAATTTGATCTACATCAGGCTTTTTCATAATTCCTAAAAACTGTCTGGCATATGTGCTTAGTGACTCCACATAACGACGCTGTCCTTCGGCGTAGATGGTGTCAAATGCCAGGGAACTTTTTCCGCTGCCGGATACTCCGGTAAAAACATTAAGGTGGTTTTTAGGGATGTCTATGTCAACATTTTTTAAGTTATGTTCGCGTGCACCACGAACGCTAAGCACGTTTTTACTCATTTGATAGCCTCCAAGTTTCTAACTTTATCTCTGATCTCAATTGCCAACTCAAAATCCAGATTGTTGGCGGCTAGGCGCATTTCGCGCTTGAGTCTTGTTGCTAGTTTTTTTCTATCCATTGGTGTTAGCGCTTCGATGTCTATCTCGGGCAGGCTACGGTATACTTGTTCGCGTTTTTTGCTCTCTCCTTGCGGATCAAACTCGCGGTCGACAAGCTTTTTGCGAATAGGTTTTGTTATAGAGGTCGGCGTGATGCTGTGTTTTTTGTTAAATGCTAGTTGCAGTTTTCGTCTTCGTTTAACTTCATCTAAGGCACGCTGCATTGAGCCTGTGATTTTGTCCGCATACATTATAACCTGTCCTTCTATGTGTCGCGCTGCTCTCCCCATGGTTTGAATAAGTGTAACCTCGGATCTTAAAAAACCTTCCTTGTCTGCGTCTAAAATTGCCACCAAAGATACTTCTGGTAAATCCAAACCTTCTCGGAGTAAGTTAATGCCCACTAGAGCATCGTACTTGCCGGAGCGCAGATCATCTAAAATATCAGTCCTATCCAATGTGTCGATGTCCGAGTGCAAATAGTGAACCTTTAAGCCTTCTTCTTTCATAAACTCTGACAAGTCCTCGGCTGTTTTTTTGGTCAGTGTGGTGATAAGTGATTTTTGTTTTTTTGCCACGCGTTTTTTTACTTCAGAAATAACATCTTTAACCTGAATTTTTATGGGTCGAATATCGACTTTGGGGTCGACAATGCCTGTTGGACGCATCAGCTGTTGCACTACAGCTCCCTCACTCATACTCAACTCCCAATCGCTTGGTGTGGCAGAAGTGGCGATAAATCCCGGAATCTTTCTTAAAAATTCCTCAAAACGAAGCGGACGATTGTCCAAGGCGCTGGGGAGCCGAAACCCGTATTCTATAAGAGTTTGCTTGCGTGACTGATCTCCTGCGTGCATACCTCTGATCTGAGGAAAGGTAATATGCGATTCGTCAACGATTAAAAGCCAGTTGTCACCGTATTTTTGATTATAATAATCGATGAGTGTGTATGGTGCTTCGCCAGGGCTGCGTCCATCAAAGTAGCGAGAGTAATTTTCGATTCCCTTAACGTATCCAACTTCGGCAATCATTTCCAGATCGTAGCTTACTTTTTGTTTTAAGCGATTAGCTTCAAGCTCTTTTCCGGCCGACTTAAGTTTGGCAACTTGTTTTTGCATATCAAGTTGGATTTTTTCAAATGCTGACGCCTGTTCTTTGGGGTCGGCAATAAAGTGTTTGGCAGGATAAAGCATGAACGTTTCCAGATCTTTTTGATTTTTAATGACCTGTCCTGTTAGTGGGTCTCTGAGGCTGATTTTCGCAATCTTGTTTGCTTCTAGTTCTATTTCAACCGATTCGTCTTGATAGGCTGGAAAAATCTCGATGCTATCTCCTCTAATCCGAAACGTTCCACGGTTAAACCCAAACTCTCCGCGTTCGTATTGTAGATCCAAAAGCCTGTGAATTAGTTTATTGCGGTCATGGCTCTCTCCTTTTTTAAACAGGGCGGTAAATTTCTGGTACGAACTGGGGTCACCAATATTGTAAATTGCTGATACAGATGCGATAGTGATCACATCGTCGCGAGTTAAAATATTTGTTGTTGCTGCCAACCTTAATTTATCGATGAGCTCGTTGATATCAGCGTCTTTTTCAATGTAGGTATCTGTACTGGGAATATACGCCTCTGGTTGATAGTAATCATAGTATGAAACGAAATAGGAAATAGCGTTATTTGGAAAAAAATCACGAAACTCCTGATAAAGTTGAGCAGCGAGAGTTTTGTTGTGTGAAATAATAAGTGCAGGCATGTTAAGCTTATCGATAACATTAGCAACAGAGAAAGTTTTTCCAGAGCCAGTTACTCCCAAAAGTGTTTGCCTGCGTTTATCGTTTTTATGATTGGTTGTTAGTGTGCTGATAGCTTTTTTTTGGTCCAATATCGGTATGAACTTTGATTTAAGTTTGAATTTTTGCATGAAGTTTAATTATATCACCGAAACAAAAGCGAAGCCCACTTAAAATAGTTTGGTTTTGATTCTTGACAAGTTTGGGTTTGATTAGATAGATTATAAATATGCCGCCAGTAATCTACAAAAGACAAAAACAAATCTTAGAATTCATTTATCAGTATATCCAAAATCATGGCTATGCTCCAACTCTCCGAGATATTGCTGACTCAATCGGCGTTTCTTCTTTGGCTACTGTTCATGAGCATTTAGAGGCTTTAGAAAGCAAAGGTCTTATTAAGCGCGCTAAGGGAAAAGATCGTGCAATTGAGCTGCTTAATCGCGATATCGACTACGAAGGCGACCGTGCTTTAGAGGTTCAGGTCAT
>Ga0272443_10006482_pt1 | contig 11567 bp, 7 predicted proteins | sample SSMAcet12_FD_193581 | JGI IMG/M metagenome (GOLD analysis project Ga0272443, IMG submission 193581) | Marine sediment archaeal communities from Little Sippewissett salt marsh, Falmouth, MA, United States - SSM-Acet-12 | ecosystem: Environmental > Aquatic > Marine > Wetlands > Sediment ... | reverse complement strand
GGTTCATGACAACTTAACTTGACTTTTAGGAGCCGTAAGTAGTTGTTATGAAGATGGTTAATAGGTATTTATATCGTTCAAGAATTTCTGAAGCAAAATTTAGAGAAATTATCAAGTTATTTTGTGCTGATTTAACAGCAAGTCAGATATCAGAATTAAGTAGTATAAGTAGAAACTCGATAAACAAAATTATTAAGGCATTAAGGACAAGAATAGCAGAGCATTGTGAACAAGAAAGTCCGTTTGAGAAAGGTGAGATTGAGCTCGATGAAAGTTACTTTGGAGCGAGACGTGTTCGTGGCAAACGAGGACGTGGAGCTCATGGTAAAACAATTGTATTTGGTATGATCAAGAGACATGGTAAAGTTTACACACAAATCGTCAAAAGCTGCTCTGCTAAAGAACTTCTGGCGATAGTGAAAGATAAAATTCCTAAAGAATCTTGTATCTATACGGACACTTTTAGAACCTATGATGGGTTAGTAAATATGGGCTATAAGAAGCATTATCGAATAGCACATGGTAAGGATGAATTTGCTAGAAATCATAACCATATTAATGGTATTGAGAACTTCTGGGGACTTGCGAAAGTACGGTTGAGTAAGTTCCGTGGAATGCATAAATCAACCTTCTATTTACACCTTAAAGAATGTGAATTTAGATTTAATCATAGACATGAAAATCTCTATAATATTATATTGTCTATGTTAAGAAATTATCCTCTTAAGTTGTCATGAACCAAAATTATTAATTGTAAGATAAACGAATAAATAATTTATGTGGGCTGAACTGTTCAGCCCATACTTCCTCATTGGTCATTGGATATTGGATATTGTTTTTCCTTGACGCAAAAATGAGACCTCCACTCCTTTACAATAAATGAATAATAAACCACAGGAGGTCTGATGATCATTATTCAAGATCTGAACAAGGTCTTTGAAAGTAAGAAGAAGGGATCGATATCATACAAAGAAGCACTTAAGGGCATCAGTTTTGTCTGCAAACCGGGTGAAATTTACGGATTACTTGGTCCAAATGGCGCAGGCAAAACAACAACCCTCCGCTGTATCTCAACACTGATAAAACCAACATCTGGAAAAATCACTGTAAATGATTATGATGTTAAGCAGGATGATACAAAAGTGCGTTCGATCATTGGTTTTCTTACGAGTGATATGAAACTCGATGGCTTCTTTACACCGGATTATATGATGGAGTACTTCGGTCGATTGAACAAAATGACTCCAGAAGCAATATCTGAGCGAAAAGATGTTCTCGTAAAAGAGCTGCACATGGAGGAGTTCAGACATAAGAAAATCGATAAACTCTCCACAGGCATGAAGCAAAAGACATCCATTGCAATCAGTCTTGTCCATGATCCTGATGTGATAATTTTCGATGAACCTACCAATGGACTGGATGTCATCACTGCAAAAAATGTGACCGATTTCCTCATCAAATATGCAAAAGAAGGTAAGACTGTGCTTATATCAACTCATATCATGAGTGTTGCAGAGCAGATTTGTGACAAAATTGGTATCCTCATTGATGGACTGATAAAGGAAGATGGAACACTCCAGGAAATAATTGCTGAAAATAATGCAAACAATCTTGAAGATGTGTTCTTCAAATATCTGGAGGTTCAAGATGTTGAGTGATGCCTATATCATCTTAAAAAAAGAATTAAAACGACTCTTTACGGATAAAAGAACAGTCTTCTTTATGGTCGTGCTTCCGCTTGTTATGTTGCCTCTTTTATATACTGTAATGGGAAAGATCAGTCAATCACGCTCAGCTGATATCCGATCCTACCATGGCACAATCTTCATGGTCGAAACTCAAAAAGATTCTCCAATCTATCAAGAATTCTATTCAATTATTGAAGAACAGATCAATGCGACGATCAATGAGATACCTGAATCGCAGATTGGCGTGGCAAAACATCTTATCACAGAAAAAGAAGCAGAATTGCTCATCAATTTCCCTGAGAATATGGATTTTGCGTTTACGGCTATTCAACCATTTGACGTACATATTTATTATAATGGAGCTTCTGATTATTCGGGGTATTTATACAGACGAACGCAAAGTGCGATCGGTTCATTAGTAGATAGTTTAATTACCCTGCGTTTGGAAACTTTGAACATTCCAACTGAAATTCTAATTCCGGTTACTTACAATCAAACCATTTCATCAGAGGAGATAAATCTTGCAAAAAGAGGAAGCGAGATCGGTAAAACGTTTGGAACCTTGCTTCCGTTCATTATCATTCTTTATCTCTTTGTCAGCTCAATGCAAGTAGGTATCGATACCGTATCCGGCGAGAAGGAAAGGGGGACGCTGGCTATATTGTTGGTGAATCAGGTTGGTCGTGTGTCAATAATCATCGGTAAACTTCTGGCAGTAGTGTGTGCGTCCTTTGCAAGTGCACTTAGTTCAGTGGTCGGTTTAATGATCGCAGGCAGATATTTTCTGAAAGATCTGTTCCGCTCGTCTGCAGAAATGTCGGAATTCGTGCTTAATGCAAACCAAATATTACAGCTTGTCGTTTTGCTTATTCCTGTTGCGATACTTCTCGTTTCACTTGTGCTCATTTGTGCCACCTATGCGAGAAATTCCAAGGAAGCGGCAGGACTTGTGATGCCTTTGTACATGCTTGTCTTGATAGTAAGTATCGGAACCAGTTCAATGGGAGAAACCATCCCTTCCTGGATGTATTATACTCCGATAGTCAACACAGTGGTAGGCATTAAGTCTGTATTCATGAAAACATCCATGTGGGGAAATGTACTCATCGCAGCGATAAGCAGTATACTATTTTCTGGGATATTGATCTACTTCATGATAAAGATGTTCAAGAACGAAAAGATATTATTTAGAATTTGATAAGGAGTTTTAATGCAAATATATGATCTAAGTAAGTACAAACAACTTTTTAAAGAATACACCGAAGTGCGTATTCAGGAAAACCGAAATACCTCAATTACGGTTCTCAACGGAGATGTGCTTTCAAATAATCGAAGCTCAGAAAGTGGTATCTCTGCAAGAGTGTATAAGAAAGGGGTTTGGGGATTTTCTTCAAATCCGACTATTTCCGATGAAACGGCACAGACAGTGATAAAAGCTGCAACAGAAAACGCACTTTATTTAAATGACAGGGTAAGGAAAAATAAAGAACCTCTCCCTGGTAATCCTGGTCAGTCGGAGCATGATTTTTCCACAAAAAAACCTCGCCTTTCACAGAAACAGCTGATCACCTTTCTCAAAGACATTGATAATTATATTCTTCAAAAATATACAGACCTATCTGCAAGAACGACCTTGCTGAGACTTCTGGATATGGAGAAACAATTTATAAATTCTGAAGATTCACATTCACTTTCTATTGTTCCCCGCTCGATAATAATTACTTCATTAAGCTTGCTAAAAGATAATCAACCTTTTGAGCTGTATGAGGTTTTCGGTGGATTTGGTCAGTTTGAGGATGTGTTCGAAAAACCTGATGATCTCTTTAAAAAGATCGATAAACAATATGAGCATCTCAAGAAAAAATCTGAAGGGGTATATGCACAAGCTGGCATTCATGAATGTATCCTCGGACCTGATCTGGCTGGGATACTTTCTCATGAAGCGATTGGTCATACAGTGGAAGCTGATATTGTCATAGGGGGTTCGATTGCTATAAATCATCTCGGCAAGCAGGTTGCAAGTCCGCTTATCACTATGACTGACTTTGCGCATCATGCGCTTGGAGAATTATGTCCTGTGCCGTTATTTGTCGATGATGAAGGCACAAAAGCGGAGGATGCAGTACTTATCAAAGATGGAATTCTCAAGACTTTTATGCATAATAAGGAAAGTGCCCGTCATTTTGGCGTTCAGCCAACAGGAAATGCTCGTGCATATCAATACTCTGATGAACCTATCATCCGTATGAGAAACACAGCAATAACACCCGGAAAAGATAAACTTCAAGATATGATCTCATCCATCGAAGATGGCTATTATCTCATGCAAGCTTCTAATGGACAGGCAGATTCCACCAGTGAATTCATGTTTGGTATTGTAAAAGGGTATGAGATCAAGAACGGCAAATTAGTTAAAGGGATCAAAGACACCACGATCTCAGGTATTGCCTTGGATATGCTCAAATCGATATCTATGGTTTCTGATGATATGAACTGGTCTTGCGGCGGAATGTGTGGCAAGAAACAACTGATACCAGTGGGAATGGGCGGACCAGCCGTGAAATGCAAGGTTAAGATTGGAGGTAAATAATGCAGACAGATAGAGAACTCGTTACATATTGTATTGATAAAATGAAACATGCCGGTGCTCATAAAGCGCAATGCTACCTGAAACACAGCAAGAAACATGAGCTCAATGTGGAAGCTGGTGAGATGACACTTCTCAGAACAAACTTTGATACGAGTATTATTCTCAAGGCGATCATCGATGACAAACGAGGTGATATCAAAATAAATAAGAAAGATATTTCCTCGCTAGATGCTGCAGTTGCGCAAGTCATAGAATTTGCCCAATCCTCCTATCCAGACAAAGCGAATGACATAGCAGAAAAACAACCTTCCAAAGAATTTACTGCCGGTCCAGAATCTCCTGATATGGATCTCATGTATGATAAGCTTGCAGAATTTGTTGAGTATGTGCCCAAGACGTATCCAAAGACTGTGATCGAACAGGCAATCATGGATTTCACCCAAACCAATATTATCATACAAAATTCTAACGGGGTTGATTTTGCTGGAAATAGGGGAGTATATTCCTTTGGCGTCATGTTCACCTCAAAAGACGGTGAAAAGGCATCCTCTTTCAATCACTCAGGTTTTGATGCAAAATCTCTTGATAAACCCTTGAAGGATTATGCAACGATTGACAGTTTACTCAAGCAGTCGAGTGAATCTATTCATACGATTTCCTTCCCCGGTAAGATTGTTGGGGATGTGATCATTACCCCGGACTGCCTTTCCAGCTTTGTTTATTATATCAGCAATATGCTTTCTGATTATATGATGATCTCCGGCAGCTCTGCGTTCAAAGATAAGCTTAATGAAAAAATCGCAAGTGAATTGCTTACACTCCATGCGAACCCACGCTCACCTGAGATCGCAAAGAATTATTTCTTCACACTTGATGGATTCGAAGCACAAAATATAACCATTATTGATAAGGGTGTACTGAAATCATTCTTACTTTCGCAAAATGGTGCAAACAAGACTGGTAAACCCCGCGGACTCAATAGTGGTGGCTGTTATGTGATCGAGCCTGGAGCATCTTCGTATGAGGATATGATCTCATCTATTGATAAAGGTATTCTTCTTTGCAGGTTCTCAGGTGGAAATCCAAGTGATAATGGAGATTTTTCAGGAGTCGCCAAAAACAGTTTTCTCATTGAAAATGGAAAAGTGACAACGCCCCTTAATGAGACAATGATCGCAGGTAATCTCATTGATTTGCTTAAGAACATCAAAGGGATTTCACAGGAAAGAATTAATTACGGAAGCGCCATCTATCCATGTCTGCATGTAAAAGGTGTAACCGTTTCGGGCAAGTAAACAAGAGGGTAACAATATGTATTTGTATAACCACACACAGAGAAGTAAGATACTGATATTTATTATCATCTTTGTACTTTTGTTTATGATCTTTCTGATGTATAGATTTGGCTTCAACTGGATAGGAGCGATAGTATTTGTGCTGATGGTCATTGCGCTTTATTTATTTAATTCCCTGACCGTAACTGTTGATAATGAGAAAATTTGTGCATCATTTGGGCCAGGTTTGATCAAAAGAACCATACAATTTCGAGTCGTCAAATCTGCAGAAAAAGTAAAAAATAAGTGGTATTATGGATTTGGGATTCGACTTGTACCAGGCGGTCAGATGTATAATGTTGCCGGAATGGATGCGATCGAGTTGAAGCTTACAAATGGTCGTGTGTTTCGTATCGGGACAGATGAACCGAATAAACTGTTGCAAATTGTTCAAGATCAGTTATAGTAGAATAAAAATAGATATTTATGCGAGTTCTCGTTATCTATTCCCATCCCTACGAAGGAAGTTTTAACCATGCGATCCTTGAGAATACTATTGAGGGCTTGAAGCACGCAGGGAACGAGTATTCTGTTATAGACCTGAATGAAGAAGGATTTAATCCGGTCCTTACCAAAGAAGAGCTTAAAGTATATCCTGCAGGTGAATTCCTTGATTCACGAGTGGGAGAATATCTTTCCAAAATAAAGGAAGCTGATCATCTTGTATTCATATTTCCCATCTGGTGGGGCGGTGTACCTGCCGTGTTGAAAGGATTCTTTGATAAAGTATTTCTAAAAAAAGAAACGTATGAGTTCAAAGGAATGTTACCAGTTCCCAAACTAAAGGGTCGATCTGCGACCGTCATTTCAACGATGAATGCACCAAAACTCTTTTATAATTGCTTCCTAAAAGCACCAATAAAACAGACTGCGATTAAAAGTACCCTTAAACTATGCGGCATCAAGCCGGTTAAATGGATTGAGTTTTCACGAGTGGTTGACTGCTCATCCAGAACAAGGGATAAAATGCTGGAGAAGGTAAGAAAACGCTTTTGTAAGCTATAAAGAGAAATTGACTATTCTTGAAACACAAGTCTTTCATTTCATAGTAAAGACTTCAGTTCTGTCTCATCAGTACTAATTTTTTGACCGTTTTTTGCTGCCCGTTTCTCAACATATAAAAGTAAATCCCATTTGCGACAGCTCTATCTCGTTGATCTCTTCCATCCCAAAGTATGTGATGATAACCAGCTTGTTCTTCTTCATCTATAAGCGTTTTAATCTTTTGTCCTCTAATATTATAGATCTCAATAGTACAATGTTGTCTCATTGGAAGATAAAACTCAATTTGCGTCTTTTGTGTAAAAGGGTTAGGAAAATTCTTGATAAGAGCTGCACTAATGTGCTCATGTATCTCGGGATCAGCTATATACGTTGGCGCACCATATTCATAGCAACCCATGTCCACGATATCATCTCGAAGATCAGTTCCACTCCAGATACGGACATTTCCATCAAGATCTGTGAATGAATGCACATAGCTATTTCTACCTTCATCGATACACGGGGAATATTCATTAAGATGATAGTCCTGATCTGAGATATTTACAAAAAGTGGATCAGTAGAAATATTACCCTCACCACTCCAAGAAGAGGTGAGATCAGAATAACGAATACTTATTTTTAACGAATCCGTACTCCATATATCAACAGGGAGATTATCCCAGAAAATCGAATTATAAATCCCTATCTGGTAATTCCCAAGATGACTGATACCACCACCTTGAGTACTCATCTCGTTATTGGCAATGGTAGAATTAATGATCACAAAGGTCGCATTACTCGAATAAAGTGCTCCACCTTTTGAGTTTGGTTCGTTAGAGTTATTTCCATGGAAAAGACAGTCTTCGATCCACACCACAGAGTTTTCACTAATATACCCACCCGCACCAACGATTGCTTCATTCGAAACAATTTTGCAATGGAAAATATCAGTATTTGAATCATTAATCCTGAAAGCACCTCCAGAATTAGATATATTTCCAACGAAGGTACAAGAATCTATCAATGTTTCCTGTATATCATCAATAAACATACCTCCCCCACTGCTTGCTGCTTCACAGGTATAAAAATGGGTAGCACGAATCTGCATCGATACAACATTCAGACCGCATAACCCACCTCCTTCTCCAGAAGACATCACAGTACAATTTTCAAAAGAACAGGATACAACATTCATATTGTAGATAACATTAAGATACACTGCACCTCCCGACGACTCATTACTCTGGCAGCTAATAAAATATGAATTTCTCATTGAAACATTCTCAACTAATTCAATAAATAGCGCACCACCTTTATCTGCATCACAGGATTCGAATATACAGTTTTCAATTTCTAGAGATGTACCTCCGACTGCCCATATTGCACCTCCGTCATAATCTGAAGAACAATCCAAAAAAAAGCAATCTCTTATAACTGATGAACCATTCGTGCTTATCGCCCCACCGTAACCATTATGATGGCAGGACTCGAACGTTATTCCTTTGATCTCAATGCCTTCATGAAAGCCGATCATAAATGCTGGAACAGATGAACCACCATCTATTATACAATTTTCAAAACCATTTTCCGAACAAATGGTAATATTGTCTTTGGGAATGGTAAGATTAGTATTCATAGGACCTGCATACATGCCATCTGCGATCACAAGACTATCACCTGGATTAAGCACATCCAATGCTTCAGAAATAGTGGTACAATTGGCAGTACCATCTGGCTTGACATACACAGTTTTTGTTGTATCAGGTAATACGTGAATGTAATTAGCTTTCGTGACCTGCCTCTCGATACCAAACTGATCACTCACTATCAATGATATGGTTTTAAGTCCATCCTCTGCATAGGTAAAAGATGGGTTCATTTCATCAGAAGTACCTCCATCACCGAAATCCCAGGCATAAGATACGATAGGTCCGGTATCTGCAGAACTTTTATTCAAAAAATCAATAGTTAAAGGTTCCTGCCCATAGAATGTACTTGCCACAAAATCAACCTGCAACGGGCAATCGTTCTCATAAATGTACACATGATCAATATATGCCCCTTCTGCAACATCTTCGCTATCACTGACAAATCTGAATCGTACCTGTGATTCCACACCTTCGGGTATGAACGAGATATCATATTGATATTCGAGCCAGTCATTCTTGGTTGTCAACGCTACAAGCGCACCTCCGCTTCCGATAAAATCTAGGATATACCACTCTGTTCCGTCATATATTTCTACGTAAATACCATCCACTCCGTAATTCGTGAACTCATAGGAACACCAGAATTCAATCTGTGCATCAGTGCCAATCGTGAAAGGAATTGATTGAAGATAATCCTCGACATTATCTGGATAATAGAGTGAATCTGTAAAGCCACAATACCAGGAATAATTTCCAGAAAGCGCTTTATTATCAGTCAGATGCCAGAGATCATGGTTCCCCCAATGTGTCCATTTGCTATCCCCCGCTTCCATATCATCAGAAAATCCTGTTTCTCCGATAGTCAGTGCAAAGGAATCTTGATTTGTAAAGCCAAGACTGTCAGTAAAGGTTAGTTCGAGTTCAGGAAAAACAGGTGGCAGACAGGATTGGTTGACAGCTATAGTAATAACAACATTCGCGCAATGTTGTGAATACACATCACCGATCTCCCAACTACAATAGGGTATAGAGATATCAGGACTTGTTGAACTTACATTGAGAAAGGTTTGATGAGATTGACAAAGCCCGATATTTTTCACAATAAGCTGAATAGTTAGTTCTTCACCCGGTTCTGGAATACCATTCCCATTTCCATTAGCCGAATCACCAACCTGATGATAGATATATTCAAATGCTGGCTTAGCTCCAATGACAGTTACAGATCCTTCCCAGAGCCCATCAGAATCATCTGAAATCGTATAATACAGAGGAATGATCTCACCATTATTCAGAGCTGAAGACACATGAAAGGAAAATGCATCATCCTCAAAAATGCCTGTTTTTGGTAAAAGTAGCGTAATGAAATGGGTGCTGTCCGAGAAGGTGATCTTATCAGAATCCGAGTGTAACTCTACTGTTATATTTTCTGAGGAGATCTGTCCGAAATTACGAAATCCTGCATCCATAACGACATCCACACCAGGTAGAATATATCCATCTGGAGAGTTGTTTGCTGCATAAGAATCTATCAGTACATAGGGCTGATCATAAATAGTTTCGATTGTACATTGGTAGGGAACAAAATCTTGTTTGGATACTGTAATGATAATATCTTCTGGAGAGCTTCCTGCGACTACGGACAATGTAACTTCACCTTGCTGGTCAGTATATCCACGAGCAAGGATCTCTCCATTCTCATACAGACATACCAAGGCTTGCCCAATTTGACCTCCGTTTGATGACACAACAACAAAAACATCTGTATCTCCGGGCGTGATTTCCGAGGGATGAGAAACAGTAAAATCCTGTGGAACATCAGTCCAGACAGGCATTTCCGGCTCACCAAGAAGATTAAGCTGATACTCACACCAGCGGAAGACATTATGATTTCTTGCATACGGAACATACACAGATTTAGCCATAGCAAGCGCCGCGCCAATGTTCGTGATATTTTGTTGAAAAAGTTGGTTAAAGAATTCCTGATCAAAAATATCGGAATAGCCAAAAGTAGGATTTCCGGGACTCCCCCACCCATAACGTGAATTACCAATGAATGCGACCCCACCGCCATCAGGATTGTTGATCCAATGTTCTGCTATACAATTATAGTCGAAAGCAGCAGGCCAGCACCCAATGGTAAACCATATCGAGAATGCAGGTGCGTTTGTAAGGGCATCCATATCGCTATTATAAAGATGACCATTCCCCAATGACATAGCAGAATACCATGCATGCCCGCAGTGATTAACGATGCTCTTTCCCTCATTAAGATTTGCCATGACATCATCGTAATTTATATTCCCCATTGACTGATACAATTTCGTAATAGGATCAAACTGATCTGGCACATATAATTCATCAATAAGATTTTTACTTTGACCCGAATCTGTATAGGGATCATTCCACAATACACTAGCAAGAAAGAGCATATCATCTAGATAATCAAGCGGAGGGTTTTTCTCATACGTGAGTATCTTACTTACAAAATCTGCTGCTTCTGTTTCATTTTCCACGCTAGCCCTGCCAACGAACACATCAGGAAACATATCAATATTATCTTCCAATTCTCCATACACATCATTCCCGTTATCATTCCATGTTCCATCAAGGTCAGAGAAGTAGAGATCGCACGGGATGTAGTTATGCCAGAACTGTCCGTATTCGCAGTTGAAAGCAAAAGCCTCTCTGTAGGGCACTCTGTAAATATCTCCACCGAGAAGCACCCAAAGGGTTCCATGATTCTGGTAATAATCTTTTATGCAATTTCTTATTTTCTCTGCATTATCGTTACCAGAATATGTGTCATAAATTTCAGTGGTGGATAGGATGGCTGTATATAATCCCTTCTGCTGTTTCCATTCTGCAAGAGCTTGGAATTCATCTGTCATTTCCGGTGATGCGATGATTAAATATTCGTAGATCTCCTCCTTTAAGTGTATCGGTCTATCATCAATAACTGGAATAGCAGGTTTGTGTAGATCAGAGAAGTTATCGACTAATTTTACTATATTTTCTTCGAGAATTTTTTGAGAGCTAAAAGTTCGAAAAGCTGGGAATTCGATATACTCTTTTATATCCTTATATATTATCTCAATCTCAAGTTCAGTATGGAATTGAAGTGAACTATTTGATGGATCATACTGAAAAGGAGATATCACAAAACTACTAATATGATAACCAGATAAATAACCTGAGGACACAACCCCTGTAAGCTTTTCGGGATACAATTTTTTACTGGAATAGATCGTTGAAAGTGGTTTGATAAATTCTATCGGCGTATTATCAGACAATGCTTTTGGTTTCTGAACCGGCAGCAGCAAAA
>Ga0272443_10006481_pt1 | contig 11570 bp, 8 predicted proteins | sample SSMAcet12_FD_193581 | JGI IMG/M metagenome (GOLD analysis project Ga0272443, IMG submission 193581) | Marine sediment archaeal communities from Little Sippewissett salt marsh, Falmouth, MA, United States - SSM-Acet-12 | ecosystem: Environmental > Aquatic > Marine > Wetlands > Sediment ... | reverse complement strand
TTGAGCATTCTTCCATCCCCTCCTGCAAACGGGGGGATTGTAGAAAAGATGGCGCGCCGATGGTAGAATTAGTTGATCAAGCCGAAACCGGAGATCAGTCGATGGCTTTCAATATGGAACAGATCCAGCGCCAGGAGCAGCGGCTCCTGCTCACCCCCCGGATGCAGCAGGCCATCCGTCTCCTTCAGCTTCCCCTGGCCCGCCTGGAAGCCACGATCCGCAACGAACTGGACCAGAATCCGGTTCTGGAAATGGTCCAGCAGACACCCGAGGAAGGCGACTCGCCGGAGGGAGATGCCCCCGAGGAACAATCCGGACTGGAGGATTTCCGGGAGGAGTTCGAGCGCATCCTGGAGCGGGAGCGGGACCTGGACGAACAGTACCGGAGGACGGCCAAGTACCGCCGGGACCAGGCCCTGGACGACGAGACCAGGGAATACTGGGAAAACTCACTGACCAGCCCGGAGACCCTGGACGAGCATCTTCTTCACCAGCTCCAGATGACGGAGCTGAGTCCGGGAGAAACCAGGGTTGGAGAAGAGATCATCGGCGAGCTGGATGGAAACGGGTACCTGGGAACAACCGTCGAGGAGCTGGCCGAGCGCCTGGAGGTCGAGGTAGCCGTGGTCGAACGGGTCCTGGCCGTGATCCAGCACTTCGACCCACCCGGGGTCGGGGCGCGCGACCTGCGCGAATGCCTCCTGGTCCAGCTTGACTACCGGAGGCCGGCCAACCGCCTGGTTCGCCTGATCGTCTCGGAACACCTGGAGGAGCTGGCCCGCAAGGATTACTCCGGAATCGCCCGGCGGCTGGGAACGGATCCGGAATCGGTCCGCCAGGCAGCCGAGTACATAGCCGGCCTGGAACCCAACCCCGGACGGAACTTCTCTTCCCCCACCGCGGAATACATCACCCCCGAGATTCACGTGGTCAAGGAAGACGGCCGGTTCCAGGTTCTCTTCGATCACGACACCCTGCCCGAGGTCAGGATCAGCCGGAATTACCGGGATATGATCGAGAAGGGAAACCTCGACGAGGAAACCCGCAAGTACATCCGGGAAAGGATCCACTCCGGCGAATGGCTGATCGAGAACATCCGTCAGCGCCGGGAAACCCTGCAGCTCCTGGCCGAGGAGATCGTCCAACGCCAGCAGGACTTCCTCGAGCACGGCCCCCTCCATCTCAAGCCCCTGAAGATGTCCGAGGTAGCCGAGGCGATCGGGCGACACGAATCGACCGTGAGCCGCGCTGCCTCGGGAAAATACGTCAGCACCCCGCGCGGGGTCTTCCCCCTGCGCTTCTTCTTCAGCGGGAGCCTGTCCGGCCGGACCGGGCAGGACCTCTCCCCCGTCTCGGTCCAGGAAAAGATCAAGAAGCTGATCGAGGCCGAGCAGCCCGCCCACCCCCTGAGCGACCAGGACATCGCCCGAACCCTGGCCGAAGAAGGAATCGAGATCGCGCGCCGGACCGTGGCCAAGTACCGGGAGGGTATGGGGATCCCCTCCACCCGGATGCGCCGCGTCCGCTGACCTTGAACCGGGGCTTCCGCCTCCGCCGAGGCTTTCGCCGTCGGCCTTCGGGCTATGGCGGACAAGATGGCGGACAGGCAGCATTCAGGGGGCAGGGTTCCCGCCTTCGTCAAGACTCCGGCGGGGGGGCAGGAAAGGCGAAGAATTCAGGAAAGGCAAAGCAAAGGCAGTTCACCAGGAAGAACATAAAGCGCTTGAAGATTGTCGAAAATCCTTCAGACATCCTTCCGCTTTCTTCATACCCTTCCTGGTAAATTTCGTTTTTGCCTTTCGTTTCTGGAGGTAGCTACGTGGACGGACGTTGTTCGGCCTCTTCCTCGCCACTATTCCCCCAACTCACCTTCAATCACATTCAATCGTCTGTCGAGACCTTGACTTTGCCTTTCGCCTTGCCTCAAGCCTCATCCCCCAAACCTCACGCCCCGCACCGCCTTTTCGCCTCCCATCACATTCAATCGTCTGTACTCGATTTTGACTTTCCCTTTGACGTTGCCTTGCCTTTTAATCTTTTGAATCTGCGTAATCTCAGTTTGCCTTTGACTTTCGTTTCTGGAGATAGCCGCGTCGATTGACGTTGCTCGGATTCTTCCTTACCACGACTTCCCAAATGTCACATCCCATCACATTCAATCGTCTGTTTTCGCCGTTGACTTTGCCTTTCTCCGTGTCCTTTGTGGTCTCTGTGGCCGCCTTGCCTTTCGCGTTGTTTTTAATCCGTGTTAATCCGTGGACAACGCCTTTGACTTTGCCTTGCCTTAAAGACTTCTCCGCCTGATTTATGGATGTTGCTCGTTTTCTACCTCAACATATTTCCCCAAGTTCAATACAATCACATTCAATCGTCTGTTCTCGCCGTTGACTTTGCCTTGTCTTTAATTCGCGAAAATTAGCGTAATTCGCGGTTCCGCCTTTGACTTTCTCCGTGTCCTCTGTGGTGCAGAACTTGCCTGGCCTCAGCGGGTAACGGGGGTATCCTCCCCGCGGCCGAAGTAGACCCGAGATATTCCCCGCAACTTCCAGAGGGCGCTGCTGCTGGGGTTGGGGTCGACCCGGAAGATTCCCACTTCGTCCAGGCCGTTTCCGGTGAAATCTCCCCGCACCGGGGTATCCCCGGCCTGGCCGAAGTAGAAGCGGGTCAGGCCGCAGACCTTCCAGAGCCCCACGTCGGGACGGAAGAAGGCGGGGAGAGCCGAGAAACCGCCGGACCGGCTCCCCGCCGGCGGATACCAACGGAAGGGCCCGGGCAGGGGGATGTCTCCGGCCCGGCCGAAGTAGGTCGTGGTCACCCCGCGCACGAACCAGCCGCCGGTTTCGGGCCGGAACACGGCTAAGTCGGCGCAACCGTCGCCGTCGTAGTCGGCCGGGACCGGAATGTCGCCCGGCTGACCGAACCAGACGGTGCTCAGGCCGCGCAGGTGCCAGACCCCGGTCCAGCCCTGCCAGACGGCGAGGTCGCAGGTGCCGTCGCCGTCATAGTCGGCGGGGACGGGCCGCGGATCCACGAGCGGGCCGCCGACGTAGGTCCGGGTGATCCCCTTCACGACCCAGAGACCGTTGTCGGGGCGATAAAAGGCGACATCGGCCAGCGAATCCCCGTCGTAATCCCCAACCACCGGGATGTCCCCTTCTCCCCCGCAGTAGCTATGCCCCAGGCCTCTCACCTTCCAGAGCCCGGTGGACGGCCGGAAGACGGCCAGGTCCGAGACCGAGTCGCCATCGAAGTCGCCGAACTGGGTAAAGGCTTCCCGCCGGCCCCGGGAGCGGGAGGAAGTCACCGTGATGTCGTCCAGGTAGATCTCGGCTCCCGCGTCGTTGTACTCGTCCCAACTGAAGCGGAGGAAGACCTGGGCGGGCAAGCCGGAAAGGTCCACTTCGTTGTTATGCCAGAGGCCCGCACTGCCGCTGTACTTGCGCAGGAAAGCCCAGGTCCCCCCGTCCAGCGAGTATTCCACCCGGACCATCTGGAAGATCACCCCGGGAGCGTCCCCGACCCGGTAGGAGAACTCGCAGGTCGAGGGAGAACCCAGCTGGGGCGTGACGATTGCGTCCCCCTCGGCGGCCAGCAGGGCGCTGTGGGTGGGGGAACGGCTCTCGGCCGTGGTCCGCTGGGCTCCTTCCACCGCCCACCAGCCCAGGGGAGGAAATTCCGCTTCCTCGAAGTCGGTGGAGGCTCCCCCGACATAGGGCGGCGGCGGCGGGGTCGGGGCCCGGTTGGGAGCAAAGACCTGGACCCGGCAATTCAGGTCGTCGGAGACGTAGACGTTGCCGCCCGAGTCCACGGCCAAATCCAGAATCATCCGATTCTGCCCCACCCCGGTCCCCCCGCTCCCGAACGAGGTTTTGTAGGAGTAATCGCCGCCGTCGAAGACCTGGATCCGCCCGGAATGCTCCCCCACGTAAATGTCGCCGGACGAGTCCGTCGTGACCGCGTGGGGCCAGATGAACTGCCCGGGGTTGGGGCCCACCGACCCGAACTGAGCCAGGTAGGTCCCGGAGGTGTCGAAGACCTGGATGCGGAAGTTGCTGGTATCGGCCACGTAGACGCGGCCGTCGGGGGATACGGCGATGCCCTCGGGGCGGTTGAACTGCCCGGGTCCGCTGCCTTCCGAACCCCAGGCGTTGAGGAAGGTCCCGTCGGGAGAAAATTTCTGGACCCGGTAGTTGAAGTAATCGACCACGTAAACATCTCCGCCGGAATCCACGGCTACTCCCCAGGGATAGAAAAACTCTCCCGGCGCCGAACCCTCCGAACCCCAGGCGGCTTCCTGGCTCCCCGAGTTGGAGTAGCGCAGCACCCTCTCCTGTACGTTCTGGGAAACGAACACCCGTCCCGAGGTATCCAGGGCCAAGCCCTCGGCGCTACCGGTGTCGGGCAAAACCCACTGACGCAGAAAGGTGCCGGAAGAATCGAAGACCTGGACCCGGTTGTTGAAACGGTCGGCCACGTAAACGTTGCCGCCCGAATCGAGTTCCAGCCCGTTGGGGGCCCGGAACTGCCCGGGTCCGCTGCCTTCCGAACCCCAGATGTTGACGGACTCGTAACCGGCCCAAGCCGAACCGCCGGCCAGGCAACCTACGACAAACGCGAGGCAAAGCGACACTGCTCTCATCTCGATTCCTCCCTTGCCCAAGGCAGTAGTTAGATTTCTTTTGTGAGTCTATTCCTCCCGGCCGGCACGGTCAAGCTTGTCTTGCCGAATCCCGGACCGGGAGCTATGCTTTCAAGGACAAGGATAAGCTGAAAGAACGCGGAGAGCACCACTTGATCGCAATCATCTCCCTGATTCTCCTCCTCTACCTATCGCTGCTGGCAACCAGGTTCGCCGCCATCATCCTGGCCTTCACCGGCCTTTCCAAGAAGACGGCCCACTTCCAGGCCCGCTCGGCCCTGACCGGGACGGGGTTCACCACCAAGGAGTCGGAGCTGATGATGGCCCACCCGCTCAGGCGCAGGGTAGCCCTGCTCCTGATGCTCTTCGGAAACCTGGGGGTGGTGGCGATGTTTGCCACCTTCCTGCTCGGCTTTCTCGGTGAAGACGGGGCCCGGGACTGGGTGAAGCTCGCCATCCTGGGAGCCGGCCTGGTCGGGCTCTGGTTTCTGGCCAACAGTGCGACCTTTGAGAAGTGGCTGGACCGCGTCCTCTCCCGCTTTCTCCGGCGGCGGGCCGCGGGGAGCGACTTTGACCTCGAACACCTCTGTCACCTGGGCGGCGACTACAAGGTCACCGCCATCGCCCTCCTGGAGGGCTCCCCCGTCCTGGGCAAGACCGTACACCAGGCCTTCCGGGGGCACGGCGGGACCAGGCTGCTGGGCATAGAACGCCCCGATGGAACCTACCTCGGGGCACCCTCCATCGACGAGATCCTCAAGGCCGGGGACTCCCTGGTCGTCTACGGCTTGAGCGAGAAGATCGAGGAGATCAGCCGCGACTTCGCGGTCCCGGCCCAGGAAACTTCCGGGGGAAAACCGCCAAGCGGCAAGAAGAGGGGCTGAGGCGGGAAAAAGCCGAAGGTCGGACTCCCCTCGCTTCGCTCGGGACAAGCTCGCCTTCGGTTCTCGTCCGACCTTCAAAAAGGAAAAAAAGCCGAAGGTCGGACTCCCCTCGCTTCGCTCGGGACAAGCTCGCCTTCGGTTCTCGTCCGACCTTCAAAAAGGAAAAAAAGCCGAAGGTCGGACTCGAACCGACGACCTGCTCATTACGAGTGAGCTGCTCTACCAGCTGAGCTACTTCGGCGTACAACGCTATATGTTATTTCAATCCGCTCGGTTTTTCCTATCTTGTCCTACCAGCCCCCGACCTGCGGTCGGGGCATAAGGGCTTCTCCGGTTTATTCTCCCTTCGGTCGCCTAACCCCGGGCAGCCCTAATATGAGCTACTTCGGCATTGCCCCGGGCCAGCCCGGGCGGCAACGGCCCTTATTATGGCCATTGCGGGTTTCGTAACAAGAAAATTTCCGGAGACAAAAAGGCCAGGCCGCCCGGACCGGGCGGCCTGGCCTTTCAAGCGCAGACGCTAGCCTACTACTTTTCCGGAGCGGCCGGGGCCGGCGCCGCCTTCGCGGCAACCTTCTTCTTCCTCGGGGCGGCCTTCCGGGCTTTCTTCGGGGCCGCTTTCCTGCGTACGACCTTCTTGGCTTTCTTGGGGGCGGCCTTCTTCGCGGCCGGGGAAGCCCCGCCGGCCATCAGGGCCAGGATCTTCTTCACCTGGGCCTCCCGGGGAGTGGTCTTGCTCCGTTCCCAGCCAGTGATCGAGCCGATGCTCACGCCCAACTTCTTGGCGAACTCGGCCTGGGAGAGCTTCATCTTCTTCCGGAGAGTTTTGATCTGGGCGGCGCTCACCGCGGCCTTGGCCTTGGCCGGCTTCCGGCCCCGGACAGGCTGGCGGCCGGGCTTGCGGCCCCGTTTCGCCGTTGATTTTCGGGCCTTACCGGCCGGGGACAACTCGCCGAGGGCCTGGGCGAGAAGTTTCGCCACCTTGCCGATCTTCTTGTCCTGCTCCGCCGTCGCCTGGGCGACCTCGGCCTTGACCAGTTCGGATATTACCGCATCCAGTTGCATCTTTACCTTGGCCATACAATGCCTCCTTTAGGTTGCAGATTAGAAACCAAGTGCATCAACTTACAAATCTCATAATAAGATATATTACAACATTCCCGCCTGGCAACAAAATTTATCAGCCTTCCCAGGCAGGACAATTGCAACATTTAAAAATGATAATTTCCCTGACCAGGGCAGTAAAACTTCATTTTCAAGTCAGGTCCGCGCCGAACGTTTTCAAAAAAGTTCAGCAATTTTCACTTTATGAACCTTATGCCGTCAAACCGGGCAGTTTTCCGCAGAAGTTTCTTCAAGCAAAAAGATTCCCTTACAAAATCTCCTTGTGCATAAATTGCACATTCGCCACCCCGAATAAGCTCCGCGACGCATTCAGGCAAGAACCCGCGAGAAGCATTTCCGCCGGGATCCGAGCAGATGGACTCCGCCCCGCCGGCATTTTTACCTCCTCCCCGGCCGGCGGCCGAGAATTTCGCCCGCCATTCGTCGCAGAATCGATCCTGGAATAAAGGACCGAAGGCCGCACTGATTGTCCTGGAAGGAACTGGCCTGAAAACTTAAAATAATAAAGTCAAGACAACAGAATGTGAAAGAATCCTCATAGATTAAAAAGGGGAAGATTATGAAGGCGACCGCTGTTTTTTTCTGTGCGTGTTTTTTTCTAGTTTTCCCAATCGAGGGAAGCCGGGCCGAAGGCAACCCCATTGCGTGTTGGGGATACAACGAATACGGGCAGTGCGAAGTCCCGGATCCCAACTCCGGCTTTAACAAGGTCCGGGGGGGAGCCTGGCACACCCTGGGGCTGAAGGACGACGGTTCCATCGTGGCCTGGGGCGATAATTTTTACGGACAATGCACCGTTCCCTCGCCCAACAGCGATTTCTCCGACATCGCCGCCGGGCTCGAGCACAGCCTGGGCCTGAAGACGGACGGGTCGATCGTGGCCTGGGGACAAAACGATCACCAGCAGTGCGACGTTCCCTTACCCAATACCGGTTTTATGGGAGTGGCGGCGGGCAAGCACCATAGCCTGGGCTTGAAGGACGACGGCTCCATCGCGGCCTGGGGAGAAGATTCCGACGGGCAGTGCTCGGTTCCCTTGCCCAACAGCGGGTTCGTCGAGGTGGCAGCCGGGTTCAACCACAGCCTGGGAAGGAAAGCCGACGGATCGATCGTGGCCTGGGGCCTCAACAACGAGCTGCAGTGCGACATCCCTCCCCCCAACTCCGGTTTCGTCGCGATCGACGGCGGCTTCGGACACAGCCTGGGCCTGAAGACGGACGGGTCGATCGTGGCCTGGGGGATGAATACTTACGGCCAGATCGAGGTTCCCGATCCCAATGCCGGCTTCGCGGCCATCGCCGCCGGGAGCATTCACAGCCTGGGGTTGAAAAACGACGGTTCGGTCGTGGGCTGGGGATACAACTTCAACGGGCAATGCGACGTCCCCGAACCCAACAGCGGCTTTTTGTCAATTGACGCCGGGGGTTGGCACAGCCTGGGCCGAAAATCCTCACTGCAATCGAGAGCGGTGGCGGGCGACTACGACGGGGACGGAACCAGCGACCTGGCAGTCTACCGCCCGTCCAACGGCCTTTGGAAAGTCAGGGGGATCACTTCGCACTACTTCGGAACCTCGATCGACGAACCGGCCCCGCAGGATTACGACGGAGACGGCACCTGGGACCTGGCTTACTTCCGCCCCAACCATAACTTCTGGAAGGTGCTCACCCAGACCAGCTTTTATTTCGGACAAGCGGGAATCTACGCCGTTCCCGGCGACTACAGCGGGGACGGGACCGCCGAGGCGGCCTACTACAAACTTTCGAACGCCTTCTGGAAGGTTAGGAACCTGACCCAGTTCTATTACGGAACCTCGTTGGACACCATAGTTCCGGCCGATTACGATGGGGACGGAACCAGCGACGCCGCCTTCAATCGGGGAAACAACGGTCTGTGGAAGGTGCGGGGTTTCACCAGCTTCTATTTCGGAGCCGGCGATGAAGCAGTCCCCGCCGACTACGACGGCGACGGGACCGATGACTTCGCTTACTGGCGGAACACCAATGGGCTGTGGAAGGTGCGCGGGCAAACCAGCCTTTACTTCGGCCTTTCCGGAGATGACCCGATCGCGGCCGACTACGACGGAGACGGGACCGCCGAGATGAGCTACCGGCGGGCGGACAGCAATCTCTGGAAAGTGCGCGGCCAGACCACTTGTTACTTCGGCCAGAGTGACGACTATCAGGCCACGGCCAAGCCCTGGTGGCAATAGCCGACAGTTTCTTCCCGAAGCCTTACGGCAACGGATGAGGCGCCGGGGGAGATTCCTGCGGCAGGGAGCAGGCAGATATGGCGGAAACATTTCTCAATCTGGCTTACGCCCTGATGCTGGCCGCCCTCCTCGTCCGGGAAGTCTTCTGGCTGAGAATCCTCTTTCTGGCCTCGCAGGCATCCTTCATCGCCTACGCCCTGGTGGCCGAAAATCTTTCCATTACAATATGGAACAGCGGGTTTCTCGTCGTGAACCTGTTCCAAGTTTTTCGGCTCCTGCAAAGACGACGGCCAATCTCGCTGTCCCCCGAACTGGAGAAAACATACCAACTGGCTTTCTCCCGGCTGAGTCGGCGGGAATTCCTGTATTTCTGGCGGCTGGGCGCGGAGGGAGAAACCGCCGATGGGTTCCTGGCCCGAAGCGGGGTAAGCGGCGAGCGCCTGTATTTCGTAAGGGAGGGGGAGGTTACCATCTTTCGCGAGGGGAAGGAGGTAGCCCGGATCGGTCCGGGCAGCTTCGTCGCCGATTCCAGCACGGTCCTGGATGCCTGCACCGCCTCAATCGATGCCCAGGCGCTCGGTAACGTGCGCTACAGAGCCTGGGGACAGGAAAACCTGGAAAGCCTGCAACAGGTGGACCCGGACCTCTTCATAAAGCTGCAGGGAATAATCGGGAAATACATAACCGACAAGCTGAGAGCCGCCCTGGACGACTAAGGCGACGGTTCCCGGGAAAATTCGAGCCGGGAGGCCGTAGCCGGACGAATTCGGTAGCGCAGGTCGGCGGGAACGGTCCCCAGTTCGGGGGCATCCCCGTCATAAACCGACTTTCCCCCCCGCCCGGCATAGAGATAATCGGGGGGCCGGAAGCTTCCTTCCCCTTCCTCCCAGAGACCGCGGCGACGGGAACGGGCTTCGGACTCGGCGCGGCGGAGGACCTCGCCGTAACGAAGGGGATTGCCGTAATCGACGTAACGAGCATATCCCTCCTTGAGCAAGAGCTCCTGGAGCAATTTCCCGTCCCAGATTATGTAGGCCAAGGTCCGGCCATACTTGCCCTTGCGCTCGGCATCGAAGATCAATCCCACTTCCTTCCCCTCGATCAGGGTTCCCACGAAGTTGGCGGCATCCCGACCCCAGGGCTCGTCCACACCTTCCATCCGTCCTCCGTGGCTCTTGCGAATCTCCGGGGCATCGATCCCGAGAAAGCGAACTTTTTCTCCATCGGCCAATATGACGGTATCGCCGTCGATGACATAATCCACCCGGACGGTCCGGTCCGGGGCGTAAGCAGGAGCATCGCCATTTCCTCCGCCATCGCCGGAGCCGCAACCGGCCAGGAGCAAAAGGATGAAGGAAAAAAACACGGGGAGATACGGCCGAAAGACATTTTTCTTGAGACGGAAGTTCATCGCATCTATCCTATCGGTTTAATGCTTAACGGGTTTCGAATAACCACAGCCTAGCGGGAGGAGTACCGTTATGTCAACAGCTGCAGCCGTCGCGGCCGGACTCATCCTGGCCGCCACCGCCCCGGGCGCGGGCGTGCCGCGCATCGCCCCCCCCGAACCCCAGCCGGAACTAACCGGGGACATCAAGGCGGATTTTTCCTCGGAATACATCTGGCGGGGGGAGGAGTTCAACTCCGAGGCCGTCTTCCTTCCCTCCGTCCGGCTCAACGAAAACGGGATCGAGCTGGCGGCCCTAGGGGTGTTGGACCTTACCGACAGCAACGACCTCAAGGGCGACTTCTCCCAGTGGATCTTCCGAGGGGGATTGGCCAAGATCAGCCAGGAGGTCTCCTTCGGTCTTTTTTACAATTATTACTACTACCCCGAACATAACCGGCCCAAGACCCAGGAAGTCAGCCTGGAGATGCAGTGGGGCTACCCGGCATTTTTCGGCCTCGACGTATACTGGGATTTCGATTATGCCGAAGGCTTATACGGAAAGGCTTCCCTGGGCTACACCCTCGACCTCGATCCGGTAATGATCGAACCTCGCATCGCCGCCGGCGCGGCCTCCGGCAACTACCTGAACGCCTATTACGGAGTGGACAAGGATTCCTTCTGCGATATGGACTGTTCGCTGGCGGCCGAGATCAACGTGGCCGGAGGGTTCACCCTGCTGGGAAAGATTTCCTATTACCAACTCCTGACCTCCGACCTGCGCGACGCGGCCCGGGCCGGGCGCGAGGGCGACTACTGGTGGTACCAGGGCGGGGCAATCCTGATCTTCTGATCCGAGCGATCAGAACGAAAAAAGCAGGTTCAGGATACCTCCCACTGCCAGGGAGGTCAGGGCCATTATCCCCGAGGCCTTGAGCATATCCCGAATTCCCAGCTCCTTGAGCAGGACCACGAAGGTGGCCACGCAGGGAAAAAACATCGCCAGAATGGTGCAAGCCACCACCAGCTGAGCCGGGGACAAGCCCAGGGGAGCCAGCATCCCCACCGCCACGTCCTTGCGCAGAAAGCCGATCAGGATGGGAACGATCGCCTCCTTGGGCAACCCGAGCAAGTACACCATAATCGGCTCGGTCAGGTCGGCCAGGATTTCGAAAACCCCGACAACGTAAAGCAGGTTCACGACCAGGACTCCCAAGAGGACGACGGGCAGGGCCTCCCGCAGGAAGCCGAATATGCGGACCTTCAGCTTCTTGAGGAACGGGCCCAGGGGGGGAAAGCGGTAGTGGTGGATCTCTATGATCA